>ENA-UEPW01000631-UEPW01000631.1-human-gut-metagenome-genome-assembly--contig:-NODE-631-length-22914-cov-15.958007_pt1 | contig 22914 bp, 17 predicted proteins | sample MGYA00242935_ERZ507936 | MGnify/ENA primary metagenome ERZ507936 (study PRJEB26167, sample SAMN06115469) | human gut metagenome | host: Homo sapiens | place: China:Chongqing | collected 2016-06-23... | reverse complement strand
CGTGTATTTCACGGACTTTTCTATCAAAACGTCATTTTCACTTGAGTATCGTGACGGTTTTGAACGACTTTTAGGATGGATCGAAGGATGACGGTACCTGCATCCATTGTCTCGAATATCGCGCAATGGGAGCCATGCAGGCCAGGTGCCGTCGCCGGCGGCGAGAAGAGCCTCACGGCTTTCGCGTCAGCAACCATTCCAACGCATTGCACTGCCGGATGCCGTCGTGATCCATGTCCGGGTCGTCGTCGAGGGTGAGCAGGAGTTTCGGATAATGGTCCTTGATATTCTGCAAGGGCCTCAATTCCCGTGCAAGGGTGTCGGGATCCCGCACGGTTGCCGATACTTGGATGTATTGGTAGCCGTCAGCCGATTTGGCAACGAAGTCCACTTCCGTCTGATCGACGCGCCCGACGTAGACTTCAAATCCGCGGCGCAGCAATTCGAGATAGACCACATTTTCCAGCGTGTGCCCAACATCCATCGCCTTGTTGCCGAGCACCGTTCGGCGAAGCCCAAGGTCAACCAGATAGTATTTCTCCAAACGGGCCAGCTCAGCCTTACCGTGAATGTCGAAGCGTCTCGCTTCATAGAGTACAAAGCAGTCCATCAACGCATTGAGGTACTTGTCGACGGTTTTGACGTCGCACTTTCGACCCTGTGCATTCAGGTAGTCCGCAATTCGTTTGGGTGCAACAAGGCTCCCAATATTCTCAAAGAGAAAGCGACAAATGCTCAGAAGGAGCGACGTGTCCGAGAGCTTCAGCCGCAGCGCCAAATCCTTGAGCAGGATTGTGCTGAAGACTCCCTCATAATAAGTGCGCACCGCCTCGGCATTGGGAAGAGAGAGCGCATAAGGGAAGGAGCCGACTTCCAGATATCGGCGATAGCTTTTACTGAGCGAACCATTGGCGTGAGTGCCTTCAACAAACTCGCCGAAGGACATCGGGAGCATCTTGATTTCGACATACCTCCCGCTCAACAGTGTGGCGAGGTCTGAGGACAGCATCGTGCCGTTTGATCCCGTCAAATAGATGTCGACATTGTCGCGAATGTAGAGGCTGTCGATGACGCGCTGGAAATCCGAAACGTTTTGGATTTCGTCGAGAAAGAAATAGACGGTCTTTCCGGGCTGTAGCTTCGACTTCAGATAGGCATGCAGGGCTTTCGGGTCGGTCAGCTCAATGGCGTCATAGTCTTCGAAGTTGATGCGAACGATCCGCTCGTCTTCAATGCCACCTGCCTTCAGCTCATTGATGAAGAGCGTCATCAAGGTGGTCTTTCCGCATCGACGGACGCCCGTGATGACTTTGATGAGCTGGGTGTCTCGAAATGTGCGCAGCTGGCGCAGATAGTCTTTTCTTGGAATCAGTTCCATCTTAGACGTGTTTTGCAAAGGAGTTGGACTAAATTCCAATATAACATGGGTCTGCATGGGTGGTTGGCTTTGGAGCCGTTCAGTTGCTTCTGTTTGTTCCAAGTCGGCATTCAGGTGGTGTTCGGGTCTGGGTTGCGCAAGCTTGGAAACGAAGCGGCCTTCCGTCTGCAGAGCTAACATGCGAACGAAAGGCCGCGGAGGAGTCTTCAGATGTCGGCGCAAGCCTTATGCGGCGGCGAGTTCGCGGCCGACGAGCCAACCCCAGGTGGCGATCCTTCGCCTGCACGATACGAAGCGCTCGCTCGCCGATGCGCTTCTTGAGGGCCCCGACATGTCGAGCCGTCTCTCGAAGGAGGAGCTCCTCAAGCTCCTTTCCGACCAAGGCTGACAACCTCAGACACATGGCGATGGACGCCCCGCCGAACGACATGCGTTCGGCGGGCGCAGACGAACACGAACGGAGAAATCGATGGGAGATGCGACCTCGACGACGCTTGACCTCTCAGACCTGACGGACGTTGAGCCTAAACAACCTCTCCACTGAAGTGGGAGGGTTTCGATACAGTCGAGGCTTTTCGCCTCGGGGTTGCCCCCGATTTGCCGTCACTCCGACCACGAAATCCTTGCTGACGCAGCCCTTGTACGGCAAGGGACGGAATCCCCCGCCGTCGGAACCTCCCGAACTCGCGCTCGGTGATTCCTTCTCGGGCTTGAATGACTGCGACACCGGCGTCAAGCCATGCTGTTACTCCGGCTGGAACGGCTTCACGGATCCGTTCCGGGGCGTAGGCTTGATTTTCAAGATCTGCGTACAACAGGTTCAGACAAGCCGCCGCATCGCGGTCGATCCGTCGATCGTCGTCATCTTCACCCAGTCGCGCGCGGCGCTCCCAAAGTTCGTGCTTGACAAACGTGTCCGTCAGCAGATTGTGCTGAGAGGGCTCGAGTTTCTTTGGCGATACGACTTCCACCAACAAACCGGCGCTTTCAGCCTTGCTTGCGAGTTGAGCGTATAACGCTGCCGGCGCATGTCGCCCGATGGTCTTGCCGAACCGTCCCCTCTGGAACGCCTTATAACTATTGTCCTCCACAATGATGTGGCCCGCATGGCCGAGAAGCCAGTTGCAGACCTCGCCGTGCTCGCGCTTGCGAGTTGCGGCCGAAAGACGAAAAATCTCCGCTAGTTCTGCCCGCAGACTTTCATAGCGCTTCGAGAAACGCCACTGAAGCCTTCCGGACTTCACCTTCAGAGACTTGTGCTTCTTGCCGTGACGAACCACCTCAACCGTTTCGTAGTTGTCGGGATTCGTCGCTTGGCGGCTGCGCTCCATCGCACGCTGAAGCTTGCGCACGGCACGGTGATCCGTGTCCGCGCTTGGCGCAATCTGCACTTTGGCAATTGTCCCGTCCTCAGTCGCATAGGTGAGCGCCCCGAGTCCCAGATCAATGGCCATGCGCAGATCCTTGCCGGCGTAGGCGTGCTTCAGAGGTCCCTGCTCCGGGAGCAGTGGACGACTGCACAGACGCCATCCTCCGTTGCCTCTTCGGCATGCAGTCATTCGGAATAGGGCGATCTCATGAATGACATGAGATCGCCTTCATTTTTTGAAAACTCACCGCTCTTTCAGGGATTTTTCACTTGCCACTATTTAGCTCGTATGGTATAATATAAGAGCAAATTGCGACTTTAAGAGGTGCACCATGGCTTTCGTTTTCGAGGGTATTCTTGTTAGAAAAAATCTCCCTGCAAGTGTCAGAAAGAAACTCGTCGTAGATACCTACAAGAAGAAGGACAAGCGCACTGGACGCGTTGATCTCTATCGGCGCGTGAGTTACTACGATCCGGCCAAACGCTTCAATGTTCCAGTCGGCTCGAAAAAACTTGGAGAAATCGATCCCGAAACGGGGAAGGTTCATGAAGTTCTGCGGAAGCAGTCACCTGTTCGAAAGATCGTCGCCAGTGCCATTCTGGAAATCTCCGATAAGGCTGAGAAGCAATTGGACGATCAGCGGCAGCAGACCAAAGTGATTTATGGCTTGCCGGTGGCTCTGGACGTTGCCATTCTTGCCGCCATGGGGGGAGGCAACGGTAGCAAGCAGATTGCCGAATATTGGAAAAATAACCGAGCCCTGCTCCAAGAACGTTGGGGGTTTGTTTTTCCTAAATCAAATCCTGCAATTGCCACTATAAACCGCATCATGCAATTGGTTGATCCAGAGCAATTTCAAACTCTTTACCAGGAACTCGTCTTTCCTCTTCTTCCATTGCCGAATCAAAGAGGGGCGGATAAGGACGTCGTAGCGATTGACGGCCAGGTAGTTCGTGCCTTCCGAACTGAACTCGATCGCCAACATCAGATGCTGTCTTTCTACAGCACGGAGACCGGGATCGCCTTCTGTCAGGTGCGTATCGACACCAAATCCAATGAGAAACCAGCAGCTTTGAAACTTGTTCACCGATTGGATTTGTCCGGCACGATTGTCACCGGTGACGCCATGCACTGCGAGCGAAAGCTTCTGGAAACCTTGATGTGCACGGCTCGTGCCGATTACTGCATGGCTCTGAAAATGAATCAGAGCGAGACTGCTACAGAAGTTCAGGACTTGTTTAAAATGCACGAGGCTGAGGTCTTGGTCGGAACTCAGAAAGATCGGGGACACGGACGTGTCGAGGTTAGAACAACGTACGTGCTTCCCGGTCACTTGCTTTCTGCACCAATCAAAAAGCGTTGGTTCGGAATTGAATATGGGAGCATTGTCAAACAGGTATCCCAGAGGACCATTTCCTTAACAAAGACTCAGATGGCGATGAACAATGCCTGCGATGAAGAGGAAAAGAAGGTTGAGGCAGAGACAACAACGCAAACGCGCTACTACTTGACCTCGCTCAGTCCTCTCTGCCCGGCAATCGTACGCAACGTTCAGCGCGCCGTCAGAAATCACTGGGGAATTGAAAATGGCCTGCACCACGTTTTGGACGTGGATTTTGGGCAAGACACCATGCAAGCCAAAAACGCCAATTACGTCACCAACATGACTCAATTGAACAAAATGGCTTTGGCGATCATCGAGCTAGTGCGTCGTCGCAAGATTAAGGCCGGTGAAATGACGGAACGAACTTCGGTTTCGTCCATTATCCGCAGCTTGCAGAACAGCCCCAGATTGGCTGGAGAGTACTTGGATATTTTTGTTCATGAAAGCGCTCTGGCTGCTGCCACCAGTCCGAAGGAACCTCAAGTCAAGTAAACCCACTCAACGCACTTCTCCGAAGGGCCTAGGGGAAGTGTTTAGTGAGTTTCATGAGATCGCCCTACATTCGGAAGGGACGCACGAAGAAGGCTGCATGTTGTAAAATCAGCGGACCTCGTGCTATCGGCTCATGTATGTCGATAGCTTTTTTCAGACTTCGTTCATACGGGACGACCCATGGAATCGCTTTTCGAAAAACTCTTTTACAGCGCGCGCTGGATTCTTGCGCCGCTCTTTCTCGGCCTTTCGCTTGCGCTTCTGGCACTTGCGCTCAAGTTCTTTCAGGAGGTCTGGCACGTGCTGCCGCACGTCTTCGAGCTCTCTGAGTCCGATCTCATCCTCTCGCTTCTCTCGATGGTCGACATGGGCCTTGTGGGCGGCCTGATCGTGATGGTCATGTACTCTTCCTACGAGAACTTCGTCTCCAGGCTCGACCTTGACGAAAAGGATTCGGAGCGCCTCGGCTGGCTCGGCAAGATGGACGCGGGCAGCCTCAAGAACAAGGTGGCGGCGAGCATCGTGGCGATCTCCTCGATCCACCTTCTGAGGATCTTCATGAACATCAGCACGATCGAGAACGACAAGCTGCTCTGGTACGTGATCGTCCATTTGACCTTCGTTCTCTCAGCTCTCGTGATGTGCTGGATCGACCTGCTGACGCGCAAGGCACACCAGCACGACGGGCACTGACGAACCCTGACGCTCGGGGATCGCATTTCAGCTCGAGGAAAACGGCCGCTTCGGATCTTCCGGGCGGCCGTTTTTGTCCGTGTCCTTCCCGGCCTGCCGTCAGGCGATCGGTTCGATGCTGCAGGCCTGGAAAAAGGCGCTGCGAAGCGCGCCTTCGGCATCCCTGCGCCAGACGGCCCAGATCTTTTGGCTGTCCGCAAGCTCGGTGGAGGCGGGCTTCATGATTTCGACGAGGTCTCCCCTGAGGATCTCCTCGCGCACCGAAAGGTAGGGAAGGAGTGCGACGCCGAGGCCCGTGCCCGCCGCGCGCTTAACGGCGCCCATGGTGTCCATCGTGACGGAGTGGCGGATGCGGATGCCTCTGGCCTCGAGGTGCGCGAGGACCTCGCGCTGCGTGCGCTGCTCGCGCTCGAGCACCCAGGTGGCGTCGGAAAGTTCGCGGGCGGTGACGTAGGCGGACATCAGCGGACTGCCGAGGCCGACCACGAAGGCGAAGCGGTCCTCGAAGCACGGAAAGCCGTCGAGGTCGGGATTCGTGGGGCGTCCGCTGATGAAGCCGACGTCGATCAGGTGGCCAGCGACCGCGTCCTCGACGACGTCGTTGTCCTCGATCATGAGGCTTGTCTCGATGGCGGGCATCCTGCGCTTCATGTGCATCAGGCGTCTCGAGAGCACGTAGATGCCGAAGCGCCGGTTGGCGCCGACGGCTAGCGTGCCCGCACGGCCTTCGCCAGCTTCTGCAAAGAGCGCCTCCACCTCGTCGGCCTTGTCGACGAGAAGCGTGGCGTAGGGCAGGAGCGTGAGTGCGGCGGGCGTGGGCGTGAGGCCCTTGCTCTCGCGAACGAAGAGGCGGGCTCCAAGAGCGCTCTCGAGCTCCTTGAGCGACTGGCTCACGGCCGATGGCGACAGGTGCAGGCGTGCGGCGGAGGCCGAGACGCGGTGCGTCTCGTAAAGACTTCGGAAGACGGAGAGCTGTCGGAGCGTGATTCTCATGGGCTGCTGTCGGTTCGGGATGAAGACGTCGGGTGCGGACGTGCCGCAGGCATTCATCGTACACCTGAAAGGCCGCCGTCGGAGCGCTTCCGGCGGCGGCCTTCGGTTTGTCTGCGACTGGCTTTCAGTGTGACCTTCGCCTCTTTCAGAGGAACGGCCAGAGGATGACGAGGATGAGCTGCCCATCAGGATCCTCAGGAACATGGCGAGCGGGTAGACGGTCGAGTAGGCGACGGCCGAGGAGTTGCGCTCGGAGAGCGTGCCCGCGTAGGCGAGGGCGGGGGGATCGGTGGTGGCGCCCGCCATCAGGCCCACGATGCTGTGGTAGTTGATGTGCAGGAAGCGCCTTGCGATCACGCCCACGATGAGAAGCGGGATTATGGTGATGAGGACGCCGAGCGCCATGTAGAGCGGCCCGTTGCCGTCGGTCATGGCGGCGACGAAGCCGTCGCCTGCGGCAAGGCCCACGGAGGCGAGGAAGAGACAGATGCCGGTCTCGCGCATCATCATGTTGGCTGACGGCGTCGTGAAGGTGACGAGCCGCATGGTCGGACCGAAGCGGCCGAGCAGGATGGCGACGATGAGCGGACCGCCCGCGAGGCCGAGCTTGAGCGGGACGGGCAGGCCGGGCACGGCAAACGGCACGCTGCCGACGATGACGCCGAGCAGAAGCCCGATGAAGATCGTGATGATGTTCGGATGGTCGAGCTTCTTCACCTGGTTGCCAAGCTTGGCCTCCATGCGCGCGACGGCCGTCTCGGGACCCACGCAGTAGACCTGGTCGCCCACCTGAAGGTGGAGCTTCGCGGACGGAAAGAGCGTCATGCCCGCGCGGAAGACGCGGGTAATGTTGACGCCGTCCAGACGGTTGAGTGCGAGATCCTCGATGCGCATGCCGTTGACGGATTCGCGCGTGACCATGAGCGTGCGCACGACGAGTGGAGACTTCTCCTCGGCGAGGTCGATGTCGGTGCGCTCGCGTCCGAAGAAGGCGACGATCGCCTCCTTGACGTCGGGCTGGCTCACGATGCGCAGGCAGTCGTCCATGTGCAGGACGGTCGAGCCGTTGGGACTCGAGATGCTGCTGCCCGAGAGGATTCGGGAGGCGATGAAGCCGCGGCTGATGAAGTTCCTCACCTGTTCGATCGTGCGGCCTTCGAGCGCCCGGTTGCTGACCTCGACGTGGAAGAAGACGGGTTCCTGATGGTGGGCCCGCTCTTCGGCGTCCCACGCCTTGTCCTCTTCGGCAAGCTTGATCCGGAAGATAAAGCGGATGAGGATCGCGGAGCCGATCGTGCCGATGACGCCGAGCGGATAGGCGCATGCGTAGGCAACGGCGATGTTCTCACCCGTGTACTTGAAGAGCTCGAGCGTTTCCTGAGTGGCGCCGAGACCGGGCGTGTTCGTGACGGCGCCATAGTGGACGCCGAGCATCTGCGGCAACGACAGCGTGTCCTTGAAGAGGATGTAGAGCGCGATCGTCACGGCGACGCCAAGGAGCACCTGCAGGACGGTGAGGAGATTGAGTACCATGCCGCCGCTCTTGAAGGACGAAAAGAACGAGGGGCCCACCTGAAGACCGATGAAGTAGATGAAGACGGTGAGTCCGAAGTCGCGCAGGAAGTAGAGCACGGCGGGATTCACGGTGAAGCCGAAGTGCCCCGCGGCAATGGCCGCGAAGAGCACGAAGGTGACGCCAAGTGAGACGCCGAAGAGCCGGATGCGCCCGAGCAGCGCGCCTACGGCGATCACAAGCGAGTAAACGAGAATGATGTGAGGGACGGAGGAGACGTCCGTGAGCAGATGAGCCAGCCAGTCCATTGCAAGAAAACCCGATCGGTGAGGTTCTGTCCTGATGCCTTGGGAAAGGCGCGCATTTTACGCCAACGGAAGCGATACGAGAATCGGGTTTTCCCTTGAGCGGGGGCGCCGTCGGCTCCCGCTGCTAGATCACGACGTCGAAGGAGACGAGCGTGCGCTCGACGCGGCCGCGGTTGATGCAGTACTCGACGGGTTCCTTCGTGATGTCGTAGGAGACGCGGTCCGTGCGCAGCATCTCGAGCCCCTCGGGCAGGTCGAGGCTGCGGGCCGCATCCGCCGCCACGCGCTCGAAGCGGACCTTGCATTTCTGGCGGATGATGACAATGCCGAACTCGCGGTCGTAGAACTTGTAGAGCGTGTCGTCCTCAAGAAATCCCTTCGTGAAGCGCTCGGGCGTGAGGCCCGCAAAGCGCTCCATGAGGATGACGGGCGCCTTTCTCGGCAAACCCAGGGCATCGGCCACGAAGTCGGGCGCGGCGACGGTCGAGATCGAGACGAGCTCCTTGCGCGTGCCGCGCGGCCTGCCGTCAAGCCCCGAAATGATGTGGAAGGGATTCCTGTTGCCGGTGCTCTTGTACGTCCTCACGTACGTGTCCGAGCCCTCGCGCCTGCTGATGACGCCTTCGTCCTCGAGCCCGCCCAGGCGCGCGGACGCGTTCCATCCTGCAACCTCGTGCAAAAGCACTCCGAATTTCCATGTTGTCCATGATTCTGGCCGCCTTCGGCGTCCTTGTTGCCGCTCTGCTTCCCGTTATCTAGAAACGCTGCGTGCCTCAGTCACTGCTCTCGGCCGAAGGCCTCTCTTCCTTCTCGTCCCGCTGAGCGGTCAGGCGACGGGCAGTCCCCGTCGCCGGCCTCCGGATCTCCGTGCCTCTCTGCGGATGATCATCTCGAAGCCTGCGCGCGCCTTCGGGTACGCCTCCAATCGCTTGGGCGCGCACAGGCCTCGAAACCCATTCTGAAAATCGTTCCCTGTGCCGGTTGCCCCGGTCTGCAGCCGGCTTTGCTGCCCCGGTCCGCTCTTGGTCCGGGGTTCTTTTTATCTTTGGTGACGACGAAGGCGCCGTCTGCGGACGCACAAGCCGCAGACGGCGCCTTCATTTTCATCCTGCGGGCGTCTCCCTCAGACGCCTGCAGGAACTTTTATGTTGAGGCGGCTGCGCTCACTTCTGTTCGAGCGCGTACTTCGCAGCGTGTTCGCCTGCACGGCGGCCGAAGACCACGGTGTCGGCGACGGCGTTGCCGCCGAGGCGGTTGAAGCCGTGCACGCCGCCCGTCACTTCACCTGCGGCATAGAGGCCGGGCATCGGACGGGACTGGATGTCGAGGACCTCGCTTTCGGTCGTGACGGCCACGCCGCCCATCGTGTGATGGATGCCGGGCGCAACTTCGACGGCGTAGAAGGGCGCCTTCGCGACGGCGAGCGGCATGTCGGGACGCCCGAACGCGTCGTCATGGCCCTTGGCGCGGTACGCGTTGTAGTCGGCGAGCGTCTTTTCAAGGACCTTCGGATCCATGCCGGCAGCCTTGGCAAGCCCTTCGATCGTGTCGGCCTTCTTCAGCATGCCGAGGTGGTCGTAGCCGCGGACCATCTTGGCCTTGGCGTAGAGATCGGCGTCGAAGACGAGCCAGGCGTGGCGGCCGGGCTGCTTGAGGATCGCGTCGGAGGCGCGGTCGCGGGTCGTGAGTTCGTTGACGAAGCGCGCGCCCGTTTCGTTGACCATGACGGCGCCGACGCCGCGGACCGTTTCACTGATGAGAATGCGGCTTCCCTTGCCGACGGTCGGGTGGGCCTGGATCCAGTCGATGTCGGTCATGCTCGCGCCGGCTTCAAGTGCCATGCGCACGCCGTCGCCGGTGCTCGTGACGTTGTTCGAGCTCGTCATGCCCTTGAAGGTCGGACGATAGAAGGCCACCATCTCCTTGTTCTGGCCGTAGCCGCCAGCAGCGAGCACGACCGCTTTGGCGTTGACGCGGTAGAGGCCGCTGTGCTTGCCTTCGACCACGACGCCCCTGACGGTGTGGTTTTCGTCAACAATGAGCCTGACGGCGCGGGAGTTGAGGCGTGCGGGCACGCCGTCCTTCTCGGCCTGAGCGCGCAGAGTCTTGACGATGTGCGGACCGACCGTCTCGCCGCCCGTCGGGCGATGCGTGCGGTCGACGCGGGCGCCGCCCGAGCGCTTCACTTCTGAGAGGTCCGCGCCCATGCCCTCGAGCCATTCGACGCCTGCGGCACTTTCCTTCGCGAGGATTTCAACGAGGGCTCGGTCGTTCTTGCCGCGGCCGCCCTTGAGCGTGTCCTCGACATAGGCTTCGACCGTGTCGGTGATGCCTTTGGCCTTCTGTTGCTTCGTGCCGACGGCGTTGTAGCCGCCCGCGGCGAGCATGGAGTTGCCACCCGAGAAGCTGTTCTTTTCAAGAAGGAGAACGGAGGCGCCGGCACGCTTGGCGGCGATCGCTGCGTTGAAGCCCGCGCTGCCCGCGCCGATCACCACGACGTCATAGGATTCGCGCGGCTCGGCCTTCATTGCCGCCTCGATGGCCGCTTCGTCGGGGGAGACCTTCGGTGCGGCTTCGGGCGCATCGGCGAACGGCATCTTGTTCGGGAAGGTGTGGCAGTCGTTGCAGACGAGCTTCGGACGGGCGTGCGCGGTGTGGCAGCTCGTGCAGTTGATGTCGCCGAGATGCGAGTGGTGCGGATCGATCTCCGTGCCCGTCTTCCTGATGTCCTTATAGGACCCGTGGCAGGTTTGGCACTGCGCGTTGAGCGCATGCTCGTCGTCGGGGACGGACGCCGCCGTCACGGCGTTCGTGCCGTGGCACGAGGCGCAGCCGCCCATCTTCGAGTGAAAGTCCGCGAGCGTCTGGCCCGCCGCCGCTTCGCCGCCGATGAGGGCGCCGCTCAGAAGCGCGCCGATCATCAGGCCGAGTGCCTTCTTCGTCATCATGATGTCTTCTCCTTTTGAGTGTTGTTGTGACGAGAGGCGGTTCATGCCGCCTTCCGATGAATCGAGTCTAGGCGCTAGGGAGGTCAAAATCTTGATTTGCGTCAAGTCGAAAACCGAAGGCGCCGCAAAGTTCTGCAGGAGTATTAAGAAAAACTGGAAATGCTTGGGTTTTCGAGTATGTCGATTCAGGTTTTTTGCGGGGTGCGGGGCGAAGAGTGCGGTGCAGAGGTGCATGCGGGAAGAGGGCGGAATGTGAGGGCGAAAGACGAGAGAGGGCCCGCAGACGCAAGCCTGCGGACCCTCTCGGGATCCGTCGGGATCAGCCGGCCGCGGGTTCAGGACCGGGCCGGTCTCGGACGTCAGTCGTCCTCACGCACTATTTCGGGCTGCTCCCAGACGCGCATGCGCGGGAGGTTCTGCCGAGCATCATCGCGACGTCGGTGCCGGGACGCGGCGCGATCCCCTGCGCCTTGTCGCCGAAGCATTCGGCCGTGTCGGGCTTGAGCGGGTTGATCGCCACGACCTTGACGCCGCGGGCCTTAAGGGCTAGCAGGCCGCCCGCGTTCTCATGAATCGTCGTGCACCAGTCGATGTCGTTCGTGATCGTCGGATCGGCGCCCCAGAGGACGACGAGTTCGGTCTTCTCGTTGATGAGCCCCCAGGACGTCACCTGTTCGTAGACGCCGTTGGAGCCGATGACGTAGGGCAGCACCACTTGGGCGCAGCCCGTGGAGTAGTCGCCCGTATAGGTCGTGTAGCCGCCGTTGAGGTTGAGGACGCGCTGCAGGAGGTTTCGGGCGTTGCCCACGGAGCTCGTTCTCATCCAGCCGTAGGAACCGCCCCAGATGGCGCCGGGATCGTAGGTCTCGCGAACGCGCTTGAGTTCGCCCGCGACGAGCTTCGCGGCCTTTTCCCAAGAGACTCGCACGAACTGATCGGACTCGCGGCCTTCGCCGCCTGCGCGGTGGCCCTTTTCAAGCCAGCTCTTGCGAACCATCGGATGGCGGATGCGGGCGTGGTTGTAGGGCTGCTGGGCAAAGGCCTGCAGCCGGAGCGACGGCGCGAGGTCGCGCTTGAAGGGCTCTGATGCGGCCGCCCTTGAGCGTGCGCACGCCGTTCATGCCGGACGGGTGCTTGGGAGAGGCCGCATGAGCGGCGGGGATGAAGGCGGCGCCGGCAAGCGCGCCGGCTGCGCGGAAGAGATTTCGGCGATTGGTCATGTCGCTTTTTCCTTGTTCACGGTTGGTCGGAGTGTGAATGCCTGTTGTCCCGAAGGCTGTTCGGAAGCGGACGGCGGGGACGTGTTACATGGGCTTGGCGTGCGCCTGCAGCCACTTGAACATCAGTTCGTTGGCGCCCGCGCTCGAGTGGCCGGTGCGGCCGCCGCGCTTGGGCAGCTGGCCCGCCCATTCGTTGGCGGTGTGGGCGGAGGCTTTGGGCGCGCCGTGGCAGGTGGAGCAGGCGTCGGCGTGACGCACCTCGGCCTTCTTCCAGAGTCCGTCGAGATCCTGAGTGAGCCCGGCGGGGGGGCACCCAGCCTTCTGCGCTCGCGGCCTGCCAGGCGTTGCCCTGAACGGACTTTTCGGCGCCCGAAAGCTTCACGGCGCCGTCCTCGTCGAAGGCGGCGTACTGGATGCGAAGGCCGGCATCGTGCAAATCACTCGCCGCGTGTGCGCTCGGCACAGTCCTCGCCTCCTCCGCGCTTTTGTAACGGTTTTGCGAGCGTTTGGAATGAGAGCGAAGTGGTATCCATCCCGTGAGTGGCGGGTGTTCGGAGGAGGGCGGGAGGGGAAGTCGGCTTGCGGGAGAGGGAAAAGGAGGGGCGTGATGGGGAGATGAGGAAAAAAAGGGGACGGCGCTCTGCTGCAACGCCGTCCCGAAACCCCCGCGGCCTTTGCCGGACCGCATGGGACAGGAAATCAATGTGTGGATGAGGCCTTATCTGATGTCGTCCATGAAGGCCACGTAGGACTCTCGGTCAAGCCGGGGCTTGAAGGCCGTGCAGATTTCGTCGGCCTTCTGCGCGCCGTCTGCGAGCAGGTCGACGATCGTGAGGGCCAGGGCCTGCGGGATGCGGGTGAAGGCGGCCTCGCGGTCGCGAAGCTCGTAGTCGGCGCCGTGGAGAACGCCGTCGACGCAGCCGACCCAGGGGTGGATGACGGGCATGAGGAGCGAGACGTCGCCCATGTCGGTCGAGCCCGAGCTGTGTTCGCCGAGCGTGACCTTCTCCTTGCCGAAGAGTTCGACGGCGTTGTCACGCAGGACTTCGCGGAAGGCGTCGTCGGGGGCGAGCGGGAGGTAGCCCGGCAGGTTCCTGATCTCGCACTTCGCGCCGATGGCGTCGCCGCCCGCCCTGAGGGCGCGGTCGACGGCCTTGTTGTAGCGGGCCATGGCGTCGATGTTGGAGGCGCGCACGTAGCTTTCCATCTTGACGTAGTCGGGGATCACGTTGACGAGGTCGCCGCCCGCGTTGATGATCGGGTGGAAGCGCACGTGGTCCTGGTCGCGGAAGGTTTCGCGGATGGCGTTGACGCCCATGACGCCCATCATGGCGGCGTTGAGGGCGTTGATGCCTTCTTCAGGTGCAAAGGCGGCGTGAGCGGGACGGCCGTGGTATTCGATGAGCTTGCCGATGAAGCCGTTGCTCGAGGCGCCGAGATTGAATTCGTCGCCCGAGGCCACGTGCATCTGCATGGCCATGTCGATGTCCTCGAAGGCGCCTTCGGCGATGAGCTGCTGCTTGCCGCCGAGGTACTTGAGACGACCCTCGTCGCGCTGGGCGTTGCGCCAGTCGATCTCGACGTACTCTTCGGCGGGGACCGCGAAGAGGACGACGTCGCCGTCGAGTTCGGACATGACGTCGCGCAGGCCGCAGGCCACGGCGATCATGTTGGCGATCTGGATGTTGTGGCCGCAGCAGTGGGCGGCGCCCGTGACGGGGTCGGCGTTCCTGTGGTTGCGGCAGACGATGGCGTCGAGCTCGGCGAGCATCGCGACGGTGCGCTTCGAGCTCCTGCCCTTCATGCGGGCCTTGACGCCCGTGATGCCGTGGCCGGCCGTGAATTCGATGCCGAGCCTCTCGAGCGCCTCCTGCACCTTGCGGGAGGTCTTCACCTCCTTGAAGCCGAGTTCGGGCTCGGCGAGGATGGCTTCGGAAATCGCCTCGATGTCGGCGCGGTGCGCGGCGATGGCTTCGCAGACTTTCTGCTTGATGGCGGCTTTGTCCATGATCTGTACAGGGGACCGTTTCCGGCGCCTGATGGCGGCGCCTGCGGTCCGCTCCTTTCTATATCGGGTGATTGACGGGACCGGGTGCGCCCGCCCCCGTGGGGGCGGCGGGCATTGCGGTCCATTGTAGAACGATTGTCGGAACGAGGATCAGAAGATGCCCTCGAGGTGCAGCATCAGCTCGGCGAGCGCGGTGGCGCAGAGGAAGCTGCCCGAGGCGACGGCCATGGCGACGGGGACGATGCGCCAGGAGAGTCGCTTGAAGGCCTCGAGGTCCTTGCCCAGGCACAGGCCGCCGTAGGCGAGGATCGGGGTCGTCGTGGCGAGGAAGTTGATGTGCTTGGTCTGCTCGACGATCCACACGCCGCCGGGGAAGCTCGGGATCGAGACGATGACGGCGGTGAGCGAGACCCAGAAGACGACGGGGAGCTTGTTGAAGCCGGGCAGCATCTGGATCACGACGCCGAAGAAGGCGATCGCGACGATGACGAGGATGCCCACGGCGCCTTGGGCGAGGTCGCCGTTGTAGCCGAAGGTGTTGGCGACGACGGTGTAGAGGCCGGTGACGAGCAGGATGAAGATGTAGTCCTTGAGCTTTTCAAGATGGGCGGCAATGGCGTTCATGATGTACTTTCCTTGTGACGGGGGTTCGGTGCGGTGTGTTCAGGTCTCTCAGGCGGCGCGCTTGTCGCCGGTTACGAGTTCGTAGATCTTGACCGTGACGGGCAGCGAGATGAAGAGCGCGAAGTAGATGCCGAGTACCGAGGTCATCAGGTTGGCGGCGGCCGCGTAGGCGCCGACGGTTTCGGCGGCTTCGGGGTAGGCGGCGATGATCGAGCCCGTGCCGGCGGCCATCATCGAGGCCGAGCCGATGCCCGCGCCCATGGCGAGGGAGTGCGGATGGAAGATGTCGAGGCCCGCGACCACGCCCGCGAGGATCGAGATCCAGAGCGCGCCGAAGACGGTGCCGCAGATGTACATGCCCATCACGCCGCGGCCCTCGGGGCTGTCAAGGCCGTACTTCTCGCCGATGATGGCGACGTTGGGCTCGCGGTCGATCGAGTAGCACGCGCCGATGGCCTCGCGTTTCATGCCGAGGAGCAACGCGACGGGCAGGCCGAAGATCAGCGTGCCGAAGAAGTGGCCGAACTCCTGCATGATCAGGGCCCAGCCGGAATTGAGGAGCATCTCGAGGTTCGGTCCGATGCCCAGGCCGATCTTCGTCAGGAGGACCAGCATGGCGATCGGCATGAACTTCGCGGCGCGGTCCATTTCGGAGAACTTCAGGATCCCGAACTTCGGGAAGGAGAGGATGCCGCCCAGCACCAGCGCGTAGAGCAGCGGCAGCAGCACGACGAGGCCGAAGCGGTGCATGCCGATCGATTCGGCCACGATCACGACGATGAGGGCCAGCAGATGAAGCTTCCAGTTCTTGATGAGATCCATGTTGAGTCTCCTAGTTTTTCCTGTTGGGCGAAAGGCCCCGTCCATGGGTGCGGACGGTCTTCCGGCGGGGTTTCCCGGCTCTTTTGACGGATTTCGGGTGCAGTGGGGCCTTGAGCCTTCAGTGCGCCGAAATGCAAAATCGGCCGGTCGGATTGTCAAAGGGGGTGTTGGGGAAGGGGCGGCGGACGTTCACGGCCGGGGAGGCCGCAACGGCGCCTGATATCGCACGCGCGGGCTTAGAGGGAGCCGCGCGTGGATGTAGAGGAGGATGTGGAGGAGGCGGAGGTGACGGACGTGAGCGCAAGCATGGCTTCAATCTCGTTCAATGGCTGCCTTGCGAGGCCCAGCGCCTCAATTCTGCATTCCGGCATTTTCCTGCTCCAGTGGTGTTCTTCAATGCCCGCCGCATTCGTCTGCAGGGGCGTGACAGAAAATACCCTAGCAGACCTGCAACAAATGTTCTCAAATTCAAACACGGAGTTTGACGAAAGTCAAGGCTTCTTGGGCGGAAGTACTTGGATTTCACGTGATTGCGCCCTGTGCGCGTGCTCAATAGGGTTCTGAATCCCGTGTCTTGACGGAGGCTCGTGCGGCAGGCGTTTCGGAGCGGCTTGCGAAATGAAGGCGGGGCCGTCCGTGTGGAGGAGGGCCCCGCAGGGGAGCGATGCGGCTTTGTGATGCGTCAGCCGACGTGCTTGAGGGCGGCTGCGGTGAGGACCCTGACGCCCATGTCGAGCTGGGTTTCGTCGAAGGTCATGTTGCGGGCGTGGAGGCCGGGCGTGCAGCCTGCGCCCACGCCGAAGTAGGCGGCGCGGATGTGCGGGCGTTCCTTCTTGAAGAAGTGGAAGTCCTCGCCGCCACCGCCGCAGTCGCGGGCGAGGCATTCGTCGCCGAGGACCTCGCGGATCGTGCCGGCGAGTTCGGCGACGAGGTCCTCGTCGTAGACGGCGGCCGGGATGACGACGCCGGGGAGGATGACTTCGGCGGTTGCGCCGTAGGCAGCGGCGGTGCCCGCGGCGGCCATGCGGACCTTCTCGAGGAGTTCGTCCATGAGTTCGTTCGTCTGGGCGCGGATGTCGAGCTTGAGGGTTGCGGTGTCGGGGATGATGTTGACGGCAGCGGCGCAGGCCTGGATGCTCGTCACCTTGCAGGACCACACCTTGGCGGGGTCGCCCTTGATGGCGGCGACGGCCTGCGTGACGGCGGCGGCCACTTCGGCGCAGTTGACGCCGAGGTGCGGGCGCGAGGCGTGGGCCGTGCGGCCGTGGATCACGATGTCGGCGAAGGTGCTCGAGGTGTGGCGAACGGCGGCGGCGCAGGTGCCCGTCGGGATGTCCTGGATCGGACGCACGTGGCAGCCCAGGGCGATGTCGACGTCGTCGACGGCGCCGGACTTCAGGACCTCGAGCGCGCCGTGGAGCGTCTCCTCGCCCGGCTGGAAGAGGATCTTGAGGGTGCCGCGGCGCACGCGGCCCGCAAGCTCGGAGGCGGCGGCGAGCACCATCGCGCAGTGGCTGTCGTGGCCGCAGGCGTGGACGGCCTCGATCGAGCCGTCATCGTTCCTGAAGGGCAGGGCGTCCATGTCGGCGCGAAGCATCAGGACGGGGCCGGGCTCGGCGCCCCTGATGACGCCCATGACGCCCGTTTTCCCGACGCCGCGCGTGACGGCGTAGCCAAGCTTTTCGAGGGCCTCGGCAAGGTAGGCGGAGGTCTTTTCTTCTTCAAAACCGAGTTCGGGCGTCTTGTGCAGGTCGCGCCAGATCTCGACGACGTTGAGTGCCATGCTGGTCTCCATTGTGAAGCGTATGGGTCGGATGAATGATCTCTCAATATTACCGCTTCTGCGCAGGGCCGTACGCATGAGGTTTTCCTTCAGGGGCGCCCGGGACGCCGCCCGATGGCCGAAAATGCGCATCGAATGTCCTTCCTGAGGTTAGTGCGCCGAAGTGTTCCGTCGTAGCATGAAAAGGACGTCGGACGTGACCGGTCCGGCGCCGCTCAAGACAAAAGGAGAGAAATCATGCAAGCTGCACGCCGCAATCTGCTCAAGACCGGCCTCATGTGCACGGGTGCCGCCGCTGCCGCAGGCGTCTCGCTCCCGGCCTCCGCCGCAGTCGAGCCCAAGTCGAAGATCGCCCGCGAGGAGTGGGACGTCGTCGTGGTGGGCGCGGGCTTCGCGGGCCTCTGCGCCGCGCTCGAAGCCAAGGAAAAGGGCGCCAAGGTTCTTCTCATCGAGAAGATGGGCCGTCCCGACTGCACGTCCGCCTACAGCTCCGGCTGGATCGCCGCGACGAAAACGCGCTATCAGGACAAGGACGACGACGATTCCAAGGAACTCTACTTCAAGGAGATGATGGAGGTTTCGGGCGGTCGTTCCGATCCTGCCCTCATCCGCGCCTATGCCGAGATTGCGGGCGAAAGCGTCGACTGGCTCGGCGACCACGGCATGACGTACAAGATCTGGAAGCAGCACGCGCCCGAACGCATGCGCTGCCACATCGTGCCTGCAGTCAACGGCCTCACGGGCGGCGCCCACATGGTGAAGGTGATGCTCGAGGCGCTTGAGAAGGCGGGCGTGCCCGTTCGCTACAACACGAAGGCGGTCGAGCTCGTGACCGACGAGTGCTTCAACGTGCTCGGCGTCTCCTGCATTGAAAAGCACCGCCGCGTCGAACTGATGACCAAAGGCGGCGTGATTCTCGCCACCGGCGGCTTTGCCGGCAACAACGCCATGGTCGGCCAGTACATCGGCCCGTGGGCCTCCCGCATGGTTGTGCGCGGCGCGCCCTGGGCGACCGGTGAAAACATCCGCATGGCCGAACAGGTCATGGCCAGGATGGTGAACATGGACCAGTTCTATGCGGGTCCGATTTCGCCCGTGGGTCACTGCAACCCTTCGCCGCTCATGCATGCGGGCTACGGCATCCAGATCAACACGGACGGCAGGCGTTTCGTGCAGGAGCACCTCGGCCAGATCGAGAAGGCCGTGGGCATCGCCAGCCTGACGAAGAACAACATGAGCTACCTGCTCATCGGTCAGGACGCCGACGCGAACAACAACATCCTCTCGAACACGCTCACGCGCTTCGAGAAGCTCGGCCTCAAGGTGGCCTCGGGCAAGACGATCGAGGAGGCCGTCAAGCAGGCGGGCCTGCCGGTCGAGGCCGTCATGGAGACGGTTGCCGAGTACAACAAGGCCGTGCGCGAAGGGAAGACCGCCGAGCTGGTGCCGCCGTACCTCAATGAGCATCCGCATGAGCTCAAGACCGGTCCCTTCTATCTCGTTCCCGCCGTGGGCGGCATCGCCAACACCTTCGGCGGCCCGAAGATCGACGCCAACGCGCGCGTCGTCAACACCGAGGATCGTCCGATTCCGGGGCTCTACGCTGCGGGCGCCGCAGCGGGCGGCATCTGGTATGCGGCCGACGTCTCGGGCAGCCAGCTCGGCGGCTGCATGGTGTTCGGACGCCTTGCCGCGCGCCACGCCGCGGCTCGTGCGAAGAAGGCTTGATCGGGAGGAAAGGAAATATGTTCGACATGAAGAAACTGGCGCTTGCCGGCGCCCTTGCGATGATCGCCGCGGCCGCCACGGCCGCCCAGCCCGGCCACCTCGCCGACCGCCATGCCGCGCGCTCGGTCGACTGCGCCGCCTGCCATGCAGTGAAGACTCCGGCCGAAGGCGCCGAAGTCGACACGCAGAAGTGCCTTGCCTGCCACGTCTCGCTCAACGCCGTCTCCGAAAAGATCCACGCCCGCGGCAACGCCCAGTCGCCAGACCCGCACGTGAACCACAGCCTCGGCCTCAACTGCGTCGAGTGCCACAAGGGCCACGAACAGTCGGTCAACATGTGCAGCCGCTGCCATCTCTTCGAGTACAAGGTACCGTAGTCTCACGGTCTGAAGCCGCTCACCGTTGCCTCCGGGCGGCTTCAGACAACGTGAGGCGGCACACGCAGAGGCCGCGTTTTCCCGCAGACGGAAGACGCGGCCCTTTTTCTCGCCTATCCTTGAAAAATCGCGATCCTTCGATCCTTGCCACCCCCTCCATCCGGCATGACCGCACGTTCCTACGCCACCAAGTGGCCCGCAGCCTTCAATCCCGACGATCCGACCGTCCTGTCGATCGCCGCCGTCGTCGACGAACATGTCGACGTGAGCGCCGATTCGCCGCAGCTTCCGCTCCATACGCACCCGACGGGGCAGCTCGCGCTCTCCGTGGGCGGGCTCGTGGGCCTGCAGCTCGAGAGCGGCTACTGGTCGATTCCCGCGCTCTGCGCGATCTGGGTGCCGCCCGGCGTCCCGCACACGGGCGTGCTTGGGCTCGACGGCCGCTCGGTCTATTTTCACGTCGGTCCCTCGCAGCTCGAGGGCTTTCCCGACGAGGTCGTGCGCATGATGCTCAATCCCATGGCCGTCGAGATGGTGCTCTTTGCGGCCCGCGGGCTCGACAGAAGGCGCCCGGAAGCTTCAAGGCGCCTTCTCGCGCTCGCGACGATCGAGGAGGTGAGGCTCGCAAGGCGCCTGCCGCCGCACTTTGCGCCACTCCCGAGAAGCCCGCGCCTTCAGGCGATCGCCATGGAGTTCGCCTCCTTTGAGAAGGCCGAGTGGACGATGGAGGACTGGGCTGCGTTTGCGGGCATGAGCGTGCGCACGCTCAGCCGTCAGGTGCAGGCCGAGACGGGACTCACCTTCCGCAACTGGCGTCTGCAGCACGTGCTCCTCGTCTCCCTCGGACAGCTCGCGCGCGAGACGAGCGTTGAGGAGGCGGCGCTCACGGCGGGCTACCAGAACACCTCGGCCTTCATCTCCGCCTTCCGGCAGGTCTTCGGGATGACGCCCGGCGAATACAGGCGAACGCTTCAGGGCTCCTGAGGACGGAATGCAAAGAGCCCCGGCAGGCAGGCTGCAGGGGCTCGCTGTTTTGATCTTGAACCGGACCAGTGCGGGATCAGCGCATCGTCACGAGGACGCGGCCCGTCATTTCGGGCGGGATCGGCAGGCCCATGAGCGTGAGCACGGTCGGGGCGACGTCGGCGAGGACGCCGTTTTCAACACGCTCGACGCGGTCGGAGACGACGAGGATGGGAACCGGGTTGAGCGAGTGGGCCGTGTTGGGCGAGCCGTCGGCGTTGACGGCGTTGTCGGCGTTGCCGTGGTCGGCGATCTGAACGACCTCGTAGCCGTGGTCGCGCGCGGCGTCGATGACGGCGCCTGCGCAGGCGTCGACGGTGACGACGGCCTTTTCAATCGCGTCGTAGACGCCCGTGTGGCCCACCATGTCGCCGTTGGCGAAGTTGAGGCAGATGAAGTCGTACTGCTCGGTGGCAATGGCCTCGACGAGCTTTTCGGTGACCTCGGGGGCGCTCATCTGGGGCTGCAGGTCGTAGGTCGCGACCGAGGGACTCGGCACGAGGATGCGGTCCTCGCCTTCATACGGGGCTTCGCGGCCGCCGTTGAGGAAGAACGTGACGTGGGCGTACTTTTCGGTCTCGGCGATGCGCAGCTGCCTGAGGCCCTGGGCGGAGACCCATTCGCCGATCGTGTTGACGACGTTCTCCTTCGGGAAGAGTACGTGCAGGCCCTTGTAGGTCGGGTCGTAGGGCGTCATCGTGCAGAAGTAGAGCGGCAAGGGCTCCATTTCGAAATCGGGTCTGGCCTCCTGCGTGAGTACGGTCGTGAGCTCCTTGGCGCGGTCGTTGCGGAAGTTCACGAAGACGACGGCGTCGTGCGGGCGGATGCGGCCCACGGCAACGCCGTGACCGTCCGTGAGGTACTGCGGCTCAAGGAACTCGTCGGTGATGCCCTGGCGGTAGGAGACGCGCACGGCGTCGGGCATGTCGGAGACGGGATTGCCCACGCCCTTGACGAGCAGGTCGTAGGCGCGGCGCACGCGCTCCCAGCGCTTGTCGCGGTCCATGGCCCAGTAGCGGCCCACGAGGCTCACGAGTTCGCCCGCAGTGTCGGGCTTGGCCATTTCGGCGAGCATGTCCTTCACGAAGCCTTCGCCGCTCTTGGGATCGGTGTCGCGGCCGTCAAGGAAGCCGTGTACGTAGACCTTTTCGAGGCCCGCGGCCTTCGCAAGGCGCAGGAACGCGTACATGTGGCTGTTGAGGCTGTGCACGCCGCCGTCGGAGAGAAGGCCCATGACGTGCAGGGCGCAGCCCTTTTCGCGGCAGTAGTCGATGAGGGCCTTCACCTCGGGATTGTCGCCGATCGAGCCGTCGGCGACCGCGCGGTTGATCTTGACGAGATCCTGGTAGAGGACGCGGCCGGCGCCGATGTTGAGGTGGCCCACTTCGGAGTTGCCCATCTGGCCGTCGGGCAGGCCCACGTTTTCGCCGTCGGTGCGCAGTTCGGCGTGCGGATACTTCGCCGCAAACTCGCCGAGGCGCTGCGGCCTGACGCTGCCGATCACGTCGGCCCTGTCGCCGCGGCCGATGCCCCAGCCGTCGAGAATCATGAGCAAAACCTTCTTTCGTGCACAGGCCGTCATCGCCTTGTCTCCTTCTTCCTGAATCCCTGTCGTTGGTGTCTGTTGGGAGAGCCCTGCGGGGCTTACTCCTCGTCCTGCGGGTCGCGGACCTCGACCGGCGTTTCGCTCAGCGCCTGTTCGACCTCGCGGTCGAGCACGGACTCGACGAACTCGCTCACGGACTGGCCGCGGTTGGCGGCGGCATGAATCAAATTGTCATAAAGGGACGAATCGATGGCCACTTCAAGGGTGACGTAGTTGGTGTCTTCTGCCATTTGAATTCTCTCTCGAATAGTTGGACGGGCGGACGTGGGATCGGGGTTCCGTGCTGCGCTTTCCCTTCGGGGGGCGCGGCGGGCGCCGTCTCCGCCTTCCTGATCAATCGGATGATTATCACGGATCGGCTCCCCATCGTCAATACCGCGGAACCTGGAGGTGCCTCGCAGACGCGGTTTGGAGGGGCCGGAGAGGGCTCTTGCGGAACGGAAGCGGGCGCAGCGGGGGAGGCACACGAAAAGGAAAGCCCCCCGCGGAAGGTTCCGCGGAGGGCTTCGGTTCATGTCCGATTCAGCAGTCGGAAGACCGCTTCATCGGCAGGTGACGCGTTTCTGATTAGTATGAAAGCGGAAGCGCCGGAAACCAAAAAGAAAAAACACCCCCGGTAGGAATACTCGATTCCTATGTTGATG
>ENA-UEPW01000621-UEPW01000621.1-human-gut-metagenome-genome-assembly--contig:-NODE-621-length-23199-cov-5.011374_pt1 | contig 23199 bp, 20 predicted proteins | sample MGYA00242935_ERZ507936 | MGnify/ENA primary metagenome ERZ507936 (study PRJEB26167, sample SAMN06115469) | human gut metagenome | host: Homo sapiens | place: China:Chongqing | collected 2016-06-23... | reverse complement strand
TCCTGGCGGCATACGAACGGGTGTCAGAAATAATAATTTATCCGACGGAGTTCGAAAAGACACCAAAACGGAGTATCAAACGTTATTTATACAGTCCGTCGCTACTGAACAAATAAACACACACATAAAGGCTCAGCAGGTAACCACTTGGATTCTCTATCCCAAATTCTTCATAGTCACTGAATCCATTCCAACAATGAGGCGTCACTAATAGTTCGGTTACCTGCTTTTTTTACGAAAGCTACCCGGGAGCACCGGGTAACTTTTTTTATTATCTTTACGGCATGAAAATGACCCGCAAACAAACCGTCGGAGAAAACCTGCTCTACGTAATGGTGTGGGCAGCCATCATCCTGGTGCCGGTGCTCAATTCGCAGATGATGTCGGAACTGCACATCAGTTTCGAAAACGTACTCATCGCATGGCGGCAGATAGCCCCCTATTTCATTATCTTCATCATCCATAATTCCGTCCTCGCCCCGCGGCTCATGCTGCGCCGCAAGTACAAAACATACCTGCTCTGCGACCTTGCACTCATCATCGCCGTATTCTGGCTGGTGAACATATACGAAGAACACCTCACCGACCGCTTCCTCCCCCACGGCGACCCCGAAGCGTTCGACGCCTACCGGAAAGCTTCGTTCTCGAACCTGGAAATGTACTGGAACGTCGTGCTGGGGTTCTTCATGACGGGGGCCAACACGGGTATCAAGCTCATCTACCAGTCGATGCGCGACGAACAGCAGATGGAGGAACTCAAACGCCAGAACCTGGAAGCCGAAATGGACTATCTGAAATACCAGATAAACCCCCATTTCTTCATGAACACGCTCAACAACATCCACGCCCTGATAGACATCGACACCGAATACGCCAAGAACGCCGTGATCGAGCTTTCGAAGATGATGCGCTACGTGCTCTATGAATCGGGACACGAGATCATCTCCCTGAACAGGGACATCCAGTTCGTACAGAATTACATCGGGCTGATGCGCATCCGCTACACCGACGCCGTGGACATTCGCGTGGAATACCCGCACGACCTGCCGCCCCAGGTTTCCATCCCGCCGCTGTTGCTGATCGTTTTCGTGGAAAACGCCTTCAAGCACGGCGTGAGTTACAGCAAACCGTCGTTCATCCACATGCGGATCGACTACGCCGACGGCAAGGTCGTCAGCACCATCGGCAACAGCCTCCACAGCCCGCAGGCGGAGAAGCACAACGCCGGAATCGGACTGGAGAACGTCCGCAAACGCCTCTCGCTGATCTACGGCCCGAAAAATTATTCGCTCGATATCGAAGAGACCAAAGAGACCTATACCGTAAAACTCGTAATACCTACCCTCAATGCTTAAATGTATCGCCATAGACGATGAACCGCTGGCCCTACGCCAACTGAAAAGCTACATCGAGAAAATCCCGTACCTGGAACTTACCGCGACGTGCAACAACGCGCTCGAAGCCCAGCAGTTACTGGCTTCGCAGCATGTAGACCTGATATTCGTCGACATCAACATGCCCGACCTGAGCGGCGTGGAGTTCGTCCGCTCGCTGGTCGACAGGCCGATGGTGATTTTCACGACGGCCTACTCGGAATACGCTGTCGAAGGGTTCAAGCTCGACGCCGTGGATTACCTGCTCAAACCCTTCAGCTTTGCCGACTTCAGCCGCTCGGCGGGGAAAGCCAATTCGCTCTACGAACTGCGCCACAACCAGCGTGCGGGGGAACCCGAAGCCACTCCCGAAGCACTGCCCAAAGACAAGGAATACATCTCCGTGAAAGCGGATTACAAGGTTTCGCTGGTCAAGATCAGCGACATCGTGCACCTGGAAAGCGAAGGGGAGTACGTGCGGATGCACCTTGCCGACGGCACGACGATCACCACGCTTTTCCGGCTCAAGAACATGGAGGCGGCACTCCCGTCGGATATGTTCATGCGCGTGCACCGTTCCTATATCGTCAACCTGCGTTGCATCAAAGGCTATGTCCGCGGCCGCGTATTCCTCAGCGATACGGAATACGTCCCCATCGGCGAAAACTACAAGGAGAGTTTCCAGCACTACATCGAATCGAATTTCAAGAATTTATAGGGCCGAGAAATCGGGGAATCCCGACAACTGGACGTATTTGCCGTCGCGGTACTCGCAGCAGTAGTGCCGCAGGCCGTTGGTCAGGATCACGAACCGCGCCCCCAGCACCGAATTGTAGCGCACAGCCTGCGCCAGGGTTCGCTCGCCGATCCGGATTTCCGGCGCTTTGCATTCGGCCAGCACCAGCGGCTCGGCACGGTCGCCGACCACCACCACGTCGGCCCGCTGCGGCTGCCCGTTGACCGGCACGGCATATTCCTGCACGACGCGCTTGGGCAGCACCCCGCAGTGCGAAACGAGGTAAGCGATCAGGTGGCGCCGCACCCACTCTTCGGGGGTCAGCACGAGGTAAATACCCCGCAGGTCATCCCACACCTCGACCTGTCCCTCGCGGCGGCGGGCACGCAGCCGGATGGCAGGAAAATTGAGTTTGGGGAGCGCAGACATCTTAGTTCCGGAAAATTTACTATCTTTACGTGCACAAATATACGAACATTTTCGATACGCCGGGCCGCACGGGGCACTCGTTTGTCCGGGCGCAAGGAAATGGTCACAAAAAACAACCTTATGAGGAGTATTCTTTCGATCATAGCACTTTTTTCGTGCTGCACGCTGGCGGCACAGGAGTATATTCCGACCTACGGCCGCGAACCGATGCGCGGTGAACTGCTCGTCTACCCAAGCGCCCGGGAGGCTGCGGAGGCCGACGGCAGCGACAACAAATATTTCAAGCACCTGAACGAATGGACGCAAAAGGGGAACAGTTTCACGACGGACTTCACCGTACCGTTCGCCTGGGCCAACCGGCAGGTGTTGTTCCGGCTCGGATGGGCATCGGCCGACTATGAGATCCGCGTAAACGGCGAGGCGGTAGCCTACAACAGCGACTGCAACGCCCCGGCTGAATTCAACCTCACGCGCCATGCCAAAGAGGGGCGTAACACGCTGGAGGTCATTCTCAGTTCCCCGTCGAAGGTCGAACGGCTCGAAAGCTGGAAAAACGACGCGTCACCGGCCATCGGAGCGGCATGGGTCATGAGCCAGCCCACATTGCGCATACGCGACATACTCACCAAGACATGGCGCAGCACCGAAGAGGGAGACAACGTCATGGCCGAAGTCGGACTCGTCGTCAAGAGCGAAGCCCTCAACCCGCGCACGTCGCGCGTTCACTACGAATTGCTGTCCCCAGCCGGTAAGACCTCGGCAACGGGCTACAAGGACATCAAACTCAACATGCGCGGCGAGGACACCCTGCGGTTCCTGGCACGTATTCCGGACAGCCTGCTTTGGAGCCCGGAAAAGACCACACGCTTCACCTTGCGGGTCAAAACCCAGCACGAAGGCCGCTACATGGAATATATCGAAGTCCCGCTGGGGTTCCGCACCGTAGAGGTGCAAAACGGGCAGTTGGCGGTGAACGGCACCCCCGTCACGCTCCGCACGCGCGAGGTTCCCGCCCATGCCTCGGCAGACGAAATCGCAGCTTTACGTGGGCAAGGGTACAACACGCTTAAACTCCTCCCGGGCCCGGTGTCCCCGACGCTGTATGGCACCTGCGACACGCTGGGAATGTACGTGATCGTACAGGCGCCGATCGACACCCGCAGCAGCGGTGAATCGAGGCGGATCGGCGGCAATCCGTCGAACGCCACGGACTGGCTGGGGGCATATGTCGAACGTACGGCGGACAGCTACCATGCCTCGAAACGGCATCCGTCGGTAATCGCTTTTTCGCTGGCCACGCAATCGGCCAACGGCATCAACCTCTACGAAAGTTACCTGGACATGAAGAAGTCCGGCGACCCGCGGCCGTTCATCTATCCCGATGCCGCCGGAGAGTGGAACAGCGACAAACTGGAGATGCAATAACCCCGAAGTGGCTCTGCGATAACGCGAAAAGCTTTTATTTCAAAAAATCGGGATTTTTTTGCAGGATTTTTTTTATTTATGTGGTATTTAAAAAAGGTAACTGAAAATTTCTGACAAAGAGTGTTTAGAGGTAAAAGCAGATGAATGAATTAAAAAATAAAAGTAAATTTCTCAGAGATGTCTGGTACCTGACCAAAAGTTATTGGCAGTCAGAAGAAAAGGGAAAGGCTTATTTGCTGTTGACGGCAATCATAGCACTAACTTTAGGCGTAGTGTATATGCTGGTGCTGTTGAATAAATGGAACAATTCCTTTTATAATGCACTGCAAAATTACCAGACCGAACTTATTTTTGATGAGCTGATACATTTCGGCTGGCTGGCTGTGATCTACATTATTCTGGCAGTTTATGCCTTTTATTTGCAGCAGGTACTGGTGCTTAACTGGCGTCGTTGGCTGACTAACAGGTATATTGATGAATGGTTGAAAAATAAGACCTACTATCGTCTGCAGATGTTCGGCTCTGATACTGATAACCCTGACCAGCGTATTAGTGAGGATGTGCGTTTGTTTGTTGAGATGACGTTAAAGTTCAGTATCGGTGTTTTAAAGGCTTTTTGTACTTTTGTGTCTTTCGTATTTATTTTATATGAACTGTCAGGTTCACTGGAATTTACTTTGGCGGGGCAAGTGTGGCATATTGAAGGCTATCTGGTTTGGGTAGCCTTGGTTTATTCCATTGTTGGCACAGGGCTTACTCATTTGATTGGTAAAAAACTGGTAGGGCTGAATTTTGTTCAGCAACGTTATGAAGCGGATTTTCGTTTCAGTATGATGCGAATGAGGGAAAATGCTGAAAGTGTAGCGTTTTACAGCGGTGAGAAACAGGAAGGCGGCGTATTTAAGAAGCGTTTTAAACTGCTGCTGGATAATTTCTGGAAGATAGTAGAAAAACAAAAACAGTTGGTCTGGCTTAATTCCGGCTATTCACAGATTGCAATTATTTTCCCTTTCGTAGTGGCTATGCCGCGTTACTTAAGTAAGGAAATAACATTAGGCGGCCTGATCCAGATTGCCAGTGCCTTTGGCAGGGTGCAGGAATCATTATCATATTTTGTAGATATGTATGCTTCTTTGGCTGAATGGCGGGCAGTTGTAGAGCGTCTTACGGGTTTTGGGGTACATATGCACGAGGTAAAACAGGAAAAACCGCAGATTGATCTTGAACGAATGGAAAGTCGCAACGATACTATCGTAGCTGCGTCCTTGCAGGTTGAATTACCAGATGAAAGGATCTTATTGAAAAATGTCAATTTTACTTTAGTACCCGGCCGAAATAAAAATATCCTGATCAAAGGCGCAAGTGGCAGCGGTAAAAGTACATTGCTGCGTGCTGTGGCTGGTATCTGGCCATATGTGCATGGTAAATTGGAACTGCCTGCTGCCGAGAAACTGATGTTTATTCCGCAAAAACCTTATTTACCATTGGGAACATTGAAAGAAGCGTTGCTTTATCCAGGCAGTTGCCATAAAACAGATGAAGAGTTGGTGATGTTGCTGGAGCAATGTCGGATTGGCTACCTGGCAAAAGACCTGTATGTCGAAGCAGACTGGTCACATGTGCTTAGCGGCGGTGAACAGCAGAGGCTGGCTTTTGTAAGGGCACTGATCTATCAACCGTCATGGCTGTTTTTAGATGAAGCTACTTCTGCTTTAGATGAGGAGACAGAAGCGGTGATGTATAAGCTTGTTGAAACTTTAATGCCGGATACTACCATAGTCAGTATTGGACATCGCAGTAGTTTGAGCAGTTTCCACCAAATAGGGTTGTTTATTGATAAAGGTCAGCACAGTGTTATTGAACGGGCCTTGTGAAAATAATATCAGGCATAGAATTTTGTAAGTAGAATTTACTGTTTTTTGTTAAAAGAAATTTTTACTTTGCTGTGATTTGCTTATATAATAAATAAAGAAGCAGTTTTTCAGAAAGGAAGTGTAAAAAATGATGCCATTGGAAATAGCTCCTAAAATTTATGATGTGGGTGTTGTTGACTGGGCTGTGCGTGATTTTCACGGATATAAGACGGAACGCGGTGCTTCATATAATTCATATTTGATCATGGATGAAAAAATCTGTTTGATCGATACAGTGAAAGCGCTGTTTGCTGAAGAATTATTGGCAAAGATTGAACGTGTTGTCGACCCTGGAAAAATTGATTACGTAATAGTGAACCATGTGGAACCGGATCATGCAGGGGCATTGCCGGCGCTGGTCAAAGCGGCTCCGAATGCTAAGTTTTTTATTACAGCTCAAGGGAAGGCGGAAGCAATTCGTCATTATGGTGATTTATATGATTTTCAGGTCGTGAAGGATGGCGATAAATTATCATTAGGCAAACGTGAATTGACTTTTGTAACTTTACCAATGCTGCACTGGCCTGACAGTATGGCAACCTATTGTGCAGATGATGGGATTTTGTTTTCTAATGATGCTTTTGGCCAGCATTATGCGGCTGCTAAACGTTTTGATGATGAAGTGGATCTGGGAATACTTTTTTATGAAGCAAAAAAATATTTTGCCAATATACTCTGGCCATATGCGAAATTAATTGATAAAGCGCTGGCGAAAGCAGCGGCGCTTGATTTAAAGATGATAGCTACAGCCCATGGTATTATCTGGCGCAGTCATATTCAGGAAATTATTGCCAAATATGCTGCCTGGGGCAAAGGCGTGAGCGGCAGCAGTGTAGTTATTGCCTATGATACGATGTGGGGCGCTACGGAGCAAATGGCTCGTGCTGTGCTGGAGGGTGTTGTCAGTGCCGGTAGTGATGCTGTGCTGCTGCGTATGAACGAAACTCCGAATAGTACTGCTGTTGCGGATTTATTTGAAGCAGGTGGTATGATCATCGGCTCTTCAACACTGAACAGCGGAATGCTGCCCACTATGGGCAGTCTGCTTGTATACCTTAAAGGCTTAAACCCAACAGGTAAAAAAGCAGCTGTTTTCGGTACATATGGCTGGGCCGGCGGAGCTCAGAAAGATATGGAAGCTTTGCTGACAGCGGCTGGTTTTGAGTTGGAACCGGGTTTTACCTGTAAATGGAAGGCACAGCCAGAAGACCTGGAAGCAGCAAGGCAGCTTGGTTATGAATTTGCCAGGAAGCTGCAAAAATAAAAAAATTGATCAAGCAGACGAGTTTTATGCGTCTGCTTGTTTTTTTCTGCTGAAAAGATGTTCACGAATAATTTACTTGCCAAAAGTCGAAAGGTCAAATATAATAGAATTAATCTAATTATAGATGCCGGCAGAAAAGTTTGACTTTAATGCTGAAACGATAAAAGGAAGGTAATTAAGATGAGAAATCTTGCAGATGCAATAGAAAATTTCATCATCAGACAGCTTTTAGAGGACAGAGAGGACGCTGTTTTAGTACAGCGTAATGAACTTGCCGATAAACTGTCGTGCGCACCGTCGCAGATCAGTTATGTGCTGAGCACGCGCTTTACTCCTGAACGGGGGTTTATGGTCGAATCCAGACGCGGAAGCGGCGGCTTTGTCCGTATTGTAAGGGTGATGCCTCATGAATTGCAGGAAGAGAACTGTGAGCCGACAGTGCATGATTTGATTGAGCACTGGGCTGCTAACCGTTTGATCAGCAGGCGCGAAAAATCACTGTTGCAGTATATGATGGAAATTCTGGATGCTGATGAAGCTAAAAAAAGAGCTGTTTTGGAGACGGCTATTACTAAAATGACAGAACGTGAGTGAGGTGAATTGATATGTTATGTCAGAAATGCGGATTAAAAGAAGCTGTGGTCCACGTGGTATGCGTGGTCAACGATAAACAAATCGACAAATGGCTGTGCTCGGATTGTGTTGAAGAATTGGCTCCGTCTAATTTTTTGTCGGGAACTGTTTTCAATGCCAAAGAGTTTTTAGATGGGCTGTTGAAACCAAAAGCTAGAGAAGAACAGATCATGAATCGTTTTACTGAACGTGCCAAAGGTATTTTGGAAGACGCGATGCGTTTTGCATTGGATAAGGGTCATGATCATGTTGGAACAGAACATATCTTGCTGGCGTTGCTGAATGTTGAAAATTGTTTTGCCAAGAAGATTCTAGAAAAACTTGGCATTGATAATCAGGCGGTCATAAAAGAGCTGGAAAGCTGGATGGAGCCCGCTGGCAGCACTGAGCTGATGATCAGTTATACCCCGCGTGCCAAACGGGCCTTAGAGCTTGCTGGTGAAGCAGCAGCAGCTTTTAAGCTGCACTATGTAGGGTCCGAACATTTGCTGTTGGGTTTGCTGCGTGAAGGAGAAGGCGTGGCTGCTCAGGTATTGCGGCGCTTTAACGTTACGGCAGAACAGGTCATGAAGGTCATTAAGGCTGTTTATGATAATCAGCCATTGACAGATGGCAATTATAATGCTGGCGACAGCGATGTGGAAACAAAGAGCAATGTGTTGGAAATGCTGTCGGAATTTGGCCGCAATCTCAATCAGCTGGCTTCAGATGGAAAAATTGATCCTGTTGTTGGCCGCGAAAAAGAGGTTGAACGCATTATTCAGATTCTGTGTCGGCGTACAAAAAATAATCCGGTGTTGATTGGAGAGTCCGGCGTTGGTAAAACGGCTATTGCCGAGGGCCTGGCCCAGCGAATTGTTGACGGTAATGTTCCGGAGATACTGCGTGAGAAAATTGTGTTCTCGCTGGAGATCGGGTATCTGGTGGCGGGAACAAAATACCGCGGTGAATTTGAGGAACGTTTGAAAGAATTACTGGAAGCAGTAAAAGAAAATAAAAATATTATTCTTTTTATTGACGAACTGCATACTATCATCGGAGCAGGTGCCGCAGAGGGCGCTATTGATGCTGCAAATATTATAAAACCGGCTTTGGCCAGAGGTGAAATGCAGGCTATAGGAGCCACTACTTTAAACGAATACCGGAAAAATATTGAGAAAGATGCGGCACTGGAACGTCGTTTTCAACCTATCGTTGTAGGTGCTCCTGATGTTAATGATTCAATTGAGATTTTGAAGGGACTGCGCGATAAATATGAAGCTTTTCATCGTATTCAAATCACAGATGAGGCGATTATGGCGGCAGTGCGTCTGTCTGATCGTTATATCACTGACCGTAATCTCCCGGACAAAGCTATCGATTTAATGGATGAAGCCTGTTCGAGGGTACGGCTGCAAAGCTATAAGATTTCCTTGCCGCAGCGGGAAATTGAACAACAGCTTGAAAAAGTGCGCATTGAAAAAGAATCGGCTATTACTCAGCAAATGTATGAACGTGCTGCTGAATTGCGTGACGCAGAACGCAAGCTGCAGGAACAGCTTGATGGTGAGCGTCAGTCGCAGCGCAGTGGATCAAGCAGCAAATTGACGGTAAGTGAAGAAGATGTTGCCGAAGTAGTTGCTTCCTGGACAAATATTCCACTGCGTAAGCTTACCGAAGGTGAATCTAAAAGACTTATTCATTTGGAGGAGGCGCTGCATGAGCGTGTGGTCGGTCAAAATGCGGCTGTTGACGCTGTTGCAAAAGCTATCCGTAGAGCCAGAGCCGGGTTTAAGGATAAAAACCGCCCTGTAGGATCGTTCCTGTTCTTAGGACCTACCGGGGTAGGTAAAACAGAGCTGGCTAAAGCGCTGGCAGAGAACCTTTTTGGCGATGAACGTGCTTTGATTAGATTTGATATGTCTGAATATATGGAAAAGCATACTACTTCTCGGTTGGTAGGTGCTCCTCCTGGTTATGTTGGTTATGAAGAAGGCGGTCAGCTGACAGATGTTGTGCGCCGGCGGCCCTATTCGGTAATTTTGCTGGATGAAATTGAAAAAGCGCATCCTGATGTTTTCAACTTGCTGCTGCAGATTATGGAAGACGGCCGCTTGACTGACGGGCAGGGACGGACTGTTGATTTTAAAAATGCTGTTATCATTATGACCAGCAACGCTGGTGCCAGAGCTTTACTGGACAGCAAGCCGTTGGGATTTGCGACTGGTGAGAAACAGGTAAACGACGGACGCAAAAGTGCTGTATTGGAAGAAGTAAAAAGAATCTTCCGTCCTGAATTTTTAAATAGAATTGATGAAATTCTGGTCTTTGATCCGCTTGGTGAAGCAGAACTGCGACAAATTGTCGAACAGATGCTCAAAGAACTTTCAGGTCGTTTGCAGGAAAATGGCCTTGATATCAAGGTTACTGATGAGGCTAAGGCCGAGCTTTTAAAAGCTGGCAAGGATACGCGTTATGGTGCACGGCCTCTGCGCAGGGCTTTAAGGAAACTGGTTGAGGATCCTGTTTCCGATTTGTATCTGGCTTCAGAATTAAAACGCGGTGATACTATTTTGACCCGTACTGATGAGGCTGGTAAAATCTATTTTGATAAAGAAGAAGCGCACAAGGAAGAAGCCTTGGTTGCAGCTGGAGAGGAACGTCCGTAATGGCAAAACCGAAAATACGTTTCGTTTGTCAGTCGTGTGGTTATGTAACGGCTAAATGGTTGGGAAAGTGTCCGGAATGTGGTCAATGGGACAGCTTTGTCGAAGAAATGGACGTGCCTGAACGTCCTGGACAGAGTTACCTGCCTGTAGGCGAAACCGCTAAGCCCAAACCGTTGCATCAGGTGGCGGAACAGTCCCTCAGCCGTCTGCAGACAGGTATCCGTGAATTTGATCGTGTGCTTGGGGGAGGGATTGTTCCCGGCAGCCTGGTTTTGTTGGGCGGAGACCCGGGCATTGGCAAGTCGACTATGCTTTTGGATGCCGGCATGAAGTTTAGCCGGAATAATATAAAAGTTTTGTATGTTTCTGGTGAAGAATCAGAAGCGCAAACAGCAATGCGGGCGAGACGTTTAGGCAGCAGCGGTGAAAACCTGCTGGTGATGACGGCTACCGATTTGAATATTATTTTACTGCAGGCACAGGAAGTGCAGCCGGCATTGTTGGTAATTGATTCTATTCAGACTATGTACAACAGCGAGCTGCCTACTGCAGCAGGCAGTGTCGGACAGGTGCGCGAGTGTACGGCGAAATTGCTGCGTTTTGCAAAAACCAGCGGCATTGCCGTGCTTATTATCGGTCATGTGACTAAAGACGGTAATATTGCCGGCCCGCGATTGCTTGAACATATGGTCGACGTGGTGCTGCAGTTTGAAGGGGATAGATCCTATTCTTTTCGGGTGCTGCGTGCCTTGAAAAATCGTTTTGGCTCTACAAATGAAAGCGGTATTTTTTCTATGGAAGCCAGTGGGCTGCAGGAAATAAGTAATCCAGCAGGATTATTCCTGGAAGAACGCAGTAACGATGCTTCCGGTTCAGTTGTTTGTGCCTGCCTGGAAGGTAACAGGCCTATTTTAGTTGAAGTGCAGGCTTTGGTTGCCAAAACACCGTATGGGATGCCCCGACGCACTGCTGTTGGATTTGATTATAATCGGGTCACTATGCTTTTGGCGATTTTGGAACGGCGCTTAGGAATGGATTTTGGCGCTTACGATGCTTACGTCAATGTAGTTGGCGGGATGAGAGTCACTGAGCCAGCTGCAGATCTGGCTGTGGCTGCTGCGCTGGTATCCAGCTATCGTAATCGGCCGATTCCGCATGGCGTATTAGTCATGGGTGAAGTGGGGCTTACAGGAGAAGTGCGACGAATAGGTTCGCCGGAAAGGCGTATCAAGGATGCTATGAATCTTGGCTTTAAAAGATTTGTTTTGCCAATGGGCAAGCTGTCATTGGATGAACCCTGCAATGGTGTTGTGCAGGTTAAAACTTTGGAAGAAGCGCTGGATAAGGTTTTTGCTTAAAAGAGCGGAGGTTTCTCCGCTCTTTTTTGTTTATTTTAAAATAAAATCAGAAAATTTATATAAAAAATGATTGACACAAATATGGAGCTATGATAAAATAATAAAATTTTGACAAAAATAACAGGAGGTGTTAAAATAAATACATATAAAAATAGCGTGTTCCTTAGGAGGGCAGAAGATGTTTGCAGTAGGAGACAAAGTCGTATATCCGATGCACGGCGCCGGAGTAGTAAAAACAATAGAAAAGCGTGAACGTGACGGTCAAAGTGTCGACTATCTGATCCTGGCAATGCTTCTTGGAGAGATGAAGGTCATGGTTCCGGTCGACAGTGTGGAACGTGTTGGCTTGAGGCATGTTATCGAAAATGATGATATCGATGCCGTTGAAAAAGTTTTGGAAGAACGTCCTGATAATTACAATAAAGCTATTACATGGAACAGACGCTTTAATATGTATTTGGAAAAAATGAAAAGCGGTAATGTTTTTGAAGTTGCCGATGTAATAAGAACATTGCAGGTGCAGGAGAATGAAAAAAAATTATCTACCGGCGAGCGTAGATTATTGGGTACAGCCAGACAGATTTTGATCAGCGAAGTGATGCTTGTAAAAAATGCTGAACAGCAGGATATTGAAAACTGGCTGGATCAGTTTTTTTAGTGAAATACGTCGGCTCTTCCACCGTAGTTTATTTTTTTAGCTGTTTTTAATATGAAAATTGTAGTAAAATATTATATTATCCATATTATTTAAAGAAAGGAGGTGTAAAGATGTTAAACAGGATTTTGAAGCTGACCATTGTCGTTGTGTTTGCGCTTACCGGACTCATACTTACTGAATATTTACTGCCTTATATTTCGGATTTTTTTGGTTACGATCTTTATGACAACGGCTTTTTTGGCATAGCTTTGGCAACTATTGTTTCAGGTGCTGTGGGCATCTTTGTTTTTGGTGGTCTTGGTGTAGCTGTTGCACCGGTGCTTATTTATCATATTATGGGCTATACGGAACGTATGGCGATCGTTTTATCCAAGGTGCCGACCAGTGATATTCTTGTTATGACGCTTGGTATTGGTATTGGTTTGATTTTGGCTAACCTTTTGGGTGGGCCTTTTTCGCATTTGCCGATTATTGGTCCCTATATTCCTTTGATCTTTAGTCTGGTGCTTTCTATTATTGGGGCGAAAGTTGCTTTACGTAAGCATAAGGATATCGTAGGCTTTTTTAACCGCAGTATTCCTAGCTTAAAAGGTGCGGTAAAACCGGCTGCAGTTAAATCGTTGGCGCTGAGTGACAGATTGTACAGTAAAAATAAATTACTGGATACCAGTGTCATTATCGACGGTCGTATTATTGATATTCTGAAAACAGGTTTTCTGGAAGGTCGTTTGATCGTTCCCAACTTTGTTTTGGAAGAATTGCAGAAGCTGGCAGATTCGTCTGATAATCTGAAACGGGCCAAAGGCCGCCGAGGTTTGGATCTTATTCAGGAGATACAGCAGAAAAATAAAGAACAATTGCTTGTAGAAGATACTGATTTTGAAGATTTGAATGAAGTAGATGCTAAATTGGTGAAATTGGCTAAACAGACAGAAGCTGTTATTATAACTAATGATTTCAATCTTAATAAAGTTGCCGAGATCCAAGGCGTCAGTGTGCTTAATATCAATGATCTGGCTAACGCCATTAAGCCGGTGGTTCTTCCGGGGGAAGAGATGAATGTTTTTGTCGTTAAAGATGGCAAAGAAAATAATCAGGGCGTTGCTTATCTTGAAGATGGTACAATGATCGTTGTTGAAGGCGGTAAAAAACTGGTAGGTGAAAATACTGCTGTTGTAGTAACTTCTGTCCTGCAGACTTCAGCAGGTAGAATGATTTTCGCGAAACTGAAATAGCGGGGGCGTTTATGGAAAAAATCATAGCGATTGTTCCGGCTGCAGGGTTAGGAAGCCGCTTGGGGTTAGGTAAAAATAAAGCTTTTGCCGATGTGGGCGGATTGCCGCTTCTGGTACAGTGTATGAGAATGCTGGCTGATACAGACTGTGTGAGCAGAGTGATCGCTGTTGTACGGCCACAGGAGGTCAAGGAAGCAGAATTGATGCTGGAGGAATACAGTAAGGAGTATTATCCGCTGTTGCCTTTCTGTGTTGTTGCCGGCGGAAAGGAACGACAGGATTCTGTTGCTAATGCTCTGTCTGCAGTTACGGAGAGTGATGGTTATATAGCTGTGCATGACGGTGCTCGTCCTTTTGCCGGCAAAGAGGTTTTTAAAAGAGTGTTGAAAGCTGCTGCCGATAGCGGCGCGGCCATTGCTGCTGTGCCTGTTAAGGATACGGTTAAGGTTGTGGATGAAAATAATCTTGTGCAGTATACGCCTGTGCGCAGTACTCTGCGTGCTGTGCAGACACCGCAGATTTTTAAAATCAGTATTTTAAAGCAGGCATACGAGCTTTTGCAGAAACAGCATGGTAATGTAACGGATGACGCTTCACTGATAGAACGTTTGGGAATAGCTGTTGCTGTTGCTGAAGGAAGCTATGAGAATATTAAGATTACAACGCCGGAAGATTTGATCCTGGCAGAAAATTTATGTAAAAGCAGAGGCCTTGTAAGATGATAGAAAAAAATAATAACTGGCCGCAGTTTCGTGTAGGCTGCGGGTACGATGTACATAAACTTGCTGCTGACCGTAAATTGATTTTATGCGGAGTTGAGATTCCTTATGAATCAGGGTTGTTAGGACATTCTGACGCCGATGTGGCCCTTCATGCATTGATGGATGCTCTGCTTGGCGCAGCGGGTCTTGGTGATATTGGCAGGCATTTTCCGGATACGGATATGAAATTTAAAGATGCCGATAGTATGCTGCTGTTGAGGCAGGTGGTTGGTTTACTGCAAAAGCATGGCTGGCAGATAAACAATGCCGATGTGACTATTATGGCACAGCGGCCTAAGCTGGCTCCCCATATTGAACAGATGGCGGCTAATATTGCCCGGGAAATGCGGATTGAAAGAAGTGCTGTCAATGTAAAAGCAACGACAACAGAGAAATTAGGTTTTGTTGGGCGGGGGGAAGGTATGGCGTCAGAGGCTGTTGTAAGTATTATCAGAGGATGATGTAAATTCGCTTTACTGAAACGAGGTACTCATATATGTCCTTGTGGTATCGTTTGAGTACTTAGTGAGGTCTTTACGGACTTAGCACTCATACATGCCCTTGTGGTATAATATTCAAGATAAGTATTTTTGGAGGGATCATTCTAATGTCTAATGAAATCAGAGTAAGATTTGCGCCGAGTCCGACTGGACCGTTCCATATCGGCGGCGCTCGCAGTGCTTTATTTAACTGGCTGTTTGCCCGTAAAATGGGCGGCAAGCTTGTTTTGCGTATCGAGGATACTGACCTTGAGCGTTCCAGCCGCGAATCTGAAGAGAATATCAAGGCTGCCTTAAAATGGTTAGGCTTGAATTGGGACGAAGGTATTGATGTAGGTGGGGAATACGGTCCTTATCGTCAAACAGAGCGTCTTGAACTGTATAAAAAATATACTGATCAGCTGCTGGCTGAAGGTAAGGCCTACTATTGTTACTGCACAGATGAAGAGCTGGAAGCAGAACGTCAGGCTTTGTCTGCCAAAGGGCAAATGCCTCGTTATATGGGCAAATGCCGTAATCTTACTTCTGAACAAATAGAACAGTACAAAGCTGAAGGACGCAAACCAACCGTACGTTTTCGTGTGCCTGCTGATCAGCAGATACTTGTCCGCGACATGGTTCGCGGCGATGTCGTTTTTGACTCTAACGGAATCGGAGATTTTGTTATCGTAAAATCTGACGGCATTCCTACTTATAATTATGCTGTAGTAATTGACGATGCGTTGATGAAAATTTCTCATGTTATTCGTGCTGAAGAGCATTTGTCAAATACTCCGCGCCAATGCCTTATTTATGATGCGCTGGGCTTTACACAGCCTACATTCGGTCATATTTCATTGATTTTAGGTAAGGATCGCACAAAAATGTCTAAACGCCATGGCGCTACTTCTGTTGATCAGTATCGTCAGTTGGGGTATCTGCCGGAAGGCATTGATAATTTCCTGGCATTACTGGGCTGGGCTCCGAACAGCGAACAGGAGATTTTCAGTATGGAAGAGTTGATTCAGGCCTTTTCGATGGAGCATGTCGCTAAAAATCCCGCTGTTTTTGAAATCGATAAACTGAACTGGATCAATCAGCACTATATGCGGCAGTTGGATGAGGAAGCTTTTTTTGCCGCAGCTAAGCCGCATATGGTTGCTGCCGGCTATATGACAGGTGATGAGTGTGGCGAAAAGCTGGAATGGCTTAAACGTGTAGTTGCTACAGCCAAAGAGCATGTTGCTTTTGCTGCGCAGATCCCTGAATGTGTCGCTATGTATTTCAGTGATGAATTTGAATTTGAAAATGCAGAGGCTGCTGCAGTTCTGCAGGAAGAATCAGTACCAACAGTAATGAATATGTTGTTCGAAGAATTGCCTAAGCTGGAAGTTTTAGATGGACCTGCTGTAAAAGCTGCTTTCAAAGCTATCCAAAAAGCTACCAAGCTGGGTGGCAAAGCTGTATTTATGCCGATCCGTGTTGCTTTAACAGGAAATCAGCATGGCCCGGAACTGGCTGAAATGGTGCCGTTGCTTGGTTTGGAACGTACAGAAGCCAGAATTAGGGCGAGCCTTGCTAAGGCAGGTATTACTCTGTAGAGGAGAGCTTAGAATGACGATTAGAGTTTACAATACATTGACGAAACAAAAAGAAGAGTTTGTACCGGTACATCCGGGTAAAGCTAATATTTATGTCTGCGGTGTTACGCCTTATAACCATCCGCATATTGGTAATGCGCGTCCATTTGTAACATGGGATGTTATCCGCCGTTTTTTGGAGCATGAGGGCTATGATGTTCTGCATGTACAGAATTTTACTGATGTCGATGACAAAATAATCAACACTGCCAATAAAGAAGGCGTTTTATGGAGTGATGTCTGCGGACGTTATATAGATGCTTATTTTGAGGTAATGGATAAGCTCAATGTGCGTCGTGCACATGTATATCCGCGTGTTTCTGAGCATATGGAGGAAATCATTGAAACTGTAAAAGCTCTTATTGATCGTGGTTATGCCTACGAAATGGACGGCGATGTTTATTATAGCGTTGAAAAATTTGAGCATTACGGTGAACTTTCCGGGCGTAATCTGGAAGATATGATGGCAGGTGCGCGCGTTGATGTCAACGATAAAAAGCATAATCCAATGGATTTTGCCTTGTGGAAGGCTGCTAAACCGGGAGAGCCTTCCTGGAGCAGTCCCTGGGGTGAAGGACGTCCTGGCTGGCATATCGAATGCTCAACAATGAGTATGAAATATTTGGGAGAAACCTTTGATTTTCATGGCGGCGGCAGTGATTTGATTTTTCCGCATCATGAAAATGAGATTGCACAATCTGAAGGCTGTACAGGTTGCCATCCCTTTGTTAAATACTGGCTGCATAACGGGTTTATCACTGTTAATGAAGAGAAAATGTCTAAATCATTAGGTAATTTCTTTATGGTTATTGATATCCTCGAGCATTATGAGCCGGAAACACTGCGCTTTTTTATTCTTTCCACTCATTACCGCAGTCCATTGGACTTTAGTGATGAGAGGTTGGCGGAAGCGCAGCGCAGCTTGTCCAGGTTGAAAACGGCTCAGGAAAATCTGCAGGCCTTAATGGCTTTGATGAATGCTGGCCCGACAGAGGAAAGCCTGAAGCTGCGAAGAAAAGTTTTGGAACTGCGCAACGAGTTTATGGAAGCCATGCGTGATGATTTTAATACTGCTTTGGCAATCAGTCATATGTTTGCTTTGGCAAAGGAAATTAATATTTATCATCAAAGTATTGTCAGCGTCGGCAGTAAACCGGATGGAAAGCTTGTGTCTATATTGCAAAGTGTTTTCTCTGAAATGTGTTCTATTATTGGAGTACTGGAATCAACTCAAGGTGCTGTTGAAGCTGAAAGTTGCGGTTTGGAAGAACCACTGATGGAAATGCTTATTGCTATGCGCCAGGAAGCCAGGAGCAATAAGGACTATGCACAGGCTGATGCTTTACGTAATAAATTAAGCGAGATAGGAATTGTTCTGGAGGATACGCCTCAAGGCGTACGTTGGAAAAAACAGTGAAGTTTGAACAATATCAGCAAATAAAAGCTCATGCTTTGGCAGCCTGTACGGCTGCCGGGCTGACTTACGGAGAACCGAAACAACTTAATCCGATACTTTTGGCATATATCGGTGATGTTGTTTTTTCTCTTTATGTAAGGTTGAGGCTGCTGCCAACCTCAGGGCAGGTTCGTGTTATACATGATTTGGGTTCAAAAATGGTATCGGCGGTTATGCAGGCGAAGGCAATGGAGGCATTGCTGTCGGATTTGACGGAAGAAGAAGCCTATATTGCCAGGCGCGGCCGTAATACTAAATCGATAGTGCCTAAAAGCGCCTCCGTACATGAATATCGTATGGGAACAGCATTTGAAGCGCTGTTGGGCTGGTTATTTTTGAGCGACAGGGAAGAACGACTGGAGGAGATATTAGAGCGTTCTTTTGTAATTATTTCTGAGGCTATGCAGAAGAAAGGGTGAATTAACATGGAAGTAAAATTACTCAGACACACACCGGAACCGGAAAAGACAGTTGCTATGAGCGCACGTCTGTGCTATTCTCCCGTTGGTGCAGCCCAGCTTGAAGAAACAATGTCTGATGAACAGGCAGCAAAATTAGTGCGTAAACTTGTGGAAATGGGACATTTTTCGACATTGGAACATGTTACATTTACTTTCGCTATAGAAGGAGTTTCCAGAGTATTGACGCACCAGCTGGTGCGTCACCGTATCGCTTCTTATTCACAGCAATCGCAGCGTTATGTAAAAGAGCATGATTTTGAAACTATTATGCCTCCTACTATTTCCTCAAGGCCTGAGGCAAAAGCTAAGTTTGAACAGCTTATGGCTGATATTCAGGCTAGGTATAATGAATTTACTGATGAATTTGGAATCCCGGCAGAGGATGCCCGTTATGTACTTCCTAATGCGGCTGAAACTAAAATTGTGGCAACATTTAATGTCAGGTCTTTGATGAATTTCTTTAGCCTGCGCTGCTGTAATCGTGCCCAGTGGGAGATCAGGCAGCTTGCAGAAAAAATGCTGGCTGAATGTAAAAAAGCCGCACCGGTATTATTTGAAAATGCCGGTCCTACTTGCGTAAGTGAAGGTATATGCAGAGAAGGTGCAATGAGCTGCGGACGTTTGGACGCTATTTTAGCGGCAAAACAAAAACAACAGTGATAATTAGGAGGAGCTATGTCTGAAGAAATTCTTGCCGGACGCAATTCTGTAACAGAAGCCTTGCGCAGCGGCAGATCTATTAATAAACTGTTGGTGCAGGACGGAATCAAAGGCGGCAGTGTCAGTGAGATTATTGGCCTGGCGAAGACTGGGGGCGTAGTTTTGGAATTTTGTAAAGCTGAAAGATTGGATAAACTGGCAGATGGCTTGCGGCATCAGGGGTTTGTTGCCTTAGCTGCACCTATTCGCTTTCACAGTTTAGAAGAGGTTTTGGCATTGGCAAAAGAGAAAGATGAAACTCCTTTTTTGCTGCTGCTTGATGAGCTGCAGGACCCGCAGAATGTGGGAGCGCTGATTAGAACGGCGGATGCTGCTGGTGTGCATGGTGTGCTGCTTCCCAAGCGTCGCAGCTGTCCGCTAAATGCTGTGGTAGCGAAAATTTCTGCCGGTGCTGTTGAATATGTCCCAGTAGTTCAAATTGGTAATATTCCGCAGACGATTGAAGAATTGAAAAAACTTGGTTTTTGGATTGCCGGTGCGGATATGAACGGTGAGGATTATTACAAAAGTAATTTGACTGGCCCGATGGTCATTGTAGTTGGTGCTGAAGGAAAAGGACTGGGACGCCTTGTAAAAGAGAAGTGTGATATCATTGTCAGTCTGCCGATGCAGGGGGGAGTTTCTTCGCTGAATGCTTCGGCGGCAGGTGCCGTTTTGCTGTACGAGGTCGTACGTCAGCGCCGGGTGCAGGCGGGCGTTTAAAGTATGAAAGAATGGCTTGTAGTGGACGGTTACAATGTTATCAACAGTTGGCAGGATTTTCGTAAATTCCGTGAAGAGAACCTTGAGCATGCCCGTGAACTTTTAAAAGAAAAATTAGCCGAGTATATAGCTTTTAAAGGATATTCAGGAATTGTTGTTTTTGATGCCCAGGAAGTACAGGGAGTTGCATCATTCGAAAAAAACGGAGCTTTGGAGATTGTTTTCACGAATGAAGGTGAAACCGCTGATTCATGGATTGAACGACGCGTATATGATCTTGTTAAGAGCGGAAGCAGTGTTTTTGTTGTGACCAGTGATTATGCAGAACAGCTGAATGTTTTAGGGAGTGGGGCCTATAGGATTTCGGCGCGTGAATTTCGTGAAGAATATCTGCTTACAAAAAAACAGATCGCGCAGCGCAGCGAACGACTTGCTAGGGGTTTGGGACGTAATGAACTTGGCGGCAGGCTGCAGGAGCATATTCTGGATCATTTTGAAAAGCTGCGGCGCAATACCTAAAAATTGACGCTGACATAACTATGGAGTATAATGAAAAAGCTGACAGATGCAGGAAATTCCTAGGAAACGGAGGTTGTGCCAATGAGTACGGAAACGCCATATAATCCCTATGCTGCTTTTGAAAACATGGCGGATGAAGATGTCGTCTTAAAGGCTAAACAAGAAGATAACGCACTTGCCCAGGAATATCTTTTGCATAAATACCGTAATTTTGTGCGGGCTAAAGCCAGAAGCTATTTTTTAATAGGCGCCGAACGCGAGGATATCATTCAGGAAGGAATGATAGGCCTTTATAAAGCTATCCGTGATTTTCGCGGCGATAAACTGTCATCTTTCAGAGCTTTTGCTGAATTGTGCGTTACTCGACAGATTATTACTGCTATAAAAACAGCTACCAGGCAGAAGCATATTCCTCTTAATTCATATGTTTCTTTGAATAAGCCTATTTATGAAGAGGATTCTGATAGAACGTTGTTGGATATTATTTCCGGTGTTAAAGTTGCTAATCCTGAAGATATGATTATCAGCAGGGAAGAGTTTGCTGATATTGAGAATAAGATGAATAATATTCTCAGTGACCTTGAGTGGAAGGTTTTGATGAGTTATCTGGATGGCAAATCTTATCAGGAAATTGCCGTTGAACTGGATAGGCACATCAAATCAATTGATAATGCTTTGCAGAGAGTAAAACGCAAATTAGAAAAGTACATTACAAATCGTAATGATAACACTGATCTGAGTGAGGTTTATAGTGGGCTTTTAGCTATTGATCCCAGCGAACGGTTCAGTCATCGTAAACGTGATTAATAAATTGATAAATGTGAAACAAAAAAGCAACATCATTTAGATTTTTCTGAATGATGTTATTTTTTTAAAGGATTTCGTAAATAAACAGCGAATATAGCAATAACTAGAAAGTGAAGGGCAAATTTTACGCTGAGCGTAATTGGGAGGTAATGGACATGAGCCAAGTAGAAGAATTTGTAAAAATTGTAGAAGGCGTTAAAGATCACGATGTAAAAGTAGTTGTCGTAACAGGTAAACCGGGCAGCGGTAAAAGTAAAGTATTGCGTGAAGCTGCTGAAGAGAAAAAGTGGGATTACATCGATTGCCGCCTTTTAATTACTGAAAAATTTTTGGAGGTTCCTCCTGGAGAACGTCAGGCAAAAGCACCTGAGATGATGGCAGACATATTGGAAGGATATGACAGCGAAGTTATTTTGTTGGATCGTCTGCAAACACTGTTCGTACCGGTGTTTCATATTGATGTTGATGCTTTGCTGCATAAACTTAGTGAGAAATTTGTGATTGTAACAGCTTGGCCGGGTTACCTTGAAGAAGGAAAACTCTGTTATGATAAATTTGATGGAACGGAATCGATCCGTATCAGTTCGGAAGGTTTTACGGTTTGGAACGTTGATTAAAAAGCGAGGTAAGCAATGAGCCAAGCAAAGAAAAGACTGGCAGTTTTGACTGGCGGCGGCGATTGTCCCGGGTTAAATGCAGTCATCAGGGCTGTAGTGAAAACAGCTCTTAATAATGGATATGAAATATTTGGCATAGAAAATGGTTTTAACGGCCTCGTGACAGGCCGGATGGGACTGATGGATTACAAAGATGTTTCAGGTATTCTGCCGCGGGGCGGAACAATTCTTGGAACAACTAACCGCGACAATCCCTTTAAATTTGCAGTAGAAGAAAACGGGGAATTGGTTTATTATGATAAACGCGCGGAAGTATTGGCTAATCTTGAAAAACATGGTATTGAAGCTTTAGTGGTTATCGGCGGAGACGGCAGCTTAAATATAGCTGCAAGGCTGGCTAAAGAATGCGGAATAAAGGTCGTGGGGGTACCTAAAACGATCGATAACGACCTTCCGTGTACAGAACGTACTTTTGGTTTTGACACAGCAATGGCGATGGCTACAGAAGCTTTGGATAGGATCCATACAACGGCAGAATCCCATCATCGCGTTATGGCGCTGGAAGTTATGGGACGTTATGCTGGCTGGATCGCATTGCATTCCGGCATAGCCGGCGGAGCAGATGTTATTTTGATACCGGAGATCCCTTACAGTATCAACTCGGTTATCGGAAAAATCAGGGCCCGCCAGGCTGCTGGGAAACAATTCAGTATTATTGTTGTAGCTGAAGGGGCACGACCTGTGGGCGGGGAAATGTCGATCGCGCGCATGGTCAAGGGCAGCTTCGAGCCCATCCGTCTTGGTGGAGCAGGAGAAAAACTGGTTCGCGAGATAGAGGAAAAAACGGGTATCGAATCGCGGTGTACTGTATTAGGTTATTTACAAAGAGGCGGCACGCCTACACCTTTCGACAGAGTTCTTTCTACGCGTTATGGTGTAGCAGCGGCCGAGGCTTGCATGCGCAAGGAATATAACGTTATGGTATCACTGCAAAACGATAAGATCGTTACGGAGCCTATTGAGAAGGTTGCCTCCGAGCCACGGTTAGTACCAGTAGACAGCGATATAATTCGCACAGGACGTCAAATGGGCTTATGTTTTGGTGACTGACCCAATAAGTAAAACAAAAGAACTTTAGTTTACAGCAACATTCAGAGGACAGCGGAAATGGACGCCGCTGTCCTTTTCTTTATTATTCAGATAAATTTCAGGTAAATTTATATAATTAAACTTGGCGGTAGCGATAATAACCTGTATAATGTAGAAGTTAGTAAAATTTATGTGGCAATGTAATTATGGAAGGATAGATAATTATAATGGATCAGAATCTTATAGCGGTAATAGTAGGCTTTGTAGAAGGGGTAA
>ENA-UEPW01000619-UEPW01000619.1-human-gut-metagenome-genome-assembly--contig:-NODE-619-length-23323-cov-5.398778_pt1 | contig 23323 bp, 16 predicted proteins | sample MGYA00242935_ERZ507936 | MGnify/ENA primary metagenome ERZ507936 (study PRJEB26167, sample SAMN06115469) | human gut metagenome | host: Homo sapiens | place: China:Chongqing | collected 2016-06-23... | reverse complement strand
GTGGAATTTCTGCGGTCTGACGCAGAAATGATGCACGCAGCGGGCTGGGGCCTTTGGTGCAAGATCCAATGGATCTTGCACCAGATTTTTAGAACGACACCGTCAACATCGTCTTGAACCGCTCCTGCCCGTACACCGCATGGGGGATATCCTTGGGCATGATCAGCGTCTCGCCCTGAGACACCAGAAAGACCTCGCCGCCCACGGTGAAGCGGCCGGTACCCTCCAACACCGTCACCATGGCGTCGCCGCCGGCAGCATGGGTGCTGATTTCCTCGTCCTTTTCAAAGGCAAAGAGGGTCATGCTGAGCTTGCTGTTCTGCACCAGTGTGCGGCTGACGATCTGGCCGTCCTGATAGTCCACCTGCTCCGCCATGTGCAGAACCTTCTGCTTTTCAATATTCTTATACATAATGGTGTTCCTCCCACAAAATAATAATGAAAGTAGTATGGCCCGGTGCGTCGTTAAAAATCCAGCTTTGTCCGGACGCAGATCTCACGAATTTTGGCCTGTAAGCGCTTGAGATCCTCGAAAGTCTCCGGCTTCTTGCCGGGGTCCCGCAGCAGGGCCGCCGGGTGGTACATGGCCATCTTTTCTATGCCGTCCTGCCGGAAAAACAGGCCGTGCTCCTGCGTGATGCGGAAATCAGGCTTGATAAGCTCCATGGCGCTGATGCGCCCCAGACACACCAGGATTTTCGGCTGCATCAGCTCCATTTGCCGCCGCAGATAGCCGCTGCACGCCTCCTTCTCGGTGTTCAGCGGGTCCCGGTTTTGGGGCGGGCGGCACTTGACACTGTTGGTGATATAGATGCGCTCACGGGACAGGCCGATCATTTGCAGCATATCGTCCAGCAGCTTCCCGGCCCGGCCCACAAAGGGCTCCCCCTGCTTGTCCTCGTTGGCGCCGGGGGCCTCCCCCACCAGCAGCACCTCCGCCGCCGGATCGCCCACGCCGAACACCACCTGGGTCCGCTCCTGGGCCAGACTGCACGCCCGGCAGACCAGACACCGCTGCCGCAGCTGTTCCCACTGCTGATCCATGGCCGCTCCTCCTCTCTCACATTCGATAGTACCATCGATATCAGGCGCATTGACCCTTGCTTATCGACGGTATCAGCATAGCAGAAAAAAATGGCTTTGGCAAGTGGGGATACCCACTCTCCTCCGGGACACACTGTCTCCAGAAAGGAGACGCTGCCCATGTACCTCTGGAGCTTTCTGACCTACGGCTTTCTGGGCTATCTGCTGGAGAAGGTCTATGCCCTTGTCACCCGTTCCCGCCACACCATCCGCAAGGGGTATCTGCTGCTGCCGGTGTGTCCGGTGTACGGCCTTGCCATGCTGGCGGTGCTGGCTCTGCCGCCGGATATGACGGACACCTTCTGGCACTTGGCCCTCTATGGCGGACTCACCGCCACGGCGGTGGAATACGCTGTCCATTTCTGCTGCGATAGACTGCTGGGGGTCATGTTCTGGGACTACTCCTCCACCAAAATGGACCTGAACCGCCGGGTGTGCCTGCCCTTTGCCCTGATCTGGGGGCCGCTGGCGGCCGTGACCGCCCGCTATATCCACCCCCTGCTGCGGCCATGGCTTACCGCCGTGCCGCCGTGGCTGACGCTGGCAGTGTGGCTGCTGCTGACCGTCGACAGCTTTTTCACCGTCCGTCTGCTGCTTCAATATCACGACATCGATCTGCTGGGCTGGAAAAACCTCCTGCGCCGCCGCTCCGCCGCCTGACCTCTCCGTTCACAAATCGTTTACACGGTGCCGCTCCATTTGTTCTTGACGATGCTTCCATTCCGTGGTAATATTTAGCACGCTAACATTTAGCCAGCTAACGATTCAGAGAGGAGCGATTTACCTTGAGTAGTACCTGTCAGAGCGATCATCTGGGGCGGCTGCTAGGTCAGTGCGAGCACCGGATGCGGATGGTCATGGATCGCTCGCTGCGGCAGTACGGCGTCACTCCGGTCCAGTGCCGGGCGCTGATGTACCTGCACCGCCAGCCGGAGCCGGTGACCCAGCGGCAGCTGGAGCAGTATATGGCCGTGAAGCCTTCCACCATCAACGGCATCGTGGGCCGTCTGGAGGAGAAGGGCCTTCTCACCAGAGATGCCTGCCAGCAGGACGCCCGGTGCCGTGTTCTCCGGCTGACGGAGGAGGGCCGCCGCTTCCGCAGCGACTTTATCCGCATCGCACAGAAGACCAACCGGCAGATGGAACAGGGCTTCTCCCCAGAGGAACTGGCCACCCTGCACCGCTATCTGGAACGGGTGGCGCAAAATCTCGCAGCGCAAATGGAGGAAACCGAACTATGATACGCAAGCTTGCCCCGTATACCAAGGGGTATCGGGTCTACATCCTGCTGGGCATCCTCTGCTCGGCAGGCGAAGCGGTGCTGGAGCTGATGCTGCCCAAGGCCATGAGCAACATCGTGGACTACGGCATCGGCGGCAACGGCGGCGCCGGAGACCGCAGCTACATCCTTACCATGGGCCTGAAGATGGTGCTGATGGCCCTGATCTGTCTGGCGCTGGGCGTGGGCGCAGCAGCGCTGGCCGCCAAGGCCGGCATGGGCTTCGGCGCCAACGTCCGTGACGCAGAGTACCGGCAGGTACAGCGCTTCTCCTTTTCCAACATCGAGCACTTTTCCACTGCCTCCCTCATCACCCGGCTCACCAACGACGTCTCGTCGGTGCAGATGACCCTGATGATGGGGATGCGGATGCTGGTAAGGGCTCCGGTGATGCTCATCACCGCTCTGGTGATGGCCCTTCGCATCAGTCTGCAGCTGAGCCAGATCTTTCTGGTGATCCTGCCGCTGCTGGCACTGATGGTGTTCATCATACTGCGGTATGTGGGGCCCTTTTTCACCTCCCTGCAAAAGGCCACCGACGGACTGAATCTGGTGGTGCAGGAGGATCTGAATGCCATCCGTGTGGTGAAGTCTTTCGTCCGGGAGGACCGGGAGAAGGAGAAATTCTTCCAGCGCAGCGAGACGCTCCGCCAGACGGCGGAGCGGGCCTTCGGCTTCGTGGTGACCTTCATCCCCATGGTGAACCTCATTATGGGCGGCACCATCGTATCCATCATGTGGCTGGGCGGTCACTATGTGGCCGGCGGCCAGATGCTCTCCGGCGACCTGCTGGCCTTCTTCACCTACGCCTCCGAAATTCTCATGGCCCTGATGATGGTGGCCATGGTGATGATGGTGCTGACCCGCTCCATCGCCTGCGGCAAGCGCATTGTGGAGGTGCTGGAGGAGCAGCCGGAGATCACCGACGACGATGCCGTGAAGGAGATCGCCGACGACGGCACCAAGAGGGAGCTTTCCCTCTCCGACGGTTCCATCCGCTTTGACCACGTTTACTTCAAATACCATCCCGACAGCGCCGAGTGGAACCTGACGGATATCGACTTCTCCATTGCCAGCGGTATGACCGTGGGTATTCTGGGCGGCACCGGCAGCGCCAAGAGCACACTGGTGAGCCTGATCCCCCGGCTGTATGAGGCCACGGAGGGGGCCGTCTATGTAGGCGGTCACAACGTCAAGGACTACACCATGGAGACGCTGCGGGAGGGCTGCGCCATGGTGCTGCAGAAGAACACTCTGTTCTCCGGCACCATCCGGGATAACCTCCGCTGGGGCGACGAGAATGCCACCGACCAGGAGATGGAGGCCGCCTGCCGCATGGCCTGCGCCGACGAGTTCATCTCCCGGATGCCCGACGGCTACGACACCCGCATCGAGCAGGGCGGCACCAATGTCTCCGGCGGGCAGAAGCAGCGCCTGTGCATCGCACGGGCCATTCTCCGCAAGCCCAAGGTGCTGATCCTGGACGACTCCACCTCCGCCGTGGACACCGCTACCGACGCCAAGATCCGTGCGGCGCTGAAGGAGGCGCTGCCCGGCTCCACCAAGCTTATCATCGCCCAGCGCATCTCCTCCGTTATGGACGCCGATATGATCCTTGTGCTGGACGACGGCAAAATTTCCGGCATAGGTACCCATGAACAGCTGATGGCGTCCAATCAGATCTATCGGGAAGTCTATCAGTCTCAGCAGGAAGGGGTGAGCATCGATGGCTGAACAGAAAAATTCCATGCCGCCCCGCCGTCCCGGCGGACCCGGCCACGGCCCCCGCAGCCACGGCTATCAGCGGCCCCAGGACCTGCGGGGTACGGTGAAGAAGCTGCTGCACTATGTGGGCCGCTATAAGGGCCTGCTGGTACTGGTGGCCATCTGCCTGCTGCTCAGCTCCGTGGGTTCCGTGGCCAGCAGCTACTTCCTCAAGCCCGCCATCAACAACTACATCCTCCCCGGCGACTTCGCCGGTCTGCTGAAGCTGCTGGTGCTGATGGGGCTGGTGTTCGTGCTGTCGGCTCTGTGCTCCTATGTGTACTCCCGCATCATGGTGCGGGTGTCCCAGCGCACGGTGGCCGCCCTGCGTCAGGATCTGTTCGATAAGCTGCAGGGGCTCCCCCTGCGCTACTTCGACACCCACCAGTCCGGCGACCTCATGAGCCGCTTCACCAACGACATCGACACGGTGTCCGAAATGATCAACAACAGCTTCGCCAATGTGCTGTCCAACTCCCTGACGTTCCTATGCACCATCGGGATGCTGCTGTACCTGAACTGGGCGCTGACCCTTATCACCTTCGCCTTCCTAGGTCTGATGCTTCTGGTGGTAAAGACCATCGGCAGCCGCAGCCGGGTCAGCTTCCAGCGGCAGCAGGCCGCTCTGGGCGACCTCAACGGCTACATTGAGGAGATGATCGAGGGCCAGAAGGTTATCAAGGTGTTCCACCACGAGCAGCAGGCCATCGACCAGTTCTCCGTCCGCAACGATACCTATCAGACGGCGGCCACCATGGCCCAGACCTATGCCGGATCCATGATGCCCGCCACCGCCAATCTCTCCCGCATCAACTACGCCGTCACCTGCTGCGTAGGCGGACTGCTGGCCATGGGCGGTGTGTTCGATATCGGCTCTCTGGGTGCCTATCTTCTGTACGTCAAGCAGGTGTCCCAGCCGGTGAGCCAGATCAGCCAGCAGGTGAACACCATTCTGGCCGCCATGGCCGGTGCCGAGCGCATCTTCGCCGTCATGGAGGTACAGCCGGAGGAGGACGAGGGCCAGACCACCATCGTCCGGGTGGAGAAAAACGGCGACACCCTCACCGAGGTACCCCAGCGCACCGGACACTGGGCATGGAAGAAGCCCGACAGCTCCCTGACGGAGCTACGGGGCGACGTGCGCTTCGACCACGTCACCTTCGGCTACGATCCGGATAAGGCGGTGCTCCACGATATCTCCCTCTTTGCCGAGCCCGGTCAAAAGATCGCCTTCGTGGGCTCCACCGGCGCCGGAAAGACCACCATCACCAACCTCATCAACCGCTTCTACGACATCCAGCAGGGAACCATCACCTACGACGGCATCGACGTCCGGGAGATCCGCAAGAACTCTCTGCGGAAGTCGCTGGGCATCGTCCTGCAGGACACCCACCTCTTCACCGGCACCATTGCCGACAACATCCGCTACGGCAAGCTGGACGCCACGGATGAGCAGGTCCGGGCCGCCGCCAAGCTGGCTAACGCCGACACCTTCATCCGCCACCTGCCTCAGGGTTACGACACCGTCATCACCGGTGACGGCGGCAGTCTCAGTCAGGGGGAGCGCCAGCTGCTGGCCATTGCACGGGCCGCCGTGTCCGATCCTCCGGTGCTGATTCTGGACGAGGCCACCTCCTCCATCGATACCCGCACGGAGAAGCTCATTGAGCAGGGCATGGATTCCCTGATGGAGGGCCGCACGGTGTTCGTCATTGCCCACCGGCTCTCCACCGTTCGCAACGCACAGGCCATTCTGGTGCTGGAGCAGGGGCAGATCATCGAGCGGGGCAACCACGAGACACTGCTGGCCCAGAAGGGCAAGTACTATCAGCTGTATACCGGCCAGTCCGAGCTCAGTTGATGGGGCAGTGAACCTACAGATTCTCATAACAAAGGAGGCCGGACTCTGTCCGGCCTCCTTTGTTATGGGCTTATGTATCCATATATGTGTATTCGTCCATGCCCCTCTGTCACTCCGCCCAATGACAGGCCCGGCTGACGGCCTTTTTCCACAGACGGTACTCATCGTCGCAGTCTGCCTGGGGCCGCTGGGGCAGGAACACCCGCTGGCTGCGCCGCAGGGCCGCCAGCTCCTCCGTATCCCGCCACAGGCCGCAGGCCAATCCCGCCAGCGATGCTGCGCCGAAGGCAGTGGTCTCCACCATGGCGGGGCGGTCCACCGGGATCCGCAGCAGGTCTGCCTGCATCTGCATGAGGATGTCCGACACGCTGGCGCCGCCGTCGGCCCGCAGGGCCGTGATGTCGCACCCGGCATCCTGCCGCATGGCCAGCATCAGATCCGTCACCTGATAGGCGATGCACTCCAGCACCGCACGGGCGATATGGGCCCGGCCCGTGCCACGGGTGATGCCCAGAATGGCCCCACGGGCGTACATATCCCAATAGGGCGCCCCCATCCCGGTGAAGGCCGGAACCACCACCACGCCGCCGGAGCTTTCCACGGATTCCGCCAGCCGGTCGCACTCCGGGGCGGAGTCCACCAGCCGCAGCTCGTCCCGCAGCCACTGGATGGTGCTGCCGCCGTTAAAGACGCTGCCCTCCAGTGCATAGGTGGTCCTGCCCCCTACGCTCCACGCCACAGAGCTTACCAGTCCCGCCCGGCTGCGGACCGGCTCCGCCCCCACGTTCATCAGGGTAAAGCAGCCGGTGCCGTAGGTATTCTTGGCCTCACCGGGATGGAAGCAGGCCTGCCCGAAGAGGGCCGCCTGCTGGTCGCCGGCGGCAGCGCACACCGGCACACCTGCCAGCGTCTCCAAGCCGGGAATCCCCGGCTGCACCGTGCCGTAAACAGCGCTGTTCTCCACCGGCCGGGGCAGCATACAGGCGGGGATCTGCAGCAGGCGACACAGCTCCTCATCCCAGCACAGCCGGTGGATATCAAAGAGCATGGTGCGGGAGGCGTTGGAATAGTCGGTGACGTGCTGCCCCGTCAGCTTCCAGATGAGCCACGTCTCCACCGTGCCGAACAGCAGCTCCCCCCGTTCCGCCCGCTGCCGGGCGCCGGGAACGTTATCCAGGATCCAGCGAATCTTGGTACCGGAGAAATAGGCGTCGATGAGCAGTCCCGTGGTGGAGACGATGCGCTCCTCCAGTCCCTGCCGTTTCAGTTCCTCGCACAGCTCCGCCGTCCGGCGGCACTGCCAGACGATGGCGTTATACACCGGCTGGCCGGTGGCCTTGTCCCAAACGATGGTGGTCTCCCGCTGGTTGGTGACGCCGATGCCGGCGATGCTGCCCTCCGGCAGCTCCCGGATGGCCTCCGCCGCCGCCAAACGCTCCGTGTCCCAGATGGTCATGGGGTCGTGCTCCACCCAGCCTGCCTGCGGATAGATCTGGGGAAAGGGATGCTGGGCCTTGGCGGCGATCTGCCCCGCCCGGTCAAATACGATGGCACGGGAGCTGGTAGTCCCCTGATCCAGTGCCAGAATATACGATGCCATAGCCGTCTCCTCTTTTCTTTTTGGTGAGTTTGTGATATACTGTCCATAGAATGATTCTTATTTTACCATAGGAAGGATGAAATTTCCATGACAAATCTCACCGAGTTCACCTTTCTCTCCAGCGACGGCAAGACCCGGCTCCACGCCATGCAGTGGCTACCAGAGGGAACGCCTCGTGCCGTGCTGCAAATTTCCCACGGTGTAGCCGAGCATATCGGCCGCTACGACGGCTTTGCCCGCTACCTCAATGAGCAGGGGATCGCCGTGGTGGGCCACGACCATCTGGGCCACGGCGGCTCTCTGCCGGAGGGCGGCACCCCCGTCTACTTTGGCGACGGCACCCCTTGGGAGACAGTGGTGGCGGATATCCAGCTGCTGCACGAGCAGTTGCGGCGGGAGTTTCCCGGTGTGCCGCTGTGCCTCATGGGCCACAGCATGGGCTCCTTTCTGGCCCGCAGCTATCTGATCCGCTACCCCGGTACCCTGCAGGCCGCCATCCTCATGGGCACCGGCTGGCAGCCACAGGCCAAGCTGACCGGAGGCCGTGCCGTGGCGGAGGTGGTCTGCGCCGCACAGGGACCCTCCTCTGCCAGCAAGCTGGTGAACGATCTGGCCTTCGGCGGCTACAACAAGGCCTTTGCTCCCAACCGCACCGGCTATGACTGGCTGTCGGCGGACTCTGAGAACGTGGATCGCTACATTGCCGACCCCCTCTGCGGCGCCGATGCCACGGTGGGGCTGTTCCGCCAGATGCTCCACGGCATCGCCTTCAACCAGAACCCCAAGAATCTGACCCGCATGGACAGCAGCCTGCCGGTGCTGCTGATCTCCGGCGACCGGGACCCGGTGGGCGATATGGGTAAGGGCGTCCGCCGCACCGCCGCCGCCTTCCGCAAGGCGGGCCTGTCGGATGTGACTGTGAAGCTGTATCCCGGTCTGAGACACGAGATCCTCAATGAAGGCCCCATGCGCCAGACGGTCTATGAGGACATCTGGCACTGGCTGGAGCCGCATCTGCCGACCCGTTAAAATCTCGCTAATTGAAATACTGTTCACCTCCAAGAGGACGGCCTGTGGGCCGCCCTCTTTTCCTTTGGGAAAATACTGGCACCATTTTGTCATTTCTATCATTCGGTCAGTCAAAAAATACCAGTTTTCAACATTTTTCTCATACTTTTCTCATATCGGACTAATACGTCGTTTCATAGAGAATTTGTGAGAATTTTTTGAATAAATTACGAAAAATCGCTTGACTTTGCCGTGGAATTGGGGTATATTATAGCCCTCAAACGTACAGGATCCGACATTGTCGAATGCGTCGACGCAGGCTGTGCGTTTTATTCCTGTCCGTACATGACGGGCTTTCGACCGGGAGGTGAGTGAAATGGCCTATATGCGCTTGGGCGATCTGCTGGTGGCGTCCGGGACCATCACAGAGCAGCAGCTGGAGCGTGCTCTGGCGCTCCAGAAGGAGACCAAGCAGCGGCTGGGCGACGCATTGATCCAGAACGGCTTCATCACGGAGGCGCAGCTCATCGACGCTCTGCGAGTGCAGCTGGGCGTGGACTTTGTGGACCTGACGGCCATTTCCATTCCCGTGGAGCTGGCCCAGTATGTCCCCCGGAACATCGCCAAGAAATACTGCGTGGTGCCGGTGAAGCTGGTACGCAACAGCCTGTATCTGGCCATGAGCGATCCTCTGGACTTCGTGGCTCAGGATGAGGTCAAAACCGCCTCCCGTAAGCGCATCATCCCCATGATCGCCACCCGCAAGGCCGTGGAGCAGGCCATCAGCCGCCTGTACGGCAACGAGGGTACGGCACGGGTCATCGAGGAGATGAAGCGAGAGGCCGGCAGCAGCAGCGATGTCATCCCCGCCCAGATGGCGCAGGACACGGCGGACCCTCGGGAGTCCGCCCCCACCATCCGCTTCGTTAACGCCCTCATCGAGCGGGCCTATACCGAGCGGGCCAGTGACATCCATCTGGAGCCGCAGGAGGGCGAGATGGTGGTGCGGATGCGTATCGACGGTCTGCTCCGCCGCATCCTGACAGTGCCTGCCGACCTGCAGAATACCGTGATCTCCCGCCTGAAAATCATGGGCGGTATGAATATTGCCGAGCATAAGATCCCGCAGGACGGCCACGCCATCCAGTCGGTGCGGGGCCACAGTCTGGACCTGCGTATCTCCTCCATGCCCACGGTGTATGGCGAGAAGATGGTGCTGCGTCTGCTGGACAAGTCCGCTCAGGCCCTCAGCAAATCCCAGCTGGGACTGGAGGGGCAGGATCTTGACAACTACAACGCTCTGCTGCGAAACACCAGCGGCGTCATTCTTCTGGTGGGTCCCACGGGCTCCGGTAAGTCCACCACCATGTGCAACATGATCCGGGATCTGTCCCGTGAGGAGATCAACATCGTCACGCTGGAGGACCCGGTGGAGTACCACATCCCCGGCGTCAGCCAGTGCCAGATCAACGAAAAGACCGGCATGACCTTCGCCAGCGGCCTGCGAGCCATCCTGCGTCAGGACCCGGACATCATCTCCGTGGGTGAGATCCGGGACGGCGAGACGGCCTCCATCGCCATGCGGGCCGCCATCACCGGCCATCTGGTGTTCTCCACTCTGCACACCAACGACGCCGTGTCCGCCGTATACCGGCTCAAGGACGTGGGCGTGGAGCCGTGGCTGGTGGCCAGCGCCCTGCGGGGCGTGGTGAGCCAGCGTCTGCTGCGGAAGGTCTGCCCCCACTGCAAGAAGGGCTATCAGCCCTCTGCCGAGGAGCTGGCCCTGCTGGGGATGCCGGAGGACAGCCATGTCACCTTCTACAAGGGCGAGGGCTGCCCGGAGTGCCATCATTCCGGCTATGTCGGCCGCCGTGCCGCTTTCGAGATCCTGATGCTCAACGGCCGCCTGCGGCGGCTCATCAGCGAGGGCGCCAACGAGGAGCAGCTGACGGAGGAGGCCCGCAAAAACGGCTTCCGCTCCATGAGGGAGAGCTGCCGCCGGCTGGTGCTGGAGGGTGTCACCTCCGCCGAGGAGGCCGCCCGCAGCATCAACACCACAGTAGACGAGTAATTGCGTAAAACCCGGCACGGAAGGAGCGGAGACACGCCATGACCACATACCGTTACAGGGGCCAGACCAAGGACGGAACGGCTGTATCCGGCGTCATCCGGGCCTATGACGAGTTCGAGGCCGCCAGCCGCCTGCGGGAGACCGTAGCCGTTATCACCCGGCTGGAGGAGGTGCGGGAGAAGAAGGAAAACATCTTCAACCGCCCCATCGGCCTGAAGATCAAGGAAAAGGAGCTGGCCCTGATCTGCTCCCAGTTCGCCATCATCCTCTCCGCAGGGATGTCCATTCAGCACTGTGTGGAGATGGTGGCGGCCCAGACCAGGAACCGCCACATTCGCCAGATGCTGGAGAAGGTGGCCGAGGAGGTGGGCGCAGGCTACTCCATGGCCCAGAGCTTTGAAAACAACGCCCCGTACCTCCCCAAGACCTTCATCGAGACGGTCCGGGCCGGAGAACAGTCCGGCACGCTGGAGGAGTGCTTCCAGCGGCTGCACCGATACTATGATAAATCCGCCAAGACCAAGGCCAAGGTGGTCAGCACCCTGACCTACCCCGCCATGGTCATTGTGGTGGCCATCGTCGTGTTTATTATCATCATCGCCGTGGCCGTCCCGGCCTTCAACGATGTCTTTGCCGAGATGGGCACCCAGCTGCCGGGCATCACCCGTGTGCTGCTGGCCATCAGTGACTTCTTCATAGGCTGGTGGTGGCTGCTTCTGCTGATCGCCGCCGGGCTGGGCATCGCCTATATGGTGGCCCGCCGCTCCATCCGGGGCCGGAGGGCTATCGCCGCATGGAGCCTCACCAAGGCCCCCCTCCACCGGCTCCACAGCCTCAACGCCGCCGCACAGTTCGCCCACAGCATGGCCACCATGCTGACGGCCGGCCTGCCGGTCCCCAAGGCCTTGGATGTGACCGGAAACGTGATCAGCAACTACACCTTCGCACTGGCCGTGCAGGAGGTGAAGCAGAAGGTGGAGCGTGGCCGCACCATTTCCGAGAGCATGGGCCAGATCGAGTACTTCCCCAAAATGCTGACGGAGATGGTGGGCGTAGGCGAGCAGTCCGGCTCGCTGGAGGAGACGCTGGACGTCATCGGTGAATACTTTGACAACGAGGTGGAGGTCACCACCGCCCGCCTGCTGTCGGTGCTGGAGCCCATCATCACCATCGCTCTGGCGGTGATCGTGGTGGTGCTGCTGCTGGCGGTGTATCTGCCGCTGTTCACCCTCTACGGCGGAATGTAAGGCCGCCGCACCCAAATTCATATCCTATCCGTATAACAACCCTGTACGGATCAAGATAAAAACCGCGAAAAAATAATAGGAGATGTAGAACTATGTTGAAGAAACTGCAGAGCAAGAAGGGCTTCACTCTGATGGAGATGCTGATCGTCGTCGCCATCATCGCTGTGCTGGTGGCCATCGCCATCCCCGTGTTCAACGGCGCCCTGACCAAGTCCAAGGAGGCCGCTGACGTGGCCAATGTCCGTGCTACCTATGCCGAGTGGCAGACCGCTATGCTCACTGAGAACACCAAGGCTCCCGCCGACAAGGACGCCTTCCTGAAGGGTCCCACTGGTAACGATACCCTGACCCTGAACTATCCTGACAAGCTGACCGTCACCAACGGCACCATCACCTACACCGCTTCTAAGCTGACCGATGCCGCCAATGCCGACAGCAAGACCTTCACCTGGACGCTGGGTACGCCCGATATTCACTAATTTCCGCTTGTCACATTCACACGCAACACCTCCCGCACCGGCCCGACCGGGCCGGTGCGGGGCGACCCGTCTCTCATCGGGCGGGGATGGCCGTGGGTTGGCGTCCCTCCCCGCTCCGTGAGGACAGTCCCATCTAAAGGAGAGCCTTCCCATGCTGTATGCCGATCCCTTCCTAACTGTTTACTGCTGCCTGCTGGCCGCCCTGCTGGGTGCGTGCATGGGCAGCTTTCTGAACTGTGCAGCCTGGCGCATCGTCCATGGGGAGAGCGTGCTGCGTGGCCGGTCCCACTGCGACGCCTGCGGTCATGTGCTGGCGGTGCGGGATCTGATCCCGGTGGTCAGCTATCTGGCTGCCCACGGGCGCTGCCGCTACTGCGGGGCCAAGCTCTCCCGGCGTCACGTTCTGGCCGAGGCCGTCTCGGCGCTGGTGTTCGTGACGCTGCTGCTGCATTATGATATTTCGCTCCAAGCTCTTGAAGGCTGGTGTGTGGCCGGTATCCTGCTGGCCTGCTCCTTTGCGGATTTGGAGGGGTACATCATCCCCGACCGTTTCATAGCGGTCGGCGTTGTGCTATTTATCACCACTCTTTTCTTCGACCCCCAGCCGCTCCGGCGGGCGCTGGACGGCGCCATCGGCGGTCTGGCGGTGGCAGGGGGCGTACTGCTTCTGGTGCTGGGGATGGAGAAGCTGCTGGGCCGTGAGGCCATGGGCGGCGGCGACATCAAGCTCCTGTTCCTGACGGGGCTGTTTCTGGGCTGGAAGCGGAACCTTCTGTGTCTGGTGGCGGCCTGCGTCATCGGCATCGTGTGGGGACTCCTGCAAAAAAAACGGGACGGCGGCGAGGCCATCCCGTGGGGCCCCAGCATCGCCCTTGGCGCTTGGCTGACGGCGCTGTGCGGCCAACAGATCATCGACTGGTATCTGGGGCTGCTGTAATTCTTGAAAGTGAGGACGAGCATTTTGGAAAAGATCGTTGGCTTTGACATCGGTGAGAGCAGCGTCAAGCTGGTATATTTCGCCGGTGCGGACCTGAAAAAGGCCGTCACGGCGGAGCTGCCGGACAACATGGTCTCCGGTTCGAGGATTTTGTCCATGGACGCCATGGCGGATTTCCTGCGCCAGACGGCCAAAAGTAACGGCATCCCCCTGACCCATGCGGCGCTGGTGCTGCCCTCCACGGAGGTGTTCACCCGTGAGCTGGTGATGCCCGCCATGACGGAGCAGCAGCTGCTGTATAACCTGCCCTATGAGTTCCGGGACTATCTGACGGAGGAGAAGAACAAGTACTTCTTCGACTATTCCATGCGGGAGGTGCTGCGGGACGAGTCCGGCCAGCCCACGGAGATGAATCTGCTGGCCTGCGCCACCCTGAAAAGCACCGTGGAGAGCTATCGGGCCATGCTGCGCCGGGCGGGCTTCCGCCTGCGGGTGCTGACCCCCAGCGAGTGTGCGTACAGCGCCGTGCTGCAGGCCTACTACCGCCGCACCCGGCAGGAGGGCCGTGACCTGTGCGTGGTAAATCTGGGCCACAGCGCCACCTTCCTGTATATCTACCGGGGCGGCCACTTCGCCAGCCGCCGGGAGATCGAGGTGGGGATGTCCGATCTGGAGCATCTGGTGGCCGATCAGTGCAGCGTGGACATCCACGTGGCCCACGAGTACGTGCGCCAGAACTACAACCATGTGCTGGAGTCGGAGCAGGCCCGTGAGCTGTATGGCCGCATCGCCGTGGAGGTGGTGAAGGCCGTGAACTTCTTCAACTACAACAACCGGGAGCGGGAGCTGACGCAGCTGTGCCTGTGCGGCGGCGGCAGCGCCATTCAGCCGCTGTACGACACCATCGCCGATACCACCGGCATGACGCTGCACACCTCCGCCGAGCTGCTGGGCCAGCGGATGACTACCGAGGAGCCGTGGATGTACCTGCGGGCCATCGGCGGCGTGGATCTTGGCATCAAGGGGGGCCTGCGATAATGGCAGAAAAGATGAAAAAGGGGCCTTCGGAGGCCGGTCGCAAGACCCTCAAATGCCCCCATAAGCAGGGCATCAATCTGAATATGCGGGAACAGAAGGGCAATCCCCGTCTGACCCTGCTGGTGGGCTGTCTGGCCATCGTCATTCTGGCGGGCTGCGTGGCCAAGTTCGGCGTCATCGACCAGTACCGCCGGCTGGATGCGGCGCAGGCCGCCTACGCCTCCGTTCACACGGAGTATACCCAGATGCAGGAGCTGCTGAAGGGCTACGACCGTCTGCTGATGGAATACCGCACCTACTCCATGGAGTGGGCCACCGACGGCAGCGAGGACAACGGCACTCTGGTGGACCGCCAGAAGGCGCTGGATCTGCTGGAGCAGGAGATGCTGTCCCGCGGACGGCTGGTCTCCCTACAAGTGTCCGGCAACAAGATGGTGGTGGCCATGTCCGGCATGAGTCTGGATCAGATCTCCCGGATGTTTGACGTGATCCAGCAGTCCCCCATCGTCAGCAATGTGGAGCTGAATCTGGCCTCCACGGAGGACGGCAACGTCTCCACCATTCTGGACTTCACCGTCCGCATCACCCTACGCAGCGCAGAGGAGGCAGACAAATGAACCGGGAATTGACAAGACGGGAAAAGATCCTGCTGCTGGTGCTGATCGTGGTGGTGCTGGTGGCGGGCTACTGTAAGCTGATCCTCATCCCCATCAACGATCAGATCTCCAGCTATCGGCTGAACATGGAGGCCGAGCAGACGGAGCTGGACGCCAATCAGGGGAAAATGGCCCAGATGCAGAAGATGCAGAAGGCCATCGAAGAGATCAAGGCGGCGGGCGAGAAGCGCACCATCCCCCAGTACGACAACAGCGGCAAGCTGATGATCGAGCTCCACGAGATCATGAGCGACACGCTGGACTATTCGCTGGACTGCTCTGCGGGCACCGTGCAGCAGGACTATATCATGCTGCGGCCCATCGTCATGACCTTCCGGACCTCCACCTATGCACAGGCCCGGCAGATCGTGGATCGGCTGTGCTCCAGCGAGAACATCAGCCAGATCTCCGACATGAATATGAACACCTATACCGAGGGCCGCAACAGCGGCACTGTGGAGACCACGCTGGTCATCACCTACTTCGAGATCATGCCCTGAGGATGCCGTGGGGCGGGGAGCTTTTTCTATGACTGAGAGAAAACTACAACGGAATAGACGGGGCTTCACGCTGACGGAGGTGCTGCTGGCGCTGGCCATCCTCATCATCCTGCTGGCGCTGGCCATGATCCCCATCAGCCGCCACCAGCGCAATATCCGCCAGACGGAGCTGGATTCCAAGGCGGAGACCATCTATCTGGCGGCCCAGAACCGGCTCTCCCAGCTGCAGGCCAGCGGCCGCAGCGACGAGTACGGCAAGGACCGGGCCACGGCCCTGAACAACATCCCCTGGGACGCCGAGCAGGATAAGTACACCACCAGTACTCTGTACTACGTCACCTCCGCCGCCAAAAGCACCGACACCTCTGCCGCCGGGAGCATCCTGCCCCGTGAGCAGGTGGAGGCGGAGCTGTGGGACGCCAACTGGGTCATCGAGTATGACCCCGGCAGCGGCAGCGTTTACGCCGTGTTTTACAGCGAAAAGCCCATGCAGTACAGCTTCGACGCCTTCAACCCCCTGCGCTCACGGGATCGCCGGGTGCAGGAGGGGGCTACCGTGGGCTACTACGGCGGCGACAGCGTCCAGAGCGAGGACACCGGCAAGCTGACCCCCAAGATGGAGATCATCAACAAGGAGCGTCTGCTGCTGAAGGTCACCTGTGACACGCCCCGTGACCCCCTGCACTTCTATGTGACGGTGACGGACGCACAGGGCCACTCCACCGGGCGGATGGAGCTCACCGGCTCCGAAGTCAACGTCTCTTACCGCACCTATACCGTCACCATGGTGCTGGACGACCTGACGGAGGGCAAACGCTTCTCCCAGCAGCGCCGCTTCCGGCAGCTGACCCCCGGCTCCGACCTGACATTGAAGGTGGAGGTGGAGAGCGACAGCCGTCTGGTGGACTCCGTCACCGGCAAGCTCACCACCAACAGTCTCTTTGCCGAGGTGCGGGACGGCGGCACCACCGCCGTGGTCACCTATGCCCGGCATCTGCAAAATCTGGACGAGGGCTCCGGTTTGCCCACCGCCATCACACGGGCGCTGCAGGAGCAGGATATCCAGTTCGTCAACACCGGCATGGACGACGGCTGGGACAGCTGCTATCCGGGTCGGAGCTTCACCCCCATCTATAACGAGAACCTCGCCTATTACGACAGCACCGTCGCCGTAGGCACCCAGTCCTATCACCCTGTGATCTATGAGCTGCCGGTGGATACCGACGGCGACGGCGGCCTGTTTGAGAGCTTCCGGGGTACCTTGCGAAACATCCGTCTGTGCGGCGCCCAGATCAGCGCCGGCGGCAATGCCGGCGGTCTGGCTGGCTCCCTCCGGGGCGGCACCACCATTGAGGGCTGTCAGGTCTACCTGAGCCCCACCCGTGACAAGCTCAGCAGCAAAAGTGAGCAGGATATCTGGATCAGCGGCGCCACCGCCGGTGGTCTGGTGGGCCGCTGTGGTTATGACCTCACCGTCCGCAACAGCTTCGCCTCCTCCGTGCTGGAGGGCGGACGCTACGCCGGCGGTCTGGTGGGCTATATCAGCGGCACTCGCACCGTCTATGTGGAGCACTCCTACGCCGACTGCTACCTCTACGCCTCCGGCACCACCGGCGGCCTCATCGGCAGCTGTACCGGCACGGCGGATATCACCCTGCGGGACTGCTACACCGCCGGTTTTCAGGAAGCGGACGTCATGGCGGGTCTGGTGGGCGGTGAGTTGTCCTACGGCGACGTCGTCGACACCTGTTACAGCGCCAGCGCCCGGCTGAACGGCAGTGAAAAGCTCACCTACTCCACCGCCAAGCCTGCGGATGTCACCACCGGCAAGCCCGATATCACCAGCACCTACTATATGTCCCACGGCGACCACGACATGGACGGCACGGTCTTTGCCGACTATGAGCAGTGGAGCGGCCGCAGCCGGGCCGACGCCATCGAGAAGTACCTCAACGACGCCTTCACCGCTGAGACCGGTGGCAGCGACACCGTGGCCTATAACCTGGTGGACGGCATGGGTCTGGGCGCTTACTCCTATCCCCGCCTGACGGGGCTGACCCACTACGGCGACTGGCAGGCTCAGTTCGAGGCCGGTACACTGGTGTACTACGAGGTCTATTCCGACGGCAGCTACGGCTTCCGTGGTGCCAACAAATCCACCGTCAAAACCACCGGCACGGTGGTGGGCGACGGATACGGCATGGTGTACAGCACGCTGCCGGAGCAGGATCTGACGGCGCGCTATTCGCTGGGGGGGCGGGAGGTCACCTCTACCTTGTACCGTGCCAACGCCATCGACATGGGCGGGGGCTACTACCTGCTGCCCCTGCCCCGGACACTGGTGAACACCACCGAGGTAGCCACGGACTTCTACCGCCGGGTGCAGGTGGAGGACACCACCTACTACTTCAATCCCCATTTCACCTGCTGGGTATCGGAGGGCTCCGAGGCCCCGGAGGCCCCCAGCGAGATCGGCATCCGCACGGCCCGGCAGCTGAATAACCTGAGTCTGTACTATGAGCAGTACAGCCCCCTGCTGGCCAAGGACACCACCCTCCAGCAGGAGCGCAGCATCGATTATTCCGGCTATGACTGGGCAGCCTATGGCCGCAACGATACCGTCGTCACCAGCCAGCAGCCCATCGGCAGCAGTGCCGTCGTCCCCTTTACCCACATCTATGACGGCGGCACCTATCCCATCGCCGCTGTGCCGCTCCAGAGTCCCAACGGCGGCGACTACGCCGGACTCTTCGGCCTGAATCAGGGGAGTCTGCGGAATGTGGTGCTCACCACCGGAGAGCAGGACTACTCCGTGACGCTTCGGGGCATCCTGCGCCTGCGTACCGCCTATGTCGGCGCTCTGGCAGGCCGCAATGACGGCACCGTCTACAACTGCGCTGCGGCGGGCTACTCCGTCACAGCCCACGCCTATCAGGGCAGCGTCCTGTATATGGGCGGCTTCGTGGGCTATAACGCCGGGACCATCCGCTCCGGCAGCGTCAGTACTCCCTCCCTCACCGCCAGCAGCAACTATGCCCGTCTGCTGATGGGCGGCTTCACCGGCGGCAACAGCGGTCTGGTGAGCCAGAGCTACGCCATGGCCAACGTGGAGGTACTCCAGATCCGTGGCGGCGGCGTGGCCCTCAGCGGCTTCGCCGGGGAGAACATCGGCTCGATCCGCAGCAGCTACTGCGCCACGGCCCTTACCTCCCCCGGTGCCGATACCTACGGCTTCGCCCCGGCCACCGGCAGCACCTCCGGCTGCTACTATCTCAGCGGCGGTACCTATCGCTTCGTGGGGCAGGTCCACCTGTATGATTACAGCGACCAGTCCGGCGCACGGGCTGTCAATGAGCAGGGACTGAAGGCCCTGACCCTCACCGGCTTCTCTTCCGCCGATGCCAGCCACACCTATCACCACAGCAAAACCCTGAACACCGACGGCCAGGCCTATCCCTATCCCACCAGTCTCACCGGCCACGGCAGCCCCGTCCACTACGGCGACTGGGTGACCCCCGCCGATCTGGGTACGCTGGGCATGGTGTACTGGGAGCACGAGGAGGGCGGCAGTAACCCCGGCTATCACTTCTCATACATCGGCTTTGAAAACGGCGTCCGCAAGGACGGCAGCAGCCTCTGCACCGCCCACGACGACGGCGGCAAGATCACCGCCTACGGCTACGGCTACTACTGGTCCAAGGGCGAGACGGAGCCCCTGCTGGAGACCCAGCACATCGCTCTGGACGGCCGCAACACCGAGGCGGCGGCGGAGCTGGAGAATCAGATGCCTCCGTTCAGCTTCGTCACCTATCAGACCTCCGACACCGGCCTGCGGCTCCTCAGCGGCACCACCGGCAACGGCCACTGGTTCCTGTCTCAGGGGGATGTGTGGTTCACCTACACCGTCAGTCCCTTCTTCGCAGAGTCCTATGCCGTCACCGCCGTCAGCACCGGTACTACCGGCGGCACCACCGGCGTGGAGCCCGGTACGGATGCCCTGCCCTATCAGGTGCGGTCTGTGGAGCAGCTGCAATACATCAACTGGAGCTACTACGGCAATCAGGGCAGCTCCACCCGTGACGTGACGGACAGCGGGAGTATGTACAAGTACTACCCCTATCTGCAATATAGCCGTGTCACCTGGGGCTACCAGAGCAAGGAGGACGCCATCGCCGGCGACTCCACCGGCGGCACCCGGCCCATCCGCACGTGGAAACAGAGCCATGACCTCAACGGCCAGAGCCTGGCGGATCCCACGGATGCCTCCCTGAATTACAGCTTCCATCCCATCGCCGGCTCTGTCTACGACAGCGGCAGCAGCACCGACTACCGTATGGTGCTGTACAACTGGTTCGGCAGCAAGTACGACGGCCAGAGCTACTACATCAAGAACGTGAACATCGACTCCTACTGCTACAACGTGGGCCTCTTCGGCACCACCGCCGGCGCAGAGATCGCGAACATCGTCCTTTATAGTGACAACGGCGCCGTCATCCAGCGCAATACCGATCCCACGCCCTCCAGCGGCACCCGGACGGTGCGCCAGTATTCCACCTCCTACGCCTTGGGAGGTCTGGTGGGCATCGCCTATGACTACAACAGCAGCATGGGCAACGGCAGCATCACCAACTGCGCCATCGCCGGCTACACTGTGGCCGACAACAGCCGTAACAAGCAGCATCTGGGTGAGGCCGCCATCGGCGGGCTGGTGGGTGTCTCCAGCGTCAACCTCAACAAGTGTTCCGCCGTGGTGGATCTGCAGATCAACTGCACCCACGTCGATACCAACGGCTACATGAACGCCGCCCGCTACGGCAACTATGTGCGTGTAGGCGGTCTGGCCGGCGGTGTGCGCTTTGCGGTAACGGACTGCTACACCGGCGGTACCATCACCGTTGGGGAGGAGACCCTGAAGGAGCGTGTCCCCGTGGGCAGCAGCAACAATGTCTTTGCCGACGGCAGCTCTGCCGTCCAGGTCAAGATGAATTTCGGCGGTGTCTCCGGCCCCGATACCTATGTCTATATCGGCGGTATGGGCGGCAGCGGCTTCTCCGCCAGCTTCACCAACTTTGTCAATCGCTCCGACAGTTCGGATGGTCAGCCCACTTTCAATAACTGCTACACCTACATGGAGTTCCCGGACATGGCGGGTACCATCACCGGCATCTCCCTTATGGGCAGTATTGCCGACCGAGCCGGTGCCAGCACCAATGCAAAGCTCTATATCAATAACTGCTACTACCTCAACAGCAGCAAGAACAGCATTTCTTTCGACAATCTGCCCAAATACTACGGCAAGGGTAATTCCAGAAACAACTCCCTTAGCGGGCTGCTGCGTACAGAAGCGGCACGGGAAAAAATGCTCAACGGCGATCTCAGCTACCTCCGTAATTACGGCTGGAACGGTGGTTCCAACACGTATAGCATCAAGGGCCTGACGGGCCTGACCTATGAGCAGATGTCCCAGCGCACCGGTGCCAGCATCGTCACCCAGAACAACGGCACCGGCACTGCACAGCGCTACGATAGCTTCGCCGCCGCTCTGGGCAGCAGCTTTGCGTGGGTCACTACCGAGGAAAACGGCGCCGAGGTCCACGGCAAATACAGCTTCCCCGGCAGCGACGAGGCCCTGCAGGGTCAGGACTTCCCCTTCCCCACCGTACTGGTGCAGGATAACGTCTTTGGCCGGGCCCGTCTGCACTACGGCTGGTGGCCGTCATCTGGCCTCTACTGGAGCAAGGGCTTGCTGACGCTGGACATGATCACCGACTACGATGCCGCCGGCGGTGAATCCGCCGTGACGCTGGATCTGCGGTTCGAGGGCACGGATCCCGGCACGGAGCTCCCCACCCTGTCCTATACCAAGGACGGCATCGTCACTGCCGAGCTTCAGCCGGACGGCACGGGCCACTACAAGGTCCGCATCGTGGGACAGGCCATCGGCTCCACCGAGATCATCGCCACACTGGGGGATTACACCGCCCGTCTGGCAGTGGACGTCACCGCCAAGCTCTCCATCTCCGTGGATCAACTCTCCGTAGAGCAGTATGTAGGCGAGAGCGCTACCCTCACCCTCACCGCACGGGACGGCACCGGCCAAGTGCTCACCGGCGTCAAATGGGACGTGGTCAGCGGCTCTGACCGGGTGGTCACGCTGTCCCCGGTGAGTCGGGATCAGCAGGTCACCGTCACCGGTAAGGGCGAGGGCGAGGAGACTCTGCTGGTGCAGGCCGGTGTCACCGTGGGCCAGCGCACCTTCACCAGTGAGCTGCGCCTCACCGCCACCATCCATATGCAGGGCGTGCTGGGCATCGCCCATGTGGGCGATGGAGACGCCGTGTATCGTCAGGGCATCCTGAATCGGGACGCCAGCGACTGGGATACCCCTCTCGGCCCCGCCGAGGGCGATGTCCCCGATTACGAGGGTCTGTACCTGTACAGCCGTGGCAAGGCGGCGGACTTCCGGTACTTCACCGTAACGGCCCTTACCGTTCTGGATAGCACCGGCACTTCCCACGATATGCTCTCCAACGCCGATGAGGACTACCGGGTCACCGTAGGCGACGTGGTGGCCGCCCAGCAGGACGGCGACTTCAGCTATCGCCCCATCACCATCCACGGACGGCAGCAGGAGACAGTCACCCTGCAGGTGACTCTCACCGACACCCGCACCGGCCGGCCCTATCCGCTGGATATCCCCTATACCCTGACGGCGGAGGATACGCAGATCACCGCCACCTTCGTGGTGGGCCGCCTGCGGCTGGAGAAGGCCGTTCCCTTCGGCCAGCCCGCCGCCGGCTTCCTCCCCACGGAGGAGGAGCTTGCCTCGGCGCTCCGGCCCGTTGTGGGCTGGACCCCCAGTCCCGACCTGCCCCTGTTCCAGGATACCACCTTTGAACCCATCTATCAGGATACGGAGGAGCCCGGTCTGCTCCGCTGGCGCTGGAGCCGATAACCGTTTTGCAGAAAGGAGGCCATTGGAATGAAAAAGTGTACAGACCGGAAGGGCGTCACCATTCTGATGGCCCTCCTCCTGCTGCTGCCCATGATCAGCATGATCGCCGGCGGCGTGGGCGCGGTGACGCAGAGCGAGATCGACGCGCTGAAGGAGGAGCAGCGGGAGAGCCAGGTCAAGCAGCAGGAGTTGAAGAACCAGCTGGCCGACGTGAAGGAGGACCAGGCGGCTGCCCAGCAGAGGCGGCAGCTCCTGCAGCAGCAGTTGGAAGCCATCAATGCCGAGCTGGACAGCATCAACGCGCAGATCTCCTACTATGACCAGGAAATCGCCCAGAAAGAGGCGGAGCGCAGGGAGGCGGAGGCCAAAGAGCAGTCCCAGTATGAGCTGTTCTGCGAGCGGGTGCGCGCCATGGAGGAGGAGGGGACGGTATCCTATTGGTCCATCCTCTTCAACGCCGAGAACTTCTCCGACATGCTGGACCGTCTGGCGGACATTGACGCGGTGATGGACTACGACAACCAGGTCATGGAGGAGCTGACCGCGGCCCGGCAGGAGCTGGAGCGGCTTCAGGCGGAGCTGGAGAGCGCCCGCGCGGAGGAGCAGGCGGCCAGGGAGCAGCAGGAGGCCAAGAGGGCGGAGCAGCAGGCCAAGGTGGCGGAGGCCCAGAAGCTGCTGGACCAGATCAACGCCGATGTGGCGGAGGTCAACCGGCAGTTGGACGCAGAGAACGCGGAGTGGGCCGCCATCGGGGCGGACATCGCCCGGAAGCAGAAGGAGCTGTATGAGCAGCGGAAGCAGAACAACGTCCAGCTCCCGCCTACCGGCGACGGCTGGCTGTGGCC
>ENA-UEPW01000613-UEPW01000613.1-human-gut-metagenome-genome-assembly--contig:-NODE-613-length-23440-cov-407.277019_pt1 | contig 23440 bp, 20 predicted proteins | sample MGYA00242935_ERZ507936 | MGnify/ENA primary metagenome ERZ507936 (study PRJEB26167, sample SAMN06115469) | human gut metagenome | host: Homo sapiens | place: China:Chongqing | collected 2016-06-23... | reverse complement strand
AAACTTCTGTGAATTCCGTGAATTCCGTGGGCGAATTAACGCAACCAACCATCTGTGTTGATCTGTGAAATCCGTGGGAGACTATATTCCCACAGAACGCACGGAAAGCACAGAACCTTCTGGCAGAGAAGTGGCTCCCACAGATTGGCACGGATGCGCACAGATTAGGAGGGTATGGCATCCTGCCATACCCACGCTGCCAACAGCACCCCCAAACTTCTGTGAATTCCGTGAATTCCGTGGGCGAATTAACGCAACCAACCATCTGTGTTGATCTGTGAAATCCGTGGGAGACTATATTCCCACAGAACCCACGGAACGCACAGAACATTCTGGCAGAGAAGTATCTCCCACAGATTGGCACAGATGCGCACAGATGTAGGAGGGTATGGCATCCTGCCATACCCACGCAGCCAACAGCACCCCAAAACTTCTGTGAATTCTGTGAATTCCGTGGGAGAACAGACGCAACCAACCATCTGTGTTGATCTGTGAAATCCGTGGGAGAACAGACGCAACAAAACTTCTGTGAATTCCGTGAATTCCGTGGGAGAACCAACGCAACAAAACTTCTGTGAATTCTGTGAATTCCGTGGGAGGACTTACGCAACCAAACTCCCATGAAACCTGTGGGAAGATGGCGATACTATCTCGGTTGGTGCAGCGGAGACCGCTGCACCCCCTTTAGAATGTTCAGAGGGCGGAGTGGGTATGGCAAGATGCCATACCCTCCTAAAGAATTATGACAGGATGCCACAACCTCCTAAAGAGTATAACAATAAAAACAAATGCGAATGAGAAGAATAATCACTATACTGCTTGCATCGCTACTGCTGCTGACCACAGCGTGCGTCGACGAAACGGAGTATGCCGACAATCCGCGCGGCAACTTCGAGGCTCTGTGGCGTGCCATCGACGAACACTACTGCTTCTTCGACTACAAGCACGAGCAGTACGGACTCGACTGGGACGAGGTGCACGAGCGATACAGCCGACAGATAGCCGACGACATGACGACAGGACAGCTGTTCGAGGTGTTAGGCAATATGCTCGGCGAGCTGCGCGACGGACACGTGAACATGTACTCGGCGTGGGACGTGGCACGCAACTGGTCGTGGCACGAGGACTACCCGTCGAACGTGAGCGACACGCTGCTCTCGAAGTATCTCGGCACCGACTATCGCATCGCTGCCGGACTGCGCTACCGCGTGCTCGACGACAACACGGGATACATACGCTGCGCCACCTTCGCATACAACTTCGGCGAGGGCAACCTCGACAATATAATGCTCTACCTCGCACCGTGCAACGGACTGATCGTCGACCTGCGCGACAACGGCGGTGGACAGCTCACGGCTGCAGAACAGTTGGCGGCACGCTTCACCAACGAGCGACTGTTGGTGGGCTACATGCAGCACAAAACGGGAAAAGCGCACACGGAGTTCTCGGAGATGAAGAGCCAATACCTGAAGCCTTCGAAGGGCATCAGATGGCAGAAACGGGTGGTGGTGCTGACCAACCGCGCGGTGTACAGCGCAGCCAACGAGTTCGTGAAGTACATGCGCTGCTGCCCGAACGTGACCGTCGTGGGCGACCGCACAGGCGGTGGAGCGGGTATGCCCTACTCTACCGAACTGCCTAACGGCTGGAGCGTGCGCTTCTCTGCTTGCCCTATGTACGATAAGGATAAGAACTCAACGGAGTTCGGCATAGAGCCCGACCATAATGTTGCGTTGAAAGAAGCCGACTGGCTGCGCGGTGAGGATACTATCATCGAGTTCGCACGCGAATTGCTCAGAAAGTAAAAAGGCAGAAGTACTCTTTTACTTTTTTACTCTTAAATCTGGCTGCGTGGTATGGGCAAGATGCCCATACCTCCTACTCTTTTAATCTTTTACTTTCTCATATTTCTTATTTATCTTTCAATCCCTTTTCCAATTCTTCAATAGTCGGCATGGAAGACTTGAAATCTTTCGGGAATAGCTTAGACAGTTGATATTCTGATATTCCCATTGGTTCCTTGTATGAATCCAAGGCGTATTTTGCCACCACATTATCTTTGTCTTTGCAGATGAGCAAACCTATGGTAGGGTTATCTATGTCGGTTTTGAACTGATGGTTGATGGCTGACACATAGAAACTCAGTTGCCCCAAGAATGATGGATGGAACGACTTTGCTTTCAATTCGATGACCACATACGCATGGAGGTGGGCATTATAAAACAGCAAGTCAGGAAAGAACTCCTGCTGACCTACTTCCAAGCGAAACTGCCTGCCCATATAGGAAAATCCCTTTCCAAGTTCCAAAAGAAAACGAGTAACGTTGTTCAGCAATTCGTCCTCAATGTCACGCTCGTCATATTTCTCCCTTAGGTTAAGGAAGTCCAACTGGTAAGGGTCTTTGGTTATTTGTTGCGCCAAGTCGCTCTGCACAGCCGGAAGTGTGGATTGGAAGTTGGTGATAGCCTTGCCGTCACGCTCGTACAAGTCGGAATCAAGCCAGTTGAGAAGAGCATCACGTCCCCAATTGTTTTCCCAAGTCTTTCTTACAAAGAAGAGGGCTTTATCCATGTTTCCCTTGCATCTTGATATTATTCGACAATGATGATCCCATGGTATCATAAACAACAACTTGAAATCGTCAGCACCCTGCTGACGATTTTGATTATGGGGCGCACTTTGTTGAATATCTGCACTATATACACCTTCCATGAAATCGTCAGCAACTTGCGGACGATTTGCTACTAATGGAGCATAGAGCTTATAAAAGTAGCTCATGTACTTCAAGTTGGTTGGCGAGAATCCCTTTATCTCTGGCATTTCATTCTTCAAGTCCTGACTGAGATTCTTGTAGAACCCTGAGCCGTAAGTATTTGTATATTGCTGGGCTTCAATGTCGCGTCCCAACTTCCAGTAGAATTCCAACAGATAGCCATTGGTGACACATGACGCTTTGAGACGATGACTGTAGAAACGTTCCTTGAGTTCTACAAGCCAATCCTTATAGTCACTATCATTATGAAGAACTACCGCCAAGTCTATATTTTTATTTGCCATTTTTATATTCTTTATTTACGCCACAAATATAATGTTTTATCGTGATAATTCATCGCTAACAAAAAACTTTTTGAATAAGATGGTAACTATTTAGACAAATAAAACCATCTTTACTTTTACTTCTACCAGTACTTGTTGCGGTAGTACTCCAGTACTCGCAGAAAGATTACTCCAGTTTAGCAGCGAGATTACTCCAGTACTGTGGTGAGATTACTCCAGTACTGCTGCGGTAGTACTCAAAAAGGGTACGCTCAGGGGTGTGCAACAACGCTTTTTATAGCTGCATCGTGACCACTTCGGCGTTCGCCATGCGTGGCGTTTCGTTCATCGGCGTGCCGCTATGCACGCTTCTTATCGCCTTGTTCGTTATGCCGTGTCCCACGGCAAGCACGGTTTTTCCCTCATAATTATCCCTCACAAACTGCAGGAATGCAGCGGCACGCGCCCTCAGAGCGTCGAGCGACTCGATGTCGTCGGTCCACACCGCATCCTTTAGGTCGGGGATATATCTGCCTGTGAAGCTGCCCCAGTCGCGCTCGCGCAGCAGCTTTGTCTGCACAATGGCGTCGGGCGACACGCCGTGCGCAGCCGCCAGTATCACACACGTGTCGAAAGCGCGCTTTAGGTCGCTCGACACGAACACGTCGATGGGCGTGTCTTTCAGCTCGGCAGCGAGGGCACGCGCCTGCTCGATGCCGTTCGGGGTCAGCTCGCCTTGAGTCTGCCCCTGCATTATCTGGCGCACATTGTCGACGGTCTCGCCGTGGCGCACAAGAAGAAGTGTTGTCATGTTGTGGTTGTTGTTGTTACTTACTAAGCCGAACTAAGCCTTCTTAGGCCTTTCTAAGCCATTGCTAACTAAGACTTCTTAGGGCTTTCTTAGCCTTCTTGCTAAGCCGAACTAAGCCTTCTTAAGCCTTTCTAAGCCATTGCTAACTAAGACTTTCTAAGCCTTAGCCGAAGTATCCTCAAGCCCTCCCCGACGGGGAGGGTTGGGAGGGGCTTTTTACTTTTAAAAGCACTTTCACCGCTTCGCCCACTGTCGGCACACCGCTCACCACCATTGAGCGTTTGCCGTTCACCTCCTTGAGGTTGCAGCGGCGTGCGTTGGCAGCGATGAAGTCGAGTGCCTTGCCGAAGGTGGCACTGCGGTAGTAGGCAGAGTTGGGGTTGCTGACGAACTGCATCTGCATACGTCCCTGTTTGAGTATTATCTTCTCGCAGCCGAGGCTCTTGCCGTAGCGGCGCAGTGCCACCACCTGCAGCAGTTCCTCGCCCTCGTGCGGTATGACACCGAAGCGGTCGATGAGTCGCTGGCGGTAAGCGTCGAGCTCGTCGTCGTTGTCGACGTTGTCGAGCTCGCGGTAGAGCAGCATACGCTCTGCGCTGCCCGGCACATAGGTATCGGGGAAGTACATCTCGAGGTCGCTCTCCACGGCGCAGTCCTCTACGAAGGCATCGCCCGTGAGGTTGTTGCCCTGCGCTATCTCCTCGGCGTACATGTCGGCAAACTCGTCGTTCTTCAGTTCGGTGACCGCCTGATTGAGTATCTTCTGATACGTCTCGTAGCCAAGGTCCTCCATAAATCCGCTCTGCTCGGCACCGAGCAGATTGCCGGCACCGCGGATGTCGAGATCTTGCATGGCGAGGTTGAAGCCGCTGCCCAGCTCGGAGAAGTTCTCCAAAGCCTCCAGTCGGCGGCGCGCCTCGGAGGACAACACCGACTTAGGCGGCGCAAGCAGATAGCAGAACGCCTTGCGGTTGGAGCGACCCACGCGACCGCGCATCTGGTGGAGGTCGGAGAGTCCGAAGCGGTGGGCGTCGTTGATGATGATGGTGTTGGCATTGCTTATGTCGATGCCGTTCTCGACGATGGTCGTTGAGAGCAGCACGTCGTAGTCGTAGTTCATAAAGCCGATGAGAATCTTCTCCAGCTCCTCGGGCGACATCTGTCCGTGTCCGATAGCCACACGCGCGTCGGGCACGTATTTCGTTATGAGCGAGGCAATCTCGGGCAGGTTGCTGATGCGGTCGTTGACGAAGAACACCTGTCCGTTGCGCGACATCTCGAAGTTGATGGCATCGGCTATTATCTCATGCCCGTACACGCCCAGCTCGGTCTGTACGGGGTAGCGGTTGGGCGGCGGCGTGCGCATGATGCTCATGTCGCGTGCGCCCATCAGCGAGAACTGAAGCGTGCGCGGTATAGGCGTAGCCGACATGGTGAGCGTGTCGACGTTGGTCTTCAGCGTGCGCAGCTTCTCCTTTGTAGAGACGCCGAACTTCTGCTCCTCGTCAATGATGAGCAGTCCGAGGTCGTGCCACTCCACAGCCTTTCCTATCAGTTTATGCGTGCCGACAAGTATGTCTATCTTGCCCGCCTTGAGGTCGGCAAGCACCTCGCGCGTCTGCTTCGCCGTGCGGGCACGCGAGAGGTAGTCGACACGCACAGGCATACCCTTCAGACGATCTGAGAACGTCTTGTAGTGTTGGAAGGCGAGCACCGTTGTGGGCACGAGCACTGCCACCTGCTTCGAGTCGCACGCCGCCTTGAACGCTGCACGTATAGCCACCTCGGTCTTGCCGAAGCCCACGTCGCCACACACCAGTCGATCCATCGGTCGGGCTGACTCCATGTCGGTCTTCACGTCGTGCGTGGCACGCTGCTGGTCGGGCGTGTCCTCGTAGAGGAACGATGCCTCAAGCTCGTGCTGCAGATAGGAGTCGGCAGAATAGGCGAAGCCTTTCTCGTGGCGACGCTTGGCGTAGAGCTTGATGAGGTCGCGCGCAATGTCCTTGATGCGCTTCTTCGTGCGCTCCTTCAGCTTCTCCCATGCGCCGGTGCCGAGCGTGCTGAGTCGGGGCGGTTCGCCCGTGTCGCTGCGGCGGTACTTCGATATCTTGTAGAGCGAGTGGATAGACACGTCGACGATGTCGCCACGCTGATAGTAGAGGCGTATCATCTCCTGGTAGGAGTCGCCGACAGGCACGCGCACCAAGCCGCCGAACTTGCCGATGCCGAAGTCGACGTGCACGATGAAGTCGCCGGGTTCCATCTCCTGCAGCTCCTTCATCGTGAGCGCCATCTTGCCCGTGCGGGCAGCGTCCGACTTCAGGTTATACTTGTGGAAGCGGTCGAATATCTGATGGTCGGTGAAGAAGCACAGACGCAGGTCGTTGTCGGCGAAGCCCTCGTGCAGAGTGCGGTTGACGGGAGTGAAGGGGAGGGTTGAATGTTGAATGTTGAGGTGTTGAGAATTCCTGCGCATCTGTTGCAACTCCTCACTATCGAAAATATCGCGCAGGCGCTGCGTCTGCTTCTCCGAGTCGGCGAGAATGTAGAGCTGATAGCCCTGCAAGAGATAGTCGTCGAGGGTCTGGGTGAGCAGACTGAAGTTCTTGTGGAAGAGCGGCTGCGGCGAGATGTGGAACTCGATGGACACCTGCGGCGTGCCCGAAGGCTTTGCGCCGAATTCCACGAGGCGGAAGCGGCAGATTTCCTCGCGGAATTTAGACGGCGCCACGAGGTTGTTCTCTTTGCGCATATCGCGCATTATCTGCTGCTGCTCCACCTCCGTTGCTCCCTCCAAGCGTTCGGTCATGGCTTGCTGCGAAAAGCCGTCGTTGTATATCTGCTCGATGGTAGAACAGAGATACAGGCGGTCTTTCATCACGAGCAGCGCGTCGTCGGGCAGTAGCGACGTGAACGGCTGCTTCTCCTCGGTGAGCTGCGCCAGTTCGGGCACGATGCGCACCTGCTGCTTCGCGTCCTTCGAGAGCTGATCGGCTACCTCGAACGTGCGTATGGTGTCCACCTCGTCGCCGAAGAAGTCGATGCGGAACGGCAGCTCCGACGAGTAGGAATAGACATCGATGATGCTGCCACGCATTGCGAACTGACCAGGCTCGTAGACATAGTCAACCTCCTTGAAGCCGAACTCGCGCATCTGGCGTCCGAGGTCGGCAAAGTCGATGATGTCGCCAACGGCGATGTTGATGGTGCGCTCGTCGAGGCGACGCTTCGACACGACAAGCTCGCTGAGCGCCTCGGGACAGGTCACAACATACAACGCCTTTGCTTCGTCGTCTGCTTTCTTGCCTGCGCCCTTGCCCGTTGATGCCTTCTGCGTGTCGACAGAGGTAAGAGCCGCGAGACGACTCAACGTCTCGGTGCGCAATATCTCGTTGGCTGCGTCGCGCTGTCCGTACTTCACCGCACGACGGTAGGACGACGGGAAGAAGAGCACGTTGTCGGTGCCGAGTATCTGCGTCAGGTCGTGATAGAAGTAGCCTGCCTCGTCGTTGTCTTGAAGGATGAAAATGGCGGTGAGAGTGTTGAATGTTGAATGTTGAATGTTGAGTTTTGAGTCTTTCTTCCCGTTAAGTCGTTCGGTGACGGCGGAGAAAAACACAGGAGCCGATGAGGCAAGTAGTCCACCGAGGAATACGTGTCTCACCGACTCGTCGCTGATAGCTTTCAAAAAAGCCCCGCACTGTGGCAGGGCTGTATAAATGTTGCTGATGTTTCTTATTTCCATAGAATCGGGTGGGTAGTTTAGTGCTTCGCCTCAGGATACTTTCTGAACCAGCCGTCCCATCTGAGTCGCATCACGCCGAAGAACGCCTCGCCGAAGATGCCACCGCTCATCTTGCTGACACCCTCGCGACGGTTGACGAAGATGACCGGCACCTCCTTTATCTTGTAGCCCATCTTGTAAGCCGTGAACTTCATCTCTATCTGGAAGCCGTAGCCCTTGAAGCGCACCTTGTCGAGGTCGATAGAAGAGAGCACACAACGGCGGTAGCACTTGAAGCCGGCTGTGGTGTCGTGCACCTTGAAGCCCGTAACCATACGCACGTACTTCGACGCGAAGTAGCTCATCAGCACGCGACCGATAGGCCAGTTGACAACGTTCACGCCACTCACGTAGCGCGAGCCGATAGCCACGTCGTAGCCCTCGTCGTGACAAGCACTGTAGAGGCGTGGCAGGTCGTTGGGGTCGTGAGAGAAGTCGGCATCCATCTCGAAGATGTAGTCGTAGCCGTGCTCAAGCGCCCACTTGAAACCTGTGATGTACGCCGTGCCAAGACCCAACTTGCCACTGCGCTCGAGGATGAAGAGGCGGTCGCCGAACTCATCACTGATGAGATGCTTCACGATGGCTGCAGTGCCGTCGGGACTACCGTCGTCAATGACGAGGATGTGAAAACACTTCTCAAGTGAGAACACCGCGCGTATGATCTTCTCGATGTTCTCCTTCTCGTTATATGTCGGTATGATTACTATACTATCGCTTTTGTTCATTGTTTTGCTATTGAATGGTTTTACATTGTCAACTCGTAACTTGTAACTCGTCAACTAATATGCAAATATACTAAATGTATTCGATACGAGTGCCGCCGTAGCGTTAAAAAACGTGTTTTCGGGAGTTTTACTGGTCGGGGTTCTCCACAAAGCCCTGATATTGCTTCTCCAGTCCGCCCATCACCACCTTGTAGCTCTCTTCCTCAAGATACTTGATGTTGTCCGCGCCCTTGCCTACAGGCAGTATCGGCTTGTGTATGGTGAGACGGAGCGGATGCCAAACGACCCACTTCATATCGCGAGTGCGTGGCATGATGTCGAACGAGCCATTGATGGTGAGCGGCACAACGGGCAGTTCGATGTCGTCGGCGAGCATGAAGGCTCCGCGCTTGAATACGCCCATGTGTCCTGTGAACGAGCGTGCCCCCTCGGGGAACACCACGAGCGACATACCCCCCTGCAGCGTCTGTCGGGCGCGGTCGTAGGTCTCGCGTATCTTGCTTGCGCCACGCTTGTCGACGAAAATGTGGTGAGCCGACTCGCACGCCTTGCCAACGAACGGCATCTGGCGTAGCTGGCGCTTCATCATCCACTTGAAGTTGCGCGAGAGGAAGCCGTAGATGAGGAAGATGTCGAACGCTCCTTGGTGGTTGGCTACGAACACATACGACTGTCCCTTCACAAGGTTCTCGCGTCCCTCCACCTTCACCGGCAGCAGGAGTATGCGTATGATGAACTGCGCCCACCACTTGCCAGGGTAGTAGCCCCAGAAGTGACCGTTGCCTAAGGTGCAACCGATTGTAACCATCAAGCTGGTGATGAGGGTGTAGATAGCTATCAAGGGGAGAGCTATCAAGAGCTGATATATACGATACAGATATTTCATTGCTTGTTTTGTTTTTTTTTGAGGTGGCGTTTAAGGCGAACTAAGCCTTCTTAGGCCTTCTTACTAAGCCGAACTAAGCCTTTTTAAGCCTTTGCCTAAACTTTTGCTAATTAAGCCCTCCCCGATGGGGAGGGTTGGGAGGGGCTTTTAACGTGATTTCCACAATCTCCGGTTTCATGTGAAAGCGGAACGGCAGGAAGCCTCCCACGCCCGTAGACACAAAGAGGAAGCGTTTGCCCTCGCTATACAGTCCGGCATCCTCGCTGTTGACAAGACTTGTGGGTCGCCAGCCGAAGAGCGACAGCTGTCCGCCGTGGGTGTGTCCGCTCAGCGTTAGCTGCGCTGTGCATTGTGGCAGTATGTGGCGGCGCCATGCCGACGGGTCGTGCTGCATCATAATGACGAACGATTTGGGCGATATGCCGTGCATCGCCTTGCGATAGTCGGCTTTGCAGGGGAACGGCGGACGACCGTCGTTCTCCGTTCCGGCTATCACTATCGAGTCGGCTCCGCGACGCAAGATGCGACGCTCGTTGAGCAGCAAGTCCCAGTTGAGCGAAGCCTCGAACGAACGTGTCATACGCTCCATACTGCGCTTCTGCTCCGCCGTGGCTGTCTTCACATAGTCGGCGTAATCGTGATTGCCAAGCACGGAGAAGATACCATCGACCGGATGCAGATGAACCAACGTGGGCGCATGACGCACCAACTCCTGTGGGCGCATATTCTGTAAGTCGCCGGTGAAGAGAATAGCATCGGGATGTAGCTCGTTCACCTGTGCCACCATGCGCTGAGCAAACTCCTGCTTCATCGAGCCGAGGTGCATATCCGAGAGCTGCACGATGCGGTAGCCGTCGAAGGCTTTAGGCAGACTGTCGAACTCGAGCGTAACGCGCTTCACGTGCAGCTGGTCGGGACCCACCATCGTACCCATGAACAGCACATAGAACCATCCGAGTACAAGCACCAGTCCGGTGTGGTTGCCCCAGTTGGTGCGCAACTTCAGCAGTCGCTTAACAGCCAGTCCGGCGAGCGACGACAAGGTGAAGACCACCTTCGGCACGATGAGCAACCCGAGCATGAACAGATACACGTTGAAGAGCGTGAGGTTATCGGGCGCGAAGTTGCGCATCATCGAATAGGCTGCGGTACAGGCTATCATGGCGGCTCCCGGCACCCACCACAACAGTCGCATCCATAGCGTCATGTCGAAGCGCCGGCACAGATAGCGTCGGTATATGTACAGGTCGGGCAGCAGCGTGAGCAGCAGTATGAGTATTGATATCCTTGCAATCATTATGTTCCATTTTATGGCACGTTTTCTCGCCATGGCATAACTCGAGCAAGCTCGGTTCTGCTCATTTGGCTTAACGAAAACGTTTCTTATAAACTTGCGATAGTGTTGTTACAGAGTTTTCATCTATTTCAAAAACCTGCGTATGAGCTCCACGGGCAGTCCGCGACGATGCGCATAGTCGCGCAACTGGTCTTCGCCGATGCGCCCCAACTCGAAGTAATGCGCCTTCGGGTGGGCGAACATCAGTCCGGACACCGATGCGTGGGGCTTCATGGCACCGCTCTCGGTGAGTCGGATGCCAATCTGCTTGAGGTTGATGAGCCGGTCGATGATGAAGTTGACACTCGTATCGGGCATCGACGGATAGCCCACAGCCGGACGTATGCCTTGAAAATCCTCGCGCAGAAGTTCGGCTACAGACAGATTTTCGTCGGGTGCATATCCCCATAGCGAGCGACGTACCTCCATGTGAAGCACCTCCGCCGTAGCCTCAGCGAGTCGGTCGGCAAGCGTCTGCGCCAGCATACGCTGATAGTCGTCGGTAAGGAAGTCGTGCTCCAACGCCAGGTCGACCGTAGTGGCGAACACTCCGATGCGGTCTGTCACGCCCGAAGCCTGCGGACGGATGAAGTCGGCAAGCGATAGGTTCGGCTCGCCCTCACGTGTGGGATGCTGCTGGCGCAGCATAGGCAGCCGCACATCGCTAATGAGTATGTCGTCGCCGTCGCTGTTAGCATCGAACAGGCCGACGGCAGCGTGTGTCTGGTAGCGCGTCTCCAAGCTGTCGAGCATCTGTTCCGCCTCCGCCCGCATTCGGTCTTTAGCCTCCTGCGGCTTGCCCGAGAGCCCCCAGGCGAAGTAGAAGTAGAGCCAGTTGATGTACGGACGCAGGGTGGAAATGTTATAATCGGTGTATTGCAGCATCATCGGTCTACTCTCTAAAGCGCACCGCCTCGCCACGGCTCGACGCATCGAACGCCCAGTTGTTATATATAATCTGTCCGTTGCACATCGTGGTGCGCACCTGCCACTGATAGGTATGACCCTCCATAGGGCTCCAGCCGCACTTGCTCTGTATCGTCTCCGGCGTTACGGTCCACGGAGCGTCGGGCTTCACGATGACGAGGTCTGCCTTGTAACCCTTGCGCACAAAGCCGCGCTTCGACACCTCGAAGAGCGTAGCCGGGTTGTGCGCCATCAGTGTGACGAGATGCTCCATGCTGAGCACACCTTTGTCCACAAGTTCGAGCATTGTGACAAGCGAGAACTGCACCATAGGCATACCCGAAGCAGCGCGTGCACATCCGCCCTCCTTGTCCTTCAGCAGATGGGGTGCGTGGTCGGTGCCGACGGTTGTTATGCGTCCGTCGACGAGGGCGTGGCGCAGCGCGTCGCGGTCGGCGGCGGTCTTGATGGCAGGGTTGCACTTTATGCGTGTGCCGAGGCGAGCGTAGTCGTCCTTTGTAAATACGAGGTGAGCCACGACTGCCTCTGCCGTGATGCGTGGCGAAGAGCCGAACAGCTCCAGCTCGCGTGCTGTGGTCATGTGTGCCACATGCAGACGTGCACCTGTCTGCTCAGCGAGGTCTACGGCGCGCTTTGTCGACTCGTAGCACGCTGCCTCGGAGCGTATCTCAGGGTGGTGTTCAACGGCGGGGTCGTCGCCGTACTGCTCCTGTGCGTGCTTCATATTGCGGTTGATGATGTCGGTATCCTCGCAGTGAGCCATCAGTGGCAGTGTCGCCTTGCTGAACAGTTCGTGTAGCACGTCCTGTCTGTCGACGAGCATGTTGCCCGTAGACGACCCCATGAAGAGCTTTATGCCCGGCACGCGGTGTGGGTCGATACCGGTGACGCAGTCGATGTTGTCGTTTGTAGCTCCGATGAAGAAGCTGTAGTTGACGTGCGACTTTGTGGCTGCGTCCTCAAACTTAGCATTGAGTGCTTCCTCGGTTGTGGTCTGTGGCTTGGTGTTCGGCATATCGAAGTAGGTGGTGACACCGCCGTAAGCCGCAGCACGACTCTCGGTCTCCATGTCCGCCTTCTCGGTCAGTCCGGGGTCGCGGAAGTGTACATGACAGTCGATCACTCCGGGCATAACAAAACACCCCGTGGCATCTACGATGCTGTCGTAGTCGCCACGAGGTGTTTCTGTACCTTCTATAATGTCTGTAATGGTGTCGCCGTCGACAACGAGGGAGGCTACGCGCGTAGCTCCCTCGTTGACAAGCTTACCACCAAATACTAATGTTTTCATATTTCTTAGATATAGTTACTGATCGTTGTTAGCGTATGCTATTCGCTGGCAGCGGGCTGTGCCAGCTCGTTCGGTGTCGGTCCGTCGGGCATCGAAGGAACGGTAGCAGCGTCGGCAGGCGCAGCGTTCACTTCTTTCATGCCGTTCATAATGGCTTGGTTCTCCAGAGCCTTCTGATAGTAGTCCTTCACGTATGGGTCGTTCTTGAACTTGTCGGTGGCTTTGCTCATGATATCCTCTATCCACGGTGTGAGTTCGGGATAGCGATAGCCGATGGTCATCATGAAGAATACGCCCGGACCAAGCACATTGTCGAAGTTCTCGGTGACGAATGTTGTGACGAGCTTGTCCTCTTCTGCCATGAGTCGCACTGCCTCGGCGTTGATGTGGCGTGTCACTGCCTCCATATCGCTACCGTCCATGATGGCGCGGTCGTGAGTGTGCAGCAGTTCGGCTTCCTGATTTTTCAGCTGGTTGTACTTGTTGAAGAACTTAAAGAGCTCGTCGTTGAGCGGTGTGCCACTCACATTCTGCTGTGTGTTGTCGAGCTTTATAGTGATGTCGCCACTTTCGATTACGAGTGGCAGTATGCTCTCGTCGTCCATGAAGATATTGGCGAGGCGCACGGTGTCGAACGTTCCGCTGAACTGAAACTGTCCGTGTACGACATCGCAGGAGTCAATCTTCTTGAAGTCGTTATTGCTTAGCACCTTCAAGTAGAGCATACGACCATCGAGTGTGGACACGTTCGAGGAGCCTTGTATGTTGTACGAGCTGGAGCATGATGCCAATGCTATTATACAGAGTAAAGCGTAAAGTAGCTTCTTCATTATCTTGAGTTTTTATTGGGTTCTTATTGTTTTCTTATTGTCTGTCTGTGGCTGGAGCATCGTCCTGCTCTTCACTGTCGGCTTCGTCCTCCACTGCGTCTTTCTTCAACTCCGATGCTATGCGGTGCATAGAGTACATCTCGAGTATGGCTGCAGCGAGCAATAGCAACACCCATTTGTTGTAAACTACGTTGAAGTAAGTGATGGTGTCGGCGAAGTAGTCCTTGAGCCACATGTTAGCACTATCTACCATGAGCAGACCTGCCAATACGAAGAAGATGTCGGCGAAGGTCATTATCTTCTTGAGTCGCTTGATGGTGGGGTTATGTCCTTCGTATGCCTGGTTCACCTGCATCGCTGCAAACAGTAATGCTCCGACAAGGAATATCCAGCATACAATCTGCTGTGCGAACATAAAGACGAAGCAGCCAGCTCCTATCACCATTAATACGCCTCCGATGAGGAATAGCGCGCTTTGTATAGTATTTAGTTGTTTCATTGTAGTTTACTCTTTTGCTTTTTCAGGTTGGGGGTCGTCGCTAAGCACATAGATATCCTCGTCGTCAGCCTTCATAAAGTAGCGTTCGCGTGCTATCTTCTGAAACGCTTGCGGACCCTGTCGCATCTCCTTCAGCTTCTTCAGGTCGCTTTCGTTCTGCGCATTATACTTCGCTATTTCCTCCTCCAGGTCGCTGATTTGCATCTCGAGTTGGAAACGATGCAGGAAACTATTCTCATCAACAAAGCCCACGGTGAGCACGCCGATGATTATGGTTATGGCATATTTATAATGGCTTATCAAAGCCAAAATGAGTTTCAGACGCCCCATTTTCGTTCTATATTATATATAATGTGTGAATATCGAAAGGCGCATCAACCCTTTATTGGCTCGCCTTTTCAGTGTTGCAAACTTACTACAAATTTTTCATATTCCGCCCGCTACGCACATTTTTTAGGGTTTATTATACAAACAAATTGTTTGAATATGCAAAATTTAGTTAACTTTGCACCCAGTTTATATAGTGTAGACTAAGGGGTGGCGGAATATTTACCGTCTGAGAACATACCCTCAGAGCTGATCCGGATAATACCGGCGTAGCGATAAGGTACAGATACGAACGGTTTTCTTTATTTCAAAAGCCCTTATAGTCTTATTATTGGATAACAACATCAACTTTAAAAAAGATGAAGAAAATCATTGGAGTAGCCTTGGCTGCTGCGTGCACTTGCCCTTCGCAAGCTGCTGGCGAGCAGAACAAGCTCGACACTACCCGTGTTAACAACCTCAACGAGGTGGTAGTAAAGGCTGTAAGAGCCCCGAAGAGTTCACCATTTGCAGTAGAAAACATCAATAAGCCTGAGCTTGAGCGCTTCGCTACCTCTGGTAGAGAGTTGCCTATGCTCTTCGCTCGCACACCGGGCGTGCTTGCATGGAGCGAGAACGGCGTGGGTACTGGTACTGTTTATATGCGTATGCGTGGTGCTGCCGGTAGCCGCATTAACGTAACGGTAGACGGTGTACCTCTCAACTCGCCTGAGGACCAGTGCGTGTTCTGGGCAAATATGAACAGCTATGCTGCCCTCATGGGTAGCGCACAAATTCAGCGTGGCATCGGTTCATCAACCAACGGCGACGGAGCCTTCGGTGGTGCGGTGTCGCTTGCTACAGCTGCACCGTCGCTGAAGCCAACCGTAGAGGTTACTGGCTCTTACGGTTCGTTCAACACATACCGCTTTGGCGGCAAGTTCTCAACGGGTCTGCTCTGGGATCACCTCGTACTCGACGGTGCATACCACGAGACCAATACCGACGGATACATCCACGGCACGAGCGGACGCTCGGGTTCGTACTACGGCGGACTGACATGGTTCGGCGACCGCTTCAAAATTTCGTATAAGAACATCGGCAACTTCGAGCACACAGGTCAGGCATGGAACGGCGTACCGGCATGTAACTACGACGGCGATACCGACCTCAAAGCGTGGGGCATCAAGAGCTATAAGGATATGTGGAAGCATGGATTGGGCAAGTTCAACCCGCTCTACGAGTCGCTCAACATCCCGATGGACGCTAACTGGGCACCCGATCCAAGTCAGCCGCTTACAACAGAGCGCTACAAGATGCGCGACGGCTCATACTGGGATCAGACTACTGACAACTTCGAGCAGAGCCACAACATCCTCAACTTCACATGGCAGCCTACCGACCGTTGGAGCCACTCCGTAACAGCTCACTACACATACGGCTATGGCTACTATAACGAGTTCAAGCAGAACACAAAGTTGGCTTCTAAGTTTGGTATCAACGAGATGTACGTAAAGGACGGCGAACTGAAGCTCGTGAAGTCGGATGCTATACGCAAGAAAGGACTCACACAGAACAACTATGGCGCTCTCTACAACGTGAACTATAAGGATGCTCTGTGGGATGTTACGGGCGGTCTTAGTATGCAGCTCTTCCGTTGCAACCACTGGGGCAAGGTAACATACATCGCTGACAAGACTCTCGAGGAAAAGTACTTCACTAATGGTCGCTACAAGTACTACGACTCTGACGCAGATAAGAACGACTGGAGCTGGTTCTTCAAGGCTAACCGCAAGTTCGGCAAGGGATGGAACTGGTTCCTCGATATGCAGATGCGCTATGTCAACTATCAGACCGACGGCATCAACGACCACTTCGAGCAGGGTGCCGACGGCAACTACAAGAACCAGAGCATCAACATCAACGAGAACTACTTCTTCGTCAACCCGAAGGCTGGCATCAGCTACGATGCTAACGGACATAAGGTTTACGCTTCTATCGCCTACGCCAACCGCGAACCCGAGCGCAACAACTTCACCGACAACATCGGCTACGGCAATCCGTCGCCTGAGCGCCTGCTCGACATCGAATGGGGCTATCAGTATCAGGGCGAGAACTGGTTCGCAGGTGTCAACTTCTACTACATGAAGTACGTCAACCAGTTCGTGATGACTGGTGAGAAGAGCGACATCGGCGAGGCACTGACACGCAACATCAAGGACTCTTATCGTCTCGGTGCTGAGCTGTCAGCAGGCTGGAGCCCACTCTCATGGCTCTCTGTAGAGGGTAACGCCGCACTGAGCCGCAACCGTCTGCATAACTTCAAGGAATGTGTCGAGAGCTGGGATGGTGCTGCCGTATGGAACACATACAAGAGCTCTACCATTGCTTTCTCGCCGTCGGCTATCCTCAACGGCTTCGTAGATGTTCACTTCGCTGGTTTCCGCGCCACATGGCACACCAACTTCGTCAGCAAGCAGTATCTCGACAACACCGAGAGCTCTGATCGCTCACTGCCCTGCTACTCGCAGACTAACGTGAACGCTTCGTACACATTCAACTTCGCGAAGCGTATGCTTGGCTTGAAGCAGATTGTGCTCGGTGCCGACTTCAACAATATCTTCAACCGTCACTATGCAGCTTCTGGCTACGTCTACTACGACTGGTACAACCAGGGTAAGCGCAACTCTACCGTGGCTTACATCCCAATGGCTGGTTTCAACTGCATGGGAACCGTAACACTGAAGTTCTAAAAAAAAGCCCCTCCCCATCCCTCCCCGTCGGGGAGGGGGCGCAGGGCAGAATTATATATGCTTTGTTTCTTTTTTAAAAGGTTGCAGGGCAGAGTGATACATTTTTGTAATTAATAATTCAATCCTCTCTCTCCTCCCCGATGGGGAGGTTGGGAGGGGCTGTTTTTTTTTTATAAAATGACAGATTTTCTCTCCACTCATTGGCTCGACATCGTCACAACAATCCTCGGGCTCATCTATCTCGTTCTCGAATACCGTGCGAGCATCGCGCTGTGGGTTGTAGGCATCGTGATGCCAGCCATGGACATTTACCTCTACTGGAGCCACGGTCTCTATGGTGATGCCGGCATGGCTGTCTACTACACGCTTGCCGCAATATACGGCTATGCCGTGTGGAAGTTCGGAGCGAAATGGAAGGCAATGATTAAACGCAAAGGCTCTGATAAGATAGGAGCTGCAAGCGCGGTTAGCAGTTCTTCCGAAGAGCTTCCTGTAACGTTTTTTCCTCGCCGCCTCATCTTGCGCACGCTCGGTTTTTTCTTCCTTGCCTGGGCTGCCACATATTATGTCTTGGTGGCTTACACCAATAGCACGGTTCCCCTGCTCGATGCTTTCACCAACGCTCTGAGCTTCGTTGGTTTGTGGGCTTTGGCGCGCAAGTATGTTGAGCAGTGGCTCTTCTGGATAGCCGTCGACGTTGTCTGCTGCTATCTGTACGTGGTCAAGGGCATACCGTTCAAGGCTGGGCTCTACGGGCTGTATGTGGTGATAGCGGTCATGGGATATTGGAAGTGGAAGGGGCTTGCGAGAAAGGCGCAGGTATAGAAAATCTAGAATATCTAGAATATCTAGAACATCTAGAATATCTAGAACGTCTATAGTTTCTCCTCCCCCAGCAATTCCTTCAGCCTCTTTATCTCCTCTTCCTTTTCATAATACATCTTTAGCGCTCTTTGCTTTAAATCCTCGAAGGCTGCCTTCCACTTCGCAGCCTCCGCCTTCCACTTCGCAGCTTCCGCCTGTGCCTCGGCGAGGGATTGCTTCAGACGTGGCAGCTCTACCTCCAGCTGCTTCAAGCGCTCATCCTGCTGCTGGCGATATCCGGTGCGAGCGCGGTGCATACGCTCCTTTATGCCGCCCTCAGTGATAAACTCCTGCTCCAGTTTCTTCAAGAACGACATCATCATACGGTCGATGAAATGGCAGAGCGTGATGGCATAGTTGCACATCTGCTCGTCAGTCCACTGCGCGAAGAACGGCTCATAATCGGACAGGCGATTATGATAGCGACAATAGTCGAGCATATCAGCGTAGCGCGGTTCACCGCTAACAAAGAACTGTAGGTGACGCGACTTTATATAATCCTCAAAGTCCTCGCGCAACTCCTTCAGCGAAGCGCGAGCCACGTTGAGTAGCTTCAGCTGCATCTCCGTAGAGGCGACACCGTCCGCCAAGCCTTCCACGATGTTCTGCTTACACGAACGTGCTGCCTGTATCACTTGGTCGCGCGTGCGATCTTTGTATAAATGTATAAAGCGCTCACAGAAGGCGAACGCAAGCTGATATATCACATCCGACTTCTGATAGAAATAAAGCGCATCCCAATTGGCTTGCGATTTCAACACGTGCTGAGCATTCGAGGTTTCTGCCATAATAGAATAATAGATGAATAGTTTGATTTGGTGCTGCAAATATAAAGAAAAAAGCAATAGAAAGTGCTTTTTATTGCGTACTTTTGCTTGCTCAAAACAAAGTGTACAGTTGACGAACGACCACTGCCAACTAAAACATAATAAACATGTGCAACCAACCACACACTCCCAAAAGCTTTGCATCGCTACAGCCGGACGGCTTCGATTCGGTCGTTGTAGCCGGTGGCGACTTCCCCACTCATGCCGTGCCGCTCACGCTCGTCGAACAGGCACGGATGCTGGTGGCGTGCGACTCGGCTGGCGAAGAACTAATACGACGCGGATACATGCCGACGGCGATTATCGGCGACTGCGACTCGATGTCGCAGGAGTTCCTGACAGCGCACCGCAACATTATATATAAGGTGGAGGAGCAGGAGTACAACGACCTTACGAAGGCAACGCGCTTCTGCGTGGAGCGTGGATGTCGCCGCATTGCTTACGTCGGAGCTACGGGCAAGCGCGAGGACCACACATTAGGCAACATATCGCTGCTCGACTTCTATCGTCGCGAGATGCACATCGCGGCGTTGATGGCTACCGACAACGGCGTGTTCCTTTCGGCTTCCGGCACAACGGAACTTGCCACCTTTGCCGGACAGCAAGTGAGCATCTTCAACCTCACGTGCTCGCACCTTGAGGGCGACGGTCTGCGCTGGCAGCCGTATGCGTTCGCAGCGATGTGGCAAGGCACGCTCAACGAGGCGACGGGCGAGAGCATTACGCTGCATGGCGACGGCAGCTACATGGTGTACGGTGTGTACGAGTAGGTGAAAAACGTGCCTGCTTATTTTGTAATTTGCCGAGTTTATACTAACTTTGCACGCTCAAAACACCCCTTTCATCATTAACAATTTATATTTTTTATGTTCAAAAACAATTTCAACGCACGCCCTGTGGCATTGCATTTCAAGCACTTCACGCGCCGCAGCTACGCTCTTTTCAGCTGCCTGGGTCGCGAGGTGCTCATCTGCACGCTCAGTGTGGCTACGCTCACCAACGCCAAGGCAGACGGCATCAGCACGAAGCCTGTAGCGTCGGCTCTGGCTCTCGACTCGCTGAGCCGTGAGGAGGTGAAGCTCGACGAGGTGCTCGTAACGGGTTCGCGTGCTCCGCTCACTGCATTGCAGTCGGCAAAGATTGTGGCTGTCATTTCGCGCGACGACATTCAGCGTGCGGAAGCAGCGAGTGTCAACGACATTTTAAAGTTAGTCCCGGGCGTGGATGTCCGTCAGCGCGGGGGCTTTGGTGTACAGACGGACATCTCCATCAACGGCGGCACGTTCGACCAGATCACCATTCTATTGAATGGCATGAATATTTCGAGTGCACAGACGGGTCACAACGCTGCCGATTTTCCAGTTTCGCTTTCCGACATTGAGCGCATCGAGGTTCTCGAGGGTGCTTCGGCACGTGTGTTCGGTTCGTCGGCGTTCAGCGGTGCCATCAACATCGTGACGCGTGCCGATGCCGAGAGCAACGTAACGGTGGCTGCCGAGGGCGGTTCGTTCGGCTCGTTCGGTGGCGACGCAAGCGTTAATCTTGCTACGGGTGCGGTGCGTCAGAAGCTGAGCGGTGGCTACACGCAGAGCGATGGAGGTACGGAGAACAGCGACTTCCGTCGTCGTCGCGCCTACTACACGGGCAGCTGGAAGTCGCGCTACGTAGACATGCAGTGGCAGGGTGGCTTCTCGTCGCAGGACTTCGGTGCGTCTACGTTCTACAGTGCGAAGTTCAAGAATCAGTTTGAGGCTACACGCCGTTTCCTTGCGTCGGCACAGGCGGAGATAAAGCCATGGGCTGACGAGCGTTTCGTGCTTACGCCGATGGTCTACTGGCATAAGGATGTCGACCACTACCAGCTTATAAAGGGCAAGGAGGGTGCTGCTGCCGGCGAGAATTATCACCGTCTCGACACCTACGGCGGCTCGCTCAACGCTCATGCCTCGTGGCTGCTCGGCAAGACGGCGGCTGGCGTGGACGTGCGCCGCGAGCATATCCTCAGCACGGCGTACGGCGATGTGCAGCCGGAGGACAAATGGGTGTCTATCGGCGGTACCGACCGCAAGTACAACCGACTCGGCGAGCGCACCAACACGAGTCTCTTCCTTGAGCATAACGTCATCGTGGGCGGCTTCACGCTGTCGGCTGGCTTGCTCGCCAACCGCAACACGGCGCTCGACGGCAAGTTCCGCCTCTACCCTGGTGTGGACGTGAGCTACCGCCCGAACGACGAGTGGAAGGTGTATGCTTCGTGGAACCGCGCGTTGCGCGTACCTACGTACACCGACCTTTATACCAGCAACTCGGTGCAGCAGGGCGACATTGCGCTGCGACCGGAGAAGAACGAGGCGTTCAAGGTGGGCACGCGCTACCGCACGCACGGCTTCGAGGCGGTGCTGAGCGGCTTCTACTCGAAGGGTACGGACATCATCGACTGGGTGTACCCTACGGCTGAGAGCAAGAAGTATCAGGCTATGAACATCGGTAAGCTCGACAACATGGGTTACTCCGTTGATGCTGCGCTGCATCTGCAGGAGCTGTTGCCGAAGTTCTTCATCACGCGCATAAAGGCTGGCTATGCGTTCATCCATCAGAAGCACTCTACCGACGGTGATGTCTTCGGTTCGCTCTACGCCTTAGAGTATCTGCGCCACAAGGCTACGGTGCAGGTTGACCATCGCATCTGGCGACAGCTCACAGCGTCGTGGGCGCTGCGTTGGCAGGAGCGCATGAACGGTTATCATCCGTACACAAAGGTGGATGTGCGCTTGCAGTGGTCTGCGCCTACATACAATATATATGTAAAGGCTGACAATATCACAAACCACCACTACTACGACCTGGGCAACGTGAAGCAGCCGGGCATCTGGGTTATGGCTGGTGCAAGCGTGAAACTCAAGTTCTAACGCTCCCACAGAATAGAGGGAACTGAAAACTCCCACAGATTTCACGGAATCCACGGAAGTATTTATAGAGAAAAACATTTCCACAGAATTCACGGATTTCACGGAAGTACTGATAGAGAAAAACTCCCACAGATTTCACGGAATTCACGGAAGTACTTATAGAGAAAAGCTCCCACAGATTTCACGGATTTACACAGATGTATCGGATGGTATGGCATTCCTGCCATACTCACACTGCAATAAATGCACCTAAACTTCTGTGTATTCTGTGAATTCTGTGGGAGTTCTTTGTATAAGTCACATCTGTGAAAATCCGTGGAATCTGTGGGAGTTCTTTGTATAAGTCACATCTGTGAAAATCCGTGGAATCTGTGGGAGGATTATGCCGAAGGCGTGGGTATGGCAAGAATGCCATACCCTCCTAAGAAGCTTCTGTGAATTCTGTGAATTCTGTGGGAGTTCTTTGTATAAGTCACATCTGTGAATTCCGTGGAATCTGTGGGAGGATATCTCAGCAGAATAAATCTGTGGGAGAACCGCTTACTTCAGGTCGCCCACCTTATACAGGTACTCAGCAATCTGCACCGCGTTGAGCGCAGCACCCTTGCGAATCTGGTCGCCCGAGAGCCAAAACGTGAGTCCGCAGTCGTCGGCGAGATCCTTGCGCACGCGTCCTACGAACACGTCGTCCTTGCCGGCTGTCTCCAGCGGCATCGGGTAGACGAGGTTCTGCGGGTCGTCCTTCAGTGTGCATCCCGGAGCCGCAGCGATTGCCTTCTGAGCCTCCTCGACGCTGATGGGGCGTTCGGTCTCAATCCATACCGACTCTGAGTGAGAGCGGAGCGAGCTGACGCGCACGCACATCGCAGAGCAGCGCACGTCGCTGTGCATAATCTTGCGTGTCTCGTTGAACATCTTCATCTCCTCCTTGGTATATCCGTTGTCGGTGAAGACATCAATCTGCGGGATGACGTTATACGCCAACTGGTGCGGGAACTTCTCCACCTTCACCGGCTCGTTGTTCACCAGCTCGCGATACTGCTCCTGCAGCTCTGCCATGGCAGCTGCGCCTGCGCCCGATGCGCTTTGGTAGCTGGCGATGTGTATGCGCTTGATGTGGCTGAGCTGCTCCAGCGGCTTCAGCACTACCACCATCATAATAGTGGTGCAGTTAGGGTTGGCGATGATGCCACGCGGACGCTTCAGAGCATCCTCGGCATTGCACTCTGGCACTACCAATGGTACATCGTCGCACATGCGGAACGCCGACGAGTTGTCGATCATCACTGCACCGTACTTAGTGATAGTCTCGGCATACTCCTTAGAGGTGCCACCACCTGCCGATGTGAACGCAACGTCGATGTCCTTGAAATCGTCGTTGTGCTGCAAGAGCTTCACCTCATACTCCTTACCTTTGAACGTGTATTTCTTTCCAGCCGAACGCTCAGAACCAAACAACACTAAATTGTCAATGGGGAACTCTCTCTCGGCGAGGATGCGCAGAAACTCCTGTCCTACGGCGCCACTCGCACCAACAATAGCTACATTCATTTTCTCTTATTTTTGTTTTTATTTATATCAATAGTTCGTTAAAATTTGAGATAATGGCTAAGCAGCTTTACGTTGCCAGCCAAAGAGTTCTTTGATAGT
>ENA-UEPW01000608-UEPW01000608.1-human-gut-metagenome-genome-assembly--contig:-NODE-608-length-23541-cov-267.393155_pt1 | contig 23541 bp, 16 predicted proteins | sample MGYA00242935_ERZ507936 | MGnify/ENA primary metagenome ERZ507936 (study PRJEB26167, sample SAMN06115469) | human gut metagenome | host: Homo sapiens | place: China:Chongqing | collected 2016-06-23... | reverse complement strand
CCGTAAAGGATGGCATCAGCATTGATATGGTTCGTGTTGAGGCGGGAACGTTTACTATGGGAGCGACAGCGGAGATGGAGGATCCAGATGATGAAGAGAGACCAACCCACCAAGTAACTCTGACCAATGACTATTATATTGGCAAATACGAGGTGACTCAGGCATTATGGCAAACGGTGATGGGCAACAATCCTTCGAAATTTAAGGGTGATAACCTGCCTGTTGAGACTGTTAGTTGGTATGATTGCCAAGAATTTATCAGCAAGCTGAATCGTATAACCGGCAAGATGTTCCGTCTTCCCACGGAAGCCGAATGGGAATATGCTGCCCGTGGCGGCAACAATAGCCGAGGTTATCAGTATAGTGGCAGCAATAATGTCTTAGATGTAGCTTGGGTTAGGGATAATAGTGAAAAAGTGACTCATGCCGTTGGTACAAAGCAGCCCAACGAGTTGGGTATATATGATATGAGTGGTAATGTATGGGAGTGGTGTCAAGATTGGTTTGGAGAATATAATAATTTCTCACAGGTAAATCCTACAGGTGCTAATAGTGGATCCGAACGCGTGCGTCGTGGAGGTGGCAGAATCTTACATGCCTGGTTCTGTCACTCGTCGTGCCGTTTCAGCTACACGCCTGGCACCTGCGACAGCGACCTTGGGCTCCGCTTGGTTCTCTCCGAGTAACGACTTCTTGTTTCGAGTTATCCACTCTTATTATTAATGTCCTAAGTTTCAAAACATCGAGTAAAATTCCGGCGAGCCGGAAAAATTAATACAGCATAAACTATGCAGATTCTTATAAATAAAGTAGAGTTTTTCTCTCAGCTTGGCAACCGCCCTTCTCAACAAGACTGTCTTTCACCAACAGAACCAACAGCCCACACTTCTTTTTTTGTTGTATGCGATGGTGTTGGTGGCAGCGACCATGGTGAGATAGCCAGCAGTCTTGTTTGTCAATCGTTCGAACATAATCTTGCTAATAACGACTGTTGCAATTTAAAAGCAGCAGACATTGTAAGACTTACAAACGAAGCATACAAGACATTATACAAAAACAGGGCAGTTTGTGCATCAATGGCTACAACACTTACTTTTATGGCAAAGACCAATGAGGGAATGCTCTTGGCACATCTTGGCGACAGCCGTATCTATCAGATACGCAAGGGCGAAGGAGTGGTATTTCAGACCAAAGACCATTCGCTCGTAAATGACTTGCTCGACAGTGGAGAGATAAAGCCGGAAGAAGCCAAGAATCATCCTAAAGGTAATGTCATAACAAAATGTTTGTTCGTTACTGACGACAAAGACCGCTATATGACTCCGACAATAACCCTGATACGCGACATAAAGCCACATGATGTGTTTATGCTATGTACGGATGGAGTGTATGGTATGGTCGACAACGCCGACTTGGCTGAGATACTGACATCCGACAATTCTCTTGAAGAGAGAACAAAAGAACTGGCGGCTATATGCAGGAACAGCCACGACAACAACACGGCTTATATCGTAGAGATAGATAACACAGACGATGACGACACTGAGGATAAAGAAAACAGAACCTACACAATAGACAAGCCAAGGAAAACAATAAAAAGCCGATTTTTCGACTTCGTCAGAGAAACCCTTGGTTTCGTCAAATAAACTTAGCCTCTGAAGTAACATGAAGAAAAAGACTTGGCTGAGATATGATTAAGTCCTATCTTTGCATCAGAAATAAAAGTAAAACAGAAATATAAACCCTATAAAAACATTGATTATGGAGACACAGACTTTGAAAATCAACGAAAACTCAAAAGAGAACTTAAAGAAAGGTGCAGCATTAGCTGGAGCAGCTATGGCTGGTGCAGGTGTTATGGTAACTGCCGATATTATAAGAGGTGAGGAAGACATAGATATTGTGGATTCTATAGAGGATAACCCTACTGCCCCTATTGCAGAAGAGACGAATGACAACGATGCAACAACACAGGCTACAAACACTCACAACGCAGCACAAGACAATGCTGCAAGTGCAACAACACAAACAGCAGAACCTGCTGCAACAGCATCTACCACAGAGCCACAACCACAGGCTACTGTAGAAGAACCGGCTCAAACCAATGTACCATCGGCTAATGAGGCTTCTACTAATGAGGTGAACGCAGAAGTCAATGTAGACGATATTCCTGATGTTGACCCTACCCTCGTAGCACAGAACCTGACAGACGACGTTATAATGGTTGACCCTACCGACATCGACATGGAGAACATGGACATTGCAGCGGTGGGAACTGTGGAAACCGTTGACGGTGAGGTGTTGACAGCTGCACAGATTGTAGGTGACAATGGCGAAAGCCTGTATATGGTGGACGTAAACGGAAATGGCTCGTATGATGTTGTAACCGACGATACTGGCAATGTGTTGGCTGAGGTGCCTTCTACTCTTACTGTGAGCGACACCGAAAGTATCATTGGCACTAACAATGATGACTATGGCTATTTGGCACAGAACGATAGCGACGACACTACGGATGCTGTTGTGGACAATGCTATGGATGACGTTGTGGACCTTGGATAATAAAGGCATGTTAAATCAATAAAACCAACAAAAACTATGAGATATAAATATATAATGCTGACTGTGGCAATGGCTTTGTTTGCTGCCTATAATGCCACGGCTCAGAAAAAGGCTACACCAAACAAGCAGGCTAAGCCTGCGGCAGTGAATGCTGACTCTGTAGAGGTGAGGAAGTTGACTGATGCAGCCAAGAAGGGCAACAGCGAGGCTCAAAACACTCTCGGCACTTACTACTACTCTGGCAAGAAAGTGAAGCAGAACTATGATGTGGCATTGAAATGGTTTAGTATGGCTGCCAAGCAAAACCATGTCAAAGCTATTGCAAACATGGGTCTATGCTATCAGTTGGGACGTGGCATTAAGCAGGACTCTGTGATGGCTGTGAAACTCTATAAAGAGTCAATAAAAGCAGGCAACTCTGAATTGGTGAAGCAACGCGAGGCAAATGTATTAAAAAACAAGTCGGCGTTTGACATAAACCTGCTTGCCGACATCTACTACAACGGATGCGGAAACACAGTAAAGAAGAACAATGAGCTTGCACTGAAATACTTGAAGATGGCTGCAGCCAACAACTCGCTTGAGGCGACCGTAAGAGTGGCTACCTTGTATGATCAGGCTAAGATGTATGCCGAGGCTTTGCCTTACTACCAAAAGGCGGCTACCAAAGGCGATGCTGTATCGGAATATAAATGTGGCGATTATCTATGCAATGGCAAAGGTACTAAGGTGGACAAGGCTCAGGCTGCAGCTTTTCTCGATAAGGCTGCTAAAAAGAATGTACCTAATGCGATGATGATGCTCGGCGACTTGCTGTATAAGGGCGACGACATTCAGCAGGACTATGCCAAGGCTATGGGCTTGTATAAACTTGCGGCTGCCAAGAGCAATCCTGTGGCAGTATGGAATGTGGGTATAATGTATAAGAACGGACAGGGCGTGAAACAGAACTATGTCATTGCACTGCAATGGCTTGCCGATGCAGCCTCAAAGGGAATGAAAGACAACTTCCAGAAGCTTCTCAACGAACCTAATGTGGAAATAAAGAACGGATGGAAGGACACCGACTTCTACTCGTTTGTGCATGCCATGTCGCTAATGGAATCGACGACACCCGATTATGCTACGGCTGTGAAGGAACTTACTATTCTTGAAAAGAAAAACATTGCCATAGCTTCTACACTCCTCGGACTCTGCTATTCCGACAAGTCATGGAAAAAAGCCAACGAGAAGAAGATGATGGCTTATTACGAGAAGGGCGCAAAGGCTGATGACCCTTATGCCAACTATCTGCTCGCAAAGCTCTACTTTGAAGGTAGTAATGCAGTAAAGGCTGACAAGAACAAGGTGGTGGAATGCTACGAAAAGGCATCTGAGGGTGGATATGCACCTGCGAAATGTGAACTTGGCAATTTGTATTTCATTGGAAAGATAGTCAACAAGGACATATCGAAGGCGATAGCCTATTATCATGATGCCTTACTGAACGGTTATCTCTCTAAGGAGGCTGCCGACAATCTTGCTTCATGCTATCAGCAGGGACTTGGCGGTGTGAAGAAAGATGCCGAGATGGCAAAAGAGATTGCCAAGCGCGGAAAAGTGGACAACGCATGGACTACATTGCTGCGTGGCTTAACATTTGAATAAAAAACTAAACATATATGAGAACCATTTTATCTGCCATTGTCCTTCTGTTGTATGTTGCAACAGAAGGCATGGCACAAAACATGTCGTTCAAGACGGAAGAACTGAAAAGGGTTGCTGTGGAGCTGAAGCTGGACGGTCTGGACACTCTTAAGGTTGGCTATTCTGTCTTACCAAAGGACAAATATAAGATTGTTATCAAGAAGACCGACAATGGTATGGTGGAGCATATAGGATTAAGTCTGTTCCGCAATGCCTACCGCCAGAAAGACAACAATGCTGTGCTTGAGTTCATAGAGAGCGGACTGCTATGCCAAACATTTAAACTGACAAGAAACAGTCTGAAATATATGGACGCTAAGTTTGTTAAGGGTGGATGGAGCAATTTGCTCGCCATTACCGACTCGGCTTCGTTTACTATAGGCAAAATTGACAACAAGGTGTATCAAGCAGTATGGAAGGAAGGTGATGCGGAAGTGGTAAATATGCTTATCCCCATAAAATATGACCTCTTGCTGAGTACGCCACGCAAGGAACTTGAGCATAACTTTATGCGCGACTTGAAAGCGTATAAGCCTAAGCAGCAACCTGCAGAATGCGACATTGACGTAGCAAATCTAAGAACGGTTAGAGATCTTGAGGATACGCTGTATACTCTGCCTGGCAAGAATTATATATTGCCTACTGTCACCAACACTACATATTATAGGCTTAGCGGAAAGAAGGACTATGTGCCAGTGATCGACCCAAAGTATCCTGTGCAGACTATTGCTAACACTATGTTGCTTAACTGCAAGAGTATTCCCGAAGCCAAGATGTCGATAACGATGATAGCAAGCGACAAGAAAAACGAAACTGCTACCGTCAGCGTTAGACAGTTTATGGAGTTTGTAAAGAGTCAAGGTTGCATTTCTTATTTCAGTTTCGAAGAAATGAAGGATGGTAAGTTGTATGGAGCCATGTTTATATATAATAAAGAAACGGGCTACGACCATATCTTTAGTCTGGAATGTAATGTGAAGGATATTGCCACAAACAAGCTTGTGCTTAATTCAAAAGCATATCTTTACACTCCAACGACAAATGTGAAGAACCTCTACAACGACATTAAAACAAAGAAAGCGAAATGACATTAAGACGATTATGCACATTTGTTGTGGCACTGGTTGCTTGCGCTCTGTCATGCTTAGCTCAAAACTCCATTGAGGCTATAAACGAAATAAAACTGTCGGGCAAATATTTCACTGCTGAGGCTACTGCCGCAAGTGTTGACGAGGCTAAGAACATTGCATTTAGCAATCTTAAGGAGAATATTGCCAACTACTGTGAGGAAATGGAGATAGAGGAGGTTGGCGAGGATAAGATAAAGGCTAACTTGCAGCAAAAGAGTGTAAACCGTGGCGATGCTGTAATGGTGTTGGTGTATGTGGCTAAAACCATTGTTGAGAAGAAAGAGCCTACGACTTTCCATCCCAACACAAGCGTGAACACAAATACTAACAACAATAATACAAATACAACTCCCGTCTTGGGGTCGGCTAACTGGCCAGACATTATCAAGAAGGTTTGTGACGTGAACTCCTTCGTCCAGTTGCAGTACTTGCTTGACATGGCTATGGACAACAACCTTATTGACTCGTGGGGCAAATACAATTCCATGCTCAATCAAACCGAATGTTATCTTGTGATGATGAATGTAGACCGCCAAATAGTGACTGTTCTCTCACCAGTGAAAAATGACGCAAGAACGGACGTGAAGACAGGAATGGTAGTTGACTCTGAAGGCATGACATCATTCAAAAACTGTGCACCTATATGTGTGCGTGTAAAATAATCTGCATATAAAAAACAAAACTTTATGAAAAGATATTTTCTTTTACTATATGTCGTATTGGTTTCATCGTTGATGTCTGCTCAGGTGACTTTCCAATTCAGCGACGGCATATACAACGAATCGCTTAAGATGAATGTTGAAAGAAACGTGTCGTCTTTGCTAAGCGAGATAAACAAGGCGGAAGCCAACCATCGCCAATTGAACCTCACTAATATTGACATTGACGATATGGCTGCGAGTGGCTTGAAAAGTCTTTGGACAAACATTCATTTCCGTTGTGAGTGGAACAAAAATGTGCAGCCTTGCCTTAAAGACTTCACTGGATATGAGATAAGACAGATACCAGTGGAGATGAACCCCATTGACAATACTTACAAGGGTGAAATACATAAGGAGTTGACCATCAGCTTCAATAAGAAAGGTGTTATCACGGGTGTAAGAACTGCCATCGACAACAATTCGTATGTAGCTCTTCTGCATGGTAGCAACTCAAATATTGACCTTAGAATGAGAAGGGAGATTCTGAACTTTGTGGAGAACTTCAGAAGCTACTATGTGGAGAAAAACATCAATGCTCTGCAAGAAATCTTTAGCGATGATGCTCTGATCATTACTGGTCGTGTTATTAGAACATTAGGTAAAAACAACATTGATGGTGTCTCGCAGAAGGTGAATGAGAAAGTGATGTACAGTAAACAAAACAAGCAGCAGTATATAAACAATCTTAGGAGTCTGTTCAAAGGCAATGAATTCATAAATGTTGACTTTTCGGACATTGAACTGATGCGACATGGCTCAAATCCTAACATATACGGTGTGAGACTACGCCAGAAATGGAACAGTCAGCAATACAACGGCAGACAATACTCCGACGACGGATACGTGTTCCTGCTTTGGGATTTCCAAGATGAAGGCAGTCCGAAAATCCATGTTAGGACATGGACTCCCAAAAGAGCAAACCAGACAAAAGATGACTTCTCGCCAGAGGTTTTCTTTATTCCGAATAACTAAGGTTGCTTCTGCTTGTTTCTTACATAGCATTTGCTATTACTCTTCTCTAATTTTTTCGTAAAAAATATTGGGGATATTGGCTTAATGACTACAAACATCAAGTGGCAAGATTTGTTTTTTAGTTGCAATGCTGAAGGCAATGGTTCGTTAAAATTTGAGTATAAGGCTACGCAGCCTTATACTCAAATTTTAACGAACCATTGGTGCAAAGTTATGTGTTTTTTTTTACATCATGCAGTTGTACCATTTTTTTTTTGTATTTTTGCACGCTATAAGAAGCTATTTACTTAAAGCAGAAAACATAAATACAACTTTATAAATTCAATGGCAAAAGAATTAAAACAACTCACAAAGCGCTCAGAGAACTACAGCCAGTGGTTTAACGACCTCGTCACAAAGGCTGACCTCGCTGAGCAATCAGCCGTACGCGGATGTATGGTTATCAAGCCTTATGGCTATGCTATCTGGGAGAAGATGCAGCATCAGCTTGATGTTATGTTTAAGGAAACTGGTGCACAGAACGCCTATTTTCCTATGCTTATCCCGAAGTCGTTCTTCAGCCGCGAGGCAGAGCACGTAGAAGGATTTGCTAAGGAGTGTGCAGTGGTTACTCACTACCGTCTTCGTACCAACGAGGACAAGACTGGCATCGAGGTAGACCCAGCAGCAAAGCTCGAAGAAGAACTCATCATTCGTCCAACATCTGAGACCATCATCTGGAACACATACAAGAACTGGATTCAGTCGTACCGCGACCTTCCTTTGATGTGCAACCAATGGTGTAACGTTATGCGTTGGGAGATGCGCACACGTCCGTTCCTCCGCACATCAGAGTTCCTTTGGCAGGAGGGTCATACAGCTCATGCTACAAAGGAGGAGGCAGAAGAGGAAGCAAAGAAGATGCTTCACGTTTACGCTGACTTTGCAGAAAAGTGGATGGCAGTACCAGTCGTTCAGGGCGTAAAGAGCGAGACAGAGCGCTTTGCAGGTGCGTTGAACACATACACAATTGAGGCAATGATGCAGGACGGTAAGGCTCTGCAGAGCGGCACGTCACACTTCCTCGGTCAGAACTTCGCAAAGGCATTCGACGTTACATTCCTCAACAAGGATAACAAGCCGGAGTACGTATGGGCTACATCATGGGGCGTATCTACACGTCTTATCGGTGCACTCATTATGACTCACTCTGATGACAATGGTCTTGTGCTGCCTCCGAAGCTCGCTCCTATACAGGTTGTCATCGTGCCTATCACAAAGAACGCCGAACAGCTGCAGGCTATCTCCGAGAAGCTCGCTCCGGTCATCAGCCAGTTGCGCGCAGCAGGCATCAGCGTGAAGTACGACGATGCAGACAACAAGCGTCCGGGCTTCAAGTTCGCCGACTATGAGCTGAAGGGTGTGCCAGTGCGTCTCGTTATGGGCGGTCGCGACCTCGAAGAGAACACTATCGAGATTATGCGTCGCGATACACTCGAGAAGGAGACACGCTCGTTCGACGGCATTGTCGAATACGTAGAGCAGCTCCTCGAGGACATCCAGGCCAACATCTACAAGAAGGCTCTCGACTATCGTAATGCTCACATCTACGAGTGCGATAACTACGAGGAGTTCAAGGAGCGCATCAAGGATGGTGGTTTCTTCCTCTGCCACTGGGACGGCACAGCCGAGACTGAGGCTAAGATCAAGGAAGAGACTCAGGCTACAATCCGCTGCGTGCCGTTCATGTTCGAGCAGACACCGGGCGTAGACATGGTTTCAGGCAAGCCGGCTACACAGCGTGTACTGATCGCTCGCAGCTACTAAGCATTTGAAATCATTCAATTCAAGACCGACATATTTTACTGTCGGTCTTGAATTTTACATTTTAGTTATCTATCACAATTGCTATTTCAAACGAAAGCCAAACAGAGTATAGAAACTATATAACACTATATTAAAACTATTAAAACATTAAAACACTAAAAAATGGATTGGATAATCAACCTATTCACCAATACTGAGTCGATTGCCCATATCGCCCTACTCTATGCCATTGTCATCGCAGTCGGCATTCTGCTGGGTAAGATTAAGATTGGCGGCATATCGCTCGGTGTAACATGGGTGCTTTTCGCTGGTATCTTAGCAGGCCATGTTGGCTTCACCGCCCCCAAAGACACCATGACCTTCGTTCAGGACTTCGGACTTATTCTGTTCGTGTTCTGCATTGGTTTGCAGGTCGGTCCTGGCTTCTTTGAGAGCTTCAAGAAAGGCGGTGTAACGCTCAACCTGCTCTCTACTACAGCTATCTTGCTGAACGTAGGCGTTATGTTTGCATGCTACTATCTCTTCTTCGACACTAATGTGAAGTCGAACCTCCCGATGATGGTGGGCACGCTCTACGGAGCCGTAACCAACACACCGGGTCTTGGTGCTGCAAACGAAGCACTCAGCTCTGTATGGCAACAGACCTACGGCGAACTGCCACAGATTGCGTCCGGTTATGCCTGCGCTTACCCACTTGGTGTAGTAGGCATCATCGGTGCTACTATAGCCATCCGTTTCCTAACCCGCACCAAGTTTGAGGAGGAGGAGAAGGCACTTGAAGCAGAAGAAGCGGAGAACCCGCAGGCCAAGCCGCATCAGATGCACCTCAAGGTGAACAATGCATACCTCTCTGGCCGTACAGTTGCAGAGATTAGCGACTTCCTCAACCGCGACGTTGTGTTCTCGCGCCTCTTCAAGAACGGCGAATACAGCATACCGAACAGCCGCACAGTCTTCGACATGGGCGATGAGGTGCTCGTCGTGTGTGCTGAGGCTGACGCACCGGCTATCCAGGCGTTCATCGGTCCGGAGCTGGAGACTGAATGGGAGGAGAACGAGAGCAAACAGCCGCTCGTTTCGCGCCGCATCGTCGTAACCAACTCGTCAATGAATGGTAAGACACTCGGCAAGATGCATTTCTCATCTGTATACGGTGTAACCGTAACACGTATTTCACGTCAGGGCATGGACCTCTTCGCAAGCCGCAACTACCGTTTCCAGGTAGGCGACAAAATTCTCGTAGTAGGTCCGGAGGACAACGTGAACCGCATCGCCGAGCTGATGGGCAACTCTGTGAAGCGTCTTGATGCACCGAATGTGGCAACAATCTTCATCGGTATCTTCATCGGTATCATCTTCGGTAGCATTCCGTTCGCAATACCAGGGATGCCGGTTCCGTTGAAGCTCGGTATCGCTGGCGGTCCGCTTATCATCGCTATTCTTATCGGTCGCTTCGGCCACCGCATGAAGCTCAACACCTACACCACGACATCGGCAAACATGATGCTTCGAGAGATTGGTCTTGTTCTATTCCTTGCGAGTGTAGGCATAAAGGCTGGTGCTAACTTCTGGAACACAGTAGTGGAAGGCGACGGTCTGTTGTACGTATTGACTGGTTTCATCATCACAATCATCCCTATCCTGATTGTCGGCACTATAGCACGCATGAAGTACAAGTTCAACTACTTTACCATTATGGGTATGCTTGCCGGTACATACACCGACCCACCAGCCCTCGCTTACGCCAACTCTGTTTGCTCACGCGAGGCTCCTGCTATCGGCTATTCTACGGTTTATCCGTTGAGTATGTTCCTGCGTATCTTCACAGCGCAGCTCGTTGTGCTGTTCTTCTGCGGATAATAACGACAAGACCATTGGTCGCAAAACAACAAAGGGTGTGTCAGAGCTCCGATTGAAGAGTTCTGACACACCTTTTTTTCATGCTTAAACATCAAGATAAATCATCGTGCACCGAACGCAATCCGATTGGGTGGCGGACGCAAACGGTGCAGACGGCGGACGCAATCCGATTGGGCGGCGGACGATACACAACGAAAAAAGGATGCACCGACAACAACATTTGCTTGGTGCATCCTCTTTTATTATGCTACATCATATAGCCGTTTGTACGACTACGAAGATGTTTTACTTCTCGAAGTAACGCTTGTACAAGCCCATGAAGCCAGCACAGTGGCGAGCCTCATCCTTTGCCATCTCATGAACGGTGTCATGAGTAGCGTCCATGCCGGCAGCCTTAGCGTTCTTTGCGATGCGGAACTTGTCCTCGCAAGCACCGCGCTCAGCAGCGATACGAGCTTCAAGGTTCGACTTAGTATCCTTCAGAACGTCGCCCAAAAGCTCTGCGAACTTACTTGCGTGCTCAGCCTCCTCGAAAGCATAGCGCTTGAATGCCTCTGCAATCTCTGGATAGCCCTCACGGTCAGCCTGACGGCTCATTGCGAGATACATACCTACCTCACCGCACTCGCCATTGAAGTGAGTCTCGAGATCCTTAATCATCTCTGGTGTAGCCTCCTCATCGCGAGCAGCACCAAGAGTATGAACGGTTGCAAAAGCTGGACCCTCTGTCGGATCGTTCAGTTCCTTAAACTTGCTTGCCGGAGCCTTGCAAACTGGGCACTTCTCAGGAGCCTCTGTACCTTCGTGAATATAACCGCATACTGTGCAAATAAATTTCTTCTTCATAATTCTTCTGTTTTAAGAGTTAATAGTATTTATATTAAAAAAGCCTTATCTATTAATTATCCGACTGCAGTTTCAGCCTGCTTTGCCAAGCACTCCTTACATACACCTTTATAATATAGCTGTACGTCGTCGATTTTGTGACCTGTCAGCTCTTTGCGATTTACAACATCCGACACTTCGTCGAAAATGTCGTACACCTTTCGGCAGCACTTACAGATGAAATGTGCATGCAAACTGACATCGCCATCATAACAAACACGATGTTCGTTGATTGTTATCATCTGAGCAGCATTGTGCTCTGAGAACATTCTGAGCGTGTTGTACACCGTGGTACGGCTAAGTGTAGGCACCTTAGGTAGTAAAGCCTTATGCACCTCCTCCACTGTAGGATGAGTAAAGTGAGTCATCAGATAATGCATAATCTGAATGCGCTGAACAGAAGGCTTGATGCCATGTTCTACAAGTCTTGTTACTGCGTCGTTATGTTTCATTGTCTATATTCTTTTCATTTTACTACTGCAAAGATATACTTTTTTATAATAATTACAAAATAATATTTGTAAAAATTTCACTCTTTAATTCTTTTTCAGAAATTCAAGTGCTTTTACGCTGCAATAATACAATAAATCGACACTGTTTTCGTTATGTTATGTATGAAACTGAAATTGTTTATACTTCAAATAATATGTCTCTGCGCTTTCGTATCTGCTCAGGCGCAAACATTCACCTTAAGTGGAAGGGTCATTGACGAGAACAACGACCCCGTAGAATTTGCATCCGTATCATGCCCTAAACAAGGCAAGATGACAATGACCTCGCTTAAAGGCGACTATAGTCTGCAACTTCAATCTGCCGACTCTGTTGAAATCAGATTTTCAATGGTCGGTTACAAGACCAAAGTTCGCACACTGCGCCGTCCACGTGGTAAGCAGACAATGCAGGTTGTTCTGCACAGCAGCGACAATGCCCTGTCGGAAGTAACCATCACAGGCAAGCGCATCGAGACTGGACAAACGCAGGAATTGAGCAAAGAGCATCTAAAGAGTATGCCCTCTACTACGGGCAACGCCGTAGAGGAAATGATACAAAGCCAGGCTGGCGTATCTACCCACAGCGAGCTATCATCGCAGTACAACGTGCGTGGCGGTTCGTTCGACGAGAATAGTGTATATATAAATAATGTGGAAATATTCCGCCCGTTCCTTGTAAGAAGCGGACAACAGGAGGGTATCTCGGTCATCAACCCCGATATGGTGGAGAAGATTGGCTTCTCAACCGGTGGCTACGAGGCACGCTATGGCGACAAGATGTCGTCGGCACTGAACATCGAGTATCGCCGCCCGAAACGCTTCGAAGCGTCAGCCACAGCCAGTATGCTTGGAGCAAGCGCATTCGTCGGCATGAGCAACAAGAAGTTCTCGTGGAGCAATGGTCTGCGCTACAAGACAACTAAATATCTATTAGGCTCGATGGACACCAAGGGCGAGTATCAGCCTACGTTCATCGACTATCAGACGTATCTTACTTACTCGCCCAACAAGCGCTGGGACATCAAGTTCCTCGGCAACATCTCGGACAACCACTATAACTTCACACCCGAAGATCGAGAGACGAATTTCGGCACGATGGAGAACGTAAAGGCATTCAAGGTGTACTTCGATGGACAGGAGAAAGACGTGTTCCGCACCTTCTTCGGTTCATTGGGCATCACTCGCAAATTCAACGAGAACACAAGCCTTTCACTCATCGCTTCTGCGTTCAACACACGCGAGCAGGAGAAGTACGACATACAAGGACAGTACTGGCTAACGCAGACCGAAACAAGCGAGAACCTCGGTGTAGGCACCTACTTCCAGCACACGCGCAACTACCTGAAGGCTCACGTGGAGAGTGCCAAACTGCTGTTCAAGACGAAGCAGAAGAAGCACAACATTGAGGCTGCATTCACCTACAAGTGGGAGCACATTGAGGAGAACTCGGTAGAATACGAGATGCGCGACTCGAGCAAGTACAGCATCCCACACACTGGCAAGGATCTTTATATGATTTACAGTATGCGTGCCAAGAACACGCTTACAGCCAATCGTGTAGAGGCATATGCGCAGGACACATACCGCTTCACCGGCTCGGAAGGCAAGACACTCTACACGTTAAATTATGGTTTGCGCCTCGCCTACTGGAGTTTCACGAAGGAGACAATCCTCAGCCCGCGTCTGTCGTTGGGCATTATCCCTGCATTCAACGAGAACATAACGATGCGCTTTGCCACGGGTTTGTACTATCAAGCACCTTTCTTTAAGGAGATACGCGACACCACCACAACGAACGGCATTACATATGCCTCGCTCAACCGTAAGGCGAAGAGCCAGCGTTCGATACACTTCATCGCAGGCTTCGACTACCGCTTCAAGATGAACGACCGCCCGTTCAAGTTCACAGCCGAAGCATACTACAAGGCACTTGGCAACCTTGTGCCTTATAGCGTGAACAACGTGAAGGTGGTGTATTATGGCGACAATATGTGCAGCGGACATGCAGCAGGCTTAGACCTCAAACTCTTTGGTGAGTTTGTGCCGGGTACAGACTCGTGGGTGTCGCTATCGCTGATGAACACAAGCATGAAGCTGAACGGCAAGTCAATCCCCCTACCTACCGACCAGCGCTATGCTGTCAACCTCTTCTTCACCGACTACTTCCCTGGCACAACACGCTGGAAGATGTCGCTCAAGTTGGCACTTGCCGACGGTCTACCCTTCTCAGCCCCACACCGCGAGCTCGAATCGAACGTGTTCCGTGCTCCGGCATACAAACGAGCAGATGTTGGCTTGAACTACCGCATCATCGACAACAGCGACCGCCACAAGAAGCGCAACCCAATTCGCAACCTGTGGGTTGGAGCTGAGTGTCTGAACCTCTTCGGCATCAACAACGTAAACTCCTACTACTGGATTACAGATGTCACCGGACAGCAATACGCCGTGCCTAACTATCTGACGGGCAGACAAATCAACGTCAAACTGTCGGTCGACTTTTAAAGCAGAAAGACCACACCCCACAAATAGCAAACTATGAGAACGACCCTATTGGCATTAATACTCACATTGTCGGCATTTGTCGCCACTAACAGCTTTGCGCAATACAACGACATCAAGTCGGAGAATATTGCATCATTGCAGGTCGTGGCTGGCAAAGACTGGCTATCCATGCCTATAGCCACGCTTAACGGCGAACCGATAAACATCAGTTTCGACGACCTCACACATGAATATCATCGCTACGTATATCGCCTACAACATTGCGAGGCAGACTGGAGTGTATCGGAGGGCATTTTCGAATCCGACTATTGTGAGGGATTTGCCGATGGCTGTACTATTGACGAGATAGAAGAGTCGCTCAACACCAACACCCTCTACACCCACTATCGCCTTTCTATCCCCAACGAGAATTGCCGCATCAAAATGAGCGGCAACTATCGTCTGACGGTTTACGACGAGAACAACGGCGACACTATTTTCACGGCTTGCTTCATGATAGTAGAACCACTCGTAAAGGCAAGCATGTCCGTAACCACAAACACGGACATCAGCATCAACAAAGCCCACCAGCAAGTGGGAGCAGAAATAAACTACTCTGCTCTTAACATCACTAATCCAAGCACCGAGTTGTACACCGTCGTCATGCAAAACGGGCGTTGGAGCACCGCCCGCATAAACCCTACGCCACAATATCAAACCGGAAGCGGACTACGTTGGGAGTACAACCGCGACCTCATCTTCGATGGAGGCAACGAGTATCATAAGTTCGAGATACTTGATGTCACCCACCCCACCCTTGGCATTGAGAACACATGGTGGGATGGTACTAACTACCACGCACAAATATGGACTGACCTACCACGTCCAAGCTATGTTTACGACGAAGATGCCAACGGCAGTTTTTACATACGCAACAGCGACAACATCGAAAACGACCGCATCTCGGAATACGTCGTCGTCAACTTTCGTCTACAAGCACCACGACAGAACGGCAGAGTGTTTATCAACGGTGTGTGGACCAACGACCGTTTCACGCCGCAATACGAGATGAGCTACAACGAGCAGACAAAGCTTTATGAGGCAAACGTGCCACTGAAGCAAGGTTACTACTCCTATCAGTACCTCACGAAGCACAACGATAACAGCCTGCATCCGGTTTCAACAGAAGGCAACTTTTTCCAAACCGAAAACAGCTATCAAATGCTTATATATTATAAAGGTATAGGACAACGCACATATCGCCTCGTAGGTTATAGTAAAATTAGGAGCTAAGCACAAGTAAAAGTCGGCAAATTATAGAATTATTTTTAAATTCCGCAATTAATATAGCCGTTATATCAACTATATTCGCTATCTTTGCAAAAGGAAACGACGAAAAATGGTGATTAAAAGACTGTGTAAAATAATTTAAAACCTATTTTTCTACAAAGAAACTGTTAAACTTTAAATAATAAAATGAATAATAAGGATTTAATGAACCATGCGGCAGACAACATCCGACTGCTTGCTGTATCGATGGTAGAAAAAGCCAAATCAGGTCACCCTGGCGGTGCTATGGGTGGTGCTGACTTTATCAACGTTCTTTTCTCGGAGTTCCTGGTGTTCGATCCAGATCAGCCGACGTGGGAGGGCCGCGACCGCTTCTATCTCGATCCTGGTCACATGTCGCCAATGCTCTACTCAGCTCTCGCTTTGCAGGGCAAGTACACAATTGACGATTTGAAGACATTCCGTCAATGGGGCACTATATGTCCGGGACATCCTGAGCGTGACATTATTCATGGAATTGAAAACACATCTGGACCACTCGGTCAGGGACACACCTACGCTGTGGGTGCTGCTATTGCAGAGAAGTTCCTTGAGGCTCGTCTTGGCAGCACCATGATGCAGCACAAGATTTACGCTTACATCTCTGACGGTGGTGTTCAGGAAGAAATATCTCAGGGCGCAGGCCGTATCGCAGGTCTCTTCAAGCTCAACAACCTCATCATGTTCTACGATGCCAACGAGATACAGCTCTCTACTGAGTGCGATGTCGTAATGCGCGAGAACACACGTATGAAGTACGAGTCATGGGGTTGGAACGTTCTTGAAATAAACGGTAACGATCCTGACGAGATTCGTGCAGCTCTCATCCTCGCTAACAAGGAAGAGCAGCGTCCTACCCTCATCATCGGTCACACCGTTATGGCTAAGGGCGCACGCAAGGAAGACGGTTCAAGCTACGAGCGCAGCGTGAAGACTCACGGCGCACCGCTTGGTGGTGGTGCTTACGAGAACACAGTGAAGAACCTCGGTGGCGACCTCAACGACCCGTTCGTAGTATTCGACGACGTTAAGGAACTCTACGAGAAGCGTAACGCAGAGCTCCGCGAGGTTGTAAAGGAAAGACATGCAGCAGAAGCAGAGTGGCGCAAGGCAAACCCTGAGAAGGCAGAGCAGATGGATACTTGGTTCTCAGGCAATGCTCCGAAGGTAGACTGGAGCGAACTTGTTCAGAAGCGCGACGTTGCAACACGTGTTGCTTCAGCCAATTGTCTCGGCGTATTGGCAGAACAGGTGCCTAACATGGTTTGCTCTTCTGCCGATCTCTGCAACTCGGACAAGACCGACGGCTTCCTCAAGAAGACTCACGAGCTTACACCTGACGACTTCACCGGAGCATTCTTCCAGGCAGGTGTCAGCGAGCTTACAATGGCTTGCGTCTGCATCGGTATGTACCTCCACGGTGGTGTTATCCCAGCTTGCGGCACATTCTTCGTATTCTCCGACTACATGAAGCCGGCTATCCGTATGGCAGCTCTCATGCGCGTTCCAATCAAGTTCGTATGGTCGCACGATGCATTCCGCGTTGGTGAGGACGGACCTACACACGAGCCGGTTGAGCAGGAAGCACAGATTCGCCTCATGGAGAAGCTGAAGAACCACAAGGGACAGGACTCTGTACGCGTATTCCGCCCTGCAGATGCAGACGAGACAACAGTATGCTGGCAGATGGCTAACGAGAACATGGACACACCGACAGCAATGATTTGCTCACGCCAGAACGTGAACTCCCTGCCTGAAGGCACTGACTACTCTCAGGTTCGCAAGGGTGCATACATCGTTAAGGACGATCCTAACTACGACGTTATTCTCCTCGCTTCTGGTTCGGAGGTGTCTACACTCCTCGCAGGTGCCGAGTTGCTCAACGCTGACGGCATCAAGACACGTATCGTAAGCGTTCCGTCAGAGGGTCTGTTCCGTACACAGAGCAAGGAGTATCAGGAGAGTGTACTGCCGAAGGGTGCCAAGATCTTCGGTATGACAGCAGGTCTGCCCGTCACACTCCAGAGCCTCGTAGGCGTAGAGGGCATGGTTTATGGTCTTGAGTCGTTCGGTTTCTCAGCTCCTTACAAGGTGCTCGACGAGAAGTTGGGCTTCAACGCCGAGAACGTATTTAAGCAGGTAAAAGATTACTTATCTAAATAAACAGGCATAGCTTATGCAGAACTTCACGTTAAGCAAGAAATTCTGCATAAGCTTGCTTTATTAATAATCCAATAAAACTACAGTACTATGGAAATTAAGACAGTAGGCATTGCATGCGACCACGCAGGTTACGCATTGAAGAAATTTGTTGTTGAGTACCTTGAGAGCCACAACATTCCTTTTAAGGATTACGGAACATACAGCGATATGAGCTGCGACTATCCTGACTTTGCACACGAGTTGGGCGAAGCTATCTCTAACGGTGACGTTTATCCTGGCATCGGCATCTGCGGTAGCGGTGAAGGTATGGCAATGACCCTCAACAAGCATAAGGGTGTACGTGCAGCATTGGTATGGAATCCAGAGATTGCTCAGCTCACACGCCAGCACAACGACGCAAACATCCTCGTTATGCCGGGTCGCTTCATCGACAACAAGACAGCAGAGAAGATTATGGACGAGTTCTTCAAGACTCCATTTGAAGGTGGTCGCCATGAGAAGCGTGTAAACAAGATTGATTTGTAGGAGGGTATGGCATCCCTGCCATACCTACGCAGTCAACCAGTTCTGTTGATACACCCCCTAACTTTAAACACATACAGGAGACTATGACCACACGCCATAGTCTCCTTTTTCATAAACCATAGGAGGGTATGGCATCCCTGCCATACCCACGCAGACATCATTCACATACCCTCCTATAAGTGCACCAAAATACTTTAAACAAGAATGAAAAAAATACTCATCTCTGCCTCCATATTCGCATTGAGCCTTACGGCGAATGCGCAAGGGCAATTCATATCCGACGCCAACTACCGCAACACAGTAGAGAACATCTTCAAGGAGCGTGTGAAGACAGTCGGCAAGACATTCTATAACACACAGAAAAAAAAGCTTACGGCTGACGAGCAGGAAGCGTTGAAGTTCCTCTACGCTTACATGCCGCTTGCCGACGTGACCGACTACCCCACTTCGTTCTTCGCCGACAATGTACGCATGGCGTTCAAGGCTCGCGAGGAGATGCCCTGGGGCAAGAACGTTCCGGAGTTGCTTTTCCGCCACTTCGTTGTGCCAATCCGTGTCAACAACGAGGCTTTGGACAATGCACGATCGGTGTTCTACAACGAACTGAAGGACCGCATCAAGGGTATGTCGATGATGGATGCTATCATTGAGGTGAACCACTGGTGCCACGAGAAGGTGACCTACCAGCCTTCAGATGCCCGTACATCGGCACCACTCGCTACGCTGAAGACCGCAACCGGCCGTTGCGGTGAGGAGAGTACGTTTGCCGTTGCGGCATTGCGCGCCGTGGGCATTCCTGCACGCCAGGTGTACACACCGCGATGGGCGCACACCGACGACAACCACGCTTGGGTAGAGGCATGGGCAGACGGCAAGTGGTACTTCCTCGGTGCCTGCGAACCGGAGCCGGTGCTAAATCTCGGTTGGTTCAACGCTCCGGCTTCGCGAGCTATGCTAATGCACACACGCGCTTTCGGCGACTATAATGGTCCGGAGGAGGTGATGCTGCGCACAAGCAACTTCACAGAAATAAACCTCACGTCTAACTATGCGCCGGTTGCTTCGGTAGACTTCTACGTCAAGGATAGCGAAGGCAAGCCGGTGGAGAACGCACGTGTCGAGTTCAAGATTTACAACTACGCTGAATTTTTCACGGCAGTAACAAAGTACACCGACGCAAAGGGCCACACGTCGCTATCTGCCGGTATCGGTGACTTGGTGGTATGGGCATCGAAGGACGGCAGGTATGCATATCAGAAGGTGTCGTTCGGCAAGGAGAAGGAGGCAACACTCACCCTCCCAGGGGGTGCACTTGTAGGAGGGTATGGCATCCCTGCCATACCCACGCAGCCAACCGGTTCTGTTGGTGCACCCCCTAAATGCACCTACTTGGACCTCGTTCCACCGAAGGAAAACCCACAGCTGCCTTATGTCAGCGACGAGATGCACCGTGAGAACCAGCGTCGCTTTGCTCTTGAGGACAGCATCCGCAAGGCATACACAGCTACCTTTCCCACTATGGAGGAGGCAAAGCGCATCAATGAGCGCGGCGCCGAGTACATTTTCAAGTCGCGCGGCAACAAGCAGACCATCGTCGACTTCATCAACCGCCACAGCGACAACGAAGACCGCGTGATGGGCATACTCGCCACACTCAGCGACAAGGACTTGCGCGACATCACAACCGAGATTCTCGAAGACAGCTACAACGCAACAACCGACCAGCTCTCGCCGCGTGTTGAGGACGAGCTGATTACAATTCCGTTCAAGCAGTACTTCGAGAAGGCGTTCAGCAAGAAGACTGCCGACGCTTTCCGCGCCGACCCGATGAAGCTTGTTGAGTGGATAAAGAAGAACATTCGTCTTAACCCTGACAAGAAGGCTCTGCGCATCGCACAGACTCCGGTTGGCGTGATGAAGTCGAAGATTACCGACGAGCGTTCGCGCGACATCTTCTTCGTAGACGTGGCTCGCAGCCTGGGCATCGAAGCGCGGAAGGACGCTGTGACGGGCAAGATACAGTACAAGAAGGACGGCGAATGGCAGGATGTGAAGTTCGACAACACAGCCGACAAGACATCTACCGCAGCAGCTCTCGGTACAATCAAGCTGACATACGAGCCTACTAAGCTGCTCGACAACCCGAAGTATTACAGCCACTTCACAATCAGCCGCATAGAAAACGGCACGGCTCATCTGCTGAACTTTGAGGAGGGTCAGGCAGACATGGGCAACGGCACGACATGGAGCAACACGTTCAAGAAGGGCTACAAGCTCGATGCGGGCACATATATGCTCACCACGGGCACACGCCTTGCGAGCGGCAGTGTGCTTGCTTCAAACCGTCTGTTCGAAATTGTGGAGGGTCAGACCACCACTCTGCCTCTTGAGATACGCCAGAACACCAATGAGGTGTCTGTGATCGGTTCGTTCAACTCGGAGAGTCTTGTAACAAAGGATGGCAAGGAGGTAAGCCTGCTCTCTCAGACTGGTCGCGGCTACTATGTTGTGGGCATTCTCGGCGTAGGCCAGGAGCCGACCAACCACGCTCTGCACGACATTGAGAAGATGAAGGAAGCGTTCGAGGCATGGGGCCGTCCGGTAGTGCTGCTCTTCGAGAGCGAAGCCGACGCAGCCAAGTTCAACCACGACGAGTTCCCGGGTCTGCCGTCTACCGTGCAGTTCGCCCTCGACAAGGACGGATCGATACGCAAGCAGATAGCACGTGAGATGAAGCTGATGAACGAGAAGCAGATGCCGATGTTCATCATCGCCGATACCTTCAACCGCGTAGTGTTTGTATCGCAGGGCTACACCATCGGTCTGGGAGAGCAGATGCAGGGCGTGTTCAAGAAACTGTAAAGTAAAGAGGTTTTCAACACTTCAGATACTAACAAACAAAAAGGGTGCTTCGTGCACCCTTTTTGTTGTTTCTATGTTGTAATCACTTTATTGCTCTTTGTTTTTTTAGGGGGTGCAGTGGTCCCCACTGCACCAACAAAGCAAGTATGCCCCTTCAGGTAAAATCCTCCCACAGATTGCACAGATTTTCACAGAAGTCTTTAGGGGGCAAAACTATAGAATTGCGAAGAATGCACACCCGCCCGCAACAGCTTACTGCTTCCTCAAGGTGGGCAATGCTCCTTTAAGTTCGTAACGCCACTCTGAGCCTGCGGTCTGCAAAGCGGTGTTCATGGCATCAACGGCTTTCTGCCAGGTAACGTCAGTGCCGTCCACCTTCGTGGCTTTGGTGGTTTTCGTATTGTAGCCGATGCCTTGTTCATGATTGTTCTTCCAATAGCAGGCGGTCACGGTGGTGTAGTTATTTCCCAAAAAGCCGCCGATATGCATATAGCCAGTGCTACTACCCGTACTGGTTACGTTGCCCGTGGCATAGCAGGCAAGGAGGCTACTTCCTGCGTTCATTCCCACCAGACCGCCGCCAGCGATATTCTTTTTGGGGGCTATTTCTAAGGTCACGTTGCCCGTGGCATAGCAAGCGGTCATGGTGGCATTCGAATTCGTCTGACCTACCACGCCGCCGACATCGACCGTTCCCTTCACTGTGGCAGAGGAACTGCATCCGGTGATGGAACCGCCTATTTGAACACCCACCACACCGCCGACATACACCGTGCCGCTGACGCTGCCCGACACCGAGCAGTTTTCAATGGTGCCCCTGCCATATCCTACCACGCCGCCAATACTGCCGCCATATATTTGATTGCTTGTTATCTGTACGCCCTCCATCACCACGTTCTTCACCGTACCGGCATTACCGATATAGCCGAACAGACCCGCATATTTGTCATTTGTCGTAACGGTCAGCCCCGTGATGGTATGGCCGCCGCCGTCAAAGGTGCCCGTGTATGAGTTTTTGAAGCTTGTGCCTATCGGTGTCCAGTCTTTGCCTGTGAGGTCAATGTCAGTGTCGAGGGTAATGTTAATGTCGCTCTTACCTCCGTTCACTAATTCGGCTATATTCATCAGACCATCAGCGGAGGTCACGGTGTAGCTGCCGTCGCTCTCTATGGTATAGCCCAGGTCTTTTGCCGCAGCGAGGAGGGAGACGGTGTAGGTATATTCACCGCCCGCCTGCCAATCGGTAGCATTCTTCATCTTATAAACGAAGGTCTTGCCGTTAGTGAAGGTGCTGGTAATGAAGGTCGTGCCAGCTGCTACACTTTGCGGGGCTACAAGAGCGGTGTAGGTGTTGCTGCCCTTGCTGTACGGGACGATTATATCCGGGTTGTCGCCTTCGGTGGAGAGCCCCGTCAGCTGCACGGATGCCAGCCCCTCGGTGTAGTCCGTCAGAACGATGGTTACCCGCGCCGTGCGGTGGGTGAAGCGGAGCGTGGGGCTGCCGTAGGTCACCGTCTGTCCGTCGGCTACGATGAGGTCACTGCCCTCAAAGTCCTTCTGGGCACTTTGGTTGGCTTTTACCTTTACCGCAGGTGGGGTTGTCTCACCAGCGGTGTAGGGCCACCACGCCGTAACGGTGATGCCGTTGTGGTTGGTCCAGTAGTACGGGTCGGTGGAGGTCAGCGTGGCGCTGGTAGGGGCGGCGGTGGAGGGCGTCACGTTGTACGTCTTCACCGTGCCGTCCATCAGGACTGCCACGCTCTGCACACCCGTCCAATTGCCATCCACGGGGGCACGGGTGCCGGCGATGGCTGTCGCGGCGGGATTCAGCCCCGTGGCGGTGAAGACGATGGGTGTGCCTTCCGCCCCTTCTGGCAGGAAGCCTGCTTCGTCCTGTGTGCAGGCGCCCAATAAGATGGCGAGCGCTGCAAGTGCAAAAAATCTTATCCTCATAATATCTGTTATTTTATTACTCTGGTTCTTTCCGTTGTGGGCGTAACTTTTTCCGCCCGACGGTTTACTGCTTCCTCAAGGTGGGCAATGCTCCTTTAAGTTCGTAACGCCACTCTGAGCCTTTGTTCTGCA
>ENA-UEPW01000568-UEPW01000568.1-human-gut-metagenome-genome-assembly--contig:-NODE-568-length-25024-cov-15.266485_pt1 | contig 25024 bp, 6 predicted proteins | sample MGYA00242935_ERZ507936 | MGnify/ENA primary metagenome ERZ507936 (study PRJEB26167, sample SAMN06115469) | human gut metagenome | host: Homo sapiens | place: China:Chongqing | collected 2016-06-23... | reverse complement strand
AAAGCGTAACGAACGCTCTATCAGCTAATTCGCTACGCTTTGCCCAAATTTACTTTTTCGCTATGTGTTTATTTTAATTTTTTTATTTTATGAACAAATTTTTTATCGCAGCCGCTTCGGCATTGGCTCTCGCCAGCTGCTCAAGCGACGATTTCTTGGGAGAAATTCAGGGAAATGAGCAAAATGGAGCCACCTCCGCAATCAACTTCGGTGGCGACACAGGCAAAATCACACGTGACCCATCGACCGGCAAGACTGCAGCAGACCTTCTCGAAAACAACTTTGTCGTTGTCGGTTTCAAAGGTAACAAGACAGATGCAGCCAACAATGAAGTATACGCTTTCGACCACTACAACGTGAACTTCAAAGACGGTTCAGCATTCTCTACCGAGTCAAACCGTGCTGGTTGGGAGTATGTAAATCAGGACATGAACGTAAAGGGTACCAAACCTGCCGCTTCTCTCGCACAGGGCGGAGCATCGCAGCAGACCATCAAGTATTGGGACCACTCTTGCAAATACTACGACTTCATCGCATTCTCAATGGGTAAGGGTGCGGAGTCAAAATACGCTACTCCGACACACGTTGACAAAGCCAACCTCGACAAAGCCGCATACACTCTCACTGGCAACGTAAACACTCTCAGCGAGTGCTACATTTCCGACATGAAGACTGTTGAAAAGAAAGACTACAACAAGACTTCTGTATCAATGTCCTTCCGTCACCTTGCCAGCAAGGTGCGCATGGCTCTCTTCGAGATTGTTCCAGGTTATGTGATCAGCGACGTGAAGTTCTATACCGACACCGAAGCTACTAGCACCACAACCAACCCGGAAGGTACACTCATCGGAAAATTCAACAATTCCGGAACATTGACAGTGCACTTCCCTACAACAGGTATCGTCAACAAGGATAAGAAAGACTACAACAAGGCTCACGTAAAATTCACTGCATCAACAACTGCAGGTGAGACTGGCGTATTGAATCATAAAGGATTCGGCGCTGTCAAATACGGCAACCAGGACGAAGGCGCTATTTCTGCAGGCTCAACATACCTCAGCCAGAACGCAGCGAAACCTTCTTACTGCGGCGACGGCTATCAGAACGTGCTCCCGTCGGAAGGTGCGGCAAGCGCCATCACTCTCCGCATCGACTACAAACTCACATCTACCGATGGTACCAACGAGACTATCAACGTGAAGGGCGCCACTGCAACCGTTCCTGCCGAATACACTGAATGGAAGTCTGGTTACGCCTACACTTACATCTTCAAGATTTCTCCGGACACCAACGGTTCTACCGGCGGCTCAAGCACTGGATTGACAGCCATTTCATTCGACGCCGTTGTTGTTGACGACGAGGCAAACGGTCTCCAGGAAACAATCACCACTGTTTCTGACAACAGCTTCACTACATACGGCTACAAGGACAACAAGGTTACTACCAACGGCAACGAATATGTCAACGGCACCGAAATCTATGCAACTGTATATTCTGCCGGCGCTACTGTAGCTCCTCAGAAATTGTACACCGTAACTCTCGAAGCCGGTGCCACTCAGACAATCAACGAGGCAAGCGTTGCCAACGCTCTCGTGAAAGGAACCAACGACGCTACTGCCAAGACTTGGACTGTCACCGACTACGCAGGCAAGAAGATGGTTGTGACAGAGACTGCTGATGGTTTTGCCACTACCGTAACAGAAGTTCCGGCAGGTCCAGGCTACACTCTCAAAGTAAATGCTCTCAAGTGGAAAGGTGTTGTCACCGACCCGGCTACAGAAACATACTACGCTGTTGAATACGACAATGGAACCAAAAAGTCATACAAGATTGTCAAAGTTGTCAAAAACAACTAATTCTTTCTCCATGGCTCACGCCTTGGATTCTGACTAAAAACATTGTGTCTGAGGTGTGTTTTCACACGCCTCGGACACATTTATATGTCGGACGGGGGTTTCTCCCCCGCCCGTCTTTAAAAAAAACAAGAAGACATGCAGAAACATCGCATCCTAATATTTCCTCTGTTGGGACTTTCCCTATTCTCCTGCTCTCAATCAGCGCCGGACGAACCAATAGTGCCCGAACCGGACAATACACAGACAAGCATCGCCTTCAGCAGCACAAACAACAACTGGCAGGATGCAAAAACAAAAGCAGCGGGCAACGGTCTCGAGACTATCTTCCAGACGTTCCGCACATGGGGATATAAAACCACAACAAACTCCCCGAACCCGTCATCGCCGCAAATTGTGATGGACGGATATAAAATGTCATACAATCAGGGCTCTGCCGGCAGCTCTACGACAAACACTGCCGACTGGGAATATGCTGGCATTGAAAATCCTATAACTGCCACCCTGCAAACAATAAAATATTGGGACTACTCGGCAACGAGCTACCGCTTTTTCGCATACAGTCCCTTCAATCCAGATGTAAAGACTTCGGTCAGCTCGGGCGACAACGCTACCGCTACCTTGTCTTTTAATTTTGAATATTCTGAAGCAGCAACCGCTACTTCAACACCATACGCAAGCCGCCTTTGGCTTGCCTCCCCTTCGTCGACATCGCCGGCATACGGGTCGTGCGTCACTCTGACTTTCGCGCCGATAATCGCAAAGGTGCGCTTCCGCTTCACCTATCCTGACGGAACGACCAACGTTGCGATAAGCAACATCAAGTTCCGCGACAGCCGTTTCGTCGACACCCCGGCAAAAGCCGACACCCCTCTCCGCGGCACCATCGACGCCGCCTATCCGCTCACCGGTATTCCGGTCGGCACATTTCCGACTCTCACGATGTCGAAGTCGGAAGCGGCTGATGCGTCCGGACTCCTGGTTCTCACCACTCCCTACGAGGAGGCTGGCGACCAGATACACATCCTCAAAGACCCTACTCTCTACAATAAATGGTACTACGTGCCGCCGCTCGCCAACATCCCCTACGAACAGGGGGCATACACCATAACCATCAACATTGGCGGAAAAACGGTGTCGGCTACAGTGCCGGCGCAATACATGCAGTGGAAGGCTGGTTGCCAATACACATACATTTTCAAATTGTCAGACACTGGCGACAGCATCTCTTTCAACGATTTGATGGTGGAGCAATGGCTTCCCGGCGCCGACATTAAAAACAACGGCTCAGGCACTGAAGACTGGTAAAAAGAATTGACTACAAGAATGAAGCATATCTCAAAAATAACCGCTATCGCGCTTCTCGCAACGCTTTCTGCCTGCGAGGGTTCCGACATGCCCATACAGCAAGCCGACAACCACGGATACATCTCATTCTCGGCGCAACCGCAAAAAACAGCGACACGCGCCAACCCCTACGAGGCTTACGACCCTACGCGCCATCCCGCAACGATGGGCACGTTCGGATACTACGACATGCCGAAACGCTATGCGTCGGCTGCAAACACCATATTCAACAATGAAACTGCCACCTACAACGTGGCGACATACGGCTGGGACACTGCGACAAAGAAGCGCTGGACTGAATACACCAAGGCTTCGTCGTTCGACTTCTTCGCATATATGCCATACAACGACAGAGCAACGCTTCTGCGCACCGCCAACAATACATATACCCTCTCGTTTCCGTTCGCTATGAGCGACGGCGGCGACCCTGTGCCGATAATCTACGACACAAAGGCAGCGCCGATCATCTGCGCCGTCCCGAGCAGCAAAGGGGCAATCTCCGATAGCAACGGAGGCGGAACAGTCAGTCTGAAATTCGACCAGACTCTCACCGGCTACAGGCTGCTCTTCATGCTCGGCACCAAGATGAACGCCATCCGCCACTTCCGCATCAAGAGCGTTACGCTTTCAGGCAGCTTCTCCACATCGTGCACAATATCGCGTTCCTACATCTGGAATACAACATCAAAAAGTTGGTCTGCCTCTGCAATAACATGGAGCGACATCAAACGTCAGTCGTTTGTAGAGACGCCATTCCCTATTGTCTACAAAGGCTACGGCTCGGCGGACTACGACGACAACACCCAGACCGTCATTGTCACATCTGCCGGCTACACGCAATGGGGTGCCGACATCTACACCATACCCGATGCCAAATTCCTGCCTGTCATCAACGTCAAATACGACGTGGAATTCATAGCGGAGGACGGTTCCACCATCGTCACCCGAAAGAACGTAACATCCGGAATAACCATCAACAAGGATAATTTCAGCAGCCTCACAACAGGCAAGACTGCGATGATAAACCCAATACGCATCCTCATACAGCCACGCTACCTGTATGTGCTTGCCGACGAGGATGCCTATACGGGTCAATTATTGATAGACTAACAATAGATAACGACAATAAAGTGTTTGAAAAATGAGAAAACATTCAACACATAGCATATCACGAGTTTTTTCCTCTCTGCTCATGCTTATGATTGCCGGAGTCAATCTGACCATGGCTCAAGGATTAAGCAGCAACGACATCAAAGCTTCATGGGATTTCAAAAACGGCACGGTGGCTTATTCCATCGTTTCCGCCGACATCCCTGCCGGAAGCACGTTTGCATGGAACGTGGACTCAAAGAGTGTCACCGACGGCATTTCCGACAGCGGACAGACCATCACACTGCCGCTGACCAACAAAACCAAGAGCGGAGAGGTGACAATCACGTCTGCCGGCAATGCCCAGCAGACCATCGCTTTCAGCATCGAGCCGAAAGCCTATGGCGTGGACTACGACGGCAACCATTTCTATGCCGACAGCTACCAGCTCTATCCCGACGGCTCCGAGGGCGACGGCTCCAAGGAAAAGCCTTTCCTCATCAGCAACGATATGGAATTGGCAAGACTGGCGCATGAAGTCAACAATGGCGCAGCTCAACAAATGTTTTCTCAGAAGTATTTCAAACTCACCAAGGACATCGACCTCAGCAAGGGATTGTGGACTCCTATCGGCACGGCTCAAGGCATCGCGAAGGCTACCGACGGACATTTCTTCGCCGGAAAGTTTGACGGCGACGGACGCTCCATTAGCAACATGCTCATCTGCTGGACTTTCAGCGACCTAAAAGAAGCCTCGTGGGGTCTGTTCTCCCGACTCAACGGCAAGGGCAACAACGAAAATGAGTATGCGTCTGTCTCCAACCTTATCATCGACAATGCCAGAATAGAGAAGAAGGCGGCACACACGCCTCTCAACAACGCCAACTACACGGTAAAGATGGGTATTGTGGTTGCCGACATGACCCAAAACGCAGAACTCAGCAACATCATCATCCGCAATTCCAAAATATCCGACAACAACGAAAGCTACACGACAAAGACAAAATTCAGAATTGGAGGCATAGCCGGATATCTCAACAACTTCGTGAGTCTGAGAATATTCAACATCTCAGCAGACACGGAGATTGACATGTTCCAAAACGCCGCTCTCAACGGGGTGGAAGGACAAGTGACGATTTCATGCGGTTTCGGTGCGGCAAGCAAACTTGCCAACCAAACAGGCTATGCCGTATGGCCGAGAAACATCTATGTGCACGGCGCCGGCTTGAAGACAAGCGCCAACACCACCCAGTGCAAAAAAGCCAGCGTGATGGCGTTTATAGCCGCCGACAACTTTGCAAGCAAGGTGAAGGACACATGGTACTACACTCCTGCCAACAAAGCTGCCGACACCTACGCCTATAACCAATACGGTGTTGAAAAAGACATTTCGGCAACCGACGCAACCACAGGAGAGCCGTTCGGAAAGGCGTTTGCCGGGCTCAACAACCTGTACATCAACCAAAACAACCTCGACAAGAGGCCGTGGTCATATTCAAACTCTTCCAAACGGTTTTCTTTCAGCTCGATTGTCCTGAAGGCTGAGCGCGGCACAAGCGATGTGCTGACCGTTACAACCGAAGACGGAGAAACCACTTCCGATGTCTACAACTGGTATGCATCGACCAACAACACTGAGGGTGAAAAGGTCAACAGCTCCGCCTGCAACCCGTTCATCCTGCCACGACAGATATACTCCCAGTATGTCTATGCTATGACCGTCGACGGCAGCCAGCGCACCAACACCGTACTCGTCGAGGCTATCGGCATCACTGCCGAACTCGATTACGAAACCAAGCCCGGCACATACATCATAAATGTGACGAACAACACGAAAGAGAATTTCACAAACGACGAACTTGGTCTCGACATCACATACGAATGGTACAACAAAGCAACCTTGCTGTCGGAAACGTCCAACGAGTTTGTACGCCCGGAAACTGCCACCAACAAGGACCAATACAACTGTACGGTTACCGTAAAGAGCGGTGGCAACATCATTTTCCACAAAAACATCAAAGTGACTATTGTGGTGTACCTATGTCCTGAGGCGGTGAGCATCAACGGCACAACCTACGCACAAGGCGAAGACAACGACGACGAGGAGTGGGGCTACTCCCCGACACAGGCAATGAAGACGTGGAAAGGCGCCTACAGCAAGCTCGCCAAGACGGGTACTTGGGATGAAAACATCATCGTGCTGATGGGCACAAGCCATGCCGACGTGACCAACAGTCAATACACGGGTTTCAACATAACCAGCAACAACAGAGGCAAAAGCATGCTGAAGTTTGACGATTGGGCTAAAGCAAAGGGAGAGTCCCCTCTTTTCCGCAACGCCACCATCACGGGCGACTGGGACGGCACCGACTACAAGGGCACTATCGAGATTTATGGTGCCGAAAAGGGTCTGCCGATCTGGGGCGACACCCGATTTGAATACATCACATTCAACAACGACCCTGTGACAAACAACGGCGGCGATTTCTACAAGATTATCTACTGCCAGTACAACAACCTTGAGATGGGCGAAGGCATACAGATGACCGGTTTCGGGCAGAACTCGCCTGACTACGGCACCATCGACGGCGCTGTGACCACTGCATTCCACATCTTCGGCGGTTTCAACAACGACGGCCGTTTCTATCCGCTGGACAGAAAAGAGAGAATCGAGGCTTTCGAGCAATCGATGCCTCACGGCAAGGAGGGTTTCAAAATATCCATCAAGTCCGGGTTATACTCCGCAATCAGCGCGGGCGGACGTCAGACATCCTCCGAGAAGGACTACAATGGAGTGATGGGAACTCCCAATCAGCCCATAAAGTGCACAATCGAGATGGACATCGACCGCAAATGGAACGACGCCCACAACCCGGAAAGGGAAATCAAGGGAGAGACAAGCAAACGCAAGAGCGACTACGATGCCGGTATCATTCTCGCCGGAAGCCACGAGGGTGCCATGTATGCGGATGTCGACATAATAATCAGAAGCGGAAAGGTGGCGCGTGTCGTAAACGGTTCGCTGGGTGCGCAGCGCGACTTCATCCTCCCCTACAACGGCACTGACTACTACGTGCCAAACAACACCTATATGGGACGTGCAAACATCTTGCTCGACCCGGCGTCTTCAAAACACAACAACGACGAATGGATTGACAACCGTGTTATTGTCACCGAGCTGTATGGCGGCAGCACCGGTCGTGGACACACCGGCAACGTGATTGTCAACAACCCGTTCTATGGCTACAGCACAATCACCATCAACGGCGGCTTATTCGAGATTCTGCCTGCCGGCAACACGAAGACTGACAACATCTTCTGCGGAATCTACGGTGCTGGCGCAGGCGGTATGAACGGCATCGGCGAAGGCGACGACAATGCCGACAGCCACACTCCCGACAAAAGCATTGCCTACTGGAATGCTTCGGGCGACGTTATGCTCTATGGTCCGTATGCCGTTGCAAAGGACCGTCTGGTGACGTATCGATGCTACAACAACGACGATTTCGAGTCGTTCACCTATGTCGACCCAACCAACACAAGCACCAAGATTGTGATCAACGGTGGAGAGTTCGGCTCAACGACAGAGCCTATCGACGGCATTTATGGCGGAGGAAGCGGTTTTATGAGCAAAGGCTTATGGTCGAGCACCGCCGCCACTCCAAACGTATGCGGAGGCAATGTCTACGGAAAGGTTGGCGCCACAGTGGCGTCGATCACCATCAACGGCGGTGAGTTTCATTGCACCAACGGCATTTTCGCCGGCGGACGTGGCACTAACTTTTTCTATTCGCAGAACCCCTACGGCGGCAATTCCGGCGACTACAAAGCTCTTGGCAAGACCTATGGCAACGTGGAGCTCAACATCAATGGCGGCATTTTCTACTGCCCGGTGTTCGGAGGCGGATACGGTGTGGCCGACGCCAAGGAGATGGGCACTTCCAACGTAGAGACGCTTTCCGACATGGCACGCATATACGGACAGTCGAGCGTGAACATTATGGGCGGCACTTTCTACAAAAACATCTATGGCGGAGGCGACATGGCGATTGTTGAGTTTGACGGCAACGCCACAAACGTTGTCATCGGCGACAGCGCCGACATCCGCGGCTCTGTGTTTGCCGGCGGCAACGGACGCCGTCTGCGCCCTGCCTCGCAAGCGTTTGCCGACGGCGACGGCTGCACACAGCATCCTGAGCTGGTAGGGCTGGTTGTCGGCAACGCCAACGTGTCGTTCGCGGGCAGCACACAGCAGGCTCCTTTCATTTACGGCGACATTTTCGGTGGAGGCAATCTTGCACAAGTTGCCAACGACACGTATGTGAACATATATGCCGGAAACATCGCCGGTCAGGTGTTCGGTGGCGGAAACGGCGACATCACAGACGGCACGGTCACTTCAGCCGACGTGCTCGGCAACACCAACGTGACCCTGGCGCAGGACGAGGGCGGCACACAAAGCGCAGGCCACGGTCCGATTGACGACAGCTTCTCGATTAATGTGATATGGTTCAAGATGTGGGATTCGGTTGAAAACATATTCTACATCTGGGATCCCGACATCGACAACGCCGGCGACGAGCCTGCCACGGAGGACACTGTATACGAAAAATCAAAATTCTATGCCAACGGCAAGTTCCTGAATCCCCACAACATCTATGGCGGCGGCAATCTTGCCTGCAACGTGGGCACATACAAAGACGCCGACGGCAATGTGACAACAACCCCTGCCGACGGCACCGGCCTTGCCACCGTGATGATGCAGAAAGGCATGACGCCTTACGAACTGCTGATAACCGACGAATGGAAACAGTCGTACACCGACAACGAGAATCCTCACTTCAGCGTCTTCGGCGGCGGATACGGACGGCTGACGACCGTTGGCAGCACCGATGTAACCGTCAACGTTGACGGCGACTATGGAAAATACGGCCCCAACGCTCCTTCTCTCGACCTTTCGATGGGAGTGCCCAACTTCACCGTGTGGGCTGTGTTGGGCGGCGGATATGCCGGCACTGTGGCTGGCAACACCAAAGTCACTGTCGACGGAAAAACGTTTATCCGCCGTGTGTTTGGCGGCGGCTTCGGCGACATTGCGTCAACCGAGGACAACACCACAGGTCAGATTGGCGGCAACACGGAGGTATATATGTGCGGAGCATTCACCCATGGCGACGTGTTTGGAGGAAGTGCCGGACTGGAGCCCGAGACAGCCTCTTCAACCCACTTCATAACCGTGGCGCGTGTCATCGGCACAACCATGGTAGAGGTTGCCGACGACGCCAACATCTACGGCAACGTGTACGGCGGCGGCGACAATGCCAATGTGGGCATTTTCCAAGAGATGAAACCTTCCGACTACTACTCGCCCGACTTGCTGACAAGCGCTTCGACGCTCAACCAAGCCGACGGCACATTCTTAAGCTACAAGGCTGATGGCTACCGCTCGTTTGTCAACATCCACGGCGGCAACATTTTTGGAAACGTGTATGGCGGAGGTGTGGGCTGCAAAAAGGCTGAAGCCAACCAATACTACAACATCGGACGCATCAACGGCAACACTCTTGTGCATATCGTCAACAGCAATCCGGGCGTTGACAGCGGCACCGACAATGTGGTGCCATGCGTTTGGGGCGACATCTACGGCGGTTGCGAATACGGAACGGTCGACGGCAACACTTTTGTGCACATCGAGGGCGGAATGATGGGCGGCAATGTATATGGCGGAGGATACGGCGACATTGACATCGACAACGAGCTGACTGCAGTCGACGAGGTGCTTGGCAAGAAGGACGTAGCCGACACCGGCACTTATGCCAATATTCTTGGCAACACGAAAGTGCAATTTGACGGAGGCTCTTGGATGTGGAACCGCAAAGCCGACATCAACGGCAACATTACCACATGGCTGGACGCCGAGTCTGACAGCAGCCCTATCTGCAACGACAATAACGAATTCCGACGGATTGCCTATGCTATCAACGAAGCACCGTCGCTCGACAACATCGGCGACCCGCTTGCGCAGGAGGCCATCAATCGAATCAGAAACAATGAGAATACCAAGAAATTCTTCGATCTGGACAGATTCACCTTCTCCACCACCTACAACATCTTCGGCGGAGGAAACCGGGCTTGCCATGTCGGCTCAGCCTCTGTTGCCAACACCGGCAAGACTGTCGTTATAATCAACCACTCCCCCCTCGACGACATAAAGGACTCAAAGGGGAAAACCATAAGTATGTTTGAAAACACCACTGTACAGGGGCTCTGCTGGTTCCTGAACAGCATTCACGTTGAACACCCCTCGTTCTCGTTGTTCGGCGCGGGGTATGGTGTCAACACATCCGTTGGAAAAACCGAAGTCTATGCGCAGCCTGGAGCAAAACTTGACGACGACGGCATAATAACAATCGACGGCATAAAATACCGCTATCTCTATCAAAACAAGGACTATAAAACATATCTCGACCTTGAAAAAGATATCTACGACGACTATCTCAAGTTGTCGAAAGAAGACAAGAAACTCTATTTCGGCAGCTATGATGGCGGCGAGAACGATCCAGGCGTATTCCGCCGCTATCATATCAGCCGCTTTGCATGGAAAATCGGTGTGCCCGGACTCGTGCTGCTTCAGATTCATGGCGGCGGCTATGCCGGATATGTAACGGGCGACACTTATGTGGAAACCGACTGTCAACTTGGCTGCCACGACATCTTTGGTGCTGGTTTGGGAGCGCTGCCCTATGGCGACTTCTCCAGCGGAAGCGGCTATGACTTCGGTTCGGTAAAAGGCAAATCAATGGTTTTCATCAAGGGAGGCGATGTCAATCATAGTGTCTACGGAGGAGGCTCCGGTGTGGAATCGGTAAAAAGAAACGGCGTTTTCATCGATTTCCCGGACATGGCGCATGTAGAGAAAACCGAAGTGCACATCTATGGCAAAATGTACAAATTCCGTAATGGACTCGGACTGATTGAACGCACATTGATATTCGGCAGAGTCTACGGCGGCGGCGATTTGGCGAATGTAGGCAGCAAAAAAGCCGACGCTGCGGTATTCACCCGCGACAACTATCTATCCCCGACAAACCGCACCACTCTCGTAAACATCCGTGGAGGATCATTGATGTCGCAGGTGTTTGCTGGCGGCAGGGGGCGTGTTGTCACTGAGTGTGCCGACAGCAAGAGTCTCGGAGGTGTTTACGGCAACTCGTGTCTCATCCTCGACCGCCCGGTGATGCACTACCCCTATTGGGACGACGCAACGAAAGAATATCTCTCTCCAAGCGATGACGCCAACATGGTGCATCCCGACGTTGACAACGATACCTACCCCACTCCCATGGAAGACTTCTTTGGCGGCTGCCAGAACGGCACTGTGTATGGCAACACACTGCTGACAATCTACGACGGATGGTTAGGAAAAAGCGCTCACGGAGGTGGTCTGGGAAGCGTCGAAACCGTTACTGAGAATGGCAGCGAAAGCGTGGCGGTGACATCTGCCAACGTAACCGGCAACACCAACCTGCTGATTCTTGGAGGCAAAGTGCAGGCACATGCATTATGGAACGTGCAGGCACGCACATGGAGTCCTGCCAGCATCGTAGACGGAACGATTTACTCTCCGCAGTACGACCCTAAAGCACGTAAGTTCAAAGTGAACCACAATATCTACGGAGGCGGAAAAATAGCATCCGTTGTGGGCAACAACTCCTATATCACCATGACAAAGGGACTCCTTTACAACAGCACAGAAATGGTGGCTGGACGTGACACCGGCAAGAATTTCTTTGAAAGCATTGAGTGGAAAGAAATCTACGAAAAAATCGGCACACCGCAATTCAGCGTGTTCGGCGGAGGATTCGGTGAGAATGCCATCGTGATGGGTGACACGTATGTAAACGTGGAAATGGAAGGACGAGGAAGCATCCTCGAAGGCATCGACATCGTGAAAGGCGAGGAATACAAGCACTTTTTCAACGGCTACTCGGTGATGGACATCATCGGTGGCGGATATTCAGGCAAAGTGTTCGGCGACACGCACATCGTGGGCTCCGGTGGCGTGTTCTGCCGTCGTGTGTTCGGAGGAGGCACCTACAGTTCAGTCAACTCAACCGACGTGGAGCTGAAGGCCATCGACTGCCACGACATTTTCGGAGGCGGATTTATGGGCGATGTGCTTAAGAGCACGACTGTGAGAATTGGCGACAACAAGCCGGCTACAAGTCCCCATACCTACAGCAATGCCGACATTTTCATTCATGGCAACGTGTATGGCGGCAACGACGTGTCGGGATATGTCAACGTGGGACTGAACAAGAATGGCTACTTCATGGACAACGGCGGCACAGGAACCACCATCAACATCTACGGCGGCCATCTGTTTGGCAACGTGTATGGCGCAGGCAACGGAAACTACCTGTATGCCACCGACCGAAACGGAAACAAAAATGTGACGGTCAACGAGTATTATCACATCAATCCCAACGACCCCGACTCCGAGACGGTGCCGTTGGTCTACACCGTGCCTATGCGCGAGAACATGACGCAGTTAAAAGCCACAAGCGACGCGGTGAAGATGGTGAACATCAACTCATGGCGTCCGCTGACCAACAAAGTGAGCATCAACATCCATGGTGTGTCTACATCCGACACGGTACGCATCGACGGAAACGTGTATGGCGGCGGCAACTCCGCAACCGTGCTGAAGATGCTTGCCTACGGGGCTTCGGAAGATGCCGACAAGTCTGTCGGCGACATCAGCGTCAACATAGGAAGCCACGTACGTATCGGCGGCGTGTTCATGGGATGCAACGGCGAGGAGCTGTTTGTGACGTCGGAGGACAACGACTTCATGAATATGTTCCAGAAGCTGAACGGCGACATCTACGACTACACCCAGGAGCTGGATCTTGCTGAGCCTATCGACTGGATCAACGACTCCGAAAACGCAAACATCAACACAGTGTATCTACCAACGGAAAAAAGCAAACGTCCGATTGTGTATCCGCACCTACTCGACCTCTACTTCCAACCGGTGGAGACCGACATACAAGGCTCGCTCAAATGGAACGGCAGCGAGACTGGAGAAGGACTGACAAACTGCATCATCGGCACGTTCTGTTGCGGAGGAAACCGCGGTAATATGAACGTTACGCCGAAGACAAGCGGCAAAATAGGAAATGTGCTTGAATACACATTTCCGGAAGGGCTGACCATAACCGACAAGATTGTGGGCGGATGCAACAATACCAACTACGACTACAAAGGCAAGGCCAAGCACAGGGGCGGATATCTGCTCGGCGATGCCGACTCTGAATATCCGTTCATCAAACTCAACATCCGCAACAAATTTATGCCTAAAGAGAAAAACGGCGCATACATCGGCGGAAATGTGTATGGCGGATGCTTCAAGAGCGGAACAATCGTCGGCGACGTCTGCATAAACCTGCAGAGCGACATGCTGGCAGGAAAGGACAGAGACAAGCTGGAGAAGTCGAACGAGCTGCTGGTCAAGGCTGCCGAATATTCTGCACTCAACGTTTACGGTGCCGGATACGGTATGGAAAGCTTCGTATACGGAATCGCAAACGTGACAATCGGCGAATCGGTGAAATGCTCCGAGCCAAAAATGGACGGCAACAAGTTTCTGCCTTGCGGCGTGGTCGACCCCGACAGCAATCCGGAAGGTCTGGGCGTCTCTGCCAACTTCATCTACGGCGGAGGCCAGCAGGGCAACGTGGTGGGCTACTCGACTATCAAGATGCTCAACGGCCACATATTCCGCGCCGTCACGGGCGGCTCATATTCGGGCTATGTGTATGGCTCCACTCAGGTGATTGTGGGATATCCAACCTACTACTCGACCAACCGCCAAAACCATGTCCGAGGCAGATATGAGCTTAAACGCGCCGACCGGAAGAATCTTGGAGTTGAGAACGACAACGGAAAGGAAAAGACACCTGCCATCAAGCAGCACATATATCTGCTTAATGACGAGTGGATATCGCAGGGCGTCTACGAAGACATCGTGGCTATCGACAACGGCAACGGCATGCGCGACACGATTACCGACGCAAACCGCGCCCACTACTTCAAGAAGATAGTTTCCGCCGCGCCGTCGGTGGGCTGGGAAAACGTCAACATCACCATTGACGAGGCTGTCTATGGCGGCGGATATTCGGTGGCTCAAGGCTCGGTATTAGCCAACAACACAACCGTGCTGAAACTAACCGACAAATACAATCTCGACTATGCCATAATCGCCAACGGCAACGGCGATGATCTTAACTTGTTGCCAGGCGGCTCTACGGCTGGATTCTGCGGCAACACGCTTGTACTTGTCGGCGACAACAAGGACAGTGAACATATCACCATCTCCCACCAAGACATCAGACCGGTGCAACTGCCCGACGGCACCGACTTATACGGCTATTACTACAAGCACTATGCCAGCGACGCCGATGCCGCCAACGGCATATACTCATACCGCTACATTTCGCTGCAGGACAAATATTTCTTCAAATCGGGCGCAACTCCGCCGTCGGGACTTGAGGGAATCAGAGAAAATGAGTTCTACGAATACGACAGCGAGGGCGGCATCTTCGGCGACGGACACCTGTCGTATGCCCAGGGTTTCCGCAGCGCCGACCTGACAGGATATGGATTTGCCGGACACACCATCGACAATCCAAAGATTCTGAACACATTCCAGCGGCTCGACATCATCCGTCTGGAGGACAACTGCTTCTCTCTGCTCGGCGCCCGCGACTATACGGTGAACGACGTCAACAAGACGCCCTACTCCATCGCCCGTGTCGGAGAAATCAAGATGGTGGCAAACGACATCCGATTTGACAGCAATGGAAATCTGGAAGCGAAGCCCGACAACAACACGGACTTCAGATACAGCACGAAAGCCCGCAATTACATGGGATTCTCAAACAATATCCTCTATGTAAGCGCAATAAAGTCGAATGTGGATTTCAACACCGGGATGTGGCGCAACCGCAACGGTCAGCTTGCCTCCGCCTCTACCGACAACACTGCCTTTGCCGGAATGTCGTACCAGGGCGTCAAGCAGCACTACATCGACGACTATAACGCCAACAAGGACAAGGAAAACGCCGAGGATCCGTTCGGAGAGTTCCAGAAACGAAACGACGGAACGGCAATGAACATGATCGGCATCGCTTCGGGATATGCAATGAAGATTCAACTTTGTCATGAAACATACGACTCCGACCGTAAAAAAGTGGTGGAAAACAAACTGTACGGCCCAATCTACGGCGTTGTGGAAATGAACCTTATCAACGTACGCGAGGATGAGGGCGGAGGCTATGTGTATGCCGACAACAATCACAAGCGGCATGACGGCGACTCCCACGAGGAGGACTTCCTCGAGACCACCGGCAACTTTGTGTTCCCATACCACAAGGGCCGATACATCGTCGACGACTGTTTCCCGACAGGATACCATGCCATCACCGCGCCCGGATCGGACAAGACGGTCGACGACGTGAAGGTTCACTATTGGTATGTCACCGGATTCCATTATTACTACAATGTCAACATCTCCGGATACACGTTCAAGTCGTCGAAAGAGAATCCGATCGAATTCGACAGCGACAACAAGGACGGACTCACCGTTCTCGCCGGATTGAAGAGCACCCAGCCTATAAGCATCTTCAACTGGAAGATGCGCAGCGGCCATCCCGACGACAAGAGCCAATACTCAAGCGACCTGGAATATCGAAACTATCTCACAGGAACCGAGACCAACGAAACCGACAAGACATACTATTCCGACGCAGTTGCCGGAGGCTACAAACTATATGTCGGCGGCGCGGAGAGCAACAACTTCTCAGGCGCAACCTCCATCGACGATCCCGACAAGGCGTCGAAAGGCTTTGCCGCACTGCTGTCGATGAGAGAAAAGGGCGACGACGAAGCCACCCTTTTCAACAACTCGCTGCCTGCAGGACTGAAGGAGGATGCCAAGATTTCGTTCCGTCTGGTGGATATGGTCGACAACACAAACTACGTTGAGCCCGACTACTTCGACAAGCACCTCGCCAGAAAGAGTATGGCAACGCTCGTGCTGAAGGCGCCTGCCTATGAGGAATATGTCAGTGAGACCGACAACAAGCCGATATACACCAACACAGGTAAATTCTACAAGAAGACCGAGTCTGGCTACGAGCTGGTGGAATCGGGCAACCTCGATGCCAACAACACCTACTACCAGCCTCAGACCGAAGAGTTTGTGAAGATCGAGAGCCTGTTCACCTACGACACTGCCAACAAAAAGTATGAAAAGGTGGACAACATCTCCAACGTCACAATCGACGAGAGCAACCCTACGATATACTACGTTCAGCGCGAATACACCTACACAATCTATCTGACAATCGAATATGTGCAGGGGCCAACCGTCAGCGGACAAATCACTATCGGAAACTGCGCGCTGCCGGGCGAGATGGTGCGCGTAACCAAAGACAACATCGTGGTCAGCGCAGACCAATCGTTTGCGGTCAACGGCTACTACTGGCGCATCGGAAAGCGGCAAATGGGAGCCGACGGCAAGTGGGAGTTTAAAGACACCACGCCGTGGACTAAAGAAAATATCAGCAACAACGTGGCAACAGGCTACGACACTTTCAATCAAGCCGATGAAAAGGGCAAAGGTCTGTTTGCGGGCTGTCACTACGACAAGACCGACGACCTTCTCGACGTCCCTGCTTATTACTATATGAACGGCTACGGAATACAACTCGGCGTCTCGATAACGGGACTCAACGACATCCTGGAGGTGGACATGCACGACGCCGACAAGTTTGTCGTGCACAACTACCACCGCATGGATCCCCACAAGGCTGGAATAAACCTGCACCTTGCCGAGGCGATAACCCGCGTCAATGAGGAAAGCCTTGACACTACGGAATCAGACCCGTTGCCGGAACCGCGAATCTACATTTCCGACAAGAGCGACCTCTCTGCATTTGTCGCTTTCGTCGACTCTATCGGAACTGACAGCAACGCTCCGCGCTATGGCGCAAAAGCTCAGTTCTTCCTGCAGAACGACATAGCTCTGGAAGCAACCGACAAGGGCGGATACTACATTTCCGACTTCGCGGGAATCCTGCATGGCGACGGTCACGTGATCAGCGGCATCCCTTCGGGAAAATCTCTTTTCAACAGCATCGAAAGTTCTGGCAACATATATAACCTCGGACTTGCTTCCGGAAAAATATCCAACTTGACTGCCGACGGCAAAATCGGAAACTACCACTGCTGCTTCGAGTATGCGCCGGCATCGGGCAAAAGCGGATCGACGCCTATTGTCTATCGCTGGGATGGCTCTCCATACAAGGGATACACCACGGAGGATTTCCGTAGTGGACGGGTGGCATACGACCTCAACGAGTACTATCTACGCGCTCGCCACCGCGCCGAGCCGACAACATCAAGCACTGAGGCTGACGCCGACAATGAGATTCTGAAATACGTGTCAGCCTACTATGCCAACGGCGACTATCAGTATGCGTGCCGCACGGATGCCATCACCGGCAACAACACCGGCATCACATATCTGCGTATCGGCAAGGGTGGCGACATCCCCAACTACGAACAGGTGGAGACCCGTCACGACAAGACGCACCCGCTCGACGCGCCGCGCGTAAAATACAACGCCGACGGCAGCATCCCGACACCTGTTGTCTACACGCCTCTGTTCAACGCCAACAACAGCGGCACTGAACTTATGAACGACTTCCTCTTCTGGGGACAGTCGCTTCAGCACAACCCCGACAACTACCCACGCGATATCGCTTCGCACCAGAACAGCTATATGAGCAACCGCGTGTACCGCACAGCAGCCTACTACGGCGATACGACGCTCGACGCGTTCCACTACAACGCCTACAACAATGGCTCAATCACTATGAGCACCTACGTGCACGATTCTGCTACCACGGCTGTCGACTTCACTTGCCTGCACGACCTTCCTGCAGCGACGGAAACAGTCGGTGGCATCTTCTACCCTCCTATGGACGACAACGCCAGCCGTTTCAACGACTTCGTTGTGAAAGAGGACACAGGCATCACGCAGAATCTCCTTGTCTACACCGCCGATAATGACGAGGCAACAGGCAACGAGGCTTACGACGTGGTGGAAAAAGCTCTCAACTACAACGAGACTACAAGAGAGGCTTTGATAAACGGACACCATATAACCAAAGGCATCGACGGCTACAGCACCACTCTGTTACACCTCGTGGAGCGCACTCCCGACAACGAGAACGGAGATGGAGAGACTTGCAACAACAACAATCTCTGCGTGCCCATCGCCTTCAACGTCAACGACCGCGCATGGTATGTGCGCAGACCAATGTACTATGCCAAGGACAGCAAAGGCGCATGGGAAGGCATCTGCCTGCCGTTCACCGTCGACAAGGTCGCCGCATCGCTCAACGGAGAGATAACGCATTTCTACGGCTCGCCGTCGGACGCGGAAACCGACAACCCAAGTCAGAACATCCACTCGCTACACCATGAATATTGGCTACGCGGACTGACATCGATTGCCTCAGAGGGCAACGTTCCGTCGGCAGTGTTCCAGCGTCCTGGCGCAGCCTTGTTCTCCCCTACCGACGCTTCGGGCAATGCCTTGACAAATGGTGTTTCCTACACTTTCGCAAATACGTTCTTCGTCGACAACTACGCCGACAAGCTCTACAACCAGTATGCCAACCCGTACTATGCGACGTCACACAATTACCCCGACTACCTGCGTCTTGCAGGCGAAGTGCCCTACATCGTGCGCTTCCCTGGTGCGCGCTACTATGAGTTCGACCTCTCAAGTGCGTTCTACAACGATATTTTCGGGGCTTGGGAAGACGCTCAGACCGTGACATTCAACGCCTACGGCGACAACCACACCGGCGACACGTCGTACGGCGCAATAACCATCCCGGTCACAAAAGGTATGGCAACTATGGTAGGCGGAAAATACTCTCACCTCGGCACTTTCTCCGCCATCAATGTGAGCAACGGCAATGTGTATGGAATGAACGACAGCGGTACGGCTTTCGACGACGCTTCATCGCTGTCGACAGTGACGCCGTTCCGCACATATATGTCGCCGACGGCAACGAGGTCAAACGCCCGTTACGACTACACTTCGGTGATCAACATCGCCGAACAGAATGCCGACAACATTATGCCCGACATGGAAGAGAACGAGGATGACACACAGACAGAAGACCATATAACCGTCCGCGCAATCGGCAACCAGCGTGTGCGCATCGAGAGCACGATGGCAACAAGACTGAATGTGGTAACGGTAGCGGGTCAACTCTACCGCATCCTTGACGTGCAGCCCGGCATTGCCACATACAGCGACTTCCAGCCCGGGCTCTACATCTTCGGCACCACCAAAGTCATCGTCAGATAACCCCGTGCGCCCAGGAGATAGCACTGCTTATACGGCCTTGATGAATTGCGGCAACGCTGGCTGTTCCAACTGCCAGCGTATGTTCATCGGGAAATCGCCATATGAGTCAAGATAGTCGAGCATGCCCATACAGTAATACGGAGAAGTGTTGCCGAAACCGTCGCGCTTGTTCTCCCTTACAAACAGCATAAAGCGCCGTCCGTTGTTGTGGACATAACGGTCGCCTCTGTTCCCATGTGAATCCCGATTCTGCGACTGCCAGTGGAATCTGTCGGCACTGATAAAGTAGTCGTCATACTGTGTCGTTGGCGAGAAATCTTTATCTGATTTGTTGAGCGTGACAAAAAACAACTCCGTATCGCAGTCCTCCACATATTGCAATCCTGCCACATGACCTTTCCTCTGCTTATTTTCATCCTGCAGGCCAAATATAATGAATATCTCCTCACGGCTGTAGCAACCATGCAATTCAAGAGCTGATGGATAAGCTTCGCTGAGCACAGATGTCCGGAATTCAAGGTTTTCCATAATATAGTCGGTCAGCTCTCTTATTTCTTGAACGAACAACGGATAATTTCTTATCGTCTCAAGCGCCTCCTGCATATTTCCGAATCCAAGATTCTTGACAGGTTCTTGAAACAACGCATAATAAAGCATCGTGGCGAAACAGCGTTCTCTATCCGACATCTGCCAGCTGCAGCCGTCGTTCAAGAACCTACGGATAAATCGGATTTGGGAAGCAGAGTTAATATGCGTCAATCGCCCTATCCCCTTTTCAAACAATTTAGTCAGACGGTCTTCGTCATAAGTGCATTTTCCCGCCTCCTTTTTAATTTTTGTCCAGCAATTCTTATTATACAGCACTCGGACATCAAAACTATTGTCCTTCAGAAACTCAGATATAGTCGGTGTGCCATCACACTTTCTCAACATATCAATCAATATGTTTTTACGGAACGTTGCCTTCTGAATATTTTGCAAGACGTATTCCCGAGCTTTGCGCTCCATAAAAATAGCACAGCCATGCGGTAAATCCGGGAAGTTTTCCTGAATCTGCTTTTTAACGTCAGCCTTTTTTTGAAGCGACAGAGCTCTGAATTTTTCAGAGAAATCATAACGCCTGTTCATTTGAGCGACAAAGTCGAACACCGTCAGACAGTCCTTGCTCTCACACAAGCGCAAGCCTCGTCCCAATTGCTGCAGAAACACCGTCAAACTGTCGGTTGGACGCAGAAACAGCACAGTGTCGATTTCCGGGATATCAACACCCTCATTGAATATGTCGACCACAAACAGATAGTTGATTTCACATTTTTGTATGGCATAATTGAGCCTTACCCGCTCTTCCGCACTTACATCCGATGTCAGGCATCCCGACCGCAGCCCATTTTCCGCGAAGCGCTCCGCCATGAATTGTGCATGCCTCTTGTCGGAGCAGAAACACAATGCCCGGCAATTATGTTCGTCGGGCAAATACCGTCCCAGCGTCTTAACTATCAAGTTTACACGCTCCCCGTCACAAAGTTTGTCGCTAAGCTTATCGACAATCAGCTTGTCGCCACGCATCAATCCATCTTCTCTCAAATCTACAGTGTCCGAAATACAGAAATATTGGAACGGTGTCAGCAAGCCCTCGTCAAGAGCCTGTGGCAAACGGATTTCAGCACTTATCCTGCCTCCGAAATCCGGCAACAAACTTTGACCATCCATTCTCTCCGGTGTAGCCGTAAGTCCGAGAAGAATTTTCGGTTTAAAGAACGAGATAATATTCTTATAACTGTCGGCCGCGGCATGATGCACCTCGTCAATAACTATATAGTCATAATAATCGGCGCCTAATTCTTTGAACGTGTCGTCCATCCGGTTATTCAGCATTGTTATCGAAATAAACAAATGATCCAGACCTGCGACGGGTTTAGACTCCCCATCCCATCGTTCTCCGAAGTTATGGTCACACATCACGCTCCGGAATGTACGTTCCGACTGTTTCAAAATCTCTTTACGATGAGCCACAAACAACAATCGGCTTCTATTGCGGTTGTGTTCGTGGAAACGCTTATAGTCGAATGCCGCAACTACAGTCTTTCCTGTTCCCGTAGCCGCAACAACCAGATTGCGCCAAATATCGTTCTCCTCACGTTCCACCTGCAGTCGGTCAAGTATTTGTTTCTGATGCGGAAGCACTTGATAACGATTAAACATCTCAAACTGCTTTTGCGGATCTTTGGCATCACGTTGTCTCTTCAACTCTCTGTTGAATTTCTCAATCCCTCCAATTCCGAAATCCTCAAAATTTTCACTGTTCCAATACATATCAAATGTGGCAAGAGCAGATTTGATGATATGCGGATTTTCTACATTCGTCACCCTTAGATTCCACTCCAAGCCATCTGTCTGAGCCGACTTGGAGAGATTTGATGACCCTATATAAGCCGTGCTCAAGCCTGAATTTCTGACAAAAATATAAGCCTTGGCATGCAACCGCTCTATCTCGGTGTTATAGGAAATCCTTATCTCCGTATTTGGCAATGACGCCAGTTGCTCCACCGCCTTTGCCTCTGTTATCCCACAATAAGTAGTCGTTATTATCTGCAATCTATGTCCATCAACCTCACAAAACCGCCTTAAATCTTCAAGCAGCATCCTTATTCCCGACAATCTAAGAAACGACACAATAATGCATATTCTGTCGGCGGATGCAATGTCTCTGACAATCTCATGTCCAAGTTGCACAGCCGATTGCCCTCCAGTGAAAAGATTGCTGACACGGAAACCCGTGCGCGGCCGAAGCGCCTCCCTCTTGACAGCTTTACGCTCTGCCGCTTCCCGCCTGTCCATGACTTCCGTAAGAAGATTGGTCTCGACAATCGCAGATTTGTCGCCAGCAAAGATTTCCGTATCAAGGATTGCATTAACCAAATCTTTTTTATCCTCCAACGACTTTTCGCTGTCATCCAATTTTCTTCTGACTGCCTCCGCAAGATATTCTGCAAGCATCCTTGACGATTCCGCAGCATCCATCGCATCTTTGCTGCAAATCAGACCATTCTCTTCACTAACTTTTATGTCGGCAGCCAATTTGCTGTCTATCAAATTTTCATATATCCCTTTTTCAAGCTTCATAGCATTATATTTAATCCATTTACAATCAACTTTTTTCTTCAAGAACCTCACTCCACCACCGACGTTCGCTCGCCGTCGGCAAAACGGGTGACGAGACTGTCGCCGGCACGGAGCGACGAGGCAGAGGTGACCACATGTCCGTCGCGAAGCGTCAGCGAATAGCCACGGCGCAACACGCGGTCGGGCGACAGCAGCTCGACCTGCTTCTCAAGCCCCGTCACGCGCTGCCGCTCGTTAGCCACACACTGCCGTGCCGCCATCGCCACCCGTTGTGAGGCAAACGCCAAATCCTTGCCCGCGCCGTCGATGCGCCGTGCCGCCACAACAGGTATCGCCGCGGCAATCTGCTGAAGACGTGCGCGGTGGCGCACCACAATATTGTCGGCCATCAACGGAATGCCGCTTGTGAAATATGCCAGCTGCTGACGCGCGCCTGAAAGCATCTGCGTGGCAGAGTCGACCACCATATCTGTGAGTGCGTTGACATGGTCGAGAGCCGACTGCGCGCGATCGAGCAGCCATTCTGCGGCAGCCGTGGGCGTCTTCACCCTCACCGACGCCACCGAGTCGACCACCGTATTGTCGCGGTCGTGCCCGATGCCGCATATCACCGGCAACGGAAACTGCGCTACGTTGGCAGCAAGGTCATAGTTGTCGAACGAATTCAAATCGCTCGTCGAGCCGCCACCACGGATTATCACCACACAGTCGAAAAGATCGGCATAGTCGTTGATGCGCTCCAAAGCGGCGATGACCGACGTCACCGTGCTCTGCCCCTGCATCACCGCCGGGAAAAGACACGTGTAGAACTTGATGCCCGACGGGTTGTTGTGAAGCTGATTCATAAAATCGCCATATCCGGCAGCGCCAGCGGCAGAAATCACAGCGACACGCTGAGCGACGTCGGGCCACGGCAACTGCTTGTTCATATCAATTATGCCCTCGCTCCTCAGCCGGTTGAGTATCTCCAGGCGCTGACGGGCCATGTCGCCGAGCGTATAAGTGGGATTGATGCCGGTTATCACCACCGACAGCCCGTACTGCTCATGGAAATTGGCACTGACCTCAACCATCACATTCATTCCCGACGCAAACGGCTGCCCCGTGGCTCTCTCAAACTCACAACGCAGACGGGCATACACACTCGCCCAGACAATTCCACGCATACGGGCAAGCGTCTGCCCCGTCTGTGCATCCTTCTGCACCAACTCAAGATAGCAGTGACCGCCGCTCTGACGCACGTCGCTTGTCTCTGCCACAACCCAGCACCGCTGCACCGACGCATCGTGCAGCAAGCCGCCGATGCGCCGATTGAACTCCACCAATGATATCGCAGTTTCTCCCATATCCTTATTTTTCACCATAAGACAGTGCAAATCGAGCGCAAAGCATCCATACTTGATTGGGCCTGCTCTGCCGAGATGCATATGCAAACATACTTAAAATTTGCCGCATTGCAAAACTCCGCAACCACAACGTTCCGCAACCACCGCTGACAGACAACGACTTGCATATATTGTGAAAAATAACTGCAAAAAAACATCCCAAAAAATTTGGCAGACTGAAATATCTGATATATCTTTGCACTCGCAAAAGCGAACCACTGGAGAGGTGGGTGAGTGGCTGAAACCAACAGTTTGCTAAACTGTCGTAGGGGTTATTCTCTACCACGAGTTCGAATCTCGTCCTCTCCGCGGAAGAAATACAGAAAATCGTCCGACTAAAGCCGGACGGATTTTCGGAGAGATGGCAGAGTGGTCGATTGCGGCGGTCTTGAAAACCGTTGAGGGTCAAACCTCCGGGGGTTCGAATCCCTCTCTCTCCGCTGAAACAAAAACGAAGGACTTCACAAAAGCCTTCAAAAACAGCATTAAAGCACCGTATATCAATAGATTACGGTGCTTTTTCTATATAGGCACCCCAACAAGGTGAAGGCTTGTATGTAGGGTTTGGCAGTAAAAGTTCGGGGCCAGTAGAAATTTAGTGGGGATAAATTTCTACTGACCCAATCTTTCCTTTCAAGCACAAAGGTAATTCCGGTTTTTACAAGTTAAGGATAAACCGGCTCAGTAGAAATTTAGTGGGGATAAGCATATAAATTGGCGATACGGAAAAGAAAGAACTTCTTGTCGACTACACCTCTGAGATTAGCGCGGAA
>ENA-UEPW01000566-UEPW01000566.1-human-gut-metagenome-genome-assembly--contig:-NODE-566-length-25060-cov-12.348877_pt1 | contig 25060 bp, 24 predicted proteins | sample MGYA00242935_ERZ507936 | MGnify/ENA primary metagenome ERZ507936 (study PRJEB26167, sample SAMN06115469) | human gut metagenome | host: Homo sapiens | place: China:Chongqing | collected 2016-06-23... | reverse complement strand
CTTTATTATGGTCCAGCGCGAGAATGGACCCCCGACAAGATGATTGCTGACACCATTGTCCCGTGGGCCTCGGAGTGGTTGCTTCATTATGAATTTTGGTTAGTAACAGGCATATGGCATGGCGGAGGAATACATCCCCGTTAGAAAGACTCTACCACTGACAATACCCCCCCCAGAACTTATGGATGATTGACAACGGGCAATATCTACTATAACCATTTGCGAACAGCTCTATTTTAGTTATGCCCCTCCAATAAATCGAATGAATTTGCAAACAATATTCTAACCTCGTGTGTGAATTATACGAGATTTTGAGATGATTATTATATTTTTGTGAAATGAAACAATGCGATTGATCCGGACGGCCATGATCGCATTGTTTCATCGACGGGCCGTTTCACATTTCATGTCGTCTCTCGTTTACGTGTCAGGCAAAGGCCCGGATGTCGAAGTTGGCGATGGCTTGCCGCTCCTCGGCCGTGGCGTCGCCCATGACGGCGCCCTCTCCGAAGTCCAGCTCTCCGAGCATCGCATGAACCTCCGCGTCACGGAGTTCTGCTTTGGCGGGGAGAGCCGGAAGCTGCGGACGGGCCGGTGGGGCGTCAGGAGCTTCGGGCTCCGCAAGTTCGCCGTCTTCGCCGATCGGGGGTTGCACGACAAGGGTGTTCCACCCCTGCATCGCGGACTTCTCTTCCGAAACCGGGGCAAATATAGCATCTCCGCCTGCCGGGGCGGTGCCGATGTCCGCTCCAGTCCGCTCCAGTCCGCTCCGATAGGATTTTGACACGTTGTCCCGTCCTGAAAAAGGTTTACAGAAAAGAGTAAATCTTATGCAGCAAACAACGAATTCAGACTTATCACGTCATTATTTACCGCGTCAGTTGCGTCATCTGATTTTACAGGAGTATTTGAGCGGAGTCAAGACGGCTCGCCAACTCTCCGAAGAACATGGTATTCCCATGTCTACGATTCATAAGATGGGTCAGCGCTGGAAAGCGAAAAATAGTTGTAGCTTTGTGAGTACCCCTAATCCTTATCCGATCATGTCCCGCGTTACTAGTGAAGAAGCCAGTGAATTATTATCCGAGAACAAAGCCCTTCGGCGGCGCTTGGAAGAGGCTTTATTACGTCTGGAAGGCTATGAGATCATGGGAGATATCCTCCAAGAAGAATACGGTATCGACCTGCTAAAAAAATCCGCAGCCGGACAGTCCAGCGTCTCAAAGAAAGACACACAGCAATGAGCCTGTCGTTTCTGTGCGGGTTGTTCGGCTATACCCGTCAGGCCTATTATAAACATTTACGGCGTAATAGGGAAGGATCCTTGTCCGATACCCTTCTTTTGGAGCGGGTGGGTTACTACCGGAAACTGATGCCCAGGCTCGGCGGTCGTAAACTGTGGCATTTGCTGCAACAAGACGGATTTCCGGTCAGTCGGGATCGGTTATTTACGCTGCTTTCGGAAAACAATCTTCTGGTCAAACGTCGGAAGAAATACAGCGTTACGACCTGCTCGCGGCACTGGATGCGTAAATATCCGAATCTGATCCGGGGTTTCGACCTCGAGCGGCCGCATCGTTTATGGGTCGGAGATATTACGTACATTTCTTTGAAAGAAGGATTTGCATATCTGGCTTTGATAACGGATGCCTATTCCAAACGGATCGTAGGCTATGATCTGAATACGACATTGGAACGGGACGGAGCGCTCCGTGCACTGAGGATGGCCATAGACCAGACTCCGCAGCAAAAACGGCAAGGGTTAATCCATCATTCGGACAGAGGATGCCAATATTGTTCGAAAGAATATGTGAAATTGCTGACCGATAATGGGATTCGCATCAGCATGACTGAAAAGGGCGATCCGTATGAGAATGCCGTTGCCGAACGGGTGAACGGTATTCTGAAGAGCGAATGGATCGACGAGGAATGTTTTGAAAGTTTTCAGGCAGCAAAAGAACGCATCGACCAGATCGTTATCCTTTACAATTCACTCAGACCTCATGCCAGCTGCGATTGGCTTACGCCCTTGGAAGCGGAACTTAGAACCGGGAAACTCAAACATCATTGGGGCCGAAAGACGGTTGTTCGGAAGGCATATGTAAACTTATATCAGGACAATATTTTTTGAACCAAAATGTTTATCTTTAATTATCAATCACTGTAAACCTTTTTCAGGACGGGACAGGTCCTTCACCTGCATCCATGCGGCAACGGAACTTCCATTCCCTTACTTGTTTTCCATAAATTTATAGGATTAATTTCTGGTGCATGATATTAATAGTCATTATTCTGTCTGCTTTTTTTGCTTGCATAATTGCAGCTAACAGTTATCTATTCCAGAACGCATTGTTATGGAAAATGGCAAGCTGTTTTGTTGGTTTATGGATATTGTGTATGATAATTACCGTCTTCGTTTGTCGTAAACTTGAATGCTCTAATTAAAACAGTACGGTTGTCATGCTTTGTGTGTTTTATTATAAATATTATGAATTATTTGGAATTGATATGTAATATAGATAATTTTGCAGTCGGGAAATGGTTTCGGGAGGTTTACGCCTTCCGAATGAAAAGGGAACCCGGTGAAAATCCGGGACAGTACCCGCTGCTGTGAGTCCACAAAAACGGACATCGAACTTTTGCCACTGGTGTAATACCGGGAAGGCACGATGACCGGGACGAGTCAGAAGACCTGCCATGACCGGAATGAGATTTACACCTGCGGGATATACGGGTCGTAATCAAATAAGGAATAGCTCATCGGCCATTCAATATTTGAAGACAGACATATTCCCGTTCGTGTAAGTCCGCACGAACGGGAATTTTTTGTGTTTGTTAATAATATGTTTTACATTAAAATGAGTGACCTATGAAAAGAAAATTACGCTTTCTGGCAGGTGCCTGTCTATTTACCGCAACCGCCTTGTTCTCTGGCTGTAGCTCGGACGATGACTTTTTGATGGACCCGGTTGATTCCGGAACTTCGCAAACCCGTGCTGTGACAAATCCGGACGGTACTTTAACTATCACTTTCGATGATTTCGATCCCGGCATGTTAGCAGGACCTACCTCGGCCGGAGAAAATCTTTATTCGTACCAAGGGTATCCTCAAGTAACCACCATTTACGACAATACTCCGGAAGAATATCTCTTCCTTTCAATGTTTAATACTGTAGGTGGAAGCACAGAGTATTCCAGCGGCGGCATCGCACTTTCCAACTGGAACATCCGCTCCAATCAGTCGGGAAATACCGGAGACTGGTGGTATTCTTATCTAAACCAATGTTCTGTCTATAACACTGCGGTGGAAGCGGAAGGACAGAATAAGGAAGCCGGGCACAGCGGTTCCAATTTCGGTGTCGTTTACGGATATGTGGATGCTTACAATCAGGCATGGATGGCTAAACCAGAATTTTATTTCAATGTTCCCCGGAAATTGGTCGGCCTGTGGATCTGCAACACCTCATACACTTATGGTGTCATTACTTATGGTAATCAGTTCGGTTCTACGGGGGTAGCGACTCCTCTGAAAGAGATGAAAGGGTATTTCCAAGTGAATCTGGAATGTTATGATGCGAATGGCGGTCTGATCCGCACTTACAAACGTCTTTTAGCCGATTATCGTAACGGCCAACAACAGGTTGATCCTATCACGACATGGGATTATTGGGAAATCAATGCCGAAGGGGTGCAAAGTGTGAAATTCAACTTCGAGGGTTCGGATTCGGGAGCATACGGTTTGAATACTCCAGCTTATATCTGTATTGATGATATCACCATACAATAAAAAGAATACAAGGATATCCCTTCTGTCGGGGGTATCCCTGTTATTTTTCTAAAATCCACACATCATGCATCGTTTTCACTATTTTATTATTTCTGCCTGTATGCTGTTCACCTCCTGCAACAAGGATGAAGTCATTACCGAAGAAGTAGGAGGACAACCTATAATAGAACTTGACAGCGAGACCGGTATTTACACGGTCAAGGTCGATCACGAATTGACTATCGCCCCGACATACCAGAATGTTGAAGATGCTCTTTTTGCTTGGACGATAGACGGTACGCTGGTTTCTTCGGGTCCGTCTCTTCAACGTACATGGAATGAATGCGGGGATTTTTATGTCAAACTAAGAGTAGACAATGCGGAAGGCTATGCCGAAGAGGAACTGAAAGTAGAAGTGAAAGAACTCACCCCTCCGGTCATCTCACTGGCACTACCTTCGCAGGGGCTAAAAGTCGTCCGGAATACCGATTACACATTTACTCCCGATATTCAGCATTCGGATGTCGAAGGGTTCAAAATCGAATGGGTACGGGAAGGAAAAATCGTTTCCACCGAGAATACTTATACTTTCAATGAAAAAGAACTCGGTGTTTATACGGTGACAATCAACGCTTCCAATATAGATGGGACAACAACGAAAGACGTAAGCGTAGAGGTCGTGGAAACGATGCCCTACGTTGTCAAATTCCCGACCCCGTCTTACCTGCAAACATCCACGGACAGGTACACTTTTGCCGACCGTCCTGTTTTCCTGCGTCCGTTGTTGGAGTATTTCGACAATCCCCGTTTTGAGTGGAGTGTGGACGGTCAGGTCATGGAAGGAGAAGTGGAACGCATGTTCAAGTTCACGCCGTCCGCACCCGGAGAATACACCGTCTCCTGTACTGTGTCGGAAGACACACCGACGGAAAAAATAAACAGGAATATCGACAAAGGGAAAACGGCTGTCACTGCCACCGTAAAAGTCGTTTGTGTGGACAAAAAGGAACAAGACGGCTTCCGGGCTTCGGGAAGTTCCAAGCTCTGGAATAAAGTCTATGAATATACCCCAGCTCCCGGCCAATTTATCAACGAGACGAGCACGATAGGCGGTATGACCGGCAACGAAACATCCCCTGAAGCGGCTGTCGCATGGGCAACACAGCGTTTGAAAGACAAACTGCACGTCTCTTTAGGTTCTTTCGGGGGTTATATCATCGTCGGCTTCGACCACAGTATTCCCAATTCGGGTAACCAATATGATTTCTGTGTTCAGGGGAACGCCTTTGACGGCAGTTCCGAACCGGGTATCGTATGGGTCATGCAAGATATAAACGGAAACGGATTGCCGGATGACGAGTGGTACGAACTGAAAGGATCTGAAGCAGGCAAGGAAGAAACAATACAGAATTTTGAAGTGACCTATTACCGTCCGGAAGGCAAAAAAATGGATGTCCAATGGATCAGTTCCGACGGTAGAAATGGCTGGGTAGACTATCTGTCCGCTTATCATACACAAGACTATTATTATCCGGCTTGGATTTCGGAAAACAGTTATACCCTGACAGGCACTTGTCTGGCCGCCCGCAACACCCAAGATTCTCAAACCGGTTATTGGGATAATCAGAGTTATGACTGGGGGTACGTGGATAATTTCGGAAACGACCAGATAGAAGGCGGCAGTACGGTGGATGGAAGCGGACAAAGGAACGGTTTCAAAATTTCCAATGCCATCCATGCCGATGGAACGGAAGCCAATCTGCAATATATTGACTTTATCAAAATACAATGCGGTGTTCTGGCCAAAAGCGGCTGGCTGGGCGAAGTTTCTACGGAGGTATTTTCTTTTGAGGATCTAACCAAATAATAAAAATTACAAGTATGAAAATTTATTTTCTTCCCATGCTCCTATCCTTGTTCTTTTTGGGAGCGTGTGACAAAAACGATGAAATTATACCTGAAGATGCAGATGAAAATTTCATCACATCGGTCGTGATGACCGTGGACGGGAAATCGTACACGGCCGACATTACGGACAATACAGTAACAATAACCGTTCCCTATACGGTATCGCTGAACAACGCCGAAGTGGAATTCAAGTACACAACTTCTGCAACAATCATACCTGATCCTGAAACGGTAACGGACTGGGATAACGAACGAACCTTCCGGGTGACATCCTATAACGGAGATGCCCGCGAATATACCTATAAGGTCGTGAAAAGCGAGATAGAATCTGACGGAGATGTGGAGTTGAAGACCACCGAGGAGGTAGCTTCTTTTGCCGCAACCAAAACAACCGTTGTCAAAGGGAACCTGATTATCGGCTCTGATGCGGAAGAGGCAGAAAAAATCACTGACATATCTGCATTGGCATCTTTGAAAGAGGTTACTGGCAACATTGTCATTCGTAACAGTTACAACGGTGCAGACTTGACAGGGTTGGATAATATCGTTTCTGCCGGAGGTTTACAGGTAGGTTCGACCGATGTCGCCTCGAAAGCTACGGAACTTCACATGATTTCCATGAAAGCATTGGAAACGCTCTCCGGAGACATATCGGTATATAACGACCAAGTGACGTATGTCCTATTCGAGAAACTGGCAACTATTGAAGGAAGCGTGATGTTCAATGCGTCGTCGTTACAGAGTTTTGAGTTTCCGGTTCTGACTACTGTAGGTCAGGATCTGAATCTTCAAGGACTCAATGAAGAGAACACAGCAGCCGGTTCGATTGCGTCTTTGGAAATACCGGAACTGACAAGTGTCGGAGGGGTCTTGTCCGTAAACAATCTTGCCAAGCTGACTTCCATGAGCTTCCTTAAGCTGAAAGAGACCGGTGGCCTTGATTTCCATACCGTCCCCGTGATGTTGGAAACCATCAACCTTCCGGAAATCGAAACAGTAAACGGAAGTATTATTATGGAAGCCAATATGGAAGCTCCTCCTACCGGTAGTTTTGTTCCCCAACGAAATGACGTGCTTCAGGCTTTCGGTGGAATGGACAAACTGACAACGATAAAGGGACAGATAAAGATAAAGAATTTCACGGCACTCAAACAACTTCCCGACTGGAGCAAGATCACCACACTTGGAAGCATCACGCTGGATTATCTTGAAGATGTGAGCGGAACACTGCTGTTGCCGAACGCCCGATTTGAAACCTTCGGAGAAACAGCGCCCCAGATTGAAATTATAAACAAGGTGCAGCTCTCCAAAATTGAAACAGCCGAAGATTTGTCAAATGTAAATTTTGTCATCACCAGTCTCACGAATAATAAGTTCCCTGAAATCACGTTCAAGAATATCAAAGACTTCACTTGTAAGCCAACCACCAACAATATCGATTATACCATATCGACAATTCAACATGTATATGGAAATCTAAATGTGACAGGCCAAATGCGAAGCAATGCCAAATTTCCCGACTTGGAAATCATAGATGGATATGGATATATCCAAATACCCATGTTTGCTTCAATCACAATGCCAGTCTTGAAAGAAGTGGGAGGACAGTTCTATTTATCTGGAAATTTTACCAGTTGTAACTTGCCCTTACTATCCAAAGTTTGTTGTTCAGCTTCTCCTGTATATTATAAAGAGGGAGAGGGTTCGTTAGCAATATCTTTACAAAGTAAATCGCTGGATATTCCGGAATTGCTTCACGTAGGAGGTGAAGGGTTGTTCGTTAATAAAGCAACAGGCATTACTTGTGATAAATTACAGACTATAGATGGTACGCTACAGATAAAAAGTGCGACTTCTCTTTCTCAGGAAACACTTTCCATGGAGAAGTTGGAGACCTTGCATGGGGTTGTTTTTGACGGTTTGACGAAATTTACCGACTACACTTTCTTCGGCAAGTTTATAGAAAACGGAATGATTACGGGGGAAAGTTGGAGCGTGACGAAATGTGGGTATAACCCAACCTTCCAAAATATGAAGGACAAACAATATACGCAGCAGGATTAAACCTTATACCTTAACCAGAGGGTGTCCAAAAAGGCAAAATACCCCCTTGTAGAATCGGATATTTGATTTCAGTCTCCAATAGGGATACGAATAAATCGAAGGTGTCTGAAAAGGATGCCTTCTTTTTTTGTTATGCTGCCCGTTTAATATCCATTTTTATTTTTAAGCAGTTTAATTTATTACCAATAATTCTAATTATTTGACAGTGCTTTTAAAGATACATTGGAAACTCCACCTGTATTTGTACTTTTTAGCAGACTTAAAAAAGGGTAAAAAAAAAAGCCCTTACGAGAAGGGCCAAATGAGGGGCTGTTTTGATACTCCTAGTATAGCATTTTTGTATACAATATGCAATAGCAGTTTTCTGCCTTTTTCAGAAAATTTGTGCAAAGAGAATTTACCTGCATTGGACAAAGGTTTATTGATAATCTTTACCGATAAAAATCACCGCGTCATAAGACGCATCATCAGCCCGCAGAATCCTCAGAGTGTACGGGAACGGTACAGCCGACAGCCTGCTGACCACACGTCCGTTGCTGGTCGTAGATACTACCGTAGTCTGATCACGTTCAGGATCACTGCCGCCGTCGATAACCTCAAAGCCCATTGCTGCCAGTCTTGCTGCGGCATCACTGCCTGCTCCTTTGCCGCTGCAGTCAACGACCTTGACAGATACCGTATTGCGGCTGCTTTCCTTAGCAGGCGGTTTCACAGCCTTAGGCGGCTCTGTTAACTGCTGCCCGTCTTTCTCTGCCGGTCCCAGTTCTTCGCCTGACTTAGATTTTTTAGCCTTAGCTTTCTTTTCGGCATCAGCTTTTTCTTTATTCTTCTCTTTCGTATCCTCTTTTATTTTCTTTTCTGTTTGTTCATCTGCTTTGATTTTCTCTTCTGCAGCTTTCTGTTTTTCTTTTTCCTGCGCTGTAATCAGGTTGCGTTTATACTCTGCTTCCATTTTTTCAGCACCCTGACGATAACGTTCCGTCATCTGCGCGCCCTGCATATCTACCATCTGCTCGCGCAGGTCAGTAATATCGGGAATCCAGTAGCTGATCTCATCAATATATTCAGGCGTACCTGGAACTGTAGCCATCTGCAGACCGCCCTGTTCTTTCATCATTCCGTGTAAAGCGCCGCCCATCGCCAGCATATCTGAAACGGGCAGGTCAGTTTTGACCATTTTCATAATTTCCGAAACCAGCCCCGGCATCTTAGTTAAAATCTGTGCCGAAGCAATCTTTTCGTAAACCGCCATCATAAACTTCTGCTGACGCTTAATACGGCCAATGTCGCCTTCCTCATCACGATAGCGCACATACTGGATCGCTTTTTTGCCATCCAGATGCTGTTGCCCTGCCGGAAGATCGATCAGAAAATCATCCCAGTCATCATAATAATACATATCCTTTTCCACATCAATATCAATGCCGCCGATCGCATCGACCAAACTTTCAAAACCACTGAAATCGACCATTACATAATTATTGACCTGAATGCCCAAAAGCTCTTCCGTTGTCTGCTGCGTCAGCTTGTGTCCGCCGAACGCATAAGCATGGTTGATTTTATCCCAGCCATGCCCGGGGATCCGCACCCTGGTATCACGCGGAATCGACAGCAGCGAAACATTTTTACTTTTAGGGTCGAACATTACGACAAATAATGTGTCGCTGCGACCAGGATCATCGTCCTTTTCCCTGCCGTCTACGCCTAATACTACGATATTGCGTTTAGAGCCCAGCCGTTCATTGCGCGGCAGGTCATCCATAGTTTTAACCAGCGTCCCAAACATCGGATCGCCGTTCATATAAGCATATACCAAATAACTGGCGGCAGCGATTGCCGCTACGATCAGCAAAATTAATTTTTTCAATCCTTTTCTTCCTTTCCCACACCCAATTACAAAATATTAGCCTGCAATTCTTTATGAAACCGTTTAATAAATCCATGCAGTATCCGAGCTGTAAGCCCCCAGATAACATGCCCCTGATATTCGTAAAAATAGATATTATACCCCTTCCGCTTATACCAGTCGTGCGGATGGCGCGGCAGCAGATCAAAAGGAAAATCTGCAGTCGCGCGGTTTGCCAGTTCCATATGAGCAACGCGCGGCTCAGAAACCAATAAAAAATTCAGCGGCACCGTAAAAATCTCAGCTACCTCATCGCTGTTGCAGTCCAGCTTTACTTCGTTGGCCAGCCTGCCAACAAAAGGATGAATAATAGGTCCCATATGTGTCACCAAGTAATCCAGTTCACCGCACAATTCTATTTTGTCTTCAGTAATACCCAGCTCTTCACAGGTTTCGCGCACAGCAGTTTTGGCAAAGCTGTCATCGCCGCACTCATAGCGTCCGCCCGGAAAACATACATCGCCCGGCTGCCAGCCCAAACCGGCGGCCCGTACTTCAAAAAGAACTGCCGGACCCTGCTTGGTGTCTATCAACGGCACTAAAACGGCAGCATCCCACAAACGGTCAGCTTTATCGATCCGGGCAGGACGGCGGTTGAGTCGTTCTGTGATCTGTTTTATAAGTTCAGCTGTTTTTTCCATACAATAACCCCATTTCTCCTATATCCCTTCTGCGTCCACAGCAAATTTCCTGCCGCCTGTTGTGAATTATTCTTGAAATATAAAAGACGGACGGGTCTAAACCCATCCGTCAAAGAGTCTTGTCTTATTTTAATAAAGCGGTTCTTCGATGTTCGACTTTTCGCTTTTATCAACCAGATAAGCAACGGTAGCGTCACCGGTAACATTAACGCAGGTCCGCGGCATATCAAGGATACGGTCGATACCTGCGATCAGAGCGGAACCCTCAAGCGGCAAGCCGATCGCCGTCAATATCATCGTCAGCATGATAAAGCCTGCCCCCGGAACACCGGCAGTGCCGATCGAAGCCAGCGTACCAGTAAGAACAATAGTCAGATACTGCCCGGTCGTAAGATCGACCCCATAGATCTGCGCAATGAAGAGTGCGCAGACTCCCTGATAAACAGCAGTGCCATCCATATTGATCGTAGCGCCCAAAGGCAGTACAAAACTGGAAATGTCTTTCGAAACACCCAGCTTTTGGATGCATTGCATGCTGACAGGCAATGTGCCGCCAGAGGAACAGCTGGTAAACGAAAGCACCTGTGCCGGTAAAATTGCTTTGAAGAACTTGACCGGGCTGATCTTGCCGACGAATTTAAGCAAACCGCCATAAACGATGACCGCATGCAGGAAGCAGCCGAGATAAACAGCGATAACAACCTTCAAAAGCGGCAGCAGTACAGCCGGGCCGTTAGCTGCAACGACCGGAGTGATCAAACCGAAAACACCGATCGGCGCCACATTCATGATAAAACCGACGATTTTATAGCTGACCTCTGCCAGACCGTCAAAAACATTGTACAGAGTCTTGGCCCGATCACCGACTGCAGTGATGCCGATACCCATGAACAGACTGAAAACGATGATCTGCAGCATGTTGGCTTTAAGCATCGCTTCCATCGCATTAGTCGGGAAAATGTCAATAATTACCTGCATGATAGGCGGCGCGGCTTTAGCCGCAGCTTTAACGCCTTCACCAGGCATATTCACGCCGGCGCCCGGTTCTAAAACCGTACCTAAAAATATACCAAGTACAATCGCAAATGCCGTAGTTCCCAAATAATAAGCCATAGTTTTGCCGCCGATACGGCCGATCTTTTTGATATCCCCCAAACTGCAGACACCAATGACGAGAGACGAGAAGACCAAAGGAACGATGATCATTTTGATCATATTCATAAAGATAGTACCAAAAGGTCCGATCCATGTTTTGGCGAAATCTACACCTTCCGCACCCAGTTCCAGACCGGCAATGATACCAAGACCAAGACCGATCAGAATTTTTGTTGACAAATTCATCAAAATATCCCCCTTGCGCATAATAAAATATTAAAATTACGTCTACAATAATTAGGCAAAAATAATAAAAATCCTGCCTTCTTTCTTCATGTATACAGTATTTCTGCAAAATCGTTGCCCAAACCGCAGTTTTTTCAAAAAAAATATGCTAAAGTTTTTAGTTTTATCCAAAAACTTTAGCATATCCTGAAATTATTTATTATTCTCCAAACGGTATGCACAATGGTTTGTCGCACCTGAATATTCATTCAGCTTGAAAGAACCGCGCAGTGCGGCCGCTACAAATTTTTTCGCCAGTTCCACAGCTTCGCGCACGCTCAGTCCATTGGCCAGTCCCGCTGTAATCGCTGCCGAATAAGTACAGCCAGCTCCATGATTATAGCAGGGCTCGATTTTAGGAGCACTGGCAATCGTAAATTCCCTGCCGTCATAAAGCACGTCAACAGCTTCCCTGCTGTCATTGCGGGAACCGCTTTTGATTACGACATAGCCTGCTCCCAGCTCCTTGATCCGTCCGGCAGCTTCCTTGATCTCGTCCAGCGTTTCCACCTTTTCCATATCGGCAAGATAGGCTGCTTCGATCGTATTAGGCGTTACTACGTCAGCCCGCTGCATCAAAACAGTTTTGATAGCGGCGGCTGCTTCCGGTACCATGATCACATCCACACCCTTGCAGACCATGACCGGATCAATAACGACATTGCACAGCTTGAAACGGTCTATAGTACGGGCCACCAGCTCAACCAGCTCGGAACTGCCCAGCATCCCCGTTTTCATAGCATCGATACCGATACCGGCGACAATCGTTTCGATTTGTTTTTCCACAACGTCCAAACCGATCGGGAAAATTTCGTGATCCCAGTCTTTATGAGGATTTTGGGCTACGATAACGGTCAGCGCCGTCATTCCGTAAACATCCAGCTCCTGGAATGTTTTTAAATCAGCCTCCATACCTGCACCGCCGCTGGCGTCGCTGCCGGCAATGGTCATGGCTTTATGCAGCATATTCATAACTTACCTCCTGCCTGAAGCTTTACCTGGCGTAAAGCTCCCATAAAATAACCGCCAAACAGCCAGGTATTCCAAAGAACCCCGCAATCAGCGCTTTGATAACGGTGATTTTGAGTCCGAAACCCAAAAATCCACCTATAAGATTGATAAACCACAAAGCTACCGCACCACAGATACCATTCCAGATGAGACGAAACGGCAGTGAAAAACATTTTACGACGACGACTAAAATCAGGACGCCGATAATAAACGGCAGCGTTCCTTCCAGAGTACCCGAGTTGAGCCCTTTTACAGCATGGTCAATGCCCTGCATGGCCGAACCGCCCAGATCGCGGACAGCACTTTCTATTTCCTGCATGCTATAGCTCCTTCTTTCTTACATTCTATGCCTGTTTTCCAAAGCACGTGATAAAGTCAGCTCGTCAGCATATTCCAAATCACCGCCAACAGGCAGGCCATGGGCAATACGGCTGATAACGATACCGACAGGCTTCAGCAGCTGCGCCAGATAGGCAGCAGTAGCCTCGCCTTCCACGTCAGAATTGGTAGCGATGATAACTTCCCTGACCGTATCACCCTGCAGACGCCGCAGCAGCTCTTTTACACGCAGATTATCAGGGCCGATACCGTCAAGCGGTGACAAAACGCCGTGCAGCACATGGTAAACACCGTTATAACCGCGGCTGCGTTCCATCGCCATTACATCCTGCGGCTGTTCCACAACGCAGACTACACTGTGGTCGCGTCCTGCATTGCCGCAAACCTCACAGGTCTCGGCATCAGTAAGATTATAACAAATATCACACAAACGGATCTGCCGCTTGGCCTCCAGCAGTGTTTCTGCCAGACGGCGCACCTCTTCTTCCGGCATATCGATAATATGATACGCCAGGCGCAGAGCGGTTTTGGAACCAATACCGGGCAGGCGCCGCAGCTGTTCATGCACATTGGCCAGCGGCCGGATCATTCTGGCCATTTTCAGAACATGCCCGGCATTTTCATCCCGCCGGTCAGTTTGCCCATTTCAGCTTCAGTCATTTCGTCGATCTTGCGCATACCTTCGTTAACTGCCGCTACCAAAAGGTCTTCCAGCATTTCTACATCTTCCGGATCTACTGCGCTGGGATCGATCTTAACGCTGACAACTTCTTTTTTACCGCTGACAACTACGGTGACAGCACCGCCGCCTACTGTAGTTTCGATTGTACGCAGCTTTAATTCTTCCTGCATTTTTGCCATATCAGCCTGTAATTTCTGTACTTTTTTCATCATGCCCTGCATATTTCCCATACCACCGTTAAACATTATTGTTCCTCCTCGTAATGATGCCTTGCGGCAGAAATTTGATTTATAATTTTTGCAGTGTGCCGCCAAAAGCGTCCAGCGCAGCCTTCACAGCCGGTTCAACATCTTCCGCCGGCGGCTGTTTTGGAGCAGCTTTAGGTTTGGCAGCGGCAGGCTTGGCGGCAGTGATGCATTCCAACCGTACACTTTGCCGTGCCAGCCTCAGCAGCACTTCTTCAAAAGCTTTCTTATAATCAGGATCGTTCATCCTGACGCACATGAATTTATTTTTGAAACCAACGGTCAAAACGCCGTTTTCATACCCTGTAACATAGCCGCCGGCGGCACAGGCCACCATAGACTGTTTTTTCTCATTCTTAAGGATCTCCAAAGCCTGGTTCCACAGATCTTCGCCTTCGGTCCAGTCACCGCTGTATTCCAGTGTCGTCGCAGCAGCTGCTTCCTCAGAAACAGGTTTCGGCTCTGTTTCAGCTTTTGCCGCAGCAGCAGGCTCGGGTTCCGCCGCTGGTGCCTGAACGGCACTTACTGCCGGCGCTTTTTTTACCCGGGACGCTGCAGGAGCAGCAACCGTCGCTGCCTGTTTTTCTTCGGGTTCAGGCTTAATCTGAGTCCTGCTGTTTGCAGCACCCAAAGGCACACCGCTGCGTACCTGATGCTCCAGCTGCTCTACGCGGGCCATCAGTGCGGCAATAGTACTGCCCTCAATACGGCACAGATCAAACAGACATAATTCCGCAGTAATCCTGCCCCGCGCACTGAACCGCAATTCACCCATGGCCTGATGCAGACGTTCTTCAGCCGCCATCAGGCGATCACTGCCAAATAACGGAGCCAGCTCGGAAATAGCTTCTTCCGTATCCGTCAAATAAATTTCGTGGTATCCGGGCGATGCTTTATAGAGCAGCACCGCCCGCAGATACTCGGCCAGCTCTGTCAGGATCTGACGCACATCCTTGCCCTGCTCAGCCAAACGGTTCAGCAGCTGCAAAGCAGCTGACAAGTCCTGCCTGCCGATCGCACGCACCAGCTCACGCAGCGCTTCACGCCCCACGATACCTAAAACGTTCCGTACCGTTTCGGCAGTTACAGTATCGGCCATCACGCCGCACTGATCCAACAGGCTCAGCGCATCACGCATACCTCCGTCCGACTGAATCGCAATCAGTTTCAAGGCTTCGTCATCCGCTCTGATTTCGCTGCCGTCAGCAACCTCGCGCAGACGTTTGGCAATATCCTCATTAGTCACACGTTTAAAATCAAAACGCTGACAGCGGGAATGGATCGTTGCCGGTATCTTATGCGGCTCTGTCGTCGCCAAAATAAACACGATATGCGCCGGCGGCTCTTCCAACGTTTTCAGCAGCGCGTTAAAAGCTTCTGTCGTCAGCATATGCACTTCATCGATAATATATACTTTATAACGCCCGTTGACAGGCGCAAACATGACTTTTTCACGCAGGTCACGGATCTCATCGATACCGCGGTTAGAGGCAGCGTCGATCTCAAACACATCCATACTGCTGCCGTCATTGATCCGCTGGCAGTTGGCGCACTCGTTACAGGGATTAGCAGTAGGCCCCTGCTCACAATTCAGAGCTTTCGCCAGAATCTTCGCCGTACTGGTCTTGCCTGTACCTCTTGGGCCGGCAAATAAATACGCATGCGCAATCCGTCCTGTCGTCAAAGCATTGCTCAATGCGATCCTCACTGCGTCCTGACCAACAAGGGCATCGAAGCCCTGCGGCCGCCAGCGCCGGTATAGTGCTACATAAGCCATTTTCTGCCTCCTTTCCCGTCATTAAGCCTCTGAGTTTCTTATCTACTTATTATATAAAATTTACGGATATAAGTACATATCCAATTTTGCGAAAAATTTAAGGGACACTTTTGCAGTTACTGCCTGCCGGCTTCGCCGGTAGCGGCAACCCGCGCAGCTCCTTTTTCCGTCGCTGCTTCTGGGTAAGTTCGCCCTTTATTGCCCATGCGGCGCTTTGCTTCTTCGGGCAATGGCTTCACTTATATCCAATTTTGTGAAAAATTTAAGGGACACTTTTGCATCAATAATATAAAAATACAAAAAACCGGCTGTCATAAACAGCCGGTTTAATCTCAGTTGTTTCCCTGTAGGGCCACAGACGCAGGCACCCCTGCGGCACATAAGAGGATCCGCTTAGTGCTGCTTCCTTCCGGACCTGACACGGTTCACAGACTCCTATTGCGCAGGACCCGCCGCCTGCGGTCCTACAGAAAAACAAAAAGCCGCTGACCGCGGCAAACTTTTTTTAAGTGGCGGAGAGAGAGGGATTCGAACCCTCGGTACGGTTTCCCGTACACACGCTTTCCAGGCGTGCACCTTCAACCGCTCGGTCATCTCTCCAGGTTGAAAAAATCAGGGATTATGCTATTGTTTACCGCTTAAAAATAAACTTGCGGCTGGCTTAATCCAGCCGCAAGTAACAGTATACTGATTTCCGGAAGATATGTCAAGAGTTTCCATCAAGATTATGTAAAATTTTTTTCACTTCTCTATTAATCATTACTTACTTCATCAGCAGGCAGCAGCAGCAGTGAGCGCTCGGAATTAAGCGTAACGTTCTGAGCTGTTGCCCCCATTACCAGACCTTTGACCAGGCCGGCACCAGTTTTAGTCATCGCGATCATCGACACATTTTCTTCTTCCGCCCAGCGGCAGATTTTTTTAGACGCCGCCCCTTTATCGACCAGATAAGAAGCCTTGATCCCAAAAAGTTTCATCTCGGCCACCAGTTCTTCCATCCGCGATTCGGCATTCAGCAGCTTGCTCTCAAGATCGCTCTGATTGCGGCTGCGTTCCACTACATGTACGAACACCACTTCCGCTACATGCTCACGCAGGCTGCGGATCAAATTGAGCGCCACTAAAGATTTCTTAGAAAAATCGGTCGGTATCATCAATTTACGCAACATATCATCATCGGCAATATTGTCGCTGTCACCGTCGGTTTTGGCAACAAACAATGGCCGCTTCGAAGATCTGGCAAGATCAAAGGTCGTACTGCCCAGCAAGGCACTTCTAAAAAAGCCCTTTCCATGCGAAGCCACTAAAGTCAGATCTACTTCTTTATCGTCGCCGACGCGGGTTATTTCTTCAAATACCTCGCCCCAGGGCATTTCGATACTTACTGCTTCATAACCGTTGCGCATCAGCTCGTTGGCATACCCCTGCAGCTTGCTGTAAACCTTTTTATAACTGCTACTGTAAGGATCTGCGTCCTCTTCTTCATCGAATACATAAGCTAGAATAATTTCTGTATTTGTATCGGGGCACAGACTGTACAGGCACGGCAGCAGTATTTCTGACTTAGGCGTAAGATCCATTGCTAACAAAACTCTTGTAAACATGTCGTTCATTGCTCCTCTTTATCTAAAAATAGCTTGCGTCGACAACGCCGGCAGTTCCTGCCGACAATCTTTTTTCATCCTATTTAAATAGTTATATTTCGCCATTTAAAAAAAAAATCCTGCCTTATTATTGTAAGTTGACTTTGAACAGGTTAAAATATATACAGAAATTTGAATTTATACAAAAGGAGCTAATGCGATGTTAAAGCAAAAAATCGACACAGCCGCACTCTTTGCTCAGAAAAAAACAGAAGTTCAAAGCAGCGCGCGCACTTTGCTGATACTTGACGGCCAGGAAAACGCCTATATTTCTGCCGATGAACTTACAGAAGAGCTTTTAGCAATTCCGGAAGAAGGTGCTATCTGGCTTGATATGTCATTATTCGGTTCGCACGATCAGGTAATGACCGTCGCCCGCTCCTTCAAACTGAGTCCCGCTACTCAAAACATTTTAGAAAATAAAAAACAGCAGCCGCGTTTATTCCGCGACGGCAACAACAGAATTCTCATCTGCCGCCACCTGCAGCTAAACGAAAGCGGCAATGCCGTTTATAATAATATTTGTTTCGCCGCCAGCGCCAACAGACTGCTTTCTCTGCAGCATGGCCGCTGTGACCGTTTAAAAAATGCGCGTACGCTGGTAACAACCCTGCAGAAGCCTAATAATACGATCCCGCAGGCTTTGACCCTGATTTTAGGCAAGATCCTTGACGACAACTGCGAGGTCATCAATTATCTGGAAGAACGGCTGCAGCTTCTGTCTGCAGCTTACAGCGAACAGGATGAACATCCAGATCCCAAAGAACTGCTGCGTCTGCGCCGCAGCCTGGTCACTGCCAAACAGGCGGTCTATCCGATGCGCCGCATCGTCAGCCGCGCTTTGCGTCAGGACCCGCCTTTAGTTATCGGCAGCGATAATGCCCCCGAACTTTTGACGATCAAACTGGAAGGCGCCGTACTTACCTTATCGGTCGCCGAAGAATTACTGACTTCTCTGGAGCGGCTCTGCGTCAATGCCGCGGCTGAACGCAGCGCTGATATTCAGGCTACGCTGACTACAGTGGCAGTCATTTTCCTGCCGCTGATTTGTATCAGCAGTATTTTTGCCATGAATTTCCAGTATATGCCGGAACTGAAATCCCAATGGGGCTATCCGCTCTGCCTTGGCGTTATGGCATTGATTGCTATCTTTACGCTTAAAAAATTACAACGTAAAAAATGGTATTAATATTTTAAAATTATATTGAACCTCAAATACGCAAAAACCATCTGTACTTTAAGTACAGATGGTTTTATTAGTTTTCAGGCGTTGAATACCTTACCCGGGTTAAGAATATTTTTAGGATCAAGCGCACGCTTGATTTCCTTCATCATTTTCATTTCTACCGGTTCCGTATATTTTTCCATGGCTTCGACCTTCTTAGCTCCGATGCCATGCTCGCCGGAAAGGCGACCGCCCAAACTGTAAACATAAGGATAAGCTTCAGCATGGAAACGGCTTACTTCATCTTCCCACTGCTCGTCACTCATCTCGCCTTTCAAAATCTGGAAATGCAGATTGCCGTCGCCGGCATGAGCCAGCGTAAAGAGTTTAAAGTTGTAATTTTCCGCAACCTTGGTCAGATGGCGGATACAGTTAGCGATTTGATCGACTGGTACGACAAGATCATCAGAAGTGCTGACCAGACTCAAAACGCGCGTAGATTCCAGACAGTTGCGACGGAGCTTCCACACACGGTCATCAGCCTCTAAAACATCAGTAGCGCCGCTGGCACTGCAAATCTCGTCCAGCTGTTCCATTTTGCTTTCCAGCTCATCTTCATTAAAGCTCTCTACCGTCACAATAACATAAAAACCGTCTTCATAATGAGGCAGCTTCAATTCACAGTAATCGCTGGAGCTGCGTACAAACGCATTATCCATAAACTCCACGCTCGTCGGATTCAACCCCGCTTTGATCAGGTTCGGCACCAAACCGACAGCTTTATCCAAATCGGTAAAGATCGCCAGCAGATCCAGTTTATACGGACACAGAGGCAGCAGCTTTAAAGTGGCTTTAGTAATAATGCCCAAAGTACCTTCACTGCCCATGATCAGCTGTTCCAGGCAATAGCCCGTCGATTTTTTCTTCAGCCGTGCGCCCACATTAACGATATCGCCGGTAGGCGTAACTGCTTCAATCGCATAGACCTGATCGCGAGTAGTGCCGTAACGTACAGCCTTATTACCGCCTGCATTAGTAGCAATATTACCGCCGATCAGACAGCTGTCAGCGCTACAGGGGTCGCCTGCATAGAGGAAGCCGGCCGCATTGGCTTTTTCCTGAATTTCTACTGTACGCGCGCCAGCCTCGACAACCATATACATACCTTCAGTATTCAGCTCTTCGATTTTGTCCATCCGTTCCAACAGCAGAACGATACCGCCATAAACAGGGATCGCCCCACAGGAAACACTGGTCCCTGCACTGCGGGGTGTTACCGGCACATTATATTGATTGGCGATTTTCATGACCGCCGCAACTTCTTCTGTGCTGCCAGGCCAAACTACGACCTCCGGCAGATGATGATAACGGTGATCAGTTTCCTCGTCAGTTTTGTACTTTTCAAGGGTTTCGGCATCGGTCCTTACATACTCCGCGCCCAAAGCCGTTTGCAGAGCTGCTACCACTTCTGCGCTGACCGGTTCGTATTTACTCATAACTTCCATTCCTTTCTACTGTCCTACAAAATAAGATTTTATCTTTTCCGCAGCATACTGCCGCTGCAGTTCAATAACTTACAGATCAAAGATCTTGCCCGGGTTCAAAATCAGCTGCGGGTCCATTGCCGCCTTGATCGTGCGCATGATCGCCAGCTCGCCGGCCGGGGTATATGTTTCCATTTCTCTGAGTTTTTTTGCGCCGATACCATGCTCGCCGGCCAGACGCCCGCCGATGCTGTAAGCATAAGTATAAACCTCTTTATGGAAAGCTTCCACTTTGTTTTCCCATTCTTCGTCGCTCAATTCGCATTTGCATAAAACGATATGCAGATTCCCGTCGCCGATATGCGCGTTGATTTTGACCGGGAAAGGATATTTTTCGCCTATTTTCATAATAAACTTGATCGTACCGGCGATCTCATTAACAGGAACTACCACGTCGTCCGTCAGGGAAACCAGACTGATCAGACGTACAGACTCCTGACAGTTGCGGCGCATATCCCAAATACGTTCATCGGCTTCCAGCACATCGACAGCGCCGGCAGCACTGCACAACTCATCCAGCTGCTCCATTTTCAGATCCAGCTCGTCCTCGCTGAAAGTCTCCACTGTGATGATAACATAAATGCCGTTCTCATAATGAGGGGCTCCCTTAAACTCCAGATAGTCGGCCGTACCGCGCACATAGGAATTATCCATATACTCCACACTGGTCGGATTAATGCCGGCCTGCATGATTTTCGGCACTACGTCCAAGGCCTGCTCCGGATCGCTGAACACAGCCAGCAGATCAAATCTGTAAGGCGGGATCGGCTGCAGCTTAAGCGTCGCCTTAGTGATAATGCCCAGCGTGCCCTCACTGCCCATGATCAGCTGTTCCAGGCAGTACCCGGTCGATTTTTTCTTTAAACGTGCTCCCAGCTCTACGATCTCACCAGTCGGTGTTACGACCTCGACAGCGTAAACCTGGTCACGGGTCACACCGTAACGCACCGCTTTATTGCCGCCGGCATTAGTGGCGATGTTGCCGCCGATCAGACAGCTTTCAGCGCTGCAGGGGTCGCCTGCATACAGAAAACCAGCCTCATTGGCATATTTTTGAATATCGACAGTACGCACACCGGCTTCAACCTCCATATACATGCCTTCGGCATTCAGCTCGATGATCTTGTTCAACCGTTCCATTAAAAGGACAATACCGCCGCATACAGGAATAGCGCCGCCAGCCAGACTGGTGCCGCCGCTGCGGACAGTGACCGGCACATCATATGTATTGGCCAGCTTGATAACAGCCGCGATCTCCTGCGCGTCCTTCGGCAGAACAACCGCCTCCGGCAGATGGAACTTGCGCGGATCAGTTTCTTCGTCAGTCTGATACTGCTCTAATTTTTCAGGCTCGGTCAAAACGTATTCAGCGCCGACGATAGTCTTTAAAGCGTCCAGCACTGCTTCCGTTACGGGAGCGTAAATTTTCATATTTCATCTTTCCTTTCCTTCTGTACTGCCAGCTCGGCAGGCGTAATCTCCGGGTGCTTATACCGAGTTTTCTGATCGGGTTTTAAACGTCCCAGGCTGATAGCATTCTGCGGACACCAGTGCGCACAGCCGAAGCAATGCGCACACTCGCTGCCAAAAGCAGGCTTACCAGCTGCCATAGTTATATTGCCCGCGGGGCAGACCTCGGCACAAATGCCGCAGCCGACACATTTATCATCAGCGCAGCTCAGCTTACCGAACTGCTTGATCTTATCCAGCACCCACATACCGGCAGCTGTACCGCCATACTTCCACAAAAAACCACGATCCAGATGCTGATAATTATCATACTTATTTTTGATATTACGGGCGATCAGTCCCAATTCAGCCGGAGCGTTACGCAGCAGCTTCTCCTGACGTGCCTGCGGCGAAGGAAAGACGATACTGTTATCAGGCAGCGCCACCTGAGCGCCATATGATAACCGCAGCTCACGCTGCTTTAAAAGCTCTTTCCCCTGACCCAGTGCCTGTCCGGACATCGCGCCCATAGTCACTACTAAAAAGATATACTGAGGCACCATTTTCACCTGCTGCAGAAAAGCCTCCACTACAGGCGGCAGCGCCATACAATAAACAGGGCAGACGATACCGACAACTTCGTCCTGCACCTCGTAAGGCGCTTTTAAATAACCGGTAATGCCTTCCAGCCGGCACTGCTCCAGTTCCTGCGCGATACTTTTAGCGGCATACAGGCTGTTACCTGTGCCACTCAAATAAAAAATCACTGCCATGAGGTTCGCCTCGCTTCTTTGATAATCCGTCAAACGGCAGATAAATAACCGCTTCCATTATATACCAAATGAAGTTGGATAGTCAAAAACGACATATGATCCAAATTTATCTTCCTACTTTTAAACTCAGTCATCTTACGAATTCGGTATTTTCTATATTTTCTTGATTTTCCACAGTTAAACTTGCTATAATATAGAGAAACAAGAATCAGATCAATTGGAGGAATCTAAATGGCAGCAGCAAAAACAAAAGCCCGCATAGATGTAAAATATCTCGCTGAACAACTATTAAATTGCCGTTTGGAAGCCGGACTGAACCAGGCCGAAGCGGCGGCAAAAATAGGCGTTGCTCCTTCTAATTATTTTTATTATGAAACAGCCAACGCCATTAAGCCTACCGAAAAATTTATCTCTAAAATAATGCAGGCATACGGAAAACCGCGCGACTTTTTTATAAAAATCGTTGAACAGGAAGATGATCTCAACTATCTTCTGCCCGCAGAAATCAAAGCCTGGACAAAGAGTGAAGAAGCTATTCCCTATATCCTGATGGCGCACGCCAAATATGCCGCAGATAAACTGTCGGAGAAAAAAACGGAATAGACCCTAAAGCAAGCAGCTTAACCGCTGCCTGCTTTTTTATTTAGACCGGAAAATAAAAAAATGGGGCTGGATCCTAAGACCCAGCCCCTAAAATTTACCATGTATACCGATTATCACATCGCTATTCCCTACGCCATGATAAGCACCTATATCAAACATTCTTGCATTATATCTTATTCCTGCATAAGCATCGCCATTGTCAATATTATATAAAGTCCCGAAATCAACTTTACCAAGACGCTGCCTGTTTTTGCTTTTCGCCTCAGCCGCTACAGCTTTATTAAAAGCTTCCGTCATATCCAGCACAGTCTGCTGCGATCTGTCGATAACGAGCTTGCCCTGCTCAAACTTTTGTGTTTCTTCCAGCTGTGGCTGAAATACAGTTTCCTGCCCATTGTATTTAACTATTATCTTATTTTCCGCATCAGTTATTTCAACATCAGTTTTTTCACCATTTACCTTCGGCACATAAGTGATTGCCTGCTGCTCACTATTTTTTACTGCTGCAATAAAAACAGAACGCTCCCGATAGTCCTTAACAGTCGCTGTCAACACTGCCAGTTGCTGCTTATAAGCAGGTACATATTTTTGATAACAGCAAACAAAGCCAACCATAAATACCAGCAGACAAAGTAATAAATACTGCACATATTTATTGCCGCAAAACTGTTTTAATAAATCAATCATACTCCTCACCATCTGCTGCTATAACCGCGAGTATCCAGATGCAGCCAGTCGCCATAACAGCCAATGCCTAATTCAGAGCCATCGATACCATGCCAACCAGCAGCAGTCAGTACCATCGTCAGCAGCTGTGCAGCCGTGTAATCTTTGCCTGCGACATGAATATCAGCGGCACAGCCTCTGGTGTGATAACTGCCTACAGCACCGCCGCAGGCAGTATTGACGCCATCATCTACCGTTCGGAAACCGGATTTAAAGCTGGTGCCGTATTCTGTATGATATTTAGTAGTGTTAATGACCCAATCCGGATCACATTCACGCAGACTATCCAGAATTCTGAACAATTTTTCTGTTTTACTGTCATTAGTGCACAGCCGTCCCATTTCGTCATCCCATGCATAAACATTTTTATTTCTGCGCCAGCAATCCCATTCACTCACGCTCCAGTGTTTACTTACATACATTATTCTCACCTTCTTTACATCTTACGTCAGTTGTTTCTTCTTCATCAGGGATACCGTTATTATTGCGGTCGATCATGATTTTAGCAGCAGCTATTTTATCGGTAACATACCGCAGCAGCGCCAAAATACCAGCTGATCCCAATACATTGACCCCTTTTAACAGCATGTCTAAATCTAATATATTAAAGAACAGCCATTGATAAACCCAACCAATTAAAAACAACGTAAAAAGCAGGCATAAATAAATGCACACGAAATTGATCATGTGCATCTGCCTGACATTATAAATATTAAGTTTATCGCTTACTACCTGCATCCCGCTCAAAAAACATCCGACAAAACTACGCCACATCACTGCATTTCTCCCTGCGGGCTTGTCGGCAGCTTTTCCAGTTTTTTCATCAAATCTGTGCAAATGCCATTGCCGCCCAATGCGTGGTAAGCGTTATAAATACGGTGAAATTTATAACGCTTTTCTACCGGCATATAGCCCTGCATGGTATATCTTTCGTGCGCCTGATCGATACGGTCATTAAGAAGGGAACACAAACCTTCTTTGATCGCCAGGAAATCATCGTCACGTTTTTTAGTCTCCGCTTCGCGCTGCTGCTGCACCTTTTTCGCCTCATCCTGCATCCTAAGGACCACCGCCGAAAGAAATGTTACTACAACGCCAGTAATAATCTGTAAAATTACCTCCATTTATTCACCTTCTTTGTAGAACAAATTATAGAGTTCATAGTAATTTTTACTTAACTGCAAAAAGCAGATAATTCATTGTTACATTATTAGAAGCCGATCTTTTCGAATATAAACTTACTGAACCGTCTGTTTGATTTATAGATGTCCAATTAATTTCTCTAGGATTAGAATTTCCACTATCATATGCAATTACCGGTGTCCAATATTTACATTGACTTCTTATATAATCAACTGGTAATGGTATTTGTCCATAAAGTGTTTCAGATGTCCCTTGTCTGGATGCTGTAAAATTACCAATTACCACCATCACACCG
>ENA-UEPW01000565-UEPW01000565.1-human-gut-metagenome-genome-assembly--contig:-NODE-565-length-25100-cov-4.452783_pt1 | contig 25100 bp, 24 predicted proteins | sample MGYA00242935_ERZ507936 | MGnify/ENA primary metagenome ERZ507936 (study PRJEB26167, sample SAMN06115469) | human gut metagenome | host: Homo sapiens | place: China:Chongqing | collected 2016-06-23... | reverse complement strand
GAGGTGTGTTGAACCCTTGATGCAGACTGTCATCGACTGTGTGATCACGGCCGTGGTCGCACTCATCATAGGCATTCCCATCGGCATTCAAATCCGCAAGCGCACCGCGGAAAAAGAGATCAACAGTGCGGAGGAGGAGGCCAAGCGCATCATCAACGAGGCCATCAAGAGCGCCGAGACCAAGAAAAAAGAGGCACTGCTGGAAGCCAAAGAAGAGATTTTGAAAAGCCGCAGCGAGTACGAGAGAGAGGTCAAGGAGCGCCGCGCTGACCTGCAGAAGCAGGAGCGCCGACTGCAGCAAAAGGAGGAAAACCTCGATCATAAGATGGATTCCATCGAGAAGAAAGAGGAAGCCCTCATCGCAAAACACGCCGCCGCCGACAAGGCTGCGGAGGAGATCAAAAACATCAAGCACAGCCAGATGGAGATGCTGGAGCGCATCTCCGGCTTCACCGCCGATGAGGCCAAGGATTACCTGATCGCTCAGGTGGAGTCGGATGTCACCCACGAGACTGCCATCAAGATCAAAGAGATCGAGGCCCGCGCCAAGGAAGAGGCCGATCAGCGGGCCCGTGAGATCGTGGCCACCGCTATCCAGCGGTGCGCCGCCGACCATGTGGCCGAGATCACCGTCAGTGTGGTTCCCCTGCCCAATGACGAGATGAAGGGCCGCATCATCGGCCGGGAAGGCCGCAACATCCGGACGCTGGAGACTCTCACCGGCGCCGATCTCATCATCGACGACACGCCGGAGGCCATCACTGTCTCCTGCTTCGAGCCGGTGCGGCGTGAGGTCGCCCGTCTGGCTCTGGAGAAGCTCATTGCCGACGGCCGCATCCATCCCACCCACATCGAGGAGATGGTGGAGAAGGCCCGCCGTGAGGTGGACGCCGTCATCCGCTCTGAGGGTGAGCGGGCCGTGCTGGAGACCGGTGTCCGGGGCATCCACCCGGAGCTGCAAAAGCTGCTGGGCCGCCTGCACTACCGCACCAGCTACGGTCAGAACGTGCTGCAGCACTCCATTGAGGTCAGCCACATCGCCGGTATGATGGCGGCGGAGCTGGGCGCCGACGTCCAGACCGCCAAGCGTGCCGGTCTGCTGCACGATATCGGCAAGGCCGTGGACCATGAGATGGAGGGTACCCACGTCTCCTTGGGCGTGGAATTCTGCCGGAAGTACCGGGAGAAGGAGGACGTCCTCCACGCCATTCAGGCCCACCACGGCGACGTGGAGTGCAAGACGCTGGTGGCCTGTCTGGTGCAGGCAGCCGATGCCATTTCCGCCGCCCGACCCGGCGCACGCCGTGAGAATCTGGAGAACTATATCAAGCGTCTGGAGAAGCTGGAGGAGATCACCAGCAGCTATCCCGGCGTGGAGAAGAGTTACGCCATTCAGGCGGGCCGTGAGGTTCGTGTCATGGTGAAGCCCGAACAGGTCTCTGAGGATCAGATGGTGATCCTGGCCCGTGAGCTGGCCCACCGCATCGAAAACGAGCTGGAGTATCCCGGCCAGATCAAGGTCCACGTGCTGCGTGAGACCAAGGCTGTGGAATACGCCAAGTAAACATCCTTCCATACGGTTCATCCCCAACGGCGCACCACTGCTGCGGTGCGCCGTTTCTTTATGCCCTTTAACTTTGCTTTAGGAAGCGGTGATATCCTGTCCTCAAAACCCGAAAAATCGAGGACTCTGCCATGAAACGCATTCCACTCATTCTTTCGCTGGCCCTGCTGCTGTTGCTGACGGCCATCGCCCTGTATCCAATGCTCCATGCCTCCGCCGAAAAGGATGGTGTCGATAGCAGCACAGCCATTCAGGAGGCCGCCCCATCGGAAGCCGCCCCATCGGAAGCCGCCCCATCGGAAGCCGCCCCGTTAGACAGCGCCGTCGCTGCCCCCGCCGCTCCCGCCGCTCCCGTCGCCGTCAGCGGTTCTATCGACACCGATGATTTTCCCCTCACCGACGGCCAGCAGCAGGCGCTTCACCGCTATATGACCGCCTACTATACCACGCTGGGGGACCTGACGGATCCGAGCACCGACGGCGTATTCTGCGCCGACGGCATCGCCGCCCATGAGCAGGCGGTCGGGAATGATTATTCGCAGTCTCGGCCGGGGATGGTCCTCTGCATCCTTGGCTGGAAATAAGCCCTATCATCTCCGGCCGGGAATAAGACGTTGCGCCCTGACAGTTTTGTGGTATAATAGGACTGTCAGCGGACAGAGCCATGTCCAGTTACCATGTCCACTTTTGTCCGCAGAATGTACCAATTCACCGGGAGGATACCCTATGGAATTTCGTGTGCTGGCACTGGGAGATGTTACCAGCGAGGATGGCACCCGCCATCTGGCCCGTACTCTGCGCCCCTTTCAGAAGGTCCACGGCGTGGACTTCACCGTGGTCAACGGTGAGAACGTCTCCGGCGTAGGGCTGACCCCGGATCAGGCGGAGGATCTCTTCGCCGCCGGCGCCGATGTCATCACGCTGGGCAACCATACGTGGGGCAAAATGCAGATCGCTGACTATTTGGAGGACAGTCCCTACATCCTACGGCCTGCCAACTTTTCCCCCCGCACGCCGGGCCGTGGTGTGGGAGTCTACGACTGCGGCCGCTTCCGCATCCGGGTCATCTCCCTCATCGGCCGCTGTGACCTGTCATGGGGCAGCGACAACCCCTTTACCACAGCGGACCGCCTGCTGGCGGAGCCGGACGCTCCCACCTTCACGGTGGTGGATTTTCACGCTCAGGCCACCAGTGAAAAGCTGGCCATGGCCTACTATCTGGACGGCCGGGTCTCCGCCCTGTGGGGGACCCACACCCACGTCCCCACCGCCGATGAGCGGGTGTTCCCCAAGGGCACCGGCTACCTGACGGATCTGGGCATGACCGGCGCCGTGGAGTCGGTGCTGGGCATCCAGCCCCAACAGTCGGTGGAGATGTTCTTAGGCGGTCTGCCGGGCCGCTTCCGCCCCGCCTCCGGCCCCTGCAAGGCCCAGGGTGCGCTCTTCACGCTGGACAGCGCCACGGGCCTGTGTACAGCGGTGGAGCGGGTGGATATCCGCTGACGGCCCGGCATTTGTCACGCAAAATCCGTCACGTAGAAGCTGTCACACAGGACCCGTTACGCAGGTTCTGTCACATAGGAGAAATGAGCCATGTCTGTTGAAAAGGTCCGGGCGTACCTGACGCCCTATGGGGTGGCCCAGCGCATCCGGGAACTGGAGGTCTCCAGCGCCACGGTGGAGCTGGCTGCCGCCGCTCTGGGGGTGGCCCCCGCCCGCATCGCCAAGACCCTCAGCTTCAAGGTGGGAGAGCGTCCCATCTTAGTGGTGGCCGCCGGGGACGCCCGCATCGATAACAGCAAATACAAGCACTTTTTCGGCGTCAAGGCCAGGATGCTGACACCGGAGGAGGCCGTGGAGCGCATCGGCCACGCCGTGGGCGGCGTATGCCCCTTCGCCCTGCCGGAGAACGTGTCCGTGTATCTGGACGAGTCTCTGCGGCGGTTCGAGACGGTGTTCCCCGCTGTGGGCAGCGCCGCCTCCGCCATTGAGCTGACCTGCCCGGAGCTGGAGCGCTGCTGCGGAGAGCGGTTCTGCCGATGGGTAGACCTCTGCCGTGGCTGGCAGGAGGCATAAAAGGAGGACGCTATGGCAAAAATTCTACACACGGCGGACTTCCATCTGGACAGCGCCTTTACCGCCCTGCCGGAGGAGAAGGCCCGGCTGCGCCGCCAGGAGGCACGCCAGCTGACGGACCGGCTGGTGGACTACGCCAATGACCACGGCGTGGAGCTGCTGCTGCTGGCCGGGGATCTCTTTGACTCTGACCAGCTCTACGGCCAGACGGCACAGGAGCTGGCCCAGTCTCTGGCCCGCTTCCGGGGCCACGCCGTCATCGCCCCCGGCAACCACGACTTCTACGCCGCCTCCAGCCCCTACGCCCGGCTGCTGTGGCCGGAAAACGTCCACATCTTCCGGGAGGAGCGGCTCCAGCGACTCCCCTTCCCCCAATACGGCTGCGTGGTATACGGAGCCGCTTTCGCCTCCCCCGCCGCTCCCGCCGGGATCCCCGGCTCTCTTGACCCGGAGGATGAGGGGCTGGCCCGCATCCTGCTGCTCCACGGAGAGGTGGGCGTCCGGGACAGCCGCTACCGGGCCATGACCCTGAAGGACGTGGAGCAGAGCGGCGCCGACTATCTGGCGCTGGGCCACGTCCATGCCTTTGGCGGCGTGCAGCAGGCAGGGCGCACCTTCTGGGCCTATCCCGGCTGCCCGGAGGGCCGAGGCTTCGACGAGCTGGGGGACAAGGGCTTCCTCACCGGCACCGTGGAGCCGGGACAGGTGAAGCTCACCTTCGTTCCCTTTGCCCGCCGCCGGTATCAGTGGCTGACGGCGGATGTCACCGGCGTTGACCCGCTGGAGGCGCTGCGCCGGGAGCTGCCCCCACACCCGGAGACGGACATCTTCCGCATGGTCCTCACCGGCGAGACGGAGGAGCCGCCCCGGCTGGACGCCCTCTATGACGCCCTGTCCCCGGACTGCTTCTATCTGGAGCTACAGGACCGCACCACCCGCTGCCGGGATCTGTGGGAGCACTGCGGAGAGGACACCCTGCGGGGCCTGTTCCTCCGAGACCTGCGCCAGAGATACGACGCCGCACCGGCGGAGGAGAAGCCCCGACTGCTGCAGGCCGCCCGATTCGGCTTGGCGGCACTGGAAAACCGGGAGTTGTAAAGCACTTTTCATTTACTGCCCACGGCGCAGGCCGTGAGAGAGGAGCCATTCCTATGAAAAAGATCCTCATGATCGGCACCGGCGGCACCATCGCCTCGGAGATGACGCCGGAGGGCCTGACACCGGAGCTGAACACCCACCAGCTGCTGGCCTATCTCCCCCGCATCGCCCAGCTGTGCCATGTGGACTGCATCCAGCTGTACAGTCTGGACAGCACCAGCATCCATCCCACCCACTGGCTGGGGACGGCCCAAGCCATCCGGGAGCACTACGACGACTACGACGGCTTCGTCATCAGCCACGGCACGGACACCATGGCCTATACGGCGGCAGCCCTGAGCTATCTGGTACAGGACAGCCCCAAGCCCATCATCCTCACCGGCGCCCAGAAGCCCATCTGGTTCGACGGCACCGACTCCAAGCGCAATCTTACCGATGCCTTTCTCTACGCCTGCCGGGGCTGCGGCGGCGTGCAGATCGTCTTTAACGGGCGGGTCATTCTGGGGACCCGTGCCCGCAAGACCTACTCCAAGAGTTTCCGGGCCTTCTCCAGCGTCAATTACCCCGATCTGGCGGTGGTGCAGGACGAGCATCTGTTACAGTACATCCGTTGTGAGAGCCGGCCACGGCCGCTATTTTATGACCGCCTGGACCCCCATGTGGGGCTGCTGAAGCTGATCCCCGGCACGGAGGATGCGTTAGCGGAGTTCATGCTGGACCGCTACGACGGCCTCATCATCGAGAGCTTCGGCGTAGGCGGCCTGCCGGAATACGACGGCGGACACCTCTACGACGTGGTACGCCGTGGGGTGGAGCGGGGCAAGATCGTGGTCATGACCACGCAGGTCCCCAACGAGGGCAGCGACCTGACGGTATACCATGTGGGGGGACACCTGAAGAGCACCCTCCGGCTGCTGGAGGCCTACGACATGACCACCGAGGCCGCCGTGGCCAAGCTCATGTGGATCATGGGGCAGACCCGTGAATTTTCGGAGGTGGAGCGGCTGTTTTACCAGCCTGTGGCGCAGGATATCCTCCGCTTCGGGGACGAATAAGATGTTTGCTCCGGCGGGACACGCCTTGTGTCCCGCCGGAGTATTTTTTTGACCTGCGGCCCAAGCTAACGGGGCAAAAAAGGGAGGCGGACAGTCAGCTGTCCGCCCCAAGTGAGGAGAAAAAATGGATAAAGCATTGAAAACGCCGTCCCTCAGACGAGGGCCAGCACCAGCCACAGCAGGCCGATGACACCGCCGCCCAGCAGCGCCGCCATCCATGTGGTGAGCCGTCTGCGCCGGGGCGGAGCCCCGTGGGTGCGGGCGTAGCTCTTGGCGATGCGGACCGCCTGCTCCACCACCTGCTGGGATGAGACGCCGCCGCCTGCGGCGTCGTTGCTGAGAATGAAGATCGCCTGCTCGAAAATATGGGGATCGGGGGACTCCACCACGATCACCCGTCTGGAAATACCTTTTACCAAGGCCACGCCCTCCTCTGTCCGGTGATGTTTGACAGATAGAGTATTTCCGGCGTCGGCGGCGGTTATACCTGCCGGGGGCGGTTTTCTCCCGGCAGGGGCAGGTGTACCGCCAGCACGGCGCAGTCGTCCTCCAGTCCCCTGCGGCTGCGGGATTCCGACAGGATCAGCGCCGTCAGGGCGTGGACGTCGGTGCCGTTCCACCCCGCCAGCAGATTTTGCAGCCACTCGTCGCTGTTCTCGTCGGCGATGCCGTCGGAGATCATGACAAAATAGCTGCCTGCCGGGAGGGCCAGCCGAGTGACCTCCGGCGGCTCCGCCGTGGCCTGCAGCCCCGCCGGAAGGGAATGGGCGGTGAAGCGGGTAACGTGGGCGGTGTGCTTGAGATAGGAGGGCGCAGCGCCGTATTTATAGAGGGTGGCCTCGCCGGTGGAGCGGCGCAGAGCCAAAAGATCGATGGTGGTGAAGGCTCCGCCGGTCTCTCCCCGCAGGGCCAGCGCCGAGTTCAGGGTCTTGAGGGCCGGAGCCGGTTCAATGCCCGCCCGCAGGAACTGCTCCAGCAGCCGCACCGTCAGCGCCGCCTCCCGGTGGGCCTCCGGGCCGCTGCCCATGCCGTCGGAGAGCAGGAGGTACAGCATCCCGCCGGTCTCCACCGTGGCCAGCTGGTCGCCGCACAGCTGCTGTCCCTCCTTGGGGCGCAGGGCCGAGGACACCCGATAGCCCATGGGGACGGTGGGCTCCTCCGCCGGGGCGTGGGCTGCTGCCGCCAGCAGATCCCCCATCTGGGCGTACTGCTCCTGAGCCTGACGGCGGGAGCAGCTCAGCTGGCGATGATATTGGCGGCGCAGGAGGAAAAGCCGCAGTTCCTCGTTGACGGCGGCGATAAACTCCCGCAGATGGACGCACCGGGCGGTGAAGTACAGGGGGAAATCCTCCGGTTGGGCCGTGCCACGGCGCAGCAGCGCCGGACAGGCATCATTGAAGGCGTTGTAGGTGGCGTTATAGTTCTGCTGCCAGCAGTTGGCGCACAGGACGCAGGAGCGGCACACCTGCTCCGCCGCCCGGTCGAAGATCACCGAGGGATTCTCCGGCGGGGCCGGGGCCGTGTCCCGGAAGAAGCTGTCGTACAGGGAGCGCAGAGCCGCAGCGGACTGCTCCAGCCGGCGGGGCTTTGCCGTCTCTCCGGGTGCATCCGCCCGGGCGGCACGCTCTGCGCAGGGAGGCAGCCAGCGCCGGGGCAGCAGCAGATAGGCCGCACCGCCCGCCAGACATGACAGCAGCAGCTGTCGGGGAGGACCGACATCCAGCAGCACCGCAAGGGCCATGATGGGCAGAGAAAAGGCCGCCGCCGGGAGGATGCGGGGCAGGCGGCCATAGAAGGCGGCCAGCGCTCCGCCGCAGCCGTAGGCCACCGTCAGCAGCAGCGCCGGTGTCTCCGGCACCAGATCCGCCGCAAGGCCCGCACAGGCCCCCGCCAATCCCGCCGTCAGGGGCGGCAGACGGCGGGAGAGGAGCAGCAGCTCCGCCATCAGCAGGGCTTTCCCCACGGAGAACAGGCCCTCTACCGTCACCGGCACCAGTGCCAGCGACAGGGCGGCGGCGTACAGCAGTCCCTTTTGCCGGAGGGTCGTGCCGTGGGCGGTCAGCAGCGCCGTGGCAGCTGCCAGCAGCGCAGAGGCCGTCAGACACAGTACCCACTGGCTCAGGGGGCGGTACAGCAGGTACACCGACTGGATCAGCAGCTGGGAGAGGGCCGCCGTCAGGGGCCGGAAGGCGGGGCGGCGGTAGAGCTTCGTATCACAGAAGGCCGTCTGGGCGGCGAAAAGCAGCACGGCAGCGGCGGCATGGCGCAGCCCCGGTTGAAAATCCAGAAACAGCAGCGCTCCGCCGGTAACACCCAACAGGGAAAGCAGACCCGGCAGGCCCGGCCCTGCGGCGGCGGCCGCCGCCAGACTGAAGGGGGCGTACAGTCCTCCCAGCCGGGCAGCGGTGAGGACGCAGCAGAGCGCCGCCTGCCCCAGCAGCGTCAGGATGCGGCGGAGCCGTCTGCCGGGCGGCGGGAGGTGAAACTTCATGGACAAGCCCTCCTTTTTCCCCTATTGCAGTCACCGGCGGCGGGAAAAGCTGTCGGGAAATGGAGTCCGGCGGATTTTTCCGTGGACGGCGGTGTTTACGGAGGCAGAAAGCTGTGATATAATGAAGAAACCTTGACAGAAAGCAGGTGGCCGCTATGAAAGCCCAGCGTCCCTATCCGCAGATCACCATCACCCCCAAGGGGGAGGCCGCTCTGGTGGGCGGACACCCCTGGGTCTATGAGGGGGAGGTCACGGGACTCAGCGGCCCCGTGTCCGACGGACAGCTGGTGGACGTCATCAGCCGCCGGGGCAGTTGGCTGGGCTGCGGCTTTTTCAACAGCCGCTCCCGCATCCGGGTACGGGTGCTGTCCCGGAACCCCAACGACCGGTTCGACCGGGCCTTCTGGCGGCGGCGCATCCAGTACGCATGGGACTATCGCAAGACCGTCATGGGGCCGGAGGACAGCCGCTGCTGCCGGGTGATCTTCGGAGAGGCCGACGGCTTCCCCGGTCTGACGGTGGACCGGTTCGAGAGCGTGCTGGTGGCGCAGGTGCTGTGTCTGGGCATGGAACTCATCAAGGAGGAGCTGTTCTCCCTGCTGCTGGAGGTGCTGCGCTCCGACGGACAGGACGTGGTGGGTGTATATGAGCGCAACGACGTGGCCATCCGTGGTCTGGAGGGCATGGAACAGGGCAAGGGGTGGCATCCTGTGGGCGGTGAAAAGGCTCCGGACTTTACAGCGGTGGATATTGAGGAAAACGGCATCCGCTACACCGTGGACTTTGAAAACGGGCAAAAAACCGGCTTCTTTCTGGATCAGAAGTACAACCGGCAGGCGGTGGCCAAGCTGGCCCGTGGCCGGACGGTGCTGGACTGCTTCACCCACACCGGCTCTTTTGCCCTGAACGCTGCACGGGGCGGAGCCAAGCACGTCACGGCGGTGGACGTGTCGGAGTTCGCCGTGGCGTGTGCCAGAGAAAACGCACGGCGCAACGGACTTTCCGACGTGATGGAGTGCGTGGCGGCCAATGTGTTCGACCTGCTGCCCCAGCTGGAGCAGCAGCCCAAGCGGTACGACTTCATCATTCTGGATCCCCCGGCCTTCACCAAGAGCCGCAAGACCACCCAGCGGGCCATGACCGGCTATAAGGAGATCAACTACCGGGCCATGCGGCTGCTGCCACGGGGCGGCTATCTGGCCACCTGCTCTTGCAGCCACTTCGCCACGGAGGAGCTGTTTTTGAAGATGCTGCGCTCGGCGGCCAAGGATGCCGGGGTGCAGTTGGGGCATATCGAGGCCCGGCAGCAGTGCTGCGACCACCCCATTCTGTGGGGCGTGGAGGAGACCAATTACCTGAAATTCTATCTGTTTCAGGTGGTTTGATGAATACGATTCGTATACTTTTCTTATAATATTACAAGTAGTTGCAGAATATGACAGAGGAGACCGGCCGCAGCCTGTTTCCCGAAAGGAGCATTTATGAACACCAACTGGAACGACCCCAATTTTCAGGGCTTCGGCGGCAGGCAGAGTCCCTTTGGGAAGCGGCCTCCACGGCCCAAAAAGGAGCACAAGGCCATCGGCACGCCCCTGAGCCGCACCCTCATCAATCTGGCGGTGACGCTGATCTTTGCGGCGGTGTACTTCTATGTGGTGCTGCCGCCCATCAATTTGCAGGCGGAGGAGTTCTATTTCTTCATGCTGCTGTGCTGCGCTGTGTACTGCGGCTGCGCCGTGCTGACCTCCGGGTTTCAGGGCAGCGGGGCCAAGGGCTACTTTGGCTTCGTGAAGAAGCAGTGCCGCATCCCCATGATAATAGCCGTGGCGCTGGTGGCCGTGGCCATCGTGGGCGGTATCGTGGGCTGGCAGGTGATCCGGGCCGGGTCCTACCGGGATCTGCTGACGGTGGAGACCGGTGACTTCGCCACCGAGGTGGAGGAGATCAGCTATGACCAGATCCCCATGCTGGACAAGGACTCCGCCGAGAAGCTGGGCAACCGCAAGCTGGGTGAGCTGTCGGACATGGTGTCCCAGTTTGAGGTGGCGGAGGAGTACACTCAAATCAACTACAAGGGCCGCCCGGTGCGGGTGACGCCCCTGCGGTACGGGGACTGGATCAAGTGGTTCAACAACCGCTCTGAGGGTCTGCCCGCCTATCTCATTATCGACATGGTGACCCAGAATGTGGAGGTGGTGCGTCTGGAGCAGGGCATCCGCTACACCACCGCCGAGCACTTCGGCCGCAACCTCTATCGCTATCTGCAGTTCCACTACCCCACCTATATCTTTGACAAGCCGGCCTTCGAGATCGACGAGGGCGGCAATCCCTATTGGGTCTGCCCCCGGATCCGGAAAACCATCGGACTCTTTGGCGGCACGGACATCGACGGGGCCGTGCTGGTGAACGCCGTCACCGGTGAGCATCAGTACTATGACGCCAAGGATGTGCCGGACTGGGTGGATCACGTCTACACGGCGGATCTCATCGTCCAGCAGTACGACTACCACGGTACCTATATCCACGGCTTCATCAACTCCCTGTTCGGCCAGCGGGATGTCACCGTCACCACCGATGGCTATAACTACATCGCCATCGGAGACGACGTGTATATGTACACCGGCATCACGTCGGTGGTGTCGGATCAGTCCAACATCGGCTTCATCCTCTCCAACCAGCGCACCAAGGAGACACGTTTTTACTCCGTGGCCGGCGCCGAGGAGTACTCCGCCATGGATTCGGCACGGGGGCAGGTGCAGCAGATGAACTACACCGCCACCTTCCCTCTGCTGCTGAACATCGCAGATCAGCCCAGCTACTTCATGGCGCTGAAGGACGCCGCCGGTCTGGTGAAGATGTACGCCATGGTCAACGTCAGTCAGTACCAGATCGTGGCCACCGGCGGCAGCGTGGCGGAATGCGAGAGCAACTATCGCCAGATGCTGGCCCGGTATAACCTCATTGACCCGGCGGATACGGAGCCCTCCGCTTCGGATCAGGGGGAGGTCACCGGCGTCATCGCTGACCTCCGCAGCGCCGTTATGGACGGCAACACCTGGTACTACCTCCAGCTCTCCGACGGCACGGTGTACTACACCATCTCCGCCGCCGAGGCTCCGGAGGCCGTGATCCTCAACGTGGGCGACACGGTGACGGTGAAGTATGCCGAGGGCGAGGGCAGCATCCTGCAGGCTTACAGCGTGGCCAAGGCCGTCCCGGCGGCGTAAAGCAGAACACAGAAAAACGGCGTGACCTTGCGGTCACGCCGTTTTTTGTTCCAATGGGAGGCAGGCTTGCTGCCTGTCCTATGCAGCCTTGACGCTCCAAGGCTTTGGAAGCAGTCTCTTCGTAAGCTCAGCGCTTGCTGAACTGCGGAGCGCGACGAGCGGCTTTGAGGCCGTACTTCTTACGCTCCTTCATACGAGGATCGCGGGTCAGGAAGCCTGCCTTCTTTAGGGCGGCACGGTACTCGGGATTTACCAGCAGCAGTGCGCGGCTGATGCCATGGCGCAGAGCACCGGCCTGACCGGACACGCCGCCGCCCTCGACGGTAGCCACGATATCCACCTTGCCCAGAGTGCCGGTGGTGTTCAGGGGCTGGCGAACCACCATCTTCAGGGTCTCCAGACCGAAGTAATCGTCGATATCACGGCCGTTGATGGTGATGGAGCCGGTGCCGTTGGGGAACAGATGCACACGGGCCACGGAGGACTTACGACGGCCGGTGCCGTACATATAGGGATTCTTAGACTGATACATTCTCTTTTTCCTCCTTACTTGACCAGCTCGGGCTTCTGAGCCTGATGCTCATGCTGCTCGCCGGCGTAGATGTGCAGACGCTTCAGGGAGTCCTTGGTGACGATGTTGCGGGGCATCATGCCACGCACGGCCACACGCACGGCGACCTCAGGCTTCTCCTGCATCAGCAGGCGATACTTGGTCTCCTTCAGGCCGCCCACCCAGCCGGAGTGGGTGCGGTAGTACTTCTGCTCCATCTTGTTGCCGGTGAGGACGGCCTTGCCGGCGTTGATGACGATGACGTTGTCACCGCAGTCGGCATGGGGAGTGTAGGTGGGCTTGCCCTTACCACGCAGCAGGTCAGCGACGATGACGGCGGTCTTGCCCAGGGGCTTACCGGCGGCATCCACGACGTACCACTTGCGGACAACATTGCCCTTTTTTTCCATATAAGTGGACATGGTGATTTCCTCCAATTTATATAATGTATTGCTTTACTTTTCCGTGCTCCCTTGCTATCATGGGGAGAGAAAACACGCAAACAGCGCAAGGATATTTATAGCACACCCCCGCAAAAATGTCAACAGCGTTTTAATTTACCATTAGAACATCTGCGATTATCTCTTGTTTTCTCTGTTTATCTCCCGTTTTCTAAAAACGCAATTTCATTTCCCGGAGGCAGCATATGCAGCATATTTTAGGACAGGTCCGCCGCTGCGTGGAGGACTATCACATGATCGAGGCCGGGGACAAGGTGGCCGTGGGCGTCTCCGGCGGCAAGGACAGCCTGCTGACCCTGACGGCTCTGGCCCGGCTGCGGGACTTCTACCCCCTCCCCTTTCAGGTGGAGGCCATCACGCTGGAGACCGGCACGCCGGGCATGAGCTTTGACGCCGTGGCGGAGCTGTGCCGGGAGCTGGAGGTCCCTTACACCCGCATCCATGTGCCGGTATACCAGAGCGTGTTTGAAGAGCGCAAAGAAAAGAACCCCTGCTCCCTCTGCGCCAAGCTGCGGCGGGGCAGCCTGAACACAGCGCTGACGGAGCGGGGGATCCACAAGATCGCACTGGGTCATCACTACGACGATGCCATCGAAACGCTGCTGATGAATCTGCTGTTTGAGGGGCGCATCGGCTGCTTCCAGCCGGTGACGTATCTGGACCGCACGGGCATCACCCAGATCCGCCCACTGCTGTACTGCCGGGAGGATGACATCCGCCGCACGGTGGAGCGGCTCCGCCTGCCGGTGGTCCACAACCCCTGTCCTGCCAACGGCTCCACCCGCCGACAGGAGGTGAAGGATCTGATCCATCAGCTGGAGGGGCGCTATCCCGACATCAAGCAGAAGCTTTTCGGCAGTCTCCAGCGCTACCCTCTCTATGGCTGGAATCTGGAGCAGCAGGAGCGCTGACCGGCGATTTCCATTTCTATCTTGCAGATAATATGTAATATCCTGTCGTTTTGTCACGCCAGCACCCATTGCAGCAGCAACAGCAGGCCGAAGCCGGGAACACCCAGCACCCCGATGAAGAGGGCGTTGAACACGTTAAGTCCCAGCCGGATGCCGGTGACGGCGGCGGTGAGGTTCAGCAGCCACACCGCCCCGAAGCCCAGCGCCGAGTTCACCAGCACCCGCAGGGCCAGCTTCACCGGCCCCCGGAACAGACGCACGGCGGCGAACAGTAAAAACGCCCCCACCACGCACAGTGCGCCGATCTCTATACCGGACATACAGGCCCTCCCTTCCCGGCGGAGGCCGCCACGGCGGCGGGTGATACCGTCCGGCCCCCGGAGCGGGCCGCCGGTTCCTGTTCCTTGATGCACCGCAGCAGGTAGCTGTATCGGGCCTTCAGTGCGCTGATCTCGTAGATGCTGGCCTCTATCAGCTCCGGCTCCGTGACATAGTTGAACTTATCGTAGGCGCACTTCAGCGCCACATTGGTCTGCTGCAATTCCTCCCGCAGGATATCCAGCGGATGCTCCACCTTTTTTCCCATGTCCAAGTCCTCCCCGTTCCCTTTCATTGTACGGATATTTTATCCGGATATGCCGGACTTTAGCCGTGGGACAAGCCGAAATTTTCAGGAGGTGTGCCATGCACGAGGAATATATGCGTCAGGCGCTGGCGCTGGCTCAGGAGGCCGCCGCCCACGGCGAGGTACCGGTGGGCTGCGTCATCGTCCGGGAGGGGCAGATCGTGGGCCGGGGCCGCAACCGCCGGGAGGAGAAGCAGCACACCTCCTCCCACGCTGAAATGGAGGCCATCCGGCAGGCCAACGAGGTCCTTGGCACCTGGCGGCTGGACGACTGCACCCTCTATGTGACGCTGGAGCCCTGTCCCATGTGCGCCGGGGCCATCCTCAACGCCCGCATTCCACGGGTCTATTACGGCGCACGGGATCGGGAGATGGGTGCCTGCGGCGGGGTGCTGAACCTGTTCATGGAGGACTTCCCCCACCCACCGGCGTTGGTAGGCGGGGTGCTGGCGGAGGACTGCCGCCGGGTGCTGACGGATTTCTTCCGAAATCTCCGATAAATGAATTTCCCACATTCTACTTGGTTGTTGTTTCGCTTGTTTTCGTCGCTTTGCTGAATCTTCTCGCTAAACGTCGCCTTTTTTGTCTCTTTAGATGGTATCTTTTCCAAAATGTATATGGTACAATCAGAACATCCCGAACATATGCAATACAAACGGGAGAACCCATATGAAAGGAACCGTTTTTTCATGGAACCCAATACTATTCTCAGTGAATCCCTGTCTCTGAGCAGTGATATCCCTCTCTATGCCCAGCTGGTGGGCATCATCAAGCGCAGCATCTCCTCCGGCGCACTGGCCATCGGCGATCTGCTGCCCTCCGAGGCGGAGCTTTGCCGGGCGCTGAATGTCAGCCGCAACACCGTCCGTCAGGCCATCGGTGAGCTGGAGGATGAGGGCCTCGTGGTCCGCAAGCGGGGCAAGGGTACTTTTGTGGCCGACCCCAACACCAACCGCCGGGGCGTGCGCTATTCCTTCACCACTGAGGTCTCCTCCCTGGGCAAGACCCCCTCCTCCACACTGGTGGACTTCGGCGTTATCGTCCCTACACGGGCCATCTGCGAGAAGATGGAGCTGCGGGAGGGGACGTCGGTCTACTGCTTCACCCGTGTCCGCAATGTGGACGGTGAGCCCCTGATTCTGGAGACGTCCTACTATCCCCAGTTTATCTACCCCAACCTCACCCGTGAGATGGTGCAGACCCACAGCTTTTACAGCCTGCTGTACCATGTGGGCATCACCCCCTTCTCCGCTGAGGATACCTATGAGGCGGTGATGCTGGATGCGCCCCGTGCCAATCTCCTCAGCGTGGAGCCGGGCAGCTGTGCCTTCTATCATCAGCGCCGCACCAAGACCGAGGACGGCCGGGTCTATGAGTACACCCGCAGCTATATCCGGGGCGACCGGGTGCGGCTGGATGTGCATATGCAGAAGAGCGGCATGACCTTCTCCCGCATCATCGACTGAAGCCCTGAAAACGCCCCCAGCCGCAGAGCCTTCCCTCTGCGGCTGGTTTTTGCAAACTTTCCCCGCGCCTCCCCTTTACAGCCTGTCCTCTTTCGGATATAATAGTAAGGCTAAGGAAATCTGACACAAGAAGGAGACGACCCTATGGCAGTCATTGAATACGACGAATATAAGCAGAAGCTTCAGGCGCTGGAACCGACCCTTCAGGAGCTGGAGAAGGCTCTGGCCATTCCTAAGGCCCGTGAGGAGCTGGCGCAGCTTCAGAAGGAGACGGAGCAGGAGGGCTTTTGGAGCGACGTGGAGCGCAGCCAGAAGGTCTCCCAGCAGATCAAGCGGCTGGAGAGCAAGGTCAAGAAGCACGACCGACTGGTGTCCGACTGGGAGGACACCCTGACCCTGTGCGAAATGGCACAGGAGGAGGACGACGCCTCCCAGCTGCCGGAGGTGACCTCCGGCTATGAGACGCTGGAAAAGGAGATCAACGAGCGCCGTCTGGCGGCGCTGCTGTCCGGCGAGTACGACGCCAACAACGCCATCCTCACCTTCCACGCCGGAGCAGGCGGCACCGAGGCCCAGGACTGGACGGAGATGCTCTATCGGATGTATACCCGCTGGGCGGAGCGCCACGGCTACACCTATCAGCTCATGGACTACGAGGCCGGCGATGAGGCGGGCATCAAATCCGCCACCATCCTCATCGAGGGGGAGAATGCCTACGGCTATCTGAAGAGTGAGAACGGCGTTCACCGTCTGGTGCGTGTTTCTCCCTTCGATGCCAACGCCCGACGCCAGACCAGCTTCGCTGCGCTGGAGGTCATGCCGGAGCTGGACGACGACAGCGAGATCGAGATCCGCCCGGAGGACATCGAGATGCAGGCCTGCCGCTCCAGCGGTGCAGGCGGTCAGCACATCAACAAGACCTCCTCCGCCGTCCGCCTGACCCACCTGCCCACGGGCATCGTGGTGTTCTGCCAGACGGAGCGCAGCCAGTTCCAGAACCGGGACAACGCCATGAAGATGCTGCGGGCCAAGCTGGCGGAGCTGAAGCTGCAGCAGCACGCCGAGAAGATCAGCGACCTCAAGGGCGTACAGATGAAGATCGAGTGGGGCAGCCAGATCCGCTCCTATGTGTTCATGCCCTACACGCTGGCCAAGGACACCCGCACCGGCTATGAAATGGGCAACATTCAAGCCGTCATGGACGGCGATATCGACGGCTTCATCAATGCCTATCTGACCGCCGCCGCCAACGGTGAGATCAAGAAGTAAGGGATAGTCTTCCAGAAAAATAACCGCCCCCGCAGGTCACGACCTGCGGGGGCGGTTTCAGGTACAGAGCTTACTCGCCCATGGGGGCGCCGCACTTGGGGCAGAACTTGCCGTTGGAGGACTCGCCGCACACGGGGCAGACCTTCTGCTGGGTCTCCTCGGCGGGCTGCTCCTGGCAGCTGCAGGGGCAGGACTCCTCTTCCTTCTTGGCAGCCTTGGCGGCCTCCAGCTCACCGATGCGCTCCTTAGAGGCGATGACGGCGGCCACCACATCCTTCACGGCATCGGGGACCTCGCCCTCATACTCGGACACGAACCACTCACCGATGGCACGGTAATTCTTGTCCATTTCACGCTGCTCGGAGATGATCTCCATGCTGGCCTTGGCGGAATCCGAAACACTCTTCGCCTTCTCGGAGGCGACGCCCGCCAGATCCTTGGCCTTTTCCGCCGCTACGCCGGCGACGGCCTGTGCCTTCTTGCCCAGTTCTTCAAAAAATGCCATGTTCATGATCTCCTTTCATATACACGGGTGTGCTTGTATTATACCCCCGCACACTTTTGTTTGTCAATGGCGGTCGAGGGGCGGCAGCGGGCAAAAAATGTAAATTTTTTATGCTTGCGTCGCCGGTGGGAATCCGATATAATGAGGAAAAATTCCGTCAGGAGGGGAAGTTATGAACCGCATCAGCAAGGAGAACTACTACCTGAACATCGCCCAGACCGTTCTGGAGCGTGCCACCTGTCTGCGCCGGGTCTACGGCGCCATCATCGTCAAGAACGACGAGATCATTTCCACCGGCTACAACGGCTCCCCCCGTGGGCGGAAAAACTGCGTGGACATGGGCTTTTGCACACGGGAGGCCATGCAGGTGCCGAGGGGCGAGCGCTATGAGCTGTGCCGCAGCGTCCACGCCGAGGCCAACGCCATCATCTCCGCCAGCCGCCGGGACATGGTGGGCGGTACGCTGTATCTGGTGGGCCGCAATGCCCAGACCGGAGAGCTGCTGACGGACGCCACCTCCTGCCCTATGTGCCGCCGCATGGTCATCAATGCGGGGCTGGCCCGTGTGGTGATCCGCCGGACGCCGGAGGAGTTCACCGTGGTGGACGTGGAAGAATGGGTCCGCACCGACGATCTGGCTCTGCCGGAAAAAATATGACACCTGCCGGAGGGGAGCGGTGCTCCCCTCCGGTTTCTTTTTCCCCGTCTTTTCTTTTTTCCCGCCATGTGCTATACTGGGGAGCAATATCACCCGAAAGCGAGGAGACACCATGAACATCGGCCGCATCCATGTGGATTCCCGGCTGGTCCTGGCCCCTATGGCCGGGGTCACCGATCTGGCCTTCCGCCAGATCTGCCGGGAGCTGGGGGCAGGGCTTACCGTCACCGAGATGGTCAGCGCCAAGGCCCTGTGCTATCAGGACCGCAAGACCCGCAGTCTGCTGCGTCTGGGGCCGGGGGAGCATCCTGCCGGGGTGCAGATCTTCGGCAGCGACGCCGCCTGCATGGCGGAAGCCGCCTGCATGGCCGCCGAGCTGTCCGGCGCCGATTTCATCGACATCAACATGGGCTGTCCCGTGGGCAAGGTGGTCTCCAACGGTGACGGCTCCGCCCTGATGAAGGACCCGGAGAAGGCCGCACGCATTGCCGAGGCGGTGGTGAAGGCCTGCCCGGTGCCGGTGACGGTGAAAATGCGCCGGGGCTGGGACAAGGGCAGCATCAATGCCGTGGAGCTGGCCCGGATGCTGGAGCAGGCAGGGGTGTCGGCGGTGGCCGTTCACGGCCGCACCCGCACCCAAATGTACGCCGGACAGGCGGACTGGGTCACCATCCGTCAGGTGAAGCAGGCGGTGTCCATCCCCGTTATCGCCAACGGCGACGTGTTCTCGGCGGAGGATGCCGTGGCTATCCTCCACTTTACCGGCGCCGACGCCGCCATGATCGGCCGGGGCAGCTTCGGCAACCCGTGGATCTTTCAGCAGGCCCAGGCGGCGCTGGAGGGCCGTCCCGTCCCGCCGCTGCCGCCGCTGGCGGAGCGCTGCGATGTGGCCGTGCGGCAGATCCGTCTGGCCGCCGAGGACAAGGGGGAGCACATCGCCATGCTGGAGGCCCGGAAGCAGTACGCATGGTATCTCAAGGGCGTTCCCCACGCCAACTATTATAAGGAACAGATCGTGCGGATGAACACGCTGGAGGATATGGAGCGCATCACCGCCGGCATCAAGAGGGACCTGAAATGACCGAGCAGCAGTGGATCGCCCGTGCCAGACACGGTGACGCAGACGCCTTCGAGCAGCTGGTGGTGGCCTACGAAGGGCCGGTGTACCGGCTGGCACTGCGGATGTGCGGCAGCGCCGAGGATGCCCGTGAGGTGACGCAGGACGCCTTTCTGGCGGCATGGCGTGGCCTGCCAGCTTTCCGGGGCGACAGCCGCTTCTCCTCATGGCTGTACCGGCTTACCACCAATGCCGCCATCGACTTCCTGCGCCGGGAAAAGCACCATCTGGGGAACCTCCCGCTGGAGGAGGCCCCGGAGCGGTCGGCTCCCCAGCAGCCGGAGCTTCTGGCGGAGCAGAGAGAGCAGCAGGAGGCCCTGCAAAGGGCGCTGGATCAGCTGTCACCGGAACACCGGCAGGTGCTGCTGCTGCGGGTGGTACAGCAGCTGAGCTACGACGAGATCGCACAGGCCCTGTCACTGGAGAGCGGCACGGTGAAATCCCGCATCAGCCGTGCCCGCCGCCAGCTGCGTGAAATTCTCCTGCGGCAGGGGAACTTCTTTCCCGACTCTGCCGTCTTACCAAATGGAAAGGAGGGGTGAGTATGCACTGCAATCAGGAACAGATCGAGGCCCTGCTGGACGGGGAGCTGGTCGGCCCGGAACAAGACGCCGTACTCGCCCATCTGCGGGATTGTCCCGGCTGCCGCAGCTACTACCGGCAGCTGCTGGCCATGGAGCAGGCCCTGCGGGCCGATACCGATCCCGTCCTGGATGACCTGCTTCCGGATATCATGAACCGTGTCCACGCCACGCCCCAGCATCGACGGCGGTCGCCGTGGCTGCGGGCCGTCATGGGCATGGCGGCGTGTCTTGTGGTGGTGCTGGGCGTCTATCTGGTACGCTATCAGGTGGAGAAGGGCAGCGACTCTCCCTTCAGCGGTATTTTGCCGGATTCCTCCGCCAACAACTCTGTGGGCGCCAACGAGGATACTTTCACCGATGAGGTCACCCCCTCTGACGGCGGTCTGACCTTCGCCTCCGGCGGCACAGAGAGGCAGGAATCCTCCGGCCCGGCGGACTATGTGCTCACGGGCCACCCGGAGCTGGCCCAGCAGGCCCGCCAGTGGCTGTCCCAGCAGGGACTGGAGCCGGACGAGGACGGTGTCTATTCCCTCACTGCCCAGCAGGTACAGGATCTGAACGCCGCCGTGCCGGAGCTGGAGCTTCCCACGGATGATGCACTGCGCCTGCTGCTGGAGGACTGAGGCCTGCCTTGACGGGCCGGGCAAAATGCGCTACAATGGCCCCAAAAGGGCTTTCCCACCTAAGTGCAAAAGGAGGTCATCCCATGACAGAACAGGAACTGTGCCGGGCCGCCATTGCCATGCTGGACCGTTCTTACAGCCCCTATTCCCATTTTCCCGTGGGTGCGGCGCTGGAGTGCAGCGATGGCACGGTGTTCACCGGCTGCAACATTGAAAACGCCGCCTACGGCCTCACCATCTGTGCCGAACGCACCGCCATCTTCAAGGCCATCAGCGAGGGCCATCGGGATTTCAAACGCATCGTCATTGCCGGGAAGAGCGAGGACTACTGCGTCCCCTGCGGCTCCTGCCGGCAGGTGATGCAGGAGTTCGCCCCCCAGATGGAGGTCATCTGCCTCAACGGCAAGGGGGAGGCCAAGCACTTCGCCCTGAAGGAGCTGCTGCCCTATGGCTTCGACGAGACGTGGCTGTGACCGCCGCCCTACAGACGGCATAGGATAGACCACTCCCCTAAAAGGAGGTCTTTTCCGTGGCAGATACGCTGGATACCCTGCCGGCGGGCCGATGGGCCGCCATCCGGGCTGTGACGCACTCCCAGCGTCAGCGGCTGCTGGAGCTGGGCTTCATCCCCGGCACGATCGTCCGGGCGGTGCAGATCAGTCCCTTGGGTGATCCGGTGGCCTATGAGGTGCTGGATGCCGTCATTGCCCTGCGCCGCTGTGACGCCCGGTGCATCCATATCACGGCACTGTAAGTGCTCATGCTGCACATGTTAAAAAGGAAGAGACGATGGAAACATCGTCTCTTCCTTTTTGTCTGCAGAGGGGGCTGTTTGCTGCCTCCGGCGGCATATTTTTTGCCATCAGTTTTTCTTTTATGCCTCCGGCGGGTAACTTTCTTTCAGCAGCGAAAGAAAGTTACCCACCGGAGGCAAAAAGTAGGCTGTCGGAGACAGAAAAAAGGGCTGCTATCAGAAAGGCACCCGCCGGAGGCAAAACAGTGACTCATCGGAGGCAGCCAAACAAGGCGAAATAAAATCCCAGCCGGGCGGTGCTGCACACCATCCGGCTGGGGGCATCTCATTTCTCCCGGTGCCTGCGCTCCCGGTAGATCGGCTCCGGCGTGCGGATCACCACCTGAGTATCCTCCGCCACCGAGTCCGTCAGGAAGGCGTTGCCGCCCACCACGGCATGATCCCCGATGGTGGTCTCACCGCCCAGAATGGAGGCCCCGGAGTAGATGGTCACGTCGCTGCCCACGGTGGGATGCCGCTTTCCCGGCAGACTGGCGTGGCCCTTCCGAGGGGACAGCGCTCCCAGCGTCACGCCCTGATACAGCTTCACATTCTCCCCGATGACCGTGGTCTCGCCCACCACGATGCCGGTGCCGTGATCGATGAAGAAGTGGGCGCCGATCTGTGCGCCGGGGTGAATATCGATGCCCGTGCGGCTGTGGGCGTACTCACTCATGATCCGGGGGATCATGGGAATCTGGCGCAGATACAGCTCATGGGCCACCCGGTATACGAAAATGGCAAACAGCCCCGGATAGGCGAACAGGATCTCCTCCTTGGAGGCCGCCGCCGGGTCGGATTCAAAGGTGGCGTCCAGATCCGTCAGCAGCAGCCGCTGCACGCCGGGCAGGGCCTCCACCACCTCACGGGCCAACACCGACGCCCGCTGCTCCTGCTCCTCCGGCAGGGCCAAAGCGATCTGCCGGGCCAGCTGGCCCTCGATGCGCTCCAGCAGCAGCGCCGTGTAGTCCTCCACCGGAAGGGTCATCAGCTCCGGGTCGCCGTAGTAGGCCGGAAAGACCAGCCGCCGGATCTCCTTCAGCAGTCCGATCACTGCCCCCTTGTCCGGCAGCCGCAGGCCCTTGCCGTACATGGGAACGGGGCTGCGCTGCATATTCTCCGCCATGGACCGGGCTGCCGCCCGGATGTGCTCTTCATACATGGGGTGTCTCCTCCTGTCCCGCCCCCGCAGGGGCCGTCTATCCTATGCTCCCTCCCGGTGTCAGGATACACCGGCCGGGGTCTTTTCCTCCTCCTTTTGGAGGCGGCTGCCGTCAAAGGGGGTCTCCAGCTGGCTCAGGTCCCGGAGGTAGCCCTTGAAATCGCTGTAAAACGCCGCATACTCATATCCGGTGCAGATGCGCTCGTCCATCACCACGCCGATGGGCATCACCTTCCGGGTCAGGTCACCGCCCATGTAATCCGGCACGGGCTTGCCCATGCACACGAACACGCTGGTGGTGCCGAACTCATAGCAGTGGTGATGGATATAGCTGGTCTTGATGGAGGCCAGATTGGTGATGAACATACTGGTGTGGAAGGGCGACAGGTCGATGATCTTCCGGGGCAGCAGCCCGTGCTTGTCCAGATGATACGCCAGCCACACCACGAACTTTGGCAGCCCCGGCACGGAGAACATGAACCGTGCGAACTTGTCGGTGCTGTTGGACTGGTGCTCATGCTGGTTGGCGGCAATAACCTCCCGAATTTTCCTGTCAATGGAGAAAATATCGTCCGACGGCTCCAAATACACTTTCAGTGCTGTCTCGTTGACCACCCCGTCGGATTGCTTCTTGAGAATGACGAAGGAGACGCAGAAGTGGTTGCGCCGATAAATTTTTCCGTTCATCACGAAGTAGTTCAGCTTTGGATTGTCCAGCACCGCCCGGTAGTAGGCGGCGATGATGACACTCATGTGGTTCAAGCGTACGCCCTCCCGCCGCCAATGGCGGATGTAGGCCTTTACAGCCTCCTCGTCGATGTTCTCGGTGATGGAGTTCCACGCATCGTAGCGCTTGGGCATGATGTAGGGAATGGCCGCCACCAGCGGCGGCAGGTCTTTCACTCTGGTTCCGTCAGGTCTCATGATGCTTTTTCCTCATTCCTATGCAGATGCAGCCATTATACGCCCTCCCGCCATCCATTGCAACCGTTTTCCCATTCCTTTGCCCCGCAAAAAGCCCGCTGCGGCCGCACTTTCCGCTTGTCCTTTTCCGGCGGATTTGTTATAATAGTTGATTATAGTAGTATGCGGAAGGGAGCGCTGGCAGATGAAGTTTTCCAAATGGCATATCGCCCCAGCGGAGGAAGCGGATATCCGCCGTCTCGGCGAGGCTGGCTATCCCCAGCTGGTGTCGCAGGTACTGGCGGCACGGAGCATCTCCACGGCGGAGGAGGCCGCCGCCTTTCTGGAGCGGGGCCGGGATCTGACCTGCTCCCCCTTCCTGATGAAGGACATGGACCGGGCGGTGGAGTGCATCAGCCGGGCCATCGGGCAGGGCCTCCGCATGGCGGTGTTCGGGGATTACGACGTGGACGGCATCACCGCCACGGTGATCCTGGTGGATTACCTGAAAAGCCGGGGCGTCGATGTGCTGCACTATATTCCTCGCCGCATCGAGGACGGCTACGGGCTGGGGCAGGACGCCATCCGCTCCCTCCATGAGCAGGGGGTAGAGCTGCTCATCACCGTGGACTGCGGCATCACCGGGGTGGAGGAGGTGGACTTCGCCGCCTCTCTGGGCATGGATGTGGTCATCACCGATCACCACGAGTGCAAGGACACCCTGCCACGGGCCGTGGCGGTGGTGGACCCCCACCGGCCGGACTGCACCTATCCCTTCCCCTATCTGGCGGGCTGCGGCGTGGCGCTGAAGCTGGTGCTGGCGCTGGGCGGCGAGAGCCGGGAGGAGGCCCTTTTCTCCCGCTACTGCACCTTGGCCGCCATCGGCACCATTGCCGACGTGATGCCCATGTCCGGGGAGAACCGCATCATCGTCTCCCGTGGCTTGGAGTGCATCACCCAGTCGGACTTCATCGGCCTCCACGCCCTGCTGCAGGAGGCAGGCCTCATGGATAAGGCCATCACCTCCGTGCAGGTGGGCTTCGTGCTGGCCCCCCGCATCAACGCCGCCGGCCGCATGGGGGCAGCGGACAAGGCCGCCGACCTCCTGCTGTGTCAGGACCCGGCGGAGGCCGCCCGGTTGGCCCGTGAGCTGTGCGCCCTGAACCGGGAGCGTCAGGCGGTGGAGCAGACCATCTATGCCCAGGCAGTGGAACAGATCGACCATCTGCCGCCGCAGGAGCGCAGCGCTCTGGTGCTGGCCTCCGACACGTGGCACCAAGGGGTGGTGGGCATCGTGGCCTCCCGCCTGTCGGAAAAATACGCCTGTCCCAGCTTTATGATCCACTTAAGCGGCACCGTGGGCAAGGGCTCCTGCCGCAGTTGGGGCGGCTTCAACCTTTTCGCCGCTCTGGAGCGCTGCTCCGACCTCCTGCTGGATTTCGGCGGTCACGAGCTGGCAGCGGGCTTCACCATCGATGTCGCCAATATCCCCTCCTTCCGCCAGCGGATGAACCAGCTGGTGCGGGAATATCAGGGTGGCGGAGCGCCGGAGGTATGTCTGGAGATCGATGCCGCCCTCACCTGTCCCAGCCGTGTCACCCTGACGGAGGTGGAGGCTCTGGGGATGCTGGAGCCCTACGGCGCCGGTAATGCCCGCCCTCTCTTCTGCCTGATGGGCGCCACGCTGGAGCGGCTGCAGAGCGTGGGCCAGAATCGCCACCTGAAGCTGCGGCTCAGCAAGGGCAGCAGCCAGTTCGACGGTATTTTCTTCTCCGTCTCCCCCGACACCTGTCCCGTTGCGGCGGGCAGCCGGGTGGATGCGGCCTTTTATCTGCAGATCAACGAATTTCGGGGCAACCGCACGGTACAGCTGCAAATGGTGGACATCCGCCCGTCCCTCACTGTCAGTACACGGGAGGATGAGTGCCTGCACCTGTTGGAGCGCTGTCTGCGGGGCGATCG
>ENA-UEPW01000564-UEPW01000564.1-human-gut-metagenome-genome-assembly--contig:-NODE-564-length-25219-cov-6.902951_pt1 | contig 25219 bp, 26 predicted proteins | sample MGYA00242935_ERZ507936 | MGnify/ENA primary metagenome ERZ507936 (study PRJEB26167, sample SAMN06115469) | human gut metagenome | host: Homo sapiens | place: China:Chongqing | collected 2016-06-23... | reverse complement strand
CGGGATTTCGCCGCAGACTCGCCCCTCATCCGGCCCTTCGGGCCACCTTCCCCCGCGGGGGAAGGCTTTTTTATTTTCTCCCCCTGTATTCCCGCGGCGTCATCCCGTACCGCTTTTTGAACAGACGGTTGAAGTAGGACAAATTCTCAAACCCGCATTGCTCCGCAATCGCCAGCACGGTGTCGCTGCCGCTGCGCAGGGCATCGGCGGCGGCGTTCAGGCGTTGCTCGTTCAGGTATTCGGTAAAGCCCTGCCCGGTCATTTTCTTGAACCAGCGCATAAAATGGCTGGGGCTGCATCCGCAGGCCGCCGCTGCGTCGGTCACATGCAGCGCCCCCGCGTAGCCCTCATTCACAAGCTGCACCACGGTTTTCAGCCGCCGGGTATCGGGGGTATCGGCAGGGGGCAGGTCTCCGGTGCGGCCCACCAGCGCCGCCAGAAACAGCAGCAGCTCACCCTTTATACAGAGTTCATATCCCACGTCTTTGATCTTGTTGAATTCCTCCGCCGCGTGCAGGCACCGCACCGCCCAGTTGTAGCCCCAGTCTTCCGGGCCAAGGCGCATGGGCAGAGCCAGACGTCCGCTCTGCAGCGGCAGCAGGTACTTCTCGGCACAGATGTCACCGGCGCCGCCCAGCAGCTCCAGCTCAAAGATGATGTTTTCATATTCCATTGCCTCACCGGGCAGCTGGCGCAGGGCGTGCAGCACGCCGGGGGCAAACACGTAAATGTCGCCCGCCTGTGCCGTGTAGGTCGTCAGCCCGGCCTGCACGATGCCGCACCCTTTTTTGACAAAGACCAGCTCCATGCTGTCCTGCCAGTGCAGCGCCACCTGCGGGAAGTCCTTCGGGATCGTGCACGGGTAGATATTGAACGGGAACCACGCGGCCCCGTGTTGCTTTGCTTCGCGTAAACGCTCTTGTTTCGCCATATTTTCACCTCGCACGATAGTATTGTACCATAAGTTGCGGGTATTTTGCAAGTCAGACGCACGTTTTGTGTGGTATAACCAAGTTGTACCCAAGAAGCCCATACACAAATGGAGGGAACCTCTTATGAATATGACTGCTGCGATGGAAGCCAGAACCAACAAGCCCCTGACCGCCTGCACCGACCAGGAAATCTATCTGGCCCTGCTGGACATCGTCCGCGAACAGAGCGCCGCCCGCGTCCGTCCCGTCACGGGCCGCAAGCTCTACTATATCAGCGCCGAGTTTCTGATCGGCAAGCTGCTGTCCAACAACCTTATCAATTTAGGGCTGTACGACGACACCCGCGCCGCGCTGGCCGCTGCCGGGAAAAACCTGTCCGATATTGAGGAGGTCGAGCCGGAGCCAAGCCTTGGCAACGGCGGGCTGGGCCGTCTGGCCGCCTGTTTCCTTGACTCCCTCGCCACGCTGAACCTGCCCGGCGACGGTGTCGGCCTGCGGTATCACTTCGGCCTGTTCCACCAGTCCTTCAAGGACGGCGTCCAGAATGAGCTGCCCGACCCGTGGCTGACCGCCCACTCCTGGGCGGAAAAAACGGATACGGTCTATCCCGTCGAGCTGGCCGGCAAGACCTACAACGCCCGTCTGTACAAGCTGGCCGTCACGGGCTACGAGGGCCGCACGAACACGCTGAATCTGTTCGATCTCGACACCATTGATGAGAGCATCGTCCACGACGGCATCACGTTCGACAAGACCGACATCGACAAAAACCTGACGCTTTTCCTGTATCCCGATGACTCTGACGAGGCCGGACGCCGTCTGCGCGTCTACCAGCAGTACCTGATGGTTTCCGCCGGGGCCCAGCTGATTCTGGCCGAGTGTGCCGCCCGCGGCTGTGATTACCATGATCTGGCCGACTACGCCGCCATCCAGATCAATGACACCCACCCCAGCATGGTTATCCCCGAGCTGATCCGCCTGCTGGGGGAGAAGGGCATCGACTTTGACGAGGCCGTCGAGATCGTCACAAAAACCTGTGCCTACACGAACCACACCATTCTGGCCGAGGCGCTCGAAAAGTGGCCCCGCGCCTATCTGGACGCCGTCGTGCCGCAGCTCATGCCCATCATTGAAAAGCTCGACACGCTGGCCCGCACCCGCACCACCGACGAGAGTCTGGCCATCATCGACGGGGACGACCGCGTTCACATGGCCCACATGGACATCCACTTCACCCACTCGACGAACGGCGTTGCCTATCTGCACACCGAGATCCTGAAAAACAGCGAGCTGCACGGCTTTTACCAGCTCTACCCCGAAAAATTCAACAACAAGACCAACGGCATCACCTTCCGCCGTTGGCTGCTGGAGTGCGACCCGGCGCTGACCGCCGAGATTGAAAAGCTCATCGGTTCCGGCTTCCGCAAGGACGCCGCCGAGCTTGAAAAACTGCTGCCCTACACGGAAAATGTCGATATTTTGCAGCAGTTCTCCGCCGTCAAGGCGCAGAACAAGCGCGCACTGGCCGACTGGCTGCACCGCACGCAGAACATCACCGTTGACCCGGATGCAATGTTCGACATCCAGTCCAAACGCCTGCATGAGTACAAGCGCCAGCAGCTGAACCTGCTCTACCTGATCCACCAGTATCATGAGATCAAGGCCGGGCATCTGCCCGCCACGCCGCTGGTCAGCATCTTCGGTGCCAAGGCCGCCCCGGCGTACACGATTGCCAAGGACATCATCCACGCCCTGCTGACCCTGTCTAAAGTCATTGCGGCGGATCCGGTCGTGTCGAAGTATCTGCAGGTTGTCTTTGTGGAAAACTACAACGTCACCGCCGCTGAGAAGCTCATCCCCGCCTGCGACCTGTCGGAGCAGATCTCGCTGGCCTCCAAGGAGGCGTCCGGCACCGGCAACATGAAGTTCATGCTCAACGGTGCGCTGACGCTGGGCACGATGGACGGTGCGAACGTCGAGATCTGTCAGCAGGTCGGCGATGAGAACATCTATATCTTCGGCCAGACGTCCGACCAGGTCATCCACCGCTATGAGATGGGCGACTATCAGGCCAGCCAGTGGGTGGAGGGTGACCCCAACATCCGCCGCGCCGTCGATTTCCTCGTCGGGCCGGAGATGCTGGCCGCCGGGCATGAGGAAAACCTGCGCCGCCTGCACGACGAGCTGGTCTGGAAGGACTGGTTCCAGACGCTGCCCGACTTCAACGCCTATGTGGTGCGCAAGGGTCAGGCCCTGAGCGACTACGCCTGCGACCCGCTGGGCTGGCGCAAGAAGTGCGTCATCAACATTGCCAAGGCCGGCCTGTTCAGCAGTGACCGCACGATTGCCGAGTACAACAAGGACATCTGGCATCTGGGCGAGTAATCCACCTCTATAAGCAACCGCATCCCCTGTCCGCACGGGCAGGGGATTTTTGCTTGTGTATGGCTTCTTTACATGGGATGCCGGATGCAGAGGTTTCCGCTGGGCGTTGAAACGTTTCCCTTGCAAACTGTCGCTCTACCTGCTACAATAAATGCAGACTATTTGTAAGGAGCGATCACCCATGAACTGGCATCAGGCCTGTGAGCTGCCCTATTACCACGGCAGCGACCTCGGCGCAAATCCAACGGCGGAGGAAACCACCTTCAAGCTGTGGGCTCCCACTGCCTGCGGGGTCGTGGTCTGCCTGTATGCCACCGGCACCGACGCCGAGCCGGGCGCAAAAGAGCTGGGCGTACACGAAATGCGCCGCGGCGATGGCGGCGTCTGGGCCATTGTGCTGCCCGGCAACCTGCACGGGACGTATTACATCTACCGCATCTACTTCCCGGATGGCCGCGTGCATGAGGTCGTGGACCCCTACGCCCGCAGCGCCGGGGCCAACGGCACCCGCGGCATGGTGGTGGACCTGACACAGGCCGCCCCCGACGGCTGGGAGCAGGACCGGCGCCCCGACATCCCGGCCCACGCCCGCAGCGTGTGGGAGGTGCATGTAGCGGACTTTTCCGCTGACGGGCACAGCGGTGTAAAACCGGAGTGGCGCGGCAAGTTCATGGGCTTCACGCCCGATGACACCACGCTGGACAACGACGGCGAACACCCGACCTGCCTGAATTATCTGAAAAATCTGGGCATCAGCCATGTGCAATTACAGCCCATCTGCGACTACGCCACGGTGGACGAGTCCCGCCCCGACGGCGGCTACAACTGGGGCTACGACCCGCAGAACTACAACGTGCCCGAGGGCAGCTTTGCCACCGACCCGTTCCACGGCGAGGTGCGCGTCAAGGAGTGCCGCGCCATGGTCGCCGCGCTGCACCGCGCGGGGCTGGGCGTCGTGATGGACGTCGTCTACAACCACACCTACCACGGCGAGAGCAATCTGGAGCGCACTGTGCCCGGCTACTGGAACCGCCGCTGGCCCAACGGCATGATGACCAACGGCTCCGGCTGCGGCTGTGACCTGGCCAGCGAGCGCCCGATGGTGCGCAAATACGTGGTCGAGTCAGTGCTGTACTGGGCCACAGCCTACCACATCGACGGTTTCCGCTTTGACCTGATGGCGCTGGAAGACGTGGACACGATGAACGCCATCCGCGCCGCGCTGGACAGTCTGCCCGGCGGCGAGAGCATTTTACTGTACGGCGAGCCCTGGATGGGCGGCGGCACGAACCTTGAAGGCGGCGCACGCCCCGCCGACAAGCGCGCCCTCGACGCACTGCATGAACGCATCGGATTTTTCTGCGATGACACGCGGGACTGCATCAAGGGCAACGTCTTTGACGCGGCCAACGCGGGCTATGTCAACGGCGCACCGCAGCATGGCTACGATGTGCTGCACTCGATCAGCGCGTGGCGCAGCGGCGCACACGGCTTCCGGCCCAAGTGCGCCGGGCAGGTCGTGCAGTACGTCTCTGCCCACGACAACTACACGCTCTGGGACAAGCTGGCCGCCGTGGGCCGCCGCGGCGATTACGACTGCCCCGACGCCGATTTGCTGGCACAGAACCGCATGACGGCAGGCATCTACCTGACCTGCCAGGGTCTGCCCTTTATGCAGGCGGGCGAGGAGTGGGGCCGCACCAAGCACGGCGACCACAACAGCTACAAGGGGCCGCTGGCCACGAACCGGCTGGACTGGACCCGCGCCCACCGCCCGGAGTTTGCCGCGCTGACGGCGTTTTACCGCGGCATGCTGGCCATCCGCCGCGCCTATCCGCGGCTGAGCGGCGCGGCAGGGGAGCCGGAGCCGTTTATTCTGGCGCTGCCGGGCTGGCTCATCGGCTTTGTGCCGGAGAACGACGGCACGGCCACGGCGGGTCAGCTGGCCGTCTACTACAACCCCGAGCGCACCCGCCAGTGGGCCAGCCTGCCCGCCGGTACCTGGCGCAAAGTAAGCGACGGCGTCCACGCCGGTGTGACACCCTTCGGCCCCTGCTTCCGGGATGCGTTGGAGCTGGCCCCGACGAGCGTGACGGTGCTGGTGGCGGAGTAAAAGTATAATCACGTTTCATGGGAGAGGGAGAGCCTCTCCCTTTTTGTTTGTCGCCCCTTTTATTGTGGCCTTGTAGGGAGGGGTCTTGACCCCTCCGCGGGGCGTCGGGGACGCCGCCCCCTACAGTGTGGCAACCCGTAAACTTTCCTGCTGTCGCAAGCGTCCGCGGCGGCCAGAGGGCTGGCCGCCCTACAAACTCCCGGCAACGGCGTTTGTAGGGGAGGGATTTATCCCTCCCGGAAAGCACACGTCCGCCTTACACCTCCGGGCCGGGCATGCCCGGCCCCTACAGCCTTGTCATTTTGTTTACAAAAACTTTGTTTGACAGACTGTCCAATTTCCATGTATAATAGATTTATACGTTATACGATTTGTAGAATAGCCCGCCGCTGCCACAAAGTGTTTACCACACACGGACAAGAAAGGGAAAGGGAGGCCGTCACCATGAGCGACTACGCAGCCATTGAAAAGGAAGCCCGCATTTTTACCGAGGAATGTGTCACCAACAACCGCATTGATCCCACGCTGTTTGCCCAATATGACATCAAGCGCGGTCTGCGCGACAAAAACGGCAAGGGTGTGCTGGCGGGCATCACGAACATTTCCCGCATCGACGCCTTTGAGGAGCGCGACGGCCAGAAGGTTCCCTGCGAGGGCAAGCTCTGGTACCGCGGCTACAACGTCTATGACTTGATCCGCGGTCTGCGCGGCAAGCGCTATGCGTTTGAGGGCGCGGCCTATCTGCTGCTGCTCGGCGACCTGCCGAACAAAGAGCAGCTCGAGAGCTTCACCGCCTGCCTTGCCAAATGCCGCGACCTGCCGACAAACTTTGTGCGCGACGTCATCATGAAGGCCCCCAGTCACGACCTGATGAACTCGCTGACCCGCAGCGTACTGACGCTGGCCAGCTACGATGACGACATTGGCAAGACCGACCTGCAGACCCAGCTGGAACAGTGCATCAAGCTCATCAGCGTTTTCCCAATGCTGGCGGTCTACGGCTACCACGCCTACAATTACTATGAGTGCGGCGGCAGCATGTACATCCACCGTCCCGACCCGAGCCTGTCCACGGCGGAAAACCTGCTGAAGATGCTGCGCCCCGACCAGAAGTACACCGACCTCGAGGCCCACGTGCTGGACATTGCCCTGCTGCTGCACATGGAGCACGGCGGCGGCAACAACTCGACCTTCACGACCCGCGTCGTCACCTCGTCCGGGTCGGACACCTACTCCGTCATCGCGGCGGCGCTTTCCAGCCTGAAGGGCCCCAAGCACGGCGGCGCGAACATCAAGGTCATGCAGATGATGGACGACATACGCGCCCACGTCACCGACCCGCTGGACGAGGAGGCCATGGCTGATTATCTGGGCCGCATTGTGGACCGCCAGGCGTTCGACCAGAAGGGCCTGATCTATGGCATGGGCCATGCGGTCTACTCGCTGAGCGACCCGCGCGCGGTGGTGTTCAAGAGCTTTGTCCACCAGCTGGCCGACGCCAAGGGCCGCAGCCGCGACTTTGAGTATTACAACACGATCGAGCGGCTGGCCCCGCAGGTCATTGCCGAGAAGCGCCATATTTATAAGGGTGTCTCGACGAACGTGGACTTCTACTCCGGCTTTGTGTATGACATGCTGGGCATCCCGGTGGAGCTGTACACCCCGATCTTTGCGGTTGCGCGTATCGTCGGCTGGTCCGCCCACCGCATGGAGGAGCTTGTCAACGTGGATAAGATCATCCGCCCGGCCTACCAGAGCATCATGCAAACCAGGGAGTATGTGCCGCTGGAGGAGAGATAAAAGAGAAAAAAGAGAGAAGAATTTTCGCGCAGGGCGAAGGTTCTTCTCTCTTTTTATTGCCTGCTTTAAAGCCTCCCTCGAGGGGAGGTGGCCGAGGGCCGGATGGATGGGTGGGAGCTGCTGTCTAAATCGTCAGCCTGCCGCCCACCCCTCACCGCCTGCGGGCGGAGCTCCCCTTCCGGGGATCTTTTTAAGAAAATCCGTCCAAAACCACCTTCAGTTCTGCCCAGATGTTCTCCTGCGAGGCACTGTAACAAAGGCTATCCGTATAGGGACGGCAATAGACTTGGTACAAAATGCCGTCCTGCGCAAAGTAGGCTCTGGACTGGATGTAGGGCCTCGAGTTCGGGTTGCTTGTACAGTGGGGGATCAGCGCAGTGTTGCCGTTGGCCATGGGGTAGCTTTCACATTGCCACGTCAACCCGGCACTTTTTTGCCAATACAAATCCGTTGCCATCTCCTTGGGCGCATCCCCAAGATAGGCAACTGCCATGATTTCTACATTGTAGCCATCCAAAAGCACACCCGTGCGTAGGTAGAGCTTGTCCGGTGTATCGCCGCGCCCGATGGGGATAAATCCGGCGGGATATTCCTGAAATTTCGGCGTATAGGGCATACCATCGTCATATTCATCCGGGATGTCGATCATGCCGGACGGATACATGGCAATCGACGGGAAAGTGCTTGTATCTCCCTCATCCAGCAGCGTGTTCTGCGCCAGCGGCAGACCAGTCGCGGCGGTCATTTCCACCCAGCTGTCGTACCCGCGTGCAGCCCGGGCGTACCAATCGGCGTAGTCCGCGTCGGTGGGGTGCAGCTGGCCGTTTATGTTGGCGTTCATCGGCAGCCAGCCATCGTCCGACATCTCCCCGTTATGGTTTGCCACCATTCCCGCCAACAAATCCTCATCCAGCGCAAAATACTGCCGCTCATACGTGATGGCGTACCCGGTGTTGGCCTCCGGCGCGAAGGACGGGCGCGGGTTTTCGCGCAGGTTCGTGAACTCTGCCGTGCCTGCCAGCACTCCGGCGGCAATCAGCAGCGGCGCGGCCAGGCAGATTGCCAGCTTCCAGCGCGGGTGCCGTGCGGGGGCGCGTCGGGCAGGTGCTCAGCCACGGCGGGCCATAGGTCAACGCCTGCCGGGTGCAGGCCGCTGGTCAGCTTTTCGTGCAAATACGCTTCTTCGCGGTCATACTTCATAGTGCTCACCCTCCTTCAATCGCTGCGCCAGCTGCTTTTTGGCGCAGTGGTAGCGTGTGCGCAGATAGGCGGCGGGCCGTCCGTGAATGCGCACCAGTGCGGCGTAATCCAGCCCGTCCAGCACACGCTCTAAGATCAGGGCCCGATCCAGCGGGGCTAGCGTGTTCAGCGCCGCGCGCAGCTCTTCGCTGATGCCGGGGTCCTGCTCCAACGGCTCCGGGGTGGGGTAGGCCGCCGCGCGTTTGGTTGCCCGCAGCATGTCCAGCGAGGTGCGGTAGGCGATGCGGTAGAGCCACGCGCGCTCGTTGTCGGTGCCGTCATGGCGCAGCGTGTGGCGCTGCTGCCACGCCTTGATGAAGGTTTTCTGCACAGCATCCTGTGCGTCGGCCTCGCACCCCAGCAGGCCGGTGCAGTACCGCAGCAGTGCAGCGGTATGGGCATGTACGAGCTTTTCTAAATCCTGTTCGTTTTGCATCGGCTCGCCTCCTTTCACCCTTATAACGCCGACGGGAGCGGGAATGTGTCACAAATCAAGCATTTTCTTGGCCCCTCTGGCGCAAGCGCCACCTCCCCCGTATCGGGGGAGTCTGTCTCGCAGAGGGAGGCAAGAAAAAAGAGCCCCGCGGGGCTCTTTTTTTACATCAATGCGCTAAGACGGTATTTTTTATTTTCTTGTACACCGCATTTGCTGCCAGCGGCAGAACCAGGCCCGCGGCGGTGTAGGCAAGCCACCATGTACCGCCCGTAAAGTAAATCGGAAATGCGGCCAGAAGATACGGCTCTCCGCCTGTGGCCAGCAGGCCAAGCCAGGTCACGAGCTTGAAGCTCAAAAAGTGTAAAATCACAATCGGCATCGTCGCACGGCCCAGATAGGCCAGCACCGCCCGGACACAGGGCAGGGGAGCGGTCAGGCACGCGGCCTCCCGCACCAGCACCCAGCCCGCCAGGCTGGCAAGCAGCAGGAAAATCGGGCCGCTGTATCCATTGCCCGCCAGACCCACAGCGCCGAGCTGCCCCAGAATCAGCAGCACCGCAAAGGCCGCTGCGGCAAAAATGCAACGCTGGTACGTCGGTATGTTTTCCCGCGTCGTGCGCCGCAGGACCGTGCCCAGGTAGAACAGGCAGTAGCAGCTGGCCGCAATGCCCAGCCCCCACACATTCCATCCGGCCAGCCTGCAGCGCCAGCCCACCCACAGCAGCACGCCGGAAAAAAGTCCCTGCGGCAGCAGCGTATCGGCACCATGCAGCAGCCTTTGCAGAATAAATTCCACCAAAGCGTACAGAATAGATACTTGAAACAGTGCTTGGATGAACCACATCGCGCCGCCCAGCTGGGTGCCGCCGTCAAACACGCACCAGTGCACGGTGCGGCCAATCACATCCTTCACCGTCACGGGCGTTGTGACGGCATTGCCGGGAACCTGCAAAATGCGCTCATCACTCGTCAAAATATTCAGCTTTAAAAACAGGTTGTTCAGCACGGTAAAGGCGGTGTTTGCCAGCACAAAGGGCAGCCAGAGCGTGACGGCTTTGCGCTTGATAAAGTGCACCGGCCCGCCGCGCAGGCTGAAAAGCCAGCCGCTCAGCATAAAAAACAGGGCCATGTGGAACAGGTAGATGAAGTCCGTCCCGCGAAAGCCCGAATGCCCCAGCACCATAAGCACAATGCCGATGCCGCGCATACTATCTATTACAGGGTCACGCTGTTTTGCCATAAATCAGAACCTCACTGCGCGTTTTTGGCGCGGCATTTCGGGCAGATGTAGCGGATCGTCAGCGTGTAGCCGCGTACCTCGGTACCGATGGCGGACTCAATGTCGCGGATCAGCCCCACCACCGGCAGGTCGGCCAGGTCGCCGCAGCTGTCACACAACAGGTGGCCGTGGGGGGTCGGGTTGGCGTCGTAGCGGTCCGGGCCGTCGGGCATTTCCAGATGACCAATCTCACCGTCCAGCTCCATCAATTTCAGGTTGCGGTACACAGTGCCGCGCGCAATGTGCGGCATGGCCTGCCGCGCATGGCTGAAAATTTCGTCAGCGGTCAGATGCTCCGGGCATTTTTCACGCATGATACCCAAAATCAGGGCGCGTTGGCGGGTCATGGGCAGACCTCCTTTTCTATTTTAAGAATATATCTTATTCAGATAGTACACTAAAATGTATGCTTTGTCAACCGTCTGTGCAAGATCACTAAGATTCCATTCCGAAATTTTACTTGACAGGGGCTGTTTGTATGCTATAATAAAGTCATATTAAGACTCATTCCTATTTAAACGGAGGTATTCATTATGGAACTCAGAGGCAGCAAGACCGAGAAAAACCTGTGGGAGGCTTTCGCAGGTGAGAGCCAGGCCCGGAACAAATACACCTATTTCGCGTCCAAGGCCAAGAAGGAGGGCTATGAGCAGATCAGCGCCATCTTCACCGAGACCGCCAACAATGAGAAGGAGCACGCCAAGATCTGGTTCAAGCTGTTGATGGAAAACGGCGAGATTCCCGACACGCTGACCTGCCTGAAGATGGCCGCCGCAGGCGAGAACGAGGAGCACACCTCGATGTACCCGCGCATGGCCGCCGAGGCGAAGGCGGAGGGCTTTACCCAGATCGCCGCGCTGTTCACGATGGTCGCCGCGATTGAGAAGGACCACGAGGAGCGTTACAAAGCGCTGGCCGCCAACATTGAGGCGGGCAAGGTCTACGCCCGCGAGACCGAGCAGGTCTGGCAGTGCCGCAACTGCGGGTTCGTCTATATCGGTCAGCACGCGCCGGTCAAGTGCCCGGTGTGCGCACATCCGCAGAGCTATTTTGAGCTGAAGAGCAGCAACTATTAATTTGTAAAGAAGCGGCAGCCGCAGAGCTTCCGGGCGCATTTCCTATACGCCCCTACGTGTAGGGATCGATGCTTGGCATTACCCCTGGAGCTTTGCGGCTGCCGCTGTGTTATGTGCAAATGCCCGCTTCTGGCTGGTTCGTAGGGGAGGGTCTTGACCCTCCCGCGGGGCTTTGCGCCGCCGCCAGTGTCCCGGGAGACACTGCCCCCATTGGCTATTGCTGTAGGGCGGGGCTCTCACCCCGCCGCGGCGGCCTGGGGGCAGGCCGCCCTACGATTTTCATGGAAGATGTGCGCTGGCTCACGGGGCGTCGGAAACGCCGCCCCCTACAGCTGCAATTTTTTCTCGAATTTTTGCTTGACAACCGCTCTATATCATGCTATATTGTTAGCGTTAGTTAAGGCTAACCGCAGCAAGTATCCGACCTTCGGAACAACCATAGCCCGCCCGGTGCGGTTCTCTCCCCGTGCCGGGCGGTTTTATGGGGCTGATGGTTAGCAGACACTAACTATTGTAGAGGTAAGGAGTCATCTCATGCAGCAATCGCGTGTCATCCCCAGCCCGCGCAGCTTTGCCTGCGACCTGGCCACCCTATGTGCCCCCACACTGGCGGGGCTCAAGCCTGCCAGTCTGTTCCGCTACCAGCCCGCGCCCGGGCAGGATGCCGCCGCCATGGCCGCCGCCTGGCACGCCGCGCTGTCGCCCCGCGGGGTCACGGTGCGGGTGCTTAGGCAGTGCCCGCGCACCGGGGCTGTACTGGTCTATGTATACCGCCCGGCCCGTGTGGCCAGGCTGTTGGCAGCGCCGCACATGCTGGACTTTCTGGCAGGGGAGGGCTACACCCCCGGCACCACAGACGAGCTACTGAACCAACTGGCCGAAAGGCTCTGCTGCGAGGGAGATTTCCCGCATGAGATCGGCGTTTTTCTGGGCTACCCGCTGGCGGATGTCATCGGGTTCATCCAAAACCGCGGCAAAAATTTTACCGCGTGCGGCTATTGGAAAGTCTACACCGATCCCACCGCTGCGCAGGCAGAGTTTGACCGCTATAAAAAGTGCGAGCGCATCTACGCCCGCTGCTATTACAACGGCACCCCGATCAGTCGGCTGACAGTGGCCGCCTGACGATGCACCATAAAAATTATAAAAGGAGTAGTTATTTATGAGCAAGATCGCAGTTATCTATTGGAGCGGCACCGGCAACACCGAGGCCATGGCCGATTTGGTCGCCAACGCAGCTGCCGCCGCCGGCGCTTCTGTTGACAAGTTCACCGCCTCCGAGTTCAACGTTTCCTCCGCCGGCGACTACACCGGCTTTGCGCTGGGCTGCCCCGCCATGGGCGCCGAGCAGCTGGAGGAGAGCGAGTTCGAGCCGATGTACCAGGATCTGCGCGGCTCTCTGAGCGGCAAACCCGTTGGCCTGTTCGGCTCCTACGGCTGGGGTGACGGCGAGTGGATCCGCACCTGGGCCGAGGACGCCGAGGCCGCCGGTGCCCGTCTGGTCGTTGAGCCTGTCATGGCCAACGGCTCCCCCGACGGCGACGCCGAGACTGCCTGTGCAGCCCTTGGCACCGCTCTGGCCAATGCCTGATTTTCTCCATATCCATCCATACCGGGAGGGGCAGCGATGCCCCTCCTTCTTTGTTTGCGCGGCAGGAGCCGGGCATGTGCGGCCCCTGCCGGGCAGTATCAAAAAAGATACCTCTTGACAAAAAGCAAAGCAGAAGTTAGTATATTCTAAGTCAAATTAGAAAACACTAACCAGGAGGTTTTTTATGGCAAACGTCATTATTGTTCTGATTCTGGTGGTTGCCGTCGGCTACGGCATCTACAGCTTTATCCACCATCTGCGCCACGGCGGCGGCTGCTGCGGTGAGCATGACGCCCCCGCTAAAAAGGTCAGGGCGGCGGACACCAACAAGAGCCACTATCCGCACCACCTCGTCATGGGCGTGGACGGCATGACCTGCCAGAACTGCCAGCGCCATGTGGAAAACGCATTGAACACCTTGCCCGACACACTGGCCGAGGTAAACCTGAGCGCCCAGAACGTGACGGTCTGGACGAAGGCCGACGCCGACGAGGAGGTCATCCGCAAGGCCATCCGCGACGCAGGCTACCTGCCGCTGCGCACGAAGGAAAAGGTGTGATTTTTCGGGCACGCCCGGCCCCTACCGCACTATGTAAAAAAGGAACAACCGCTTATGATGATCAACAAACGCCTGATTTCGATGATGGGCGACTCCAAACGGTACATTGCGTGGAATGTTGTGCTGCAATTCCTTGCGCTGCTGGCCAACATCGTGATGATCTTCGCCGTGTCCCTCTTTCTAACGGGACTTGTGCGCAGAGAGCCGGACCTGCCCACCGCACTTCTGTACATTCTCGGTGCGCTGATCGTGCGCTTTTTCTGCACGCGCGGCGCGGCGTCGGCCAGCTACAACGCCAGCTGCACCGTCAAAAAAACGCTGCGTGCCGCCATTTATGAAAAGCTGCTCCGCCTGGGCGGCAGCTACACCCAGGCCGTGCCCACCGCGGAGGTTTTGCAGCTGGCAGGCGAGGGCGTCGAGCAGCTCGAGACCTACTTCGGCGCGTATCTGCCGCAGTTTTTCTACGCCATGATCGCACCGGTCACGCTGTTTATTGCGCTGGCCCCAGTCAGTCTGCACGCGGCGGTCATCCTGATGATCTGCGTGCCGCTGATTCCCGTTTCCATCGTAGCTGTGCAGAAGTTTGCCAAAAAACTGCTGGGCAAGTACTGGGGCCGGTACGCTGCGCTGGGCGACAGCTTTTTGGAGAACCTGCAAGGGCTGACCACGCTCAAGATTTATCAGGCCGACGGGGCCCGCCACGCGGCCATGAACCGTGAGGCCGAGCACTTCCGCAAGGTGACGATGAAGGTGCTGACGATGCAGCTCAACTCGATCATCGTCATGGACGTCATCGCCTACGGCGGCGCGGCGCTGGGCATCATCGTGGCCGCGCATGAGTTCAATGCAAACCGCGTAACATTGCCGGGCGCTCTCTGCATCATTCTGCTGTCGGCGGATTTCTTCCTGCCGATGCGCGCGCTGGGGTCGTACTTCCACGTTGCCATGAACGGCATGGCCGCCAGCGACAAAATTTTCAAGCTGTTGGACCTGCCCGAGGGCAGCGCCAGGACCGCCCAGCTCGGCGCGGACTGCGCGATTGCCTGCCGTGACCTGCACTTTGGCTACACGGCTGAAAAAGAAACGCTGCATGGCTTAAATCTTGACTTCCCGCAGGGCAGCTTCACCGCGCTGGTGGGCGAGAGCGGCTGCGGCAAGTCCACGATTGCCGCCGTGCTGACCGGGCGCGTGTCCGGCTACACGGGGCATGTGACCATCGGCGGGCAGGAGCTTTCCGCCGTCAGCGAGGCCAGCCTGCTCAAAAATGTAACGCTCGTCAGCCTGGGCAGCCACCTCTTTAAAGGTACGGTGGCTGACAACCTGCGGATGGCCGCGCCCGGCGCAGACGACGGTGCGCTGTGGGGCGCGCTGGAGCAGGTGAACCTGGCGGACTTCCTGCGCTCGATGGACGGACTGGACACCCCGCTGACCGAGGGCGGCGGCAACCTGTCCGGCGGCCAGCGGCAGCGGCTGGCACTGGCCCGCGCACTGCTGCATGACAGTCCCGTCTACATTTTTGACGAGGCAACGTCCAACATCGACGTAGAGAGCGAGAACGACATCATGGCGGGCATCCACCGGCTGGCCGGGCGCAAGACGGTCATCCTGATTTCCCACCGCCTTGCCAACGTGACAAAGGCGGACAATATTTACGTGCTGGATCACGGCCATCCGGCGGGGCAGGGCACGCACGAGGCACTGCTGGCGCAGGGCGGGCTGTACGCCGACCTGTGGAACCGCCAGCAGGCACTGGAAAACTACGGGAAGGAGGCACAGTGATGGAAAACAAACGTACCCGCGGCAATTTCAACGTCATGTACCGTCTTGTAGGGCTGGTACGCCCTCTCGCCCCGGTCATGGTCTGCGCCGTTCTGCTGGGCGTAGCGGGCTTTCTCTGCGCCATCTTCATCCCGGTTCTGGGTGTGTATGCGCTGCTGGACAGCCTGCACTTTTCTGTGCCCGTTATGCTCAAAATCGCCTGTATTTTGCTGCCGATTCTGGCCGTGGCCCGCGGCGTGCTGCACTACGCGGAGCAGGGCTGCAACCATTTTATTGCGTTCAAGCTGCTGGCGTTCATCCGGGACAAGGTCTTTGGCGTGCTGCGCCAGCTGGCCCCCGCCAAGCTGGAGGGCCGCGACAAGGGTGACCTGATCGCCGTGCTGACCGCTGACATTGAGCTGCTGGAGGTTTTTTACGCGCACACGATCTCGCCCATCTGCATTGCCGTCATCGTAAGCGTCGTTATGGCGTGCTTTATGGGCAGCTATGCACCCGCGCTGGGGCTGTACGCGGCGCTGGCCTATGCGGTCATCGGCATCGGCATACCCGTGGCAGCCGCCAGAGGTGCGCGCAAATCGGGCGAGAGCTTCCGCGCGGAGTTCGGCGCGCTGAACGGCTTTGTACTGGACAGCCTGCGTGGCGTGCGGGAGAGCCTGCAATACAATGACGGCGCGCATCGGCTGGCGCAAATCAACCAGCGCACCGACGCGCTGGCCAGGCAGGAGCGCCGCCTGAAGGAGGCCGGCGGCACGGCACAGGCCGTGACCGGGGCCATCATCCAGCTGTTGGAGGCCGGTATGCTGGCGCTGGCTGGCAGCCTGTTCATGGCGGGTGCCATCGGGTTTGACGGTGCTCTCGTCAGCGTTGTGGCACTCATGAGCAGCTTCGGCCCGGTCATCGCGCTGGCGAATCTCGGCACCGGGCTGCAAAGCACCTTCGCCGCGGGCAACCGCGTTCTGGATATTCTCGATGAGCAGCCCGCTGTGCGCGAGGTCACCGACGGCAGGGACATTGTGTTCCGCGGTGCCGACGCCCGCCGCGTGACCTTCGGCTACCGCGACAGCGAGATTTTGAAGGAGGTCAGCCTGCACATCCCGGAGCACGGCATCGTGGGCATCACGGGCCGCAGCGGCAGCGGCAAATCCACACTGCTCAAGCTGCTCATGCGGTTCTGGGACACGGATTTAGGCCGGGTCGAGATCTCCGGCGAGAACATCAAGGGCATCAACACGGCGTCGCTGCGCGCAGCGGAGAGCTTCGTCGAGCAGGACACCGTGCTGTTCCATGACAGTATTGAAGAAAATGTCAAAATTGCCAACCGGAACGCGACCCATGAGCAGGTCGTGGCAGCCTGCAGGAAGGCGTCCATCCACGACTTTATCATGACGCTGCCGCAGGGCTACGACACGTCCGTCGGTGAGCTGGGCGATACCCTCTCGGGTGGCGAGCGGCAGCGGCTCGGTGTGGCGCGGGCATTTCTGCACGATGCACCGTTCATTCTGCTGGACGAACCGACGAGCAACCTCGACAGCCTGAACGAGGCCGTCATCTTGCGCAGTCTGGCCGAGGAGCGGGCCAGCAAGACCGTGGTGCTTGTATCCCACCGCGCCTCGACGATGCGAATTGCTGACACGACGTACTCTGTGGAAAACGGGAGGATGAGCTGATGGCCGTTACGAACACTGTAGGGGGCGGCGTCCCCGGCGCCCCGGAGAAGAAGCGCCAACAGGAAAAGGCCACTGTCGGCCTGATGATCGAGCTATACTGCCGCGGCCATCACGGCACACCCAAGGGTCGGCTCTGCCCCGACTGCGCGGTCCTGCGGGACTACGCCGACGCGCGGGTGGACCACTGCCCGCATATAGCGACCAAAACGTTCTGCAGCGTCTGCCAAACGCACTGCTACAAGCCCGAGATGCGGGAGCGCATCCGCCAGGTCATGCGCTGGAGCGGTCCGCGGATGCTGTTCCACCATCCCGTTTTGGCGGTGCGGCATCTGGCAGAGACGCGGAAGCAGAAAAAGGGGCAATAAGATATTGAATATGCCGGAAGGGGAGAGAGGTCCCTCCGGCTTTTTTGCTGTCTGTAGGGGCCGGGCATGCCCGGCCCTCGGCCTTCCCGCAAGTGCGGCGTTACAGGTAGGCTGCGGGCGGGGCATGCCCCGCCCCTACCGGGTGGTTTCCGTAAGCGCGCATCACTGCCCGGCCTCTGCCGTGATGCTTTCACAATTTGTTCAAAGCTGCACAATTTAAGTTAGTAATAACTATCTACTTTTCACAAACCTGTTTGGTTAGCCTAACTTCCGTATTGACATCGGGAGTTAGTGGTGGTAAACTACCATCGTAAGCGGTTAGAGCGTTCTAACCGCATGCTTTTGCACCAAGCGTTAGCATAGGCTAATATATTGCAGAATCGCAAAAGGGGAGTGTGTGGAATGCCTTTAACGATGACTAAAGCAGGCGATACCGTTACCATCCGAAAGATCACCGGCAAGGATGAGGTCCGCCAGCATCTGGCCGAGCTTGGCTTTGTCGTGGGGGAGACCGTTACCGTGGTCAATGAGATCAGCGGCAACCTCATCCTTCAGGTCAAGGAAGCGCGCATCGCGCTGGATAAGACCCTGGCCATGCGTATTATCGTTGCGTAAAAAATTTGGAATCACAGCCCCTCGGCTGTTTGATTGATTGTACCAAGAGGAGGAACGAAGTATGAAGACTCTGAAAGATGTACAGGTCGGCGAGACCGTCACCGTTGCCAAGCTGCACGGCGAGGGCCCTGTCAAGCGCCGCATCATGGACATGGGCCTGACCAAGGGCACCAAGGTTTACGTCCGCAAGGTCGCACCTCTGGGCGACCCGATGGAGCTGACCGTCCGCAACTACGAGCTCAGCGTCCGCAAGGCTGACGCCGAAATGATCGAAGTTGAGTGAGTTCTGAAAAAGTAAAGAAAGGGGTTTAACCAAATGGCAATTAAAATTGCTCTGGCAGGCAACCCGAACTGCGGTAAAACCACCCTGTTCAACAGCCTGACCGGTTCTAACCAGTATGTCGGCAACTGGCCCGGCGTTACCGTCGAGAAGAAGGAGGGCAAGCTCAAAGGGCACGACGACGTCGTGATCCAGGACCTGCCCGGTATCTACTCTCTGTCTCCCTACACGCTGGAGGAGGTCGTTGCCCGCGGCTACCTCGTCAATGAGAAGCCCGACGCCATCCTGAACATCATCGACGGCACCAACATCGAGCGTAACCTCTACCTGACCACCCAGCTGATCGAGCTCGGCATCCCCGTTGTCATGGCTGTCAACATGATCGACCTCGTCCGCAAGAACGGCGACAAGATCGACCTGAAGAAGCTGTCCAACGAGCTGGGCTGCGAGGCCGTCGAAATCTCCGCCCTGAAGAACGAGGGCAGCGAGAAGGCTGCCGAGCTGGCCGTTGCCGCCGCCAAGAAGGGCAAGGCAGGCGAGCTGCCTCACGTCTTTACCGGCAGCGTTGAGCATGCCATCGCCCACATTGAGGAGTCCATTCAGGGCAAGGTCGATGACCGCTTCCTGCGCTGGTACGCTGTCAAACTGTTTGAGCGCGACGACAAGGTCCAGGCTGAGCTGAACCTGAACAAAGAGCTGCTAGACCACATCGACGCCCACATCACCGACTGCGAGAAGGAAATGGACGATGACGCCGAGAGCATCATCACCAACCAGCGCTACGCTTACATCAACGGCGTTGTTGACAAGGCCGTCAAGAAGAAGCCCCGCACCGAGAACCTGACTGTCTCCGATAAGGTCGACCAGTTCGTCACGAACCGTATCCTGGCTCTGCCGATTTTCGCAGCCATCATGTGGCTGATGTACGCCATCGCGATGGGCACCTCCGTTGCGGACGGCGGCATCGGCATCGGCACCTTTGCCACCGACTGGACGAACGATGTTCTGTTCGGTGAGATTGTCCCGAACGCCCTGGGCGGCCTGCTGGAATCCATCGGCGTTGCTGGCTGGCTGTACGGCCTGATCATGGACGGCATCGTCGCCGGTGTCGGCGCTGTTCTGGGCTTCGTTCCCCAGATGCTCGTTCTGTTCTTCCTGCTGTCCATCCTCGAGGACGTCGGCTACATGGCCCGTGTCGCCTTCATCATGGACCGTATCTTCCGCCGCTTCGGCCTGTCCGGCAAGAGCTTCATTCCCATGCTGGTCGGCACCGGCTGCGGTGTTCCCGGCGTTATGGCTTCCCGCACCATCGAGAACGAGCGTGACCGCCGTATGACGATCATGACCACCTGCTTCATTCCCTGCGGCGCTAAGATGCCCATCATCGGCCTGTTTGCAGGTGCTCTGTTCGGCGGCAGCAGCTGGGTCGCCACCTCTGCTTACTTCATCGGCTTTGCAGCCATCATCATCTCCGGCATCATCCTGAAAAAGACGAAGTTGTTCGCCGGTGATCCTGCTCCGTTCGTTATGGAGCTGCCCGCTTACCATGTGCCCGCCTGGGGCAACGTCCTGCGCGCTACTTGGGAGCGCGGCTGGTCCTTCATCAAGCGTGCCGGCACCGTCATTCTGGCTTCTACCATCATCCTGTGGTTCCTGCAGGGCTTCGGCTTCGAGAACGGTGCCTTCACGATGGTCGAGGATCAGGACAACTCCATTCTGGCTATCGTTGCAAGCGCAATTTCCTGGATCTTTATCCCGCAGGGCTTCGGTGATTGGCGTGCAACCGTCGCGTCTATCTCCGGCCTGATCGCCAAGGAGAACGTCGTCGGCACCTTCGGTGTTCTGTACCACTTCGGCGGCGAACTCTCCGACAATGGCGACGAGATTTGGCCTGAGGTTGCTGCCAACTTCACCGCCCTCTCCGCTTACAGCTTCATGATCTTCAACCTGCTGTGCGCTCCCTGCTTTGCCGCTATGGGCGCCATCAAGCGCGAGATGAACAACGGCAAGTGGACTGCTATCGCCATCGGCTATATGTGCCTGCTGGCCTACTGCGCTTCTCTGGTCGTTTACCAGATCGGCGGCCTGATCACCGGCGAGGTCGGCTTCAACTTCTTCACCATCGTGGCTGTCGCCATCATCGCTCTGACCCTCTACCTGCTGTTCCGTCCCAACAAGTACGAGAACGTCAACGAGGTTCAGTTCGATTCCAAGAAGGCTGTTGCTTCCAAGTAATTTTGAGTGTACGATAATACCGTATTCTTCCGGAAAGGAGCGGACTTTTTATGATGGAGTTTTTAGCTGCTAATTTCAACCTGCCTACGATCATCGTTTCGATTTTCGTGTTTGGCGGTACCGGCTGGCTCTTGTATCATGAACACAAGACCGGCGGCCTCGGCTGCTGTGACGGCTCCTGCGGGGGCGGCGGCTGCGGCAGTCACGGCGGCTGCACAGGTAATTGTAAGACCTGCGGCGGTGCCTGCCACAGTAAGTAAAGCATAAGTGCCTGAAGGGGGCGCGGGTCCGTTCGTGGCCCGCGCCCCTTTTAGTTTGGTATAAGGAGAGATGTACCTTGACCCTGACCGATTCCAACCTGCGTTATCTGCTGGCCATCCACCATCTGGCGCAGCAAAGCACCGAGGTCTCGCCGCTGGCACTGGCGCAGGCCATGGGCGTGACCAAGCCCAGCGTCACCAGCATCCTGACCAGCCTGATGAAGCAGGGGGTCATTGTGCGGCGGCGGTACGGCAAAATTTACATCACGGACCGCGGCGTGCTCTACGCGCGCTATTACGACGAACTGGTCGAGAAGATTTTGCAGCACTTCCCGCTGGCGGGCGAAGGCTTCACCCCCGAGGAATGCTACAGTGCCGCGGTGGCCATGGCCGTGTCGCTGCCCGCAAGGGAGATTGACGAGAAGTGCGAGAGCCTGTACGGGGAGGATTGTAGGGAGGGGTCTTGACCCCTCCGCGGGGCGTCGAGGACGCCGCCCCCTACAGTAGGGGAGAGGTTTATCCCTCACGGGAGGGTCAAGACCCTCCCCCACAAATCACCCATAAAAATTCCCTTTGCAAATTCTATTGCACACCGCCGCGAATTGTGGTAAAGTAAATTTATATAGGTATAAACGAGGGGGAACCATAATGCAGCTGAATCCGCATTACGCCGAGCTGAACGAGAGCTATCTGTTCAGCACCATTGCCCACAAGGTAGCCGACTACCAGAAGGCCCATCCCGAGGCAGACGTCATCCGTCTGGGCATCGGCGACGTCACCCTGCCGCTGGCGGCATCCGTGACGGAGGCCATGCACAAGGCCGTTGAGGAGCAGGGCCACAAGGGTACGTTCCACGGCTATATTCCCAGCGAGCAGGGCTATGAGTTCCTGCGCGACGCTATCCGCAGGTATTACGCGGGCCACGGTGTCGAGCTGGACATGTCCGAAATTTTCATCTCCGACGGTGCCAAGAGCGACCTAGGCAACCTGCTGGACCTGTTCAGTCAGGACAACACGATCCTTGTTCCCGACCCGGTCTACCCGGTCTACGTCGATGACAACGTGATGGCGGGCCGCAAGATTCTCTACCTGCCCGCCACGGCGGAGAACCACTTCCTGCCGATGCCGGACGAGGCCCCCCACGCGGACATCGTCTACATCTGCAGCCCCAACAACCCCACCGGCGCGACCTACTCCGTCGAGCAGCTCAAGGCCTGGGTCGCCTGGGCGAAGGCCAATGACGCGGTCATCCTGTTTGATGCTGCCTACGAGTGCTTCGTCTCCGAGCCGGGTCTCGCCCGCAGCATCTTTGAGGTCGAGGGCGCGAAGGAGGTTGCCATCGAGGTGTGCAGCTTCTCCAAGATCGCAGGCTTCACCGGCACCCGCTGCGGCTACACCGTCGTGCCGCAGGCGCTGGCCGGCGGCAAGCTGAACAAGATGTGGCTGCGCCGCCAGACTACGAAGTTCAACGGCGTTGCCTATGTTGTGCAGCGCGGTGCCGAGGCCGTCTTTACCGACGAGGGCATGAAGGAGATCCAGCAGAACCTCGACTACTACCGCGCCAACGCCGCTGTCATTGCGGCAGCGCTGGACGAGGCCGGTGTCTGGTACTGCGGCGGCAAGAACAGCCCCTACATCTGGCTGCGCTGCCCCAACGAGATGGGCAGCTGGGAGTTTTTTGACTGGCTGCTCGAGCACGCCCACGTTGTGGGCACCCCCGGCGAGGGCTTCGGCCCCTGCGGCAAGGGGTATTTCCGTCTGACGGCGTTCGGCGATGCCGAGCGCACCAAGGAGGCCGCCGCACGCATCAAAGCGGCGCTGGCCACACTGTAATATTGCGGGAGGTTTACACCATGAAACCAAATGAAGAAATCATGGAATTTCTGAAAGAGAATCCCACCTTCTACCTTGCCACCGTCGATGGCTATCTGCCCCGCGTGCGTCCCATCGGTTTTGCCATGTGGTACAACGGCCACCTGTGCATTGCCCTGGGCAAGCACAAGGCCGCCTACAAGCAGCTTTTGGACAACACGAACCTCGAGATCTGCGCCGCCAATGACCGCGGCGAGTGGCTGCGCGTGCAGGGCACGGCGAACTTTGACAACAGCCCCGAGGCCCAGGCCGCCGCGTTCCAGGTCATGCCCCAGCTGGCCGATATGTATAATGCGGAGACGGGCAACAAGCTCGGCATCGTCTACCTCGACCATCTGTCCGCCAAACTCTTCTCAATGTCCGGCACGGTAAAGGACATTATGAGCTACTGATACTTATAAAACAGGGCAGCCCCGGTATGCGTTGTGCATACCGGGGCTGCTTTTTGTTGTAGGGAACGGACGCAAGCTCCCTGCTGGTAAGACAGTAAAATCAAATTTCTTAGAACAGGCATGATTTCGGTCATGCCTGTTCCGCTTTTAGCAGCTCATCCACGGAAATATAGCTCACAAGATCGTACTCGATGCACATATTTGTAAATTCAACCGTTTCGGTTCTTGCCATTATGTTAAAACTCCTTCATCAAAAAAGTAAAACGGATTTACCACATTCTCCGCCCCGAACACTTTTATCGCCATTCGATACATGGCTCTTGCGTGGATACGGTCATGCCAGATAAAACGGCGCAGGACTTTACGCAGTGACCAATCCTCACCATAGCTGCCTTTTCTGACGGTATTTTGCAGAAAATCAGGGTTAGATTCAAGCGATTCAAATCCCCGCTTGCGGCATTCGTATATGTTGCCGTCATGATCGGCATCTACAGCAATCTCCGCAAAATAATATGTATTCACATTCTTTGTATGCTCGTACATTTCATTTGCTGTGCGGGGGACTCGTCCGTAAAAGGTCTTGCGTTCCGGTGCGGCGGCTGCGTTCTTATCCGGGATAGATTCGTACAATGCAAGGAAATCCTTTGCTGACTTCAACGCAAGGGTTTTAAGCGTCTCATATTCTTCTATTGTCAGTTGTGCTTGTTCGCTTTCAAAAAGCACATCGGAATCCGCATCCCGAATTGTAAGCTCGGAGCATTTTTCTCCGACGATCACGATTTCTGTTTTGCCTGCGGCCTCCATGCCCAGCCAGCTGCAATAAGAAACGATTTCCTGTGGCATCTTTGTCTTTGCGATTTCAAGGCTTTCGCCACGGGTATATGCACCGACAAAATTTGTGGCATAAAGCAAGGTGTCGTTGCCATTATGCTCCCATACGCAGTTAATTATCATAACGCTCCTCCGACCTGAGGTTGCTCCGAAGATCAATACTCGTTGACCGCTTTAAGGTCCTCCTCTGGATTGCTGTCCATATTGAATGTAAAAGACAATAAATTTTCCATCCGACGAAGCTCTCACTTGTGTGTACACACATTGTAGCACGGCGATAGCTCGGTTCTCAATAGGCTTTTCAAAAGTCAGCACTTTAAAATGTAACTTTCCTGTGTTCGCAAGCCGATTTGATGGTTTTTATGCAGCCGGACATACTCTGCATTGAAATCCCCACCGATTGGTTTTACCGTTTTGTGGGGTAATTAGCTTAATCGCAAATATTCATGCTCATCAGGGAACGATATTCATCATAGCGTGATTTGCTGTTTCGTGGGGATTTACCACGAGAATGACTACTACTTCACCCGTTTCACTATCCTTGCCTTACAGAGCAGAAAACAAGCGTTTTTCGACCCTTAAACGCACAAAAACAGGCGGCATCCAACCGAAGTTGAATGTCGCCTGTTTTGTCTGATCCTGTTTCGCAGTTGCCGATTTCGTAATTCTCTCAAATTACTGTCTTACCGGCACACGCCTCAGGGAGGCCGTTTGTTACTTTACTGCTCCTGCGCGGCAAACAGCTGCGGGGCTGCCTTGTAGATCAGCACCGCGGCCACCGTGGTCAGGATGGTCTCGGGCAGCATGTAGCTGCCGTTGTAGGTCAGGCTGTAGGTCCAGGCGGGCAGACCGTCGCTCAGGTTGCCCCAGATCAGCACGCCGGACAGGAAGCTGCACAGGAAGCGGATGCCGCACACCGCTGCCGTGCCGACGGCCACGCCGACCAGACGGTTCTTGAACGGCTTGGCAATCGCACCGGCCAGGCCCAGCAGGGTGAAGGCCAGCACGTAGTCCAGCAGGATCATACCCACCAGCGGCAGCAGGCCGGGAGCCGGGGGCGCGTAGAAGCCCAGCAGCATCTGCAGCAGGCTGTTGACGAAGCCCGTGAACAGTCCCCATTTTGTGCCGTGGCGGTAGGAGACCAGGATGAACGGCAGCATGCTCAGCAGGGTGATGGAGCCGCCGTTGGGCATCTCAAAAATTTTGATGTTCGCCAGCACGGTGCCCAGGGCGATCATCAGAGCGCACTCCACGAGAGTGCGGGTCTTGGAATAGGTTTTGGACATGGTATCCACTCCTCAAAAAATGTAACGTAAAAACAGGAAAACGCCCGCAAGGTACACTTGCAGGCGCAAAAGCGTTATGACGTGTTGGGTCAAACTTCCTACGCCGGCATTGCCCGGATCAGGTTCAAGGCGACCCGAAACTGCGGTTTGTTTCGATCTCAGCCGAGGATGCCCCTCAGCGCCCCTGTTTTTATGTCCAAACCTATTATACACGCCCACCGCTGATT
>ENA-UEPW01000556-UEPW01000556.1-human-gut-metagenome-genome-assembly--contig:-NODE-556-length-25410-cov-5.011961_pt1 | contig 25410 bp, 21 predicted proteins | sample MGYA00242935_ERZ507936 | MGnify/ENA primary metagenome ERZ507936 (study PRJEB26167, sample SAMN06115469) | human gut metagenome | host: Homo sapiens | place: China:Chongqing | collected 2016-06-23... | reverse complement strand
TCGAGGGCAAAACGGGTACGAGAGTTCATCTGTGATCTTCCCCCTCCCCATCCCTTGTACCGCAGCAGCTTCTAACCCTCGATGGCCGTCCTGACAGTCTGATCCATGGCTCCCGGCGCAGCCGGCAGCCTGTGGGCGTGTCCACGGCATCGAGGGTAAGACCGGTACAAGAGTCCACCTGTGACCTTCTCCCTCTCCGCTCCTTGCACCACAATGACCTCCGCCCCTCGATGGCCGTCCTGACAGTCTGATCCACGGCTCCCGGCGCAGCCGGCAGCCTGTGGGCGTGCCCACGGCATCGAGGGTAAGACAGGTACAAGAGTCCACCTATAACACACATCGCCTTCCTGATAGGGCGGGACACCTTATGTGCCCCGCCCTATTAGTTTACCCAATTCCTGACAGTGCAGATCCATATCACCGCTCCGGGTTTTTCTCCGCCCATTATAAATTCTCACAAAAATTCTCCTCTTTCTTTGTGCTGGTGGCCGTAAATTTGTGATTTTCCTCATTCCCCGTTGAAATCCCGGCGCAAATCCTGTATAATAACGCATAGTTGACAGGGGTATTCTCCCTGTCCGCAGCATTCGTACAGCTTCGGTTCAAATGTGCGTCTGCCAACAATTAAAGGAGGAAAATTGAATGAAAAAGATCCTTGCGCTGATCCTTGCGCTGGTCATGGCTCTGAGCCTGGTGGCCTGCGGCTCCAAGGACGACAACGACACACCCGATGACGGCGACAAGACCAACACCATCAAGGTCGGTCTGATCTGCATCGGCGACGAGAACGATCAGGGCTACACCTACAACTTCATCCGCGGTAAGGAAGCCGCTACCCAGGCACTGGCTGCCAAGGGCATCAACGTGGAGTGGGTCATCAAGTACAACAAGGGTGAGAACGACGACTGCACCAACGCCAACATCGAGTGCGCCGAGGAAGGCTGCCAGCTCATCATCAACAACTCCTACGGCCATGAGCCCTTCATGCTGAAGGTGGCCGGCAAGAGCGAGTACAAGGACATCCAGTTCATCGGCTGCACCAACTGTGGCTCCCGCAGCGACAGTCTGGAGAACACCCACAACGCCTTCGCCAACATCTACGAGGGCCGCTATGTGGCCGGCGTGGTGGCTGGCATGAAGCTGCAGGAGATGATCGACAACGGTGACATCACCGCCGAGCAGGCTGTCATCGGCTACGTGGGCGCTTTCTCCTTCGCTGAGGTCATTTCCGGCTTCACCGCTTACTATCTGGGCGCCAAGAGCGTCTGCCCCTCCGTCACCATGAAGGTCCAGTTCGTGGGCTCTTGGTCCGACGCCACTGAGGAGGCCAACGCCGCTTCCGCTCTGTGCGATGCCGGCTGCGTGATGATCTCCCAGCACTCCGATAACACCACCCCCGCCACCATGGCTCAGACCAAGGGTGCTTTCCATACCGGCTACAACAACGACATGACCGGCGTTGCTCCCGATGCCTCCCTGATCGGCACCCGCATCGACTGGGCTCCCTACTTTGAGTACGCCATCGAGACCGTCTACAACGGCGGCACCATCGATCAGGACTGGTGCAAGGGCATTGCCGACGGCTCCGTGGTCATGACCACCCTGAACGAGAAGATCTGCGCTAAGGGTACTGCCGAGAAGGTGGCCGAGGTGGAGAAGGCTCTGAAGGACGGCACTCTGCAGGTCTTTGATACCAGCAAGTTCACCGTCAAAGGTGAGACCGTCACCCACGCCTTCGCTCTGGATACCGACGGCGACTTCACCCCCGACGCCGAGGAGGCCGTGTTCGACGGCGCTTTCCACGAGTCCTACTTCCAGTCCGCCCCCTACTTCACCCTGCAGATCGACGGGATCGAGTGGCTGAACTCCGCCTACGGCAACTAAGCCTCTCCCTCCCCAGCCAAGCGGACAACAAGCTGTAAACTGAAAAAGGGTACGGCTGCACACAGGCAGCCGTACCCTTTTTTCGTGGTGGTATCTAAAAAATTTTTAGTTTTCCTGACGATTTGTTGATTTCTCCAAAAAATCAGCGGTACTTTCTGCATAGCAGACGCCCAGTTTTTATTTACTTTTTCGGCTGCTTATGATAACATATTTATATTATATATTGTCCGGAAACCGTACCGGGGCGGCAGCGCCCCAATTCACAACGAAAGGATGACAGCCTTGGAAACTGTTTGCGCCATTGAGCTGAGAAACATCACCAAACGTTTCGGCAGCGTCGTCGCCAACGATGGCATCAATCTGGCCCTGAACCGTGGTGAGATCCTCTCCCTGCTGGGGGAGAACGGCAGCGGTAAGACCACCCTGATGAATATGCTGGCCGGCATCTATTTCCCTGACGAGGGCGAGATCTTGGTAGAGGGGAAGCCCGTATCCATCCGCTCCCCCAAGGATTCCTTCCAGTACGGCATCGGCATGATCCATCAGCACTATAAGCTGGTGGACGTGTTCACCGCCGCCGAGAACATCGTGTTGGGTCTGGACGAGGGCGGCCGCCTGGACATCAAGGCCGCCAACGCCAAGGTCAAGGAGATCTGCGACCGCTACGGCTTCGACATCGACCCCACTCAGAAGATCTACGATATGTCCGTCTCTCAGAAGCAGACGGTGGAGATCGTCAAGGTCCTGTACCGTGGGGCGGATATCCTCATTCTGGACGAGCCCACCGCCGTGCTGACCCCGCAGGAGACGGAGAAGCTCTTCACCGTCCTGCGGAACATGAAGGCCGACGGCAAGGCCATCGTCATCATCACCCACAAGCTCCACGAGGTCATGGCCCTGTCCGACAAGGTGGCCGTCCTCCGCAAGGGCAAGTACATCGGCACCGTCAAGACCTCCGAGACGAATCCGCAGGCTCTGACGGACATGATGGTGGGCCACAGTGTGACCCTGAACATCGACCGCCCCAAGTACGACGCTCCCGTCCCCCGCCTGACCCTGAAGGGCATCACCTGCTACGACGGCGAGGGCGTAAAGCGGTTGGACAACGTCTCCTTCACCGCTCTGGGCGGTGAGATCCTGGGCATCGCCGGCATCGCCGGTTCCGGCCAGAGGGAGCTGCTGGAGGCCATTGCCGGCCTGCATCCCGTGGCTGAAGGCTCCATCCAGTTCACTCCGGAGGGTAAGCCCGCCTCTGAACTGGTAGGCAAGACCCCCATGCAGATCAAAAAGGCCGGCGTGGCCATGGCCTTCGTGCCGGAGGATCGTTTGGGCATGGGGCTGGTTGGCTCCATGGGCATGACGGACAACATGATGCTCCGCTCCTGGCGAAAGGGCAAGGGCATCTTCGTCAACCGCAAGGACCCCAACGAGCTGGCCATGCAGGTCTGGAAGGAGCTGGAGGTGGTCACCCCCAGCACCGACTTCCCCGTGCGCCGGATGTCCGGCGGCAACGTGCAGAAGGTGCTGGTAGGCCGTGAGATCGCCACCGCCCCCTCCGTGCTGATGACCGCCTACGCCGTGCGTGGTCTGGATATCAACACCTCCTACACCATCTATAACCTCCTCACCAAGGAAAAGATGCAGGGCTCTGCCGTCATTTACGTCGGCGAGGATCTGGACGTGCTGCTGGAGCTGTGCGACCGTATTCTGGTGCTGTGCGGCGGTAAGGTCAGCGGCATCGTAGACGGTCGCACCACCACCAAGGAAGAGGTAGGCCTGCTGATGACCCGTGTCGGCGGAAAGGAGAAAGCCGCTCATGAATAACTCGATGAAAACGCCCCTGATCCGTCTGGCCAAGCGAGAGGGCATGGACAAGCGGACGGTGTGGGCCATCCGTGTGGGCTCCATCCTGCTGGCGCTGCTGCTGGGCGCACTGGTCATCGCCATCTCCGGTGTGAACCCCTTCAAAGCCTACGGCACCATCATCACCGGCGCTTTGGGCAAAAAGACCGCCATCCGCCAGACGGTGAAGATCGCCGTCCCCCTGTTGGGCTGCGCCCTGGCCATCGCTCCATGCTTCAAGATGCGCTTCTGGAACATCGGCGCCGAGGGCCAGATCACGGCCGGCGCCATCGCCGCCTCCTACTTCGCCCTCTACTGGGTCGGTAAGGTCCCCAGCGCCGTGCTGCTGCTCATCATGGGCGCTGCGGGCGCCGTGGCCGGCGGCATTTGGGCGCTGATCCCCGCCTTCTTCAAGGCCCGCTGGAACACCAACGAGACTCTGTTCACCCTGATGATGAACTACATCATCATCGGCGTGGTCCGCTGGCTGCAGGGCGGCCCGTGGGAGGGTCGTCCCGGCTCTCAGATCATCCCCATGTTCGATCAGTCCGCTTGGCTGCCGGAGGTTTTCGGCGTCCACTGCGGCTGGATCATTGTGCTGGTGCTGGTGGTGGTAATGCACCTCTACATGAACTACACCAAGCACGGCTACGAGATCGCCGTCATCGGTGACTCCCTGAACACCGCCCGCTACGCCGGTATGAACGTGGGCCACGTCATGATGCGTACCATGTTCCTCTCCGGTGCCATCAGCGGTCTGGTGGGCTTCATCGTGGCCTCCGGTGCCAACAACACCCTGTATGACGGCGTGGCCAACGGCGTGGGCTTCACCTCCATCACGGTGGCATGGCTGAGCCAGCTGAACGCCTTCGCCATGATCGTCATCTCCGCCCTGCTGGCCATTTTGGAAAAGGGCGCTGAGACCCTCCAGACCGCCATGCAGGTGCCTACCTCCATCAGCGACATCGTCACCGGCATCCTGCTGTTCTGTATGCTGGGCTGCGAGTTCTTCATCAACTACCGCATGATCTTCCGCCGCAAGCAGGCGGAGGCTCCCGCCGCCCCCGCCGCTGCGGAGTCCGATCAGACCGAGAGTAAGGAGGATGCGTCATGCTGAATACCGTGAATCTGTTCATCGCATTGGTGGTGGCCGCCATCACCTACGGCACGCCTCTGCTGTTCGGTACGCTGGGCGAAGTGCTGACGGAGAAATCCGGCAGCTTGAACCTGGGCGTGGAGGGCATCATGTTCATGGGCGGTGCCATCGGCCTTGGCCGTGTGTTCTACTACGAAAAGGCCGTGGAATCTCCCAGCGCTTTTCTGGCGGTGCTCATCGGTCTGCTGTGTGCCTTCATCGCCGGCGGCATCGCCTCTCTGATCTTCAGCTTCCTGACCATCACCCTCCGGGCCAACCAGAACGTCACCGGTCTGGCGCTGACCATCTTCGGCACCGGCGTGGGCCAGTATATTGGCGAGATCATGCGGATCCGTGAGGGCGGCTTCGTGGCCGTGGGCAACGACCTGAAGGCCGTATTCATCAGCTCCCCCTTCCCTCAGGCCATGCAGGATATCCCCTATGTGGGCAAGATCCTCTTCGGCAACAGCATCTTCTTCTATCTGGGGGTGGTGCTGGCCATCGTCATGCACCTGTTCCTCAACAAGAGCCGCACCGGCCTGCAGCTGCGCTCCGTGGGCGAGTCCCCGGCTACTGCCGATGCCGCCGGCATCAACGTCAGCCGCTATCGCTATCTGGGCGCCATCATCGGCGGCGGCATCTCTGCTGTGGGCGGCATGGTGTACATCACCACCATCGCCGGCTGCGTATGGAACCACGAGGGGCTGTCCGGCGTGGGCTGGCTGGCCGTGGCGCTGGTTATCTTCTGCCTGTGGCGTCCTCTGTCCGCCATTTGGGGCTCCGTGCTGTTCGGCGCTCTGATGATCCTGTACCTGCGTCTGACGATTCCCTTCATCCCCACGCAGCTGTATAAGATCCTGCCCTACGTGGTGACGCTGGTGGTGCTGATCATCGTGTCCCTGCGGAAAAAGCGGGAGGATCAGCCCCCCACCTCTCTGGGCCTGAACTACTTCCGGGAAGACCGGTAAACCGACCGAATATCCCCCGATCCTTCGGGGGATATTCTTCTGAAAGGAGTAATGATCTATGGCAAGCCTGCTGATCCGCAGCATCCGCTATCTGGTGACCTGCGACGATAAGGACCAACTGCTGGAGGACGTGGACCTCTACTGCGAGGACGGCTTCATCCGTCAGATCGGCCCCCATCTGGACATCACCGCCGACCGAACCATCGACGCCAGCCATATGCTGTGCTATCCCGGTCTGGTGAACACCCACCACCACCTGTATCAGGTGTTCTCCCGCAACCTCCCGCAGGTGCAGAATATGGAGCTGTTCGACTGGCTCAAGACCCTCTATGAGATCTGGAAAAATCTGGACGAGGACGTCATCCGTCTCTCCTCCCTCACCGGCATGGGCGAGCTGATGAAGCACGGCTGCACCACCTGCTTCGACCACCACTATGTGTTCCCCACCCACGCCGGAGACCTGATCGGCGCCCAGTTTGCCGCCGCCGACACGCTGGGTATCCGGATGTATGCCTCCCGTGGCAGCATGGATCTCAGCGTCAAGGACGGCGGCCTACCGCCGGACAGCGTAGTGCAGACGGTGGATGAGATCATGACGGACTCCGCCCGGCTCATCGAGAAGTACCACGACACCTCCTACGGAGCCATGCACCGCATCGCTCTGGCTCCCTGCTCTCCCTTCTCCGTGTCGGCGGAGCTGCTGCGCCAGAGCGCCATTCTGGCCCGCCAATACGGCGTGCGGCTGCACACCCACCTGTGTGAGACCAAGGACGAGGAGAACTTCATGCTCCAGAGGGAGGGCATCCGCCCTCTGGAGTACATGGAGCGTTTGGGCTGGACGGGCAGCGACGTGTGGTTCGCCCACGGCATTCACTTCAACGACGAGGAGCTGCGGGTGCTGGCCAAAACCGGCACCGGCGTGGCCCACTGCCCCATCAGCAACATGAAGCTCTCCTCCGGCATCGCCCGGATCCCGGAGATGCTGGAGCTGGGCGTTCCCGTGGGACTGGCCGTGGACGGCAGCGCCTCCAACGACGGCTCCAGCCTTATGGAGGAGCTGCGGGTGGCCTTCCTGCTCCACCGCCTGAACGCCAGCCGCCGGGCCCCCACCGGCTACGACGTGCTGAAAATGGCCACCCGTGGCAGCGCCCGGCTGCTGGGCCGGGACGATATCGGCCAGCTGGCGGTGGGCAAGTGCGCCGACCTCTTTATGATCGACAGCCGCCGTCTGGAGCTGGTGGGTTCCTGCTTCGACCCCAAGTCTGTGCTGGGTACCGTAGGCGTCCGGGGCCCGGTGGACTACACCGTGGTTCATGGCCGTGTCACCGTGGCCCAGGGCCATCTCATGACGGTGGACGAGGAGCGCCTGGCACAGGATGCCGAGACCTGCTGCCGCCAATATCTGGCCCGCTGAAACAAGATCAGCACCCACCCGCCAAGCGGGTGGGTGCTGATCCTTTCATTTTTCTGCTCTTTCGCAGCCTCTTACGCAAACCTGCCCCGGTATTTCCGCATACTCTCGGAAAACAGTTCGGCGCTGGTGGGCGGCGTGTAGGTGATGGCATTGGCCCCAGCCTCGATGGTGGCCCGGATGGTGTCATCCGTCGGCCCGCCGGTGGCAATGATAGGCACCTCCGGGAACTGCTCCCGGATATGGGCCACGATCTCCGGCGTCCGGGCCGCCCCGGATACGTTGAGGAAATCCACCCCCGCCGCCAGCTTCCCGGCCACGTCCGCCTGCTCCGACACCACCGTGTACACCAGCGGGATCTCCACCGTCTCTTTGATGGCCCGGATAGCCTCCTCGGTGATGAAGGTGTTGCACACCAGCCCAAAGGCCCCCTGATGCTCGGCATAGGCGGCGATGCTGGCCGACCTCTGCCCATTGGTGAGGCCACCCCCCACCCCGGCAAACACCGGCACCTCCGACACCGACAGAATGGCCTGTGTGATAGCCGGCTGGGGCGTAAAGGGATACACGGCGATGACGGCGTCGGCGTTGATGTTCTTGATAATGGCCACATCCGTGGAAAACACCAGCGACTTGATGCGCCGCCCGAAAATACGGATGCCGCTGCACTCGCTGATGCAGCGGGGAACCTGAATGCTGTGCTTGCGCAGCTCCCCCTCATAAACCGGTACAAACTTCTTCACCGTCATCCCTCCATGTCTTGTATTATTAGACACATTGTAGCATATCTCCCCGTCTCTGTAAATATTTCCCAAGTTATTCGTCAGATTTTTACGTTTTGTTCATTTTTGTAAAGTCCCTTAACAGGATGCAGCTTATAAGGGATACGTCCCCCTGCCGATCACTTGCGATCGAAGTTCGTGTGTGCTATACTGAATATCCATTCGGCAAATCGGCGTCTGTGGAAGTAATTACGCTTGCTTTATATGAGCCCAAAAATGAGGACTTGTGGTTTCGGCAAATGATGCTGGCCGATGAAGATACCATGTCCTACCATCGTGCATAGGGTGGGACAATTCCCTGGCCGGAAGATAAATCCCCGTCTATCGGTTTGACCTGCTCCCTTTTGTCCATTGTTTTCTCCTTGGCCGCAATTTCCTTTGCTCCGGAAAACGTCAAATATCATCTTAGGAGGCCGTCATGAATCTCTCCATCGTGCAGGGTGATATCACCCAATTCCACGCTGATGCTATCGTCAATGCCGCCAACACCTCCCTGCTGGGCGGCGCCGGGGTAGACGGTGCCATCCACCGGGCCGCCGGGCCGGGTCTCATGGCCGAGTGCAAAACGCTGAACGGCTGCCCCACCGGCGAGGCCCGCATCACCGGTGGCTATGACCTGCCCTGCCGGTACGTGATCCACACCCCCGGCCCCATCTGGCGGGGCGGCGGCCACGGCGAGGCCGCCCAACTGGCCTCCTGCTACCGCAGCTGCCTGACGCTGGCACTGGAGAACGGCTGCCGCACGGTGGCCTTCCCTTCCATCAGCACCGGTGTCTACCACTATCCGCTGATGCAGGCGGCTCATGTGGCCCTGAAGGCCATCACGGACTTCCTGCGCCTTCATCCGCAGCTGTCCGTCACCATGGTCTGCCACTCCCCCCAGGCCCTCCACGCCTATCAGGTGGTGTGGAATATGCTCTATCAGGAGACGAAGCCCCATGAGGACTGACCCGCAAAGCCCCATAGCGTGCGCTGCCCGTAAGCAGCACACCCTCCCGAAGCAAAAGCGCCGCCCCACCGGGCGGCGCTTTCGTCTATCGCACTCTTCAGATCTTGATAAGCTCATACGCTCTGGTGCCGATGCCGATCTTCTCGGCGTGCTCCAGACAGCTCATCCAATCCGTCTCCGGATGGATGCGATGGAAGTGGTCGTGGTCATGGACGTCACCGCCGTCGGCCGCAGAACCCCGCATCACCGGCTGAGCGTTGACGGCATCCACACAGGCCATATCCAGTGCCACCGGGTCGAAGGAGGCGAACATTCCCACATTGGGAACAATGGCGGCGTCGTTCTCGGCGTGACAGTCGCAGTTGGGCGACACGTCGATGACCAGTGAGATATGGAAGCAGGGCCGCCCGTCCACCACCGCCTTGGAGTACTCTGCGATCTTTCGGTTCAGATTCGTCACCGTCTCATCCCAGTCGATCTGGATGGCGTTCCGGGGACAGATGGCGATGCAGCGGCCGCAGCCCACGCAGCGGCTGTGATCGATGTTGGCCTTTCTCTCCGCAACGGACAGAGCGCTGTGGGCGCAGATCCTGGTACACATCCCGCAGCCCACGCAGTGTTCATGGTTCACATGGGGCTTTCCGGCGTTGTGCTGCTCCATCTTCCCGGCCCGGCTGCCGCAGCCCATGCCGATGTTCTTCAGCGCCCCGCCGAAGCCCGCCTCCTCATGGCCCTTGAAGTGGGTCAGGGAGATGAACACGTCGGCATCCATGACGGCCCGACCGATCTTGGCCTCCTTCACCAGCCGGCCGCCCACCACCGGCACAGCCACCTCGTCGCTGCCCTTGATGCCGTCTGCGATGATGACCTGACATCCCGTGGTCATGGGATTGAAGCCGTTGAGACACGCCGTATCCAGATGATCCAGCCCGTTCTTCCGTCCCCCTACATACAGGGTGTTGCAGTCGGTGAGGAAGGGCTTGCCACCCCGCTCTTTCACGAAATCTGCCACCGTCTTGGCCCAGTTGGGCCGCAAGAAGGCCAGATTGCCCGGTTCACCAAAGTGCATTTTGATGGCCACGAACTTCCGGTCGAAGTCGATTTCGCCCATCCCGGCGGTTTTCATGAGGCGGGTCAGCTTCTGCTGGAGATTCTCGTGGAAATCCGCCCGCAGATCCGCCCAATAAACTTTTGATGCCATAGGGATCCCCCGCTTTCTGTAAATTGATGCGTTCAGTCTACCACATTTCCCGAAAATGTGGTAGACTGAAAATATCCCCAAGGAGGTGTTTTTTCATGCGTCTCTTGACCCACACCGTTACCCCGCAGGAGGCCGGCCTGCCGGTACGAACCCTGCTGCGCCGGCAGCTCCGTATCTCCGGCAGCTTTCTGGCCAAGCTGAAATGGCGGCCCGGCGCCATCACCCTGAACGGTATCCCCGTCATCGTCTCCACCCGCACAGAGGCCGGCGACGTGCTGGCGGCGGACGTCTCCGACCTGCCGGGAGAAAACCCCCACATCCGCCCCGTGGCCTATCCGCTGGATATTCTGTGGGAGGACGAGGCTCTTCTCCGCCCTGACGGAGGAGACCGTCACCGTAGCCGGTGCCGTGTGCCACTATCTCCGCACCGACAGCTTCCACTGCGTCAACCGTCTGGACCGTGGCACCACCGGCGTCATGGCCGTGGCCAAGACCGGCTACATCCACCGCCTGTGCATGGAGTCGCTGCACACCGATTCCTTCCTCCGGGAGTACCGGGGCATCTGTCTGGGTACGCCCCAGCCCTCCTCCGGTGCCATCGATCTGCCCATCAGCCGGGACCCCGGCTCTCTGCTCCGCCGCACCGTGGACCCTATGGGACTCCCCGCCCGAACCCTCTACGAAACGCTGCTGCCGGGGGAGCTGTCTCTGCTGCAGCTGCTGCCCCAGACGGGCCGCACCCACCAGCTGCGGCTCCACCTCTCCGCTGTGGGCCACCCGCTGGCCGGGGACTGGCTCTACGGCACCGAGGCCCCCACCCTCATCCCCCGTCCGGCGCTGCACTCCTACCGTCTCCGGCTCCTGCACCCCGTGACCCGCCGCTGGCTGGATGTCACCGCCCCGCTGCCGGAGGATATGCGCCGCCTGCTCCCGCCGGACTGCGATCCCGCATAAAAAGCTGCCCCGCCTGCATCGCAGGCGGGGCAGCTTTTTCCCATCAGCCGTCCGCAGACGGCCCTTATTCCATCATCTGCCGCGCAAAGCACCGGGCCTTCTCCCGGATCCCCGGCAGGCGCACCAGACTCCCCCGCTCATTGGCTGTCTCCAGCAGGCAGAACCGTGGCGGCAGATAGAAGGCCTTATTCATGTTCAGCGCCGAGATCAGTTGCCGGGCCAGCAGATCGCCGCCGGAGTAGCCGGACACCACCAGTCCGTAAAGCCGCTTGTCATAGAACCGGGTCTGGCGGAACAAGGCCGTCAGACGGTTGACGCAGGCGGTGAGATTGGCGGAGAGGGCATCGTTATAGTTGGCGCAGACCATCACCAGCGTGTCGCAGGAGCGCACCGCCGGATACACCTCCTCCACCATCGGCCCGCCATAGAAGCACCCGCCCTGCTCCCCGAAGTGCATACAGGCGGTGTAGCTGCATCCGTTGCAGTCGGCCATGGTCCCGTTCCGCAGGCAGATCTCCTGCACCTGCACCTCCGGCGGCAGGGATCGGCGCACCATCTCCCACAGCGCCAGCGTGTTGGAGGTGCTGCGCTGGGAGGCGTGCAGCGCCAGCACCCGCCCCACGGGGGCAGGCCCCTCCCACGCCGTCAGCCGCTCCAGCAGCTCCGATACGGCGGCCCGGAAGGCCGTCTCCTCATCGGTGCCGCCGATCTGGGCCTGCACCCGGAAGTTCCGCAGGGAACCGGTGGCCTCCACCAGCGGGCGTCCCAGAAAGGCGCAGCCCGCCTGATTGGCGGCGAACACCAGATCACGGGCGGCGTCCTTGGTGTATAGCTCTCCCCGCCCCGTCACCACCAGCCCCGCTACGCAGCCCTCCAGCAGCGTCCGGCTCCTCCGCAGGGTCATCAGCATCCGATACCCGCTCTCGCTGCATCCGCTCTCGTCCAGTGCCAGAGCAAACAGCAGCCGCTGTCCGGCCAGCCCCTCCAGCCCCGCATCCGGGTCACGGATCTGGCTGTCCGGCGGCAGCAGCGGTGTCAGCAGCGCCAACAGCTCCCGGCTGTATGGATTCTCCGGCAGCAGCACCGTCAGTGCCATCCCGCTCCCTCCTTCTTCATCGGATCGCCCGCAGGCGCTCCATGGTATCTCTCAAACGCTCCTGCAAGGCCTCCGGCAGGGGCAGCCGCTCCGGCTCCGTCCCCGTGGGGAGCAGCCGGTTTCTGGCCCCCATAAACACCCCATCCAGATAGGTGGACGAGCAGTGCCACTGCCCCCGCAGACAGGCCAGCAGGCTCAGCGCCCCGGAGCTGAGGGCCGGGGCCACATAGGGCTTGAAGCCCAGCCGCCGCATCTCCAGATTGGCTGAGACCACCCGCTCCGTCAGCTCACGGGACAGTGCGTCGTCGTAGTGCTCTATGGAGTTGGCCACCACCAGATCGGCCCCGTGTGGGCCGTAGGTGCGCCCCTCCGTCAAAAAGGCGGCAAACCGTGGCTCCTTCTGGGCATAGTACATGGCTCTGGCCTGCATGACCCCCAGTCCGAAGCCCCGCACCTGATGGGAAAACAGCCCTCCGCCGTCCCACCGGCCCGTCTCGTCCCGGTTGCTCTCCTCCAGCACCGCCCGGCACAGGGGATCCACCGGATCGCTGACCACGCAGAACATTCCTCCATAGCGCCGCTGCCGGGCCATGCGGGCATAGCGGACCGCCAGTTCCCGGTTCACCTGATACTGGGCCATGCGGACGTCCCCGGAGGTAACGGAGGTATCCGGCACGAACCGGGAGGCGCAGAACAGGAACACATCCCCGTCAAACACCTCCTCCGGGGAGACGATCTCCACCGGCGGCAATCTCTCCCCCTCCGGTGAGACGATCTGGTTCAGCTCCATCTCCCACCGCTGGGGAACGTTCTCCCGCACGTCGCAGATGCCGATGGAGTCGATGACATCGCCTCCCAGCAGCCGCAGCCCCATGAGAAGGGTACTGCCCACATCGCCCAGCGCCAACAGGTTCACCCGCACACGCTCCCTCCTCCGGAGGGGAGGCAGCAGCTCCTCCTGTCGGGGGTGGGCCAGATTTACCGCCCGCACACGCCCGGCGGCTATGGCCGCCGCCAGCGCCGGATCTGTCTCCGGCTCCTCCGCCGTCACAAGGGTCGATACCCCCTCCTCCGCGGTCAGCAGGGACGGCGCCGTCACCGGGAAGGTATCCCGCCCGATACCGGGTGTGCGGTGAAATCCGAACAGCACCTCCCCCGTCTCCGGCAGAGCGTGCAGCGCCGGAAGCGCCAGCACCTCCCGGCTGCACAGGGGATAGCCGCCGCAGTCATAGTATCGCACGTTAGCCTCCTTATTCTGCGGGACGCACCCGCTTCAGCAGCTCGATGTCCTCCTCCAGATAGGTGGAGGCGGTACGGCTCAAATCATAGGTCATGCACCCGCCCTTATCCGGATACAGGGGCAGGATCACCGCCTCGCTGAGGCGGTTCAGCGTCAGGTTCCGGGCGTAGAGGGAGCGGTACTCCGCCTCCAGTGCCAGCAGGATGTCCCTTGCGTTTTCCAGACAGCACAGGCTCAGCCGCCACGCCACATCCGGGGCAATGGGGGCAAATTCCGGGGAGGCGTAGGGCAAGATGCGGTTGACAGAGGGCTGAAGCCCCTCCGTGGGCCGATCCCGCCGCCGCACGGTGTCTCCGCCGATGAAGGGGTACAGGGTGGACTCCACGAACCGCATCCGCAGATTGGGCAGATAGTAGATGCTCTCCACCGGATACCCCAGCTCCTCCATCAGATCCCGGCCCATGCCAGTTAGATAGCCCACCAGCACCAGATCCACCTGCGTCCCCGTCTCCTTCAGCAGCGGCGACAGACTCCGCAGCCGCTTGCCGTCGTGGAGCAGATCATCCACCAAGATAACGGGCCGGTCAAAGGCCCGGATGGTCCGCACCTGATCCGGCAGCGGCGAATACTCCGGGTAGGCCTCGATGGCATAGTCCGACAGATCCGCCTCATATACCTTGCCGGTACGCAGGGTCTTGGTGACGGTATTAGGCACCGCCACGCCCCGCAGCAGCTTTCCATAGGGGACGCAGATATCCGGCCCCTGCCGCCGGGGCGTCACCGGCTCGGCGGGTACACCGTTGCGTGCGGTGATGCGCTGGAGCAGCCGGTGATAGATGATCCCAGCCGACAGGCTCAGCACCAGTGACCCCGGCTGCAACTCCGTCAGCGCCTCCTGCAAGCGCCGATGGGCGACGGCCACCGCCGCCGTCACACGGGGCATGGAGGCCAGCGGAGCCTTGATGGAGGTGTCCACGTTGTGGCTCAGCACGATGGGGCAGCGCATATCCACCTCCAGCACCGGCCGCCCCGACACCGGAGCCGGGACAAAGCCCTGCCGCCGCAGCAAATTCAGCACATAGCTGTGCTCTGCACCGGGCAGCGGATCGTACAGGGCGCAGGGATACTCCCGCCCCAGTGCCATGGTAAACACCTCCGTCAGCAGCAGCTGCCCCAGCTCCCGCTGCTGGCTGCCGTCCGGCACCCACAGTCCGCTGATGAGCAGCGCCCGACCCCCGGCCTTCTGCCGCACATAGCCGGAGAGCTCCAGACTCCCCAGCCGGTCATACAGCTCACGGGACTCCAGCTGCCGGTAGCTGACGGCTCCCAGCACCTGCCCCTGCATCCCGTGGCGCAGCAGCAGGAGACTGTCGCCGCACTGCCACAGCTTCTCCACCATGGCAGCGGGGCAGATCCCCTCCAGCATGGCCTCCATGGACGCATCCGGCCGGGGATAGTCGGTAAAATCCAGATCCTCCGTCCGCAGCAGGGGCTTGTCCTGCGGCTCCCGCAGATACAGCCCCCTCCGATAGATGAACTCCTGCACCGCCGGATCCACCAGATTGCTGATGTCCCGGTTGGCGTCCACCGCCTCCCGGATGCGGGTGGAGCTGATCTCCTCCAGCGGCTCCGGCAGCGTCAGCTCCAGTACCTTGCCGTAAATGCCGCCGTAGCCGCCCCCGGCCTCCTGACCGGGCCGACGGAAGATGATGTGGTCAAAGGTATGGATGGAGTCCGGCTCCACGGGCTTGCGATAGGAGGATGCGTGAGCCACCACGTCGCTTCCCACGGCGATGGATACCTTCCGTCCGGGGAAGGCCTGCCGCAGCCGGTGGAGGTTCTCCGGGTTGGCGATGTTCACCGGGAAGTCCTCCGGGAAGATCTGCACATGGAATTCGTCCGCCACCGACATGGCGGCAATGCGCCGCCGGATGCGGTAGGGCTGGGTGCGCTTGGACCACGAGAACTCATCGATGGCCAGCAGTACCTCGAAGCCCCGATCCCGGATGGTTCGGACAATGGCCTTGTGGGACAGGGTGAATGGGTCGAAGGTACCGGGGAAAAAGGCGATGGGCCGTGGCGCTTCAAAGGTGAAGCCGCCCCGCAGCCGCTGGGCCGTCAAAAAGCGGTACAGCCGCCCCAGCATGGAGGCCCGATAGTAGAAGGACAGTGCATCCCCGTCCTCCTGACGGCAGGTGGTCAGCAGCTTCCGTGCCGTCAGGGGGAAGGCCCGGCTCTTCTCGCCGTTGCTGAGCTGTGCCGAGCCGAACACCCGTTGTCCCAGCACCAGCATGGCCTCCTGCCGGGTCTCTCCGTCGATGCCCGCCAGTCCTCGCATCAGCATCCCCAGCAGCCGGTCCCGGCGGCGTAGGCACGCCTCCTCTGGCTCCTCCGGGAATCTCTGGTGATAGATGTCGTACTCCTCATAGATGACGCCCACGGTGTCCAGCACCGGAGTCACGATGCGGCTGCTGGAGGCGCTGAGGGTCACCCCCAGATCCGCCAGGCACTCGTCCAGCTGCTCCGGCGGCAGCCACAGGGCAAGCCGCCCCAGATAGTCGGGAATGTACTTGGTGAACTCCTGCTGCCCCAGCTCCAGCCCCCGGCACAGCTCCACTGAGACCTCATTGCGCTGATCCACCGTCAGCCGGGGAGCGATCTCCAGCAGCGCCAGTCCTGCGCCGTGGCGCACCGTGACCCGGTCGCTGACCTTGATGAGGTTAGAAAGATGCGTGGCGATGTGCAGGGCCGAGCCGTGGTCGTTCCGTGCATCATCCGTCAGCAGCCGCAGGTTCACCTGCTTGATGATCCACGGCGTGGCGGTCTTGAGGTTATCCAGAAAAATATCCGATACCTGCGTCTCCTGCAAGGTCAAGCCTCCGGCGCAGATATCCTCCCGCAGCAGGGCCAGCGACATATTGCCGCAGTCCATCTCCTGCAAAATTTTCAGAGGCCGCTTCTGCCGGGGCATGGAGGTGTGGACGTGATCCAGCAGCAGCATGGCCGCCGCCTGCACCGTCAGGCTCTCCCGCCCGGACAGTACCTCCGCCGCACGGAGCAGTGCATTCAGCTGTGGCCGGGTACACAGCTCCAGCGGCAGGTCCGCCGCCGCATCCAGCAGCTGCAGCGCCACCTGATCGTCCAGCTGCTCCGGCCGCCGCAGATACGCCAGCACCGGCGCCAGAAACCCCTCCTCCCGTCCGGGGCAGCGGGAGAGCAGGGACTTCACGCAGAATTTCAGGGTGAACCGGATAGATGATCTTCTCCAGATACAGTCTCCACTGATCCAGATCCGTCACCGTCCGCAGGTCGGGACGGCTGTCCGCCGGACGCTCCTTGGCGTAGCCTGCGTGGAACCCTGCGATGATCTCCCCCATGAGAGCCGCCGCCTGACGGCGGATGTCCCCCTCACGGTGCATCAGCAGCTCATAGAGAAAGGCCAGCGTCTGCACCTTCTGTGGAATGTGCAGATACAGGGAGTAGGACTCGAACACCCCCAGATAGGCCCGCAGCCGCCGCCAGTTGGTCTCGCCACGGGCCTGCTCCAGCAGGGAGGCAAAGCTCCGCTGCCCGGTAAGCCGGTCCATCAGTTCCATGTTGTGGGCCACACACTGCATGGTCAGGGACTCCAGCACCTCCGCATCCTCCATCAGGGCCACCGCCTGCTCCGGCAGCGGCTGCGTGTCCGCCCCCTGCATGGTCACGTCCACCCCCCGGCGGATCATATACGCCTCGAAGTCCTGCAAGCGGGCATAAACTCTGGTGTAGCGGCGGCGCTTCTCCCCGTCCACGTCGTCTAACTTGTTCAAAATCACGTCAAAGGCCTCCGCCAGAGACGAGATGTGGGTGATCTCATGCCCCTCCGGGTCGTGGGTCTGCTTCACCCGGAAGTCCGCATAGATCAGCAGCAGCGCCTCCGCCGACAGATACTCCGGCTCCAGATCCCACACCGAGTGGTTGGCGGCCACATGGCCGATGTCCGTCAGCCGGTGGCGGCGGAACCACAGATCCGTGTAGTAGTAGTGCAGATACGCCACCCGCTCCCCCGGATGGCAGCCGAACTTTCCAAGATCGTGCCCGGCGGCGCTGCCGGATACCAGCGCCAGATCCACCGCCGTGCCGCTGCGCCGCAGCGCCCGGCCGCAGGTCAATGCGATGTGATGCACCCCGGCGATATGCTCCAGCGTGCGGTAGGGCGTCACCTCCAGCCCCAGCCGCATCATCTCATAGACGTACTCCCGCTTCCACTGCCGCAGCATCTGTCGATAGCTGGCGCCGCAGGCGCAATCCGCCGCCTCTGTCTCCGATAGAAAGTCGAAATCCCATGCCGGGTCAAAGGGCAGCTTCTCCCGTTCGGCGGCAAAAAGCACCTGCAAAAGCGACAGGAAAAACACCGCCCCGGCGTCATAGGCCGCAGGGGCCTCCTTCTCCGGGAACAGCTGCCGCCGGGCAAAGTCATAGGCAAAGCGCAGCCACCCGCCCTCCGGCTCTCCGCCGGAAAGCTCCGCCAGCTCCGGGCGGCACAGCTCCAGCACGTCGCCGCAGCGCAGTCGGGTGCCGTCGTAAAGGGGCGCAAAGCGCTGGATGTAGTTCTCGCTCTCCAGCCGCTCCAGCAGGGGCTGGCCGCTGAAATACTCCGCCGTAGGGCGGCCGGTGAGCCGCCGCAGCAGGGCCGTGTTCATCTGTCGGATGCGTTTTCTGTTCATGGTGTGACCTCCCGCCGGATGGATGCTGTTTTTTCCATTATGCCACAATTTCCCTCCGTCTTTCAAGGCACAGCCGGGATTTTTTCACAAAAAGCCGCCCCTTCCGCTTCAAAGCACACCCCCCTTGGCCCCGCAAAAAGCCTCGCAGAGTTTGCCGCCCGCAGGCGGCAAAGAAGTAAAATCATTTTCTCTTGCGACATGTGCGTGAGAGAAAATACTTCTCAGGCTGCAAGTGTGGAATTTGTGCGCCGCAGGCACACAAATTATGCGCGCAGCAGACTGCAAGTCCTTTGTCGGAAAACCCTCCGGGTTTTCCGACAGTCTCCACAGCGCCGGACGGGCTTCCGTCCGGCGCTGTTTGTTTTTGTATCGCTCAGAGCCGATCCATGCGGAACGCCGCATAGACATCCCGGCGGGTGAAGCTGTCCGTGGGAACGAACCACGCCTCCGGCAGCGCGGTCACGTGATCCGCCGGGTGCGCCGCCTCGGAGACGAGGCCGTTTTCCCGGCACCAGGCCATCGCGCCGTCGTAAGCGCCGGCGCGGCCGATCCGGCGCAGCTGCGCGACGCGGCGCGTGATGGTCTCCGCCTTCGGCGCAAGCAGCATCGCCAGCTCGCCCACCGTCATGGGATCGTCGAGCCGCAGGCGGTTATCAGAAAAGACGATCGCCCGCTGCTGTGCGAGCGCCGTCAGGCGGTCAAACAGCGGCTCGTCGCGGCCGACGTCCGCAAAGGGGCTCTCCGCCAGCAGCTCGCCCACCGGCACGACCTGATAGCCGTATTCCTGCAGCAGCGCCAGCTGCTCGCCGAGGGCGAAGGCCACCGGCGTGCGCTTGGCCATGTTGTAGCCGTCCTTCTGGAAAATGATCTGGCCGCAGAAAAAGTCCGGGTCTTTTTCCAGCGCCTTGCGCATCGGCTCGACCATCGCGCGGATCTCCGCCTGCAGCGCCGCCTCCGGGTCCGATTCCGTGGACGGGAGCCAGCCCGCGCCGTCAAACGACGCCGCCATGTACTGATAGCCCATGTGGTCATAGACATCGTAGCTCGTGAATCCGCCGGTCATCTTGTCCACATAGTGCGGCGGGCGCGCGAGCGTCATCGTATAGCCGTAGCGCGTCTGCATGAGCGTGTGCAGGCGGGTGAGATCCTCCACCGCGGCGTCAAAGCCGGGGAGATATTCGCGCGCGCCGTACACGAACGGCTTCTTGCCGAAAATGATGTGCCGGTAGCCGTGGTTCGTGATCTGGTGGCCCTCGGCGAGCATGCGGCGGATGAGGCGGTCGTTGTGCTCCGCGCCGCCCTGCTCGTCACAGTGAATGTCCGGGTAATGGTCAAAGCGCACGCCGCCCCACGCAGCGCTGCCGAGCTTTCCGGCCTCGTCGGGGTAGTTGGCGCTCGTGTCGCCGATGACGTCGAAGCTGCCGCGCGCGCCGTACTGCGCCAGCGTGTCGAGCAGCACGTCCGTGAGCGTCCGGCCGTCGAACCGGTCCGGCGACGCGGGCAGGCCCATCGGCCCGTCGTCAAACGTCATGGCGCAGATGCGCCGCGTCGTGTGCACGCGCTCGATGCGCCGGGTGTAGCCGACATAGTGTTTTTCTGCGGGCGTGATGAGCTTCTTGACGATCTTTTTGCCCTGCTTTCCTACTTTAACGATCCAGGACATGATAGGTCTCCCCTTTCCAAGTGATATCCTGCAGGCAGCACTTTGCGGCAAAGAGCGCCCACTTGACATAGGCTGCCGCGCCGGCATGGGTGCGCCGGCGCTTGGTCAGCTGGCTCTCGGCGACATAGCGCGCCTTTCCGCGCCGCCCGTCCACGGCCGTCGCCCCGCGCAGCAGCGCCGCACGGACGGCCGGCAGCGTCAGCGCGTCGGCCTCCAGCGTCACGACGCCGTTGCCGATCTCCTCCGGCAGGTGCGCGTCGCTGCCGGCCGTGACCGGCTTTGCCGCGCGCTGCGCAAGCGCGCACGCCATGGCGTTGGCCTGCGGGTTTTTGCGGTCGGCCCGGCCGTTCCAGACCTCGATGCCGTCGAGCCGGTCGAGGTAGGCGTCGAGCCGCTGTGCATCGCTGCTGCGCTCGAACGGGTGCGCCATCACGGCGAGGCCGCCGCAGGCGTGCACGGCGTCGATCGCGGCGTCCAGCTCCCGTGCCTCGATCTGCTCGGTGACGAACAGGCCCAGCAGATGCCCCCGATCCGTCGAGAGCTCAATGCCGGGGATGAGCAGAAAATCCGGCGCGTCCCACGTCTCGGCCAGGGCGCGGTCATGATCGCACACGGCGACGCCCTGCAAGCCCCGTGCACGCGCGCACGCGACGATCTCGTCAAGGGCCATACGCCCGTCCGGCGAGTGCTCGGAATGAATGTGCAGGTCGAGTTTGACCTCCATGGGCAGAAGCTCCTCTCTGCGCGGAAATCACCCGCGCGCAAACAGGCTGTTTTTCAGATAGACCCAGAACACGCGGTTGTCGCCCCGGCAGCGCAGGGCCTCCTTCGCCGTGAACAGGTCGGCAATGCTGCGCAGGAACACGCCGATGCGCCCGGCGCGCAGATAGTGCAGCGCGGCGAGCGTGTCATTGAGCAGAAAGCGCATACGCACGCCGGTCCGGTAATCCTGCGCGGCATAGGCCACCCGCTCCCCCGCCGCGGCGCGGGCATAGTGCGCCACAAGCGGGCTCTGGGCCGCCTCCGTCATCGGGAAGCTGCCCCAGACGCGGGGGTTGACCTCCAGCAGGCAGTCGCCCTTGAACTCCACCATGGCCATGCCCGTGAAGCCGAACGAATGCAGCAGCCGGTACGCGCGGTCGATGAGCGCGGCGTCATAAAAGCTCTCGCAGCAGGTCGACGGGCCGCCGGTGATCGGGTACTCCCGAATGCGGCGGTGGCACAGCGCGCTGATCATACGGCCGTCCCGGTCCAGCAGCAGGCTCACGCCGATGCCCGGGCCGGCGATCTTGTCCTGCACGATGGGCGACGGATCGTAGCGCTGCATGCGCGCGAGGATCTGCGCATACGCCTCCGGCGTATCGGCGACGGCGTAGCGGTCGGCGGCCTTGAGGCCGAATTTTTCGCCGCAGTGCGGCTTGATGACAACGGGGTAGCGCTCCGGCGGCACGCCATCATACTGCCGCGGTACGGGAATGCCGAGGCTCTGCGCGCGCGCGTGCACCGTTTCCTTATCATTGAGCGCGTCGAGCACGGGCCGGGGCGCGATGAGAAAATCCGCAATCCGGGCAAACCGCTCCCGCTGCGCGGCGACCGTGTTGAGCGTGACCGCGCCGACGCAAAACAGCACCGGGTGGTCATACGTCTCCAGCAGCGCCGCGAGCCGGTCCGCGTAGCCGTCGTCGGCCGCAGCGCCGTCGATCCACCGGAAGGCGGCGCAGCAGCGCGAGGATGCGACTGCCGGCACGGCGTGCACGTCGGCGCGCGTCTGCGTCACGATCACCTGATAGCCCGCGCGGTGCAGCGCGCGCACCGCCGCGATGGACGACCGGTATTTTCCGTCGGTCACGATGGCTGTTTTCATGTCCGCTCCCTCCCGCTCCTGGCGCGGAGCTGTCGATCTCATGCCCCTTATGATACCAAACCTGCGCAGAAAATACAAGACGGCGCAGCGGGCGCTCTGCCGAAAAAGCAGAGCGCCCGCTGCGCCCGGGAAATGGATCCGATCAGGAATGGGTGTGCGCAAGTTTGTTCGTGTCCAGCGAGTTGCGGTAGACCACGAAGCGCTGGTAGAGAAACTCCGTCACGAAATTCAGCACCATGTTCAAAAATGTCACGAGGTAGCCGTTCCACCCCTGCACGTCCGCGAGCCGGTGCTCGAGCAGCGTGGACAGCGGCGTGAACGCGCAGTAGTACAAAAACACGAGCGTCATGGCCCGCGCCACCTTCTCCGTCGAGCGGAAGGTGTAGCGCCGGTTGCACGTGAAGTTCCACAGCACCGACAGCACGAGCGCCGTCAGGTACGCGCCCCAGTACGGCCAGTGAAACACCTCGTTGAAGAGCGCAAAGCTGCCGAGCTCGATCAGCCCGGCCGAGCACGAGAAAAGCAGGAATTTCCCCGTGCGCCGAAGCTCCGTATGCTGCATAATGATCGCCTCTCACTTAAAAAGTTCAATAATTTGAAGCAATCATAGCGCGGTTTTCGGAATCTGTCAAGTGCTGACGGGGTAGACGGCCACCTGCTTGTTGGCATCGGCCACGGCGAGGAACACCTCGCGCGCGCTGTGGTAACCCTGCTGGCGCAGCTGCCTGAGCAGCCACGTCTCGTCCACGCCCATGCGGTGCAGGTTCTCGCCGAGGACGCGGCCGTCCATGATGAGCTCGGTGAAGATCTGCTCCTTTTCCGGGGCAATGCCAATGTCCTCCGGCGTGGCCGGGCGGCGGGCCGCCACGGGCAGGATGGTCAGGCGGCCGTCGGGCTCATAGACCGCCGTCTGGATGGCGCCGAGGTCGAAAAAGCCCTGCTGGCGGCACTGGATGAGAAATTCGCTCAGGTCGAGGCGGGCCTTTTTCATGTTGCGGCGGTAGAGCTTGCCGTTGTCAAAGATGATCGACGGCGCGCCGCTGATATATTTGCGCAGGCGCGGACACTTGCTCGTCAGCGCCTCGAGCAGCCACACCAGCAGCGCCCAGACCACCATGGCCACGAGCGGACGCAGCGGTTTTTCCAGCTCCGTGGCCATCTCGGCGGCGATCGAGCCGATGGTGATGCCGTTGACGTAGTCAAAGACGCTCAGTTCCGAGATCTGGCGGTGGCCCATGAGCTTGGAGAGCAGAAACAGCGCCACAAACGCACCCACGGACGTGACCGCCACTTGCAGCAGGTCCATCCGAACCACTCCTTTCAATATGGGCTAGTGTGCCCGGGGAGCGGAAAATCATGTGCCGGCGCTTGACTTTTCGGCCGGGATCTGCTAAAAAAGAAGCTGGCTCGTGTAGCACTGACACAACAGGAACGCAAAGCGTGCAGCATCCGGACACCGGACGCTGTGCGCTTTTTTGTTTGCCCGGCGCAAAGCAGCCGCACATCAAAAAAGGAGGTCTGCAATATGCCGCAGACAAAAACACAGGGTGCGGTCTTCGGACTGCTGATGTCGTATTTCATGGCGCTGGGGATGGAGGTCGCCAACGTCGCGCACAAGCTCGGCGCGATGTCCAACGCGGTCTTCCTGCCCGCGCTGAAGGAGACCGCGTTCATGGGCGCGATCGTCTTTGTCGTCTCCATGCTCTATGGCAGCCGCGCGGGGCAGCACATCGCGCACAAATTCGTCCGGCAGGGGCGCGACAACCCGCTGCTCGTGACGCTGGCCGTGTCCGGCTGCACGGTCATGGTCATGTGCCCGTCGATGAGCCTGATCGCAACGGCGCTGTTCACGGGCATTGACGCGGAGTTTTTCGCGCGCTTTCTCGCCACGCTCTACCGCAACCTGCCGTGGGCGCTGCTGTGGCAGATCTTTGCCGCCGGGCCGGCCACGCGCGGGGTGTTCCGCGCGATCTTTCGCAGGCAGCTCGTGGAAAACGACGGCAAAGCCTTTTCTTCCGACACGGAATGTGATAAGATGGACGCCTGAGAAATCGAGGTGTTTTTCATGTATGACGAACTGACGGAAGTCGACATTCAGAAGATGAAAGACGAGATCGACTACCGCACGCGGGAGCTGCGGCCGAAGCTGATCGAGGAGGTCAAGGTGGCGCGCGGCTTCGGCGACCTGAGCGAGAACTTTGAATACAAGGCCGCCAAGCGCGAGAAAAACCGCAACGACAGCCGCATCCGCTACCTGCAGCGGATGGTGGACACGGCGAAGGTCATCTCCGACCACTCGTCCGGTGACGTGGTGGGTCTGTTCGACAAGGTCGTCATCTATATCCCGGACGACGACGAGGAGCAGACGATCCGCCTCGTGACGACGCTGCGGCAAAACGCGCTCGAGGGCCTCATCAGCAAGGAGTCCCCCGTCGGCAAGGCCGTCATGGGCCACCGCGCGGGCGAGACCGTGCACGTGCAGGTCAACGAGAACGTCGGCTACGACATCGTCATCCGCTCCGTGGAAAAGGGGCAGGACGACGACTCGCTGCCCATCAGCGCGTACTGAAACCCGCGCAGAAAAGCAGTGGCTGCATCCAAGCGATGCAGCCGCTGCTTTTGTATTCAGTCCAGATAGCCGAACAGCCCGCGCCGGTGACGGTCTCGCGCACGTTGGCAGCGTCTCCGTCCACAGCATCGGAGAGCACATCGCGGTCTGTCCGTGTGTCGTCACGCTCAGAAAATCGGATGTCCGGGTCGCCGGTAGGCTCGCGGTTATCTACATTCTTAATTTGTTCTGGATAAAACGCGACCGTCTCCGTGTCGAGAATGAGTCCATCATAATCCGTCCCATTTACTTTATTGAACAGCTCGACCGATGCCACCATGTCTCCGACAGCCGTCTGGTCAACATCATATAGCATTGCAAAATCGCTGCGCCCGCTGGTATAGACCGACCGAAGAACGCTGCTCGGCGTAGAGCCATAGCCATAGTTTTCGAAGCTAAAATCATCTTCGTTTGCAGCAACAGCTTCGAGGAACTTTCGCATTTGACCTCTGGCGATCGTGGTTTCCGTGGTAGACACAGGGCTCGTAATGTTCAAATAGTACGCACGCGCGCTACCATATTGGATGGCATGAGACACACTGTCCGTGAAATAGAATCCGCGGCCGTAAAGATTGCTCCCTTTGGAATGTTTGCGGTCAAACACTGTGAAATCGCCATTACCGCCGCGATACATCACTTTCAAATTTCCGTTGCCATCGACAACTTTGCTGTTTGTGAAAAACTCACGCTGCTGCTGCGAAAGCTCGTTTCCTGCACTGTCGCGTTCAGAGAATTTCACCCGCCCAGAATAATCTCCATTCGGGTTCCTCGATTCTCTGAAATGCTGCAAAACATCGTCCGACAATACGCTCTGATGTGTGCTGTTGACAATACTCAAAAAGTCAGCTATACTTATTTTAGCAGCCTTGATAGGGTAAACACCCTGGGACTTTGTGTCCGCCTGGCTGCTATTTTTTTGCCTCCCGCTGACCGCATGAGTGACATCGTAAGATTCCAAACCGGAAATATTTCCACTTCTCTGCTCAACTGTAACAATGGCCACAAACTCTCGGTTTCGGCTGTCGTTCGCATAAGCCGCTCTCGCTCCTCGAACTTAACTCGCTCGTTGCTGCTGTCGTTGACATCAGTCTGCCCGATGAGTACTGG
>ENA-UEPW01000555-UEPW01000555.1-human-gut-metagenome-genome-assembly--contig:-NODE-555-length-25465-cov-7.417638_pt1 | contig 25465 bp, 21 predicted proteins | sample MGYA00242935_ERZ507936 | MGnify/ENA primary metagenome ERZ507936 (study PRJEB26167, sample SAMN06115469) | human gut metagenome | host: Homo sapiens | place: China:Chongqing | collected 2016-06-23... | reverse complement strand
TGATAAAGACGGGAAGATTCTTGCCATCAATCCGACGCAGCAACAATTGACTAAATATTTTTGTCAATAGCCACACATGCCGGAACAATTGCAAAATTGTTCCGGCTTTTTATTAAGAAATTGTTTGGCATTTTTTTTGCTATAGGATATATAAAATAAATTTGGACAATGATTGATTTGACAGAGAGCAAGTTGGTCGAAGAAGATGGGAGCCCACAAATATGCCAAATCTTCACAGATGTAAAAGCCAACGAAAATACTGACAACGATATAGACCCACAGTCATTTACGTCCGATGTTCCTATCTTGGCGCTTCGGAATATGGTGTTGTTTCCCAATGTCGCAATTCCAGTAGCGGTTGGCCGCGACAAATCTTTGGCACTAATTGAAGCGGCACAAAAAACGAAAACGCCAATCGGCGTAATCTGCCAAAAAGACGCAAAAGACGAGTACCCCGGTCAGGATGGTCTATATCAAATAGGCGTAGTCGCAGAAATTATACGAGTGTTGGAATTTCCAGACAATTCCACAAACGTCATCATCCAAGGCAAATACCCATTCCAACTCGACAGTGTGACAAGCACCAAGCCTTTCTTGAGGGCTAACATCACGCCACTTGAAGAAGAGTACCCATTGTCAGACGACAAGGAGTTCAACGTACTGGTGACAAGTCTTCGTGAAATCACATTGAAGATGCTCGACAAGTTGGGTAACAAGATGAACGAATTGACTTTTGCCATAAAAAACATCGACAATCCAGTTCATCTGATTGATTTCTTGTGCGCGAACTCCCCTTTGGAACCCAATGTCAAACAGCGGTTGCTGTCCAACCTTTCGATAAAGCAACGGGCATATTCCCTGTTTATGTATCTCAACAGAGAGTCTCAACTGGTTGACATCCGCGCAGACATTGAGTCAAGAACACAGAAAGATATTTCCGAGCAACAACGGGCACATTTCCTTCAGCAGCAAATCCGCACAATTCAGGATGAGCTTGGAGACACCGACGAGCACGATATTGACGAGCTTTATCAAAGAGCCGAGCAGAAACTGTGGAATGAGGATGTCAAGAACACATTCAAAAAGGAGATGCGCAAACTTGAACGTCTACAGCCACAAACTCCAGACTATTCTGTGCAGTACAACTATTTGGAGACACTTCTCGACTTGCCCTGGAATGAATATACAGAAGACAATTTCGATATTCCCAATGCAGAAAAACAGCTCGACAAAGACCATTTCGGACTGGACAAGGTAAAAGAGCGCATTCTTGAGCATTTGGCAGTGCTTAAGCTGCGAGGCGACATGAGAGCCCCAATCTTATGTCTATATGGTCCTCCGGGAGTCGGCAAAACCTCTCTTGGCAAGTCGATAGCGGAAGCCTTGCATCGCAAATATGTGAGAATGTCGCTTGGCGGACTGCATGACGAAGCGGAAATTCGAGGCCATCGCAAGACATATATAGGTGCTATGCCGGGACGAATCATACAAGGTTTGATTAAGAGCAAGTCGTCGAATCCGGTATTTGTTTTGGACGAGATTGACAAACTTGGCCAAGATTTCAAGGGCGACCCGTCGTCGGCATTACTGGAGGCATTGGATCCAGAACAGAACTGCCATTTCCACGACAACTATGTGGACGTTGACTACGACCTGTCGCGTGTGATGTTTATCGCCACCGCCAATACCCTATCAACCCTTTCTCAGCCATTGCTTGACCGGATGGAGCTGATAGATGTGTCAGGTTACATTTTGGAAGAGAAGGTTGAAATCGCAAAGAAATTCTTGGTTCCGAAACAGTTGAAAGAACACGGATTCGAGGAAAAGGAGATTTCTTTCCCTAAAAAGGTTCTTGTGAAAATTGTGGAATCCTACACACGTGAATCTGGAGTCAGACAACTTGAAAAGAAAATAGCAAAAGTGATGCGCCGCATCGCATTGCAGAAAGCGAGCGGAAAGCCTTTTGAAAAGACCGTTTCTATCGACGGCCTTAAAGAGTATCTAGGACAGGAGGAATTCAGCCCTGACCGCTACGAGGGAAACGATCAAATCGGAGTTGTGACTGGTCTTGCGTGGACTGCTGTCGGAGGAGAGATTTTGTTTATCGAGTCATCTCTGTCAAAAGGCAAAGGCGAGAAGCTGACTCTTACCGGAAACCTCGGAGACGTGATGAAGGAATCGGCGGTTATTGCCCTACAATATTTGAAAGCCAATTGCAACAAATTCGGCATATCGCCTGACATATTCGACAGTTACAATGTGCACATTCACGTTCCAGAGGGTGCAATTCCTAAGGATGGTCCATCAGCCGGTGTCACCATGGCGACATCTTTGGCATCTTCTTTTACAAAAAGAAAAGTTAAGGACCACATTGCGATGACCGGAGAGATTACACTGCGCGGGAAAGTGCTTCCTGTAGGCGGCATCAAAGAAAAAATTCTTGCGGCCAAACGTGCAGGGATTACAGATATTATTCTGTCGAAGGAAAATAAGAAAGACATTCTGGAGATTAAACCGTTATATTTGAATGGTCTGACATTCCATTATGTCTCAACAATCAAAGATGTTCTTGATCTGGCTCTTACAAACGAAATCGTTACAGAATAAAATGAATTATTGCTGTCCGATAAAACTCAGAAAAAGCAATAAAGTATGACTCGAATGCTAATTTAACGGCGTTCGAGTCATACTTTTTGTTTATTAAGCCCCTTAATCAAAAAGAGATGGTTCAGAAGGTGCATCGAAAGCCTTGGAAAGAATGATATCCCATTCCTTTTCGGGGTTGTTGAACAGGCTGTAGAAATCGACGTAGTACATCAGTGTTATCCTGACCTTAGTAGCCAGTCCTGAGAAGCTCCATTGTCGTTTCAATCCCTTCTGCATCACCATCAGCAGAAGATTCGCAATCAGCGTCACCCAGATTTGGATTTTGATGGCGCTGGCACTCTCGCCATAAAAATATTTCAGAGGAAAATTCTGTTTCATCTGTTTGAATGACAAACTCCACATGCTGTATCCTGACCGCCATAAAACCGTCAGGAGCCTGATACATTCGAGGGAATAGGCATATAAATCATGGTATATGACCTCAAATATGGCTTCCTGACGCCTTTTGTTGGCGTCGGCGAGTGTACTGCGTCCAATCTTGAATGTGATTCCTCCTTGTTCACCGACGACAGACGGTTCTCTCCGAGTATCGGATTCTCAAAGTCGGGGATGTCCTCGATGTACCGCTTGTTCCCCGATGCGTGGTCTATTGCAAGCATAAACTCCTGCAGTCCGAGCATACTGTTCTGCAACGCCTCCTTCGTTTGGAAGCCTTTGCTCTTGACCTTCTTCTCATATTCGTCCCGTGCGCTTACTCTTTCTCTCACGCTTCTATCCACGTCCTCCGACACACGTGACGCATAGTCGAAGATGCTCTCGCCCGGCTTTCTGCTGAAGCGTGGATTCTCGCTTTTAGGATTCTCTCTTACACTGCGCTCGATTGAATCTGACCCTTTTTTGTCTACTTCTGAAATTTTCCCATCAAAAAGTTTGGGATTCTCAAAATCTTTCACTTTCTTTGCCACATCATCCAAGTTGAGATAGTTAACCTCAGCGAGATTCGTTCGCTGTTTATCCATCAATGCTTGGATTTTTTCTTTGTCTGCATATAAGAGTTTTCCCTGCGAAATCCAATTCAGCCACTCGTGACTATCTTTGTTGAAAAGCCCTCGAATATCGTTTACGACAATCCCCCTTCTGTTCTGGTTGAAATGAATGCCTACGACAAACTTCTTGCCGTCTCGTTCTATTTCAACTATTAGATTTTGAGACTTGTCTTTATTCCCGTATTCAAAAACTGCAATTGGGGCCTGGATGGCTTGTGGTAAATTGGCGATGTCTTTTACATCGAACCTATGCCCTCTGTCAGCAGCTTTTTTAGAAAGTTGTTTGGCACTTAACTCTATCGGCAGATTCGGCACTCCCGTAGAAAGCAATATCTCTGACGGCATACCTAATTTGTAGACGTGTCCTTCTTCAAGTTCTCCTTTTACTTGCTTTTCAAGTTCCTCATTGAATCTATCATTTGCTTTCTTAACAGCCATCGCCCTCGTACCGCCTTCAAGACCTTGGATGTCACGCCAATCATCACCCGGAATGTCGCGTCTTCTCTCCTTGTCCTCAAATTCAGACAGATATGCTTTTCCGTATGTAAAACCTTTATTGTCTTTTTCCTTGGCATTGTCAATATACCAGTAACAACTTGCTATGTTGTTACTGTCACCACTGCCTCGCCTGTCAATTGCCGCAGATATGCCGCTGCCGACAGGCTTTGACAATCCCTTCTTCCAACCGAATTTCAGACTTCCCTGCGCTCCTATAGGCAGCATTCCGTCCTCCGTTATCTCGGAATAATGATTTCTGCCGACATTTGTCCGTTCACCATCCTTTACCTTAAACTCTCCGCTCCAATGGTCGCTGCCCCTGACAACATACTTGCCGCCCTTGTCTTCTCCGTACCAATACTCGGAGCCTGAATATGATATATAGTCCGGTTTTCCTTTCGGTCTTTCCGTGCCTTCAAACACCGCTTTGGTGTCTTTATAAAAATTGTCGAATGTGAAAGTCCTCGATGTCGGCTTCACTCCGTTTATCAAGTCCCTCATAGCCATATCAGCCAACTCCTCGGCACTGCGGTGGCGGTTGATGCCGAACATCCTCGCCACGCCTTCCCAGAACCGCGCTATGGCTTCCTTCACTCGCTCCAACGTCTCGATAGCCTTCGCCTTGGTGAACACTCCGCCCTCGCCATCGGCAACCCTGCGTGCCTCCTCGCGCAAGCGTTCCGCTCCTCTGCGTCCGCTGAACGTCGACAACACCTCGTCCGCTATCTCGTCATCGGTCTTCAGCTCCGGATACAGCTCCTTCACTTCCTCCCAAAGAACGCTGTTCTTCAGTTCCTTCACCGTGTGGCTCCATTGCTCGGAATCCTTGCGTCTCAGCATATCGCCCCACAGATGCGTGTATTCGTGTACCGCAGTCTCCGCTGTAGCCACCTTTGGGTCAAGGTATATGCGTCCGTCCTTGACCAAGCCGTACACCTCTCCGCCTGCTGTCCGCAGAAAGCGTACATGGTCGGTTATCTTCGCATCATTCTCGTTGAAGATAACGTAGTTCTTTGCGCCATCCTTACGGCCACCTCGCATATTGTCAGCAGGATATTTGATGCCGGTGAAGCCAAGAGAATAAAGAAACTTGCTTGAAGCACGAATAGCGTTCACATCTTCCCATTTTCTTGTATGTCTCAAAGCTATAGTTAGAAAATAGTAGATGTCTGCAAAAGTATCATCTAAGGAGAAACCTCTACTTTCATAATAAGTCAAATCTACCTTTAATCTCTTCAAAGCTTTAGTTATAGTATCTTTCTGCTCCTTACTCAAAGAACTATTCCAATCCAGATAGTTGCTGCCGTTGTCATCGGGGATCTCGACCGTGTAAAGATTTCTTGTCTTAGACCCAGCAATGGAAATATCAGAAGGATTCAGTAATGATGCGTCTCTGACTAAAGATTGTGCATAATCATTGTTCTTCCTGCTATACCACTGCATAGCATCATCCCACGCTCTTAGGATATAGGTTTCGTCAGAGACACCATCTAAAAAGACGTCCAATATTTCAATGATGCGCCCCTCGCTAAGTCCGTGGGAATCACCGTTATATACAGGATATACTCTTGCATTCTTACTATTCTGAATAGCATACGTCCTGCCGATACCTTCCACCTCGGTCACATAAGTACCAAACTCTTCCGTTCGGTCTGTCTATGACTCTCTGCATCTCTTCCGAATCAGTCACCACGTCAAGTCCACCCTTGCGCATACGCTTCACAAGGTTGTCCCTCAGTTCCCGCTCCTCCGCTGTCAACTCCGTCTTCTCGCTTCGGCTCTCCCTTACGCTGCGCTCGATGCCTTCAGGCTTGACTTGCTCTGGTGCAACGCCCTCCTTCAACGCACTCTCAAACTCTGCGAGAAGTTTGTCGGCGGCCTTCATCCTGCGCACACCCTCCTTGTCGCCTCTGTTCTTGAAATACTCGACCATCCTCGCCATCGCGTCACGCAGACGGGCAATAATGCCTTTCTCTCCTCTCAGCGACTCGGCTTCAACGCATCCTTGTCGTTCAACGCCTCTCCAACGATGTCGCACGTCACCTCCTCGGCAAGTTTCCCCTCGGCATAAGCATTCAATTTGCGCTTCTTCTCGATGCGTTCATTCCATTCCTTCTCGCCGACGACCTCCATAGCCGCCTTCTGCAAAGCCTTGAACTTGCCACCGTCCATCCGCTTCACTCCGTGCGCCACCTCGTGCCCCAGCACCTGCACCAACGGGTTCTCGGCATCCTTTGCGATACGGATCACTTTCTTGTCCGCGTCTATCGTTCCGTTCTCCTCCATCGTGTCCACCCATTCCACACGATAGCCCAACGCACCTGCGACCTCCTCGGCGTCCTTGCGCTCCGCTTCCGCCTTGGCGGCTTCCTCTCTGCGTGACTTCTCGCCTACGATGGCTTTCCAAGCGGCTACCTCTCTCTGTGCTTCCGCTGCGCCTTCTCGTTCTCTTTTATCGATTGCAACAACTCCTCCGGGGTATTTCAGTGCTTTTGCTGATTTCAACCTCTTCTCTGCGGCTCGAAAAAACACCAATGCGAAAGGGTCGACCCAACACATTGTCAGATCGACCCTTTCGAAAGTCTTCGGTTAAGGCTTATTGCTATACGTAGCCTTTGATAATGCCTCGCTTCGAATTGCGCACAAACAAGATGATTTCGTCACGCTCTTTCGTGGCAGGAAGTTCCGCCTCGATATGCTCCACAGCATCGCTATTGTTGTATCCAGAAAGATATAGATAACGATATATGTCCTGGATGTCACGAATCTGCTCATTTGTGAAACCGCGTCTACGCAAGCCTATTGAGTTCACGCCAGCATACGATATCGGTTCACGGGCAGCTTTTACATATGGGGGAATGTCTTTGTTGACCAAAGCCCCGCCTTGTATCATCACATGAGAACCTATATGGCAAAATTGATGAATCAATGTTCCTCCTCCAACTACCGCAAAATTGTCGATTTGTACCTCTCCAGCAATCTGCGAAGCGTTTGCAATAATGATATTGTCCCCAATCACGCAGTCATGGGCGATGTGAGAATAAGCCATAATAAGGCAATTGCTGCCAACAACAGTCTTGCCCTTCGACGCGGTGCCCCTGTTTATGGTCACGCATTCACGAATGGTTGTGTTGTCGCCAACGATAGCCAACGTGTTTTCTCCCATAAATTTAAGATCTTGAGGAATCGCACCAATAACAGCGCCCGGGTAAATCGTGCAGTTCTTGCCAATCCTTGTACCCTCCATGATTGTAACGTTGCTGGCAATGCGTGTTCCCGCTCCGATTTCCACGTTTCTGTCAATTGTCACAAACGGGTCGATGACCACGCTTGGGTCTATCTTGGCATCCGGATGTATGTATGCTAATGGTTGCTTCATATTATTTATTTTTGATTATTTGCGCCATGAATTCAGCCTCGGAAACGATTTTATCGCCAACAAAAGCATAGCCCTTCATATTGGCACAACCTCTTCTCAATTCAGTCAAGAATGACACGTGGAAAACTAAAGTGTCGCCAGGGACTACTTTCTGTCGGAATTTTACGTTGTCGATCTTCATAAAATAAGTAGAATAGCTTTCTGGATTATCAACAGAGCCTAAGACAAGCAATCCTGCAGTTTGAGCCATGGCTTCAACTTGAAGCACACCAGGCATCACTGGCTCTGTAGGGAAGTGGCCTTGGAAGAATGGTTCGTTGCCCGACACGTTCTTTACTCCAACAATATATTTGTCGGATTTGTCGATAATCTTGTCAACCAACAAGAACGGATATCTGTGTGGAAGCAACTCTCTGATACGGTTTACGTCCATAATCGGGGTCTCGTTTGGATTGTAGACCGGGGCCTGAACCTCCTGACGCTTTAATTCGCGTCTCACCTTTTTCGCAAATGTAGTGTTGATTGTATGACCTGGGCAAGTGGCGATAATACGGCCCTGCACACGTCTGCCAATCAAAGCCACGTCGCCAACCACATCAAGAAGTTTGTGGCGTGCCGGCTCGTTTTTAAACACCAGCTCGTCGTTGTTGATGAATCCGAACTCTGACACTTTCTTTCTTGGCACGTTCATCATATCGGCGATTCTGTCAAGCTCCGACTGCGCCACCGGAGTGTCGTAAATAACGATGGCATTGTCCAGGTCGCCGCCTTTTATCAAGTCGTGTTTGACCAACTCTTCAATTTCTCTTACGAAAACGAATGTACGGCTTGCAGCAATCTGTGTTTTGAAATCATCCAAAGAGTCAAGAGTGGCGAACTGATTGGAGAGTACAACCGAGTTGAACTCAATCATTACATCCACGCAGAAATCGCTGTCGGGAATAACGCAAATTGAGGCTTCGGTCTCGCTGTCCTTAACCGTTGTGCGGTTTCTTACAACGTACACCGCTGCGTCTTCCGTCTGCTCAACAACTCCGACTTCCTCAATCTTGTCCATAAATATTTTTGCACTGCCGTCAAGGATTGGCACTTCAGGGCCATTCAGCTCCACGAGGCAGTTGTCGACATTGGAAGCATACAACGCAGCCATGGCGTGCTCAATAGTGGAGATTTTCAAGTCGCCAGAAGCAATAACCGTTCCGCGGCATGTCTCCACGACATTCTCAGCCACAGCTTCGATAGGCGCTGCGCCTTCAACATCAATGCGAAGGAATTTCCGCCCAAAATTGTCTGGAGCAGGCTTGAATGTCGCTTCAATTTCCCTGCCCGTATGCAAGCCCTTACCTCTTATGGTAAAAGCAGATTTCAACGTACATTGTTTCATATTATCTTTTTTATTTGTTGTCTTTTTTGTTTAAGTCTTTTTTTATAGTGTTCAAGTCGGCGATTATGTCGCCCAACCGGCGACGATATGCAGCTTCGCGCATAAAATCTCTTGCGTCAACCGCAGGATACCCCAGCAGCACCTTGTCGTCGCCTGTTCTTGTATGGATACCAGACTGTGCCCCAATTTGGTTCCGGTCGCCGATTGTGATGTGACCGGCGATGCCAACTTGGCCTCCAATCATATTTTGTTTGCCAATCTTAGCCGAACCCGCGATGCCTGTCTGCGCGGCAATAACTGTGTTGTCGCCGATTTCAACATTATGCGCAACTTGTATAAGATTGTCCAACTTCACGCCTTTATGGATTTTTGTCGAGCCCATCGTAGCCCTGTCGACAGTGGTGTTGGCGCCTATTTCTACATTGTCTTCAATTACCACATTGCCGATCTGGGCAATCTTCAGATAACTGCCGTCCTTTTCAGGGGCAAATCCAAAGCCGTCGCTTCCCACAACAACTCCCGAATGGAGAATGCAATTCTCGCCGACAACGCACCCCTGGTATATTTTAACACCTGCGTAAAGAGTCGTGTTGTTTCCAATAACAACACCGTCGCCAATATAGCACTGAGGGTATATTTTTACGTTCTCTCCTATTTTGGCATTCTTGCCGATGTAAGAGAATGCCCCAAGATAAATTGATTTTGGCAAATCAACGCCATCCGAAACATATACGGGCTGCTCCACTCCGGATTTCACAGGAGCCGATGCTTGCACCAAATTGAGCAACTCCGCCAAAGTGGCATAAGGGTCGTCCACCTTTATCAGTGTCGCTTTTATAGGCTGCTCAGGTACAAAATCTTTGCGCACCAACAAAACAGATGCCTTTGTCGTATATACAAAATGCGTGTATTTAGGATTGGCCAAGAATGACAAAGAACCCTCTTGAGCCTCCTCGATTTTAGAATAAGAGGATATCTTCACAGAGCCGTCGCCCTCGATTTCACCTCTTATAATAGTCGCTAATTGCGTTGCTGTTATTTCCATTTAATAGATTTTTCGCTTTACAAATGTGCAAATTTAGTTATTTTTTTAGAATCCCGTCAAAACTTCATGCGGAAATCAGTGACATGTAGCTCAAAATCCATCAAAACGACCATTTATTGTTAAATTTTCATTTTTTATTGCATCTTCACAAAAAGTGTTTGCGTAAACAGCGAAAAATTCATACCTTTGTGCCGCAAATTTTAAAAACTAATCAATTAATTATGAACAAGTACGAAACCGTTTTCATTTTAACTCCCGTTTTGTCTGATGCTCAGATGAAGGAAGCGGTAGAAAAATTCACTGCTGTTCTCACTAAAAATGGTGCAGAAATAGTAAATGAAGAGAACTGGGGCCTCCGCAAGTTGGCATACCCTATTCAGAAAAAAAGCACAGGCTTCTATTGCCTTGTTGAGTTCAATGCAGAACCGCAGGTTGTGAAGAAACTTGAGACAGCTTATCGTCGCGACGAGAAAGTTATCCGTTTCTTGACATTCCGTCTTGACAAGTATGCTGCAGAATACGCTGAAAAACGCAGAAGTCTTCGCGCAGCTAAGTCTAACAACAACGAAACAAAGGAGGATTAATCATGGCACAACCACAATCAGAAATCAGATACTTGACTCCGCTTTCAGTAGATGTCAAAAAGAAAAAATATTGCCGTTTTAAAAAGAGTGGCATTAAGTATATCGACTACAAAGATCCTGAATTCCTCAAGAAATTCTTGAACGAGCAAGGCAAAATCCTTCCTCGTCGCATCACGGGAACTTCACTCAAATTCCAGAGAAGAGTGGCACAGGCCGTAAAACGCGCCCGTCATCTTGCACTTCTTCCTTACGTGACTGACTTGATGAAATAACATTAAAAGAAGGATTACAATTATGAAGATCATATTAAAAGAAGATATCGCAAATCTTGGCTACAAGGACGATGTTGTAGAAGTTAAGAGCGGTTACGGTCGAAACTACCTTATCTCAATGTGCAAAGCTGTTATAGCTACCGAATCGGCACTTAAAGTTTTGGCAGAAAACCAGAAGCAAAGAGCCCACAAGCTGGCTAAAATCAAAGCCGACGCTGAGGCATTGGCAGAGTCTTTGAAGGACGTTGCTTTGACTATCGGAGCAAAGACAAGCTCTACCGGCACAATCTTTGGTTCAGTAAACAATATTCAAATCGCAGAGGCTCTCGAGAAGTTGGGTTTCAACGTAGACCGCAAACTTATCGTTCTCAAAGAGGCTGTGAAGGAAGTTGGAAGCTACAAGGCTCTCTTGAAACTCCACAAAGAAGTTTCTGTAGAAATTCCTTTCGAGGTGGTTTCTGAATAAGACACAACTTACATCAAAATAAAAATAAGCGCACGCTCAATTACGTGTGCTTATTTTTTTTATAAAGTTTGGAAGTTAGAGGAAATATGGTTATTTTTGGGAAACGTATAAAACTATTGAAACTATGACTGATATTTCATCAATGATTCAGGAACTACTGGTCAGGTTTGGGAGTATAGACATTGCCGAGAGCGAGTTTAAACGTCTGATTTTCGAGGACGAGGCGCTTAAGGCTTATTTTAAGGAATGGTGTGACGATATGGGCTACCGCGAACGCACAGCGTTTGTTGATTATTGTCACGAATACTTGGACAATCACGAATCTGCATTTGATTCCCTTACAGAATATGACGAATAACAACGAACGCGCAATCCTTCCCGCCGAATGGGCAGAACAAGACGCCATAATGCTTGCGTGGCCACATGCCGGAACAGATTGGTCATATATGCTGGAAGAAGTTGTCTCTTGCTACAAAGAGATAGTCAACGCCATTGCTGACCAAGGCGAAAGAGTCATCGTCATAGCAGACCCTGACGACAGCAGCGACATATCATTCAGCAACGAGTTGATATCCGTGGTCAAATGTCCGACAAATGACACTTGGGCACGCGACACTTGTTCCATAACCACGCTTCGCGGAAACCGCCCCGTGGTCAACGATTTCAAGTTCAACGGTTGGGGTCTGAAATTTGCCGCCGACAAAGACAATCTTATAACATCCCGTCTTTTCGATTCCGGAATGTTTAAGGGGGAATATTCAAACAGCTTGAATTTTGTCCTTGAGGGAGGCTCCATCGAGAGCGACGGCAGAGGAACGCTGCTCACCACAAGCGAATGCCTTCTTTCCAAGAATAGAAATGGCCAATCATCCAAAGAGGAAATACAAGCGTACTTGGAAAAGGTCTTCGGCATAAGCAGAGTGTTGTGGCTTGACCATGGCTACCTTAGTGGCGACGACACCGACAGCCACATAGACACCTTGGCGCGATTGGCTCCAAACGACACCATTCTGTATGTTTCAACCGATGATGAACGTGACGAGCATTTCGCAGAGTTGAAAGCCATGGAATGTCAGCTCCAAAGTTTCACAACCGCAGACGGAGCAAAGTATAAGTTGCTCCCACTGCCGTTACCCGCCCCTATCTTTGCCGACGGGGAGCGGCTGCCAGCAACATATGCCAATTTCCTTATTGGAAATGGATTCGTTCTTGTCCCTATTTACGGCCAGGAAAGCAACGACAGCGAAGCCATGAGCATAATATCCTCTGCATTTCCAAACAGAAAGGTTCTCGGCGTTGACTGCCGAGCATTGATAAAACAGCATGGATCGCTCCATTGCGTTACCATGCAGTTCCCTAAAAATTCATTGAATATATGAGCAGAATCATCAAATTAGGATACATTCAGCAAGCCAACAGCGCCTGCATAAGCAAGAATAGAGAAAAACTTGTCGCAAAAATAAAACGCTTGGCAAACGACGGCGCGCAACTTGTGGTGCTGCAAGAATTGCACGACAGCTTGTATTTCTGCCAAACGGAGAGCGTCGACAATTTTGACTTGGCGATAGACATTAACGGCGAAGAAACTGGCATTTATTCCAGCGTGGCAAAAGAATGCGGCATAGTGCTTGTGACATCGCTGTTTGAGCGCAGAGCGCCGGGGTTATATCACAACACCGCCGTTGTTTTTGAAAAAGACGGATCCGTTGCCGGGAAATATCGCAAGATGCATATTCCTGACGATCCGGCATATTATGAGAAATTCTACTTTACGCCCGGGGATATAGGTTTTGAACCAATCCAGACATCTGTCGGAAAACTTGGTGTATTGGTTTGTTGGGACCAGTGGTATCCGGAAGCGGCTCGATTGATGGCATTGAAAGGCGCAGAATTATTGATATACCCTACCGCCATCGGATGGGAAAGCTCAGACGACGAAGCGGAAAAAATGCGTCAGCGACAAGCGTGGATGCTGTCTATGAGGGGGCATGCCGTAGCCAACGGGCTGCCCGTTGTCGCAGTAAACAGAGTCGGACACGAACCTGACCCGTCGAATGCAACCAATGGAATCCAATTCTGGGGTTCGAGCTTTGTCGCAGGACCTCAAGGCGAGCTGATTGATGAAGCCGCTACCGACAGCGAGGCGGAGAAAATTGTTGCAATAGATTTGACAAGAAGCGAACAGGTGAGACGCTGGTGGCCGTTTCTGCGTGATCGACGCATCGACGCTTATCAAAACATCCTAAAGCGTTTTGATGACTGACAGATAGCTATCCGGAGACAGGGCTGTTTTCACGGCCTCGTTTCCAAATGCCGTCCAGTGCGTCAGCCAACGATTGCAATTCGGTTTTTATTTCCTCAAGACGTTCCGCCACCTCTTGTCTTTTTGACACATTTTTGCGGTTGTGCATAATCTGTTCTTGGGCGGCGGCAAGCTTCATGCCGCGCACCTTTACAAGATAATGCACCATCTTGATTTTTTCAATATCGTCGGTCGTATACAGCCTATCATTGCCTCTCGACCGTCGAGGAGACAATACCGTAAACTGCCGTTCCCAGAAATGCAATGTCGAGATGGGGATGTCAAGCATTTCCGAAACTTCTTTGATTTTATAATATTTTTTCTCAGTGCTACGCATTAGGGTGGATTCTTCTTTTACAAAAGTAATAAAATGATTACTTTTGCAAGATAAAATGAGAGTTAATTCTCGTTCAAAAAACTTGATTTCAAACGAAAGTTTATATTACGATATGTATTCAGCAAAAGAAATTAGAGAATCTTTTAAAGATTTCTTCCACAGCAAAGGCCATCAGATTGTGCCTTCTGCACCAATGGTCATCAAAGACGATCCGACATTGATGTTTACAAATGCCGGAATGAACCAGTTCAAGGACATCATATTGGGCAACGTCCCGCCGAAATACAAACGAGCCACAGACTCTCAAAAATGCTTGCGCGTAAGCGGTAAACATAACGACTTGGAAGAAGTGGGACTTGACACATATCACCACACGATGTTTGAGATGCTTGGCAATTGGTCGTTTGGTGACTATTTCAAAGAAGGAGCCATCGATTATGCGTGGGAATATCTTGTGGACGTATTGCATCTCAATCCGGACGATTTATATGTGACTGTGTTTGAGGGAGCTCCCGAAGAAGGCCTTTCACGCGACGATGAAGCTGCCGGATATTGGCTGAAGCATGTATCCGCCGACCACATCATTAACGGCAATAAACACGACAACTTTTGGGAAATGGGTGAAACCGGTCCTTGCGGTCCATGCTCCGAGATTCATCTTGACTCGCGCACACCTGAGGAGAAAGCCAAAACGCCTGGCCGCGAATTGGTCAATAAAGACGACCCCCAGGTTATTGAAATCTGGAACATCGTATTTATGCAATACAACCGCAAGGCAGACGGCAGCCTCGAACCGCTTCCTATGCATGTCATCGATACAGGAATGGGATTCGAGCGTCTTGTGCGCGCATTGCAGGGAAAACACTCAAATTACGACACAGACGTTTTCCAACCGTTGATTCAGAAAATCTCACAATTGTCAGGAAAAAGTTATGGCAAAGACGAGAAGGTTGACGTAGCAATGCGCGTAATCGCCGACCATGTACGAACAATCGCCTTCTCTATTGCCGAAGCTCAACTTCCATCTAACGCCAAGGCAGGTTATGTGATTCGACGCATCCTGCGCCGTGCTGTTCGGTATGCATACACATTCCTTGACCAACGTCAAGCATTCATATACCGTCTTGTGGACACACTGATAGAGTCTATGGGCGATGCCTACCCAGAGCTCAAGCAACAACCTGATTTGATAAAGACGGTAATTAAAGAGGAAGAAGACACATTCCTCCGCACATTGGAGACAGGAATCAAACTTCTCGACAAGGTTGTCAACGAGGCCAAGGCAGATGGCAGAAAAGAAGTGAGCGGAACGGAAGCGTTTGTGCTGTATGACACTTATGGATTCCCTCTTGATCTTACAGAACTCATTCTGAAAGAGCATGGTTTCACCGTCAACCACAAAGAGTTTGACGAAGAAATGGCGAAGCAAAAGCAACGTGCGCGCAATGCTGCCGCAATAGAGGCTTCCGACTGGGTTGAACTCAATGCCGGGGAATCGGAGTTTGTCGGATATGACAAATTTGAATGTGAGACATCCATTCTCCGATACCGCAAGGTAAAACAGAAAAACAAAGAGTTCTATCAGATTGTGCTGAAAGAGACACCGTTCTACGCAGAAATGGGTGGACAGGTCGGCGATACTGGTTGGCTGATTTCAGGCGATGAGAAGATTGAAGTATTCGATACAAAACGCGAAAACAACCTGCCTATTCATTTGACAACAAAGATGCCGTCAAATCCTCAGGCTGCAATAATCGCAAAAATAGACACCGACAAACGCTTGGCTACGTCATGCAACCACACGGCGACTCACCTGTTGCACGAAGCGCTGAGAGAAGTGCTCGGCACACACGTGGAGCAAAAAGGCTCATATGTATCGCCTACAGAACTCCGCTTTGACTTCTCGCACTTCCAGAAGATGACAGAAGAGGAAATAGAGGCAGTTGAGCGACTTGCAAACAAGAAAGTACGTAACGCCATCGCTCTTGACGAGCATCGCAATGTCCCTATTGCGGAAGCTAAAGCGATGGGTGCCATGGCATTGTTCGGAGAGAAATATGGGGAAGAAGTCCGCGTTATCAAATACGGCGACTCTGTTGAGCTCTGCGGAGGTACGCATGTGCCAAATACTGGCAACATTGGAATTATAAAGATTGTTTCAGAAGGGAGTATCGCCGCCGGCATACGACGCATTGAGGCAATAACTGGCGAAAATGTGGAAAACGCAATCCACGAGTTGCAGAACACGATAAAATATGTTGGCTCACTGCTCAACTCTTCGGATATAAAGAAGGCTGTCAAGAAAACAATCTCTGAAAATGCCGAATTGCGGAAAGATGCTGAAGACATGGCAATCGAACGCATCAAGAACCTTAGTTCTCAACTTCTTGGGAAGAAACAAACACTGCCAAACGGCATCCAATTGACATCATTGGGCGGTATGCGCATTCCAGACATTGTCAAAGGAGTGGCGTTTGCCATACGTGAGGCCTCCCCTACAAAAACAGCATTTGTAGCAGCAACCGTAAGTCCGGAGAAGAAACCTATGCTTACCGTAATGCTTACAGACGACCTTGTGAAAGAAGGACTTAACGCTGCGTCAATTGTACGTGAGGCAGCAAAGGCAATCAAAGGTGGTGGCGGTGGCCAACCTGGATTCGCACAAGCAGGCGGTAAAAATGCTGATGGGTTGCACGACGCTTTCAATGCTCTGATTGCAGCGGTCAAGGAATAGAAAACATCTCTCTCAACACTACAGTCATCGGATACATCAATAGCATTGCGTGTCCGATGACTTTTTCTATAACTTTTTTGCTGTAACTAAATTTATTTTGGAGGATAAGCCGCAATTATGTGATAAATTTTTATTATCTTTGCACGTAAAATCCGATTTTAAATAACAACATCTGAATGAGACAATTAAAGATTTCAAAATCAATCACCAATCGTGAAAGCGCATCGCTTGATAAGTATCTTCAAGAAATTGGACGAGAAGACCTTATCTCTGTAGAAGAAGAAGTTGAGTTGGCTCAACGTATTCGAAACGGCGATCAGCGGGCATTGGATAAATTGACGCGCGCAAATCTTAGATTTGTTGTTTCTGTAGCAAAACAGTATCAGAACCAGGGATTGAGTCTGCCAGACTTGATCAACGAGGGTAATTTGGGCTTGATTAAAGCCGCTCAGAAATTCGATGAAACACGCGGTTTCAAATTTATCTCATATGCAGTTTGGTGGATTCGCCAATCGATTTTGCAGGCATTGGCAGAGCAATCAAGAATTGTCCGACTACCTTTGAATCAAGTTGGTTCGCTAAACAAAATTAGCAAAGAGCTTTCTAAATTCGAACAAGAAAACCAGCGTCGTCCTTCAGCAGAGGAACTTGCCAACCGACTCGACATTCCGGTAGAGAAAATCTCAAGTACAATCAGTGTTTCCGGTCGTTCCATCTCTGTAGACGCACCATTTGCCGAAGGAGAGGACAACTGTATGCTTGATGTGTTGACCAACGACGACTCCCCCATGGCAGACTCTTCGCTCAATCAGGAGTCGCTGTCGAAGGAGGTTGACCGAGCATTGAACCAATTGCATGACCGTGAACGCGAAATCTTAAAAATGTTTTTTGGCATAGGTTGTCAGGAAATGACTTTGGAAGAGATTGGTGACAAATTCGATTTGACACGAGAGCGTGTGCGCCAAATTAAAGAGAAAGCAATCCGTAAATTGAAAGGACAAAAGAGTAGACTCTTAAAATCGTATTTATAGTTAATAACAGATATAAAATGCAACGAATCCCGGCTATTTCAGTCGGGATTCGTTGCATTTTATATCTGTCCCCGTGAACCATCTCGGCCGAATCGTTGTTTCTTGAACAAAACTTATCCGTGAATAGCAACAAGAATCTAATAGATTAATTTGTATGAGACAGTTAAAGATTTCAAAATCAATCACCAATCGCACCAGTCAATCACTCGAAAAGTATCTACAGGAAATTGGCAAAGAGGACCTCGTTTCAACAGATGAGGAAGTTGAGTTGGCTCAGCGAATCAGACAAGGCGACCAAAAGGCATTGGATAAATTGACGCGCGCAAATCTTAGATTTGTTGTTTCTGTAGCAAAGCAGTATCAGAACCAAGGATTGAGTCTGCCAGATCTGATTGACGAGGGCAATTTAGGCTTGATAAAAGCAGCTAAAAAGTTTGATGAGACCAGAGGTTTCAAATTCATCTCATACGCAGTTTGGTGGATTCGCCAATCGATTTTGCAGGCATTGGCGGACCAGTCGCGGGAAATCAGACTGCCGTTGAATCAAGTAGGTTTAAACAATAGAATAAGCAAGGAAATCTCCAAATTTGAGCAGGAAAATCAACGCCGCCCGTCAGCGGAAGAACTTGCGCAGCGCCTTGATATGCCATTGGAAAAGGTGACAAGTGCCCTAAAAGCCTTCTACCGCACTGTGTCGGTCGACGAGCCTGTCGCTGACGGAGATGACAAATGTATGGCCGACACGCTTGCCAACGATGACGTGCCAAGCACTGACGCCACGCTGACGCAAGAATCACTGTCGAAGGAAGTTGACCGAGCATTGAATCAATTGCAAGGTAAAGAGCGGGAGATTTTAAGGCTGTGTTTCGGCATTGGCTGCAGAGAGATGACATTGGAGGAGATTGGTGACAAGTTCAATTTGACGCGGGAACGAGTGCGCCAAATCAAAGAGAAGGCAATCCGCAAATTGAAAGGGGAAAAAAGCGCATTGCTAAAGTCATATCTATAAGACGTTGCCACCATTTTGCACAAAAATGGTGACAACGTCTAAAGAAAATCGAGTAGGAGGAGTTTACCACCTACTCGATTTTAATTTATAAAAATCAAAAACGATCAATTCCGTCCAGTCCGCGTAATCTTATTCTTGATATTTTCGTTAAATACCGATTCCTTCATTAATGATTCAACCGAGATGTGCATTCTATAGCGCCAATAATGCTTTGCAATCGCAGGAACATTGATTTGTTCATCGTTTGGATTCTCTTTGCGCAATTTTCCGTCAATCGACATCCAGTCCTGCCAAGGAAGTACCGTCAACATTGATGGCGACTCAAGATGTTGGCTCACAATAATGTCGCAAAGCCAAGGCTCGGCATAAAAAGGCGCGCCACCTTCTTGATGCAACATAGTGTTGTAGAATCGCTGGGTTTTGTCGTGGTTTTCCTCCCACCATTGTCTGATTCCACCCATATCATGGGTCGATGTAGTGCATACCGACAAATATGGATATTGATATGGATTGCCAAACTCGTCTTCTGGATTTTTGGGCATCCTTTGTATTTCCAGCGACAGAATCTGAAGTTGTTTCATCACCGCCGGCACACAGTCTGGAATCATTCCCAAATCCTCACCGCACACAAGCATATCTGTTGAGTTTACCAAAGCCGGAAGTTTCCACATAGCCTTTCCATACCAGAAATCATTGTGACGATGGTAATAGAAGTCGTTATACATTCTGTTGAAGCACCACTTCTCATAATCATTCAGCGACCTATAGATGTAGGTGAATTGTGCTGAGATTCGAGGATGGTATTTGCCATGTTCTTCTGGGTCCTCGATGAAAAGCACTTCATCAAGCAAGCCGCACAGGGCGTTTTCCAATTTATTGTTCTTGTCGTTTTTCTCATACGACGCAAACAACTCCGCAACTTTCTGTTGCGTATCAACTTCAGGTTTCAGTTTGTAGCGTCCCCCTCCTATCGATTCCAGATATAGCGATTTTGCCTCTTCGGTATATTCTCCAAAGAAATCGGCAAGGAAGTAGTCCATAATATATGGTTTGCATTGGAGATCCGGATTTATCCAGAAGTCATAATTGTTGCGCATTTCATCTGGTGTATATGGTAACGCCGGGTTGAACACACCCAACAAGCCATGCACCGCCGACATGGGGATTTGCCAGATTCGGAAGAAGCCAAGGATATGGTCTATTCGATACAGGTCGAAATATTCCGACATCTTGCGCATCCTGTTTTTCCACCATTTAAAGCCGTCCTGACTCATACGCTCCCAATTATATGTCGGTAATCCCCAATTCTGACCAAGCACTGAGAAGTCATCAGGCGGCGCTCCCGCTTGGCTGTTCAGATTAAACAAATCTGGGTCAACCCAAGCATCCGCACTTGCGCGGCTGATACCGATAGGTATGTCACCTTTCAACACAACACCGTGCTTGTGTGCATAATCACAACTATCTTTCAGTTGTTTGTCAAGGTTGTATTGGATATAATATGTCAGGTTGATTTCATCAGCATTGTCTTTGCACAACTCGTCGACAAGACTTTCGTCGAATTTTGAATACTTACCCCATTTGGTAAAGTCGGCAGTTCCAAATTTGTCACGCAACAAGCAGAATGCTGCATAATTCTTCAGCCAATACTCATTTTTTGCAAAGAACGATTTAAAGTTCTCCGTCTTCAAGGTCTTGGCTCCTGATTCGGCAAAGATTTCTCTCACATATTCCAGCTTGCCCGCATTGACACGCTCATAGTCGACTTGCGGAAGAGCATTCAACTCCACTGCCAGATTATTGAAATATTCCTGACGCTGATTGTCCTTCAGCTTGCCCAATGCCATAATGTTTAGATACATCGGATGCAGTGCATAAGTCGAATTAGCTTTATATGGATAGGAATCCACCCATGTGTGAGTCATTGTAGTGTCGTTGATTGGTAGAATCTGCAAGACACGCTGCCCTGTCGCCGCCAGCCAATCAACCATTTTCTTTATGCTGAGGAAGTCGCCGGCGCCGAAATCCTCGTCGGTGCGGATTGAGAACACCGGAATAGCTGTGCCTGCGCCCTTCCATAGCGCAGCGGAATCGTTGAATCTCAAGCCTGCGACAACAATACATCCGTTTTTGTCTGGAGCCGATATGTCAAGCACCCGGTTATTGCACCCTTCCCACGATTCAGTGCCGGTGTGTCTGTTTCTCTTGAAGAATTTATACTCCACCTGTTCCTCTTTTTCAGGAAATTGGAAAGCAACCGACCATATCGGATAATTGCAATCGGTAAGCGCCAACGCGTTCTCCTGGTCCCAATTTCCAAGCACATCGCAATTGCCTGTCACAAACAAGTCCTCGTCAGGTCTTACCGACGGAGCAAAAATTTCCAACGTGACGCCACCACGTTGATGAGGCAGCGCATCGTTTTTGTTTTCACGATGGAATATGGAATTGACAAACATCGACGAGTAGAAAGATTTGTCATAGGGCTGGTCATTCCAGGAATCCAAGATTTCATAGACCTTGATTTCTTTTCCAAACGTGAACAAGTGAGGCTTGCCCCACTCCTTGCGAACTGCGCCATTGTCGTTTCGGACAATATAGCAATACTCAAACGATTTGACATTGCGCTTAATATCCACCTCTGTAGACCAAATGCCGTCCTCGTAGGTCATTTTCAACGCCTTGGACTCATTCCATTCGCCCAATTCCTTAACACTGCCCAAAAGATATAAGCTTTCTCCCCAGGCAGTGTTGTAGCCAATTCTAAATAACAATTTCATAGGTTAATATATTTACTTAATGAATATTCCATAGGTTAGTTTCTCTATCCGCATCTTGATGTGCCGCACGAAGTGCAAATCAAACAGCCCTCTTGGTATATCAATGTTTCTTGTCCGCAATTAGGACATTTCTGACCTTTGGCTTTGGTGCCTTCCGGCAAATACTTCTTCAAAGCCCGCTCAACGCCCATTTTCCAGGTGTTGATAGATTCGCTGTTGAGCTCAAGTCCACCAACCAGCTTCATCACTTGGTCAATCGGCATGCCATAGCGCAACACGCCTGATATCAATTTGGCATAATTCCAATACTCAGGATTGAACTTGTCAGAGAGGCCCTCTATTGTCGTCTTGTATCCACGCTTATTGATGAACTGAAAATCGTAGCGCTTGTTGCCATTCTCGTCAATAGCCTTGATGATTTTTCCTTTGCTCACAGATTTCGGACAGAAGATGCCATCTTCATCATCTGCAAGACCAGTAAATATTTCATAAGGTCTGCCATCGATAAGTCCGACAAACGCAATCCATTTCTCTTTGTTATTCTGGAATCTGACAACATCCGCCTCCAATTCAATCGGTCGTTTAAGCACGTGGCGCTCCTCAAAACCTGTGTGGACTGGAGCCTCCACCTTCTTTTTCTCCTTTTGAGTCGACACAAGAACTCCTGAGCGTGAACCGTCACGATACACGGTGCATCCCTTGCATCCAGCTTTCCACGCTTCCATATACAGCTCGTTTATCAGATCTTCGGTCACATCCGACGGCAAGTTGATTGTAACACTTATTGAATGGTCAACCCATTTTTGGATTTCTCCCTGCATCTTGACCTTCTCATGCCAGTCAATGTCGTTTGCTGTGGCCTTGTTGTACGGAGATTTCGCCACCAATTCATCCAACTCCTCTTGTGAGAACTTTTCTTTGCGTTTGATGCCATTCGCATCCATCCAGGATATAAACTTATGGTGATAAACTACATATTCTTCAAACGCATCACCAGTTTCGTCTACATAATCCACATGTACGCCCGGCTCATTCGGGTTAACCTTGCGACGGCGCTTATATACAGGCATAAAGACCGGCTCTATGCCGGATGTGGTTTGTGTCATCAAGCTTGTAGTTCCCGTCGGGGCGATTGTCAAGCATGCAATGTTGCGTCGCCCGTATTTTATCATCTCATCATACAAAGAAGGGTCAGCGTCCTTCAATCGGTTTATGTAAGGATTTGCCTCTTCCCTCTTGGCGTCGTACAAAGAGAATGCGCCACGCTCCTTTGCCATCTCGACCGAAGACCAGTAGGCCGCAAGTGCCAACGTCTTGTGTACTGACACAGAAAAAGCCGTAGCCTCTGGAATTCCATAACGGAAGCCCATTGCGGCAAGCATATCTCCTTCCGCTGTTGTTCCAAGTCCAGTGCGTCGTCCAGCCAAAGTCTTGTTGCGGATTTTCTTCCACAGATTCAATTCTGTGGCTTTAACTTCTTCCGTTTCTGGATCGGACTCTATTTTGGCAATGATTTTATCAATTTTTTCCATTTCCAAATCGATGATGTCGTCCATCAGTCGCTGAGCACATCTGATGTGCTGTCGGAAAAGGTCAAAGTCAAATTCTGCTTCGGCTGTGAAAGGATTTTTTACGTATGAATACAGGTTTACAGCAATAAGCCGGCAGCTGTCATACGGGCACAATGGAATTTCGCCACAAGGATTTGTGGATATCGTTTTAAACCCTAAGTCAGCGTAACAATCAGGGATAGACTCTCGCGTTATCGTATCCCAGAAAAGCACACCTGGTTCAGCGCTCTTCCACGCATTATGCACAATCTTTCGCCAAAGGGCGTTTGCATTTATTTTTTTTGACACATATGGATGCTCGCTGTCAACCGGGAATTTCTGTTCATATTCCGCATCGGTTTCTGCCGCCCGCATGAACTCGTCGTCGACGCGTACCGACACATTGGCACCCGTAACTTTGCCTTCTGTCATTTTCGCATCGATGAATGCCTCGCTGTCGGGATGCTTTATTGAAACCGAAAGCATCAACGCTCCGCGACGTCCATCTTGCGCAACTTCTCTTGTGGAATTTGAGTAGCGTTCCATAAACGGCACCAATCCCGTTGACGTAAGAGCTGAATTTTTCACAGGCGAACCCTTTGGACGCACATGTGAGAGGTCATGCCCCACGCCGCCTCTGCGCTTCATCAGCTGCACTTGTTCCTCGTCGATTTTGATGATGCCTCCATAAGAGTCCGGAGCGCCGTCAAGACCGATTACGAAACAGTTTGACAACGACCCTACTTGATAATTGTTTCCGATTCCCGCCATCGGGCTTCCTTGCGGCACAATGTATTTGAAATCCTTCATCAAGTTGAAAATATCCGTTTCCGACAAAGGATTCTTGTATTTACTTTCAATCCGTGCCAATTCCGATGCCAATCGATGGTGCATATCGTCCGGCGTCTTTTCATAAATGTTTCCGTATGAGTCCTTCAAAGCGTATTTGTTGACCCAGACGCGAGCAGCGAGTTCATCGCCGTTAAAATAGTCATATGAGGCATTGAAAGCCTCGTCGTAAGAATATATGTTTATCTCCACAACAGTGTTTGATTTAATAATAGTTACTGATGCTTTTCATTCATCAATGCAAAGATTGCAAAATTTCCAGTATTCTCAAAATATATTCAGACTATTTTATGCTCTTGGGTGTTTGTTGCTTTTTGCGACATTCCGGATTTATTGACTATCTTTGCAATAAAAACAATAAATTATGAATATGGATTTCTTCTTTAATCGTAAAACCATAAGAAAATACAAATCAGAAGCCATTCCCAGCGACACCATTGAGCGTATGCTTGATGCTGCGGCTCAATCCCCGACAACTGGAGGAATGCAACTATACAGTGTTGTCATAACAACAGACAAGAGCATCAAGGAAGAATTGGCAAAAAGTCATTTCAATCAGCCGGCGGCAACCGGAGCACCAATGCTATTAACTTTCTGCGCCGACTTCAACCGTTTTATAAAATGGTGCGAGCTGAGCAATGCCAAGCCAGGATTCGACAATTTCCAATCATTTGTCGCTGCGTTTCTCGACGCCACAATATTCGCCCAGCAATTCTGCACCATAGCCGAGATGAACGGACTTGGATGCTGCTACCTCGGCACGACAACATACAATGCCCCACAAATTGCCAAAACGCTTAATCTTCCACAATACGTTGTCCCTATCGTGACTCTGTCTGTCGGCATTCCCGATGATGATTCAGCCAAATCGGAGCGAATTCCATTGCAAGGAATCATACACAAGGAGCGATATGCTGATTATTCCACAACCGACATCTCCAATCTTTACAAAGAAAAGGAAGAGTTGCCGGCAAACATCAATTTTGTCAAGGAAAATGGGAAGGATTCATTGGCTCAGGTGTTTACGGATGTCAGATATTCCAAAGAAAACAACGAGACTTTCTCTAAAATATTTTTTGATTTTATCGAGCAGCAAGGATTCAAGTTCAGCAAATAGCCTGGAATATCTTCAAGGATTCAGGAATGCTATCGGTCCGAACCGTTTTGAGCAATTCAAGGAGTGAAGCATGGCAGCTCTGCTGTGTTAAAAAATGTTTTATTAACAAGCCCATATTCGTGTCGCTCCACATCAGCGGGAATGGCTTGTAAAGCCGTATGTAGTGCTATTTGCCAGCGATGCAAATAACCTTTTGTAATTGGTTTAAAGTCGACAAAAAGGTTAAAATGCTTTGTATCAACGATATTTTTTTTATACCTTTGTCTGCGGAATTAAAAAAACGAGAGAAAGAGATCTCTCCATTGCCGAAAATCGGCAGGGGCTTTTCTCAGGTGGACTCCCAAGAAAGCCTTTAGTGTGAACTATAATTTAAATGAATGAGGAGAACATTTACAGCAATTGCGACAATTGCCATATTGTTGGTATTTACATCTTCTTACAACAGTTATGATGTAAGTGTTGATATCAACTCTTT
>ENA-UEPW01000550-UEPW01000550.1-human-gut-metagenome-genome-assembly--contig:-NODE-550-length-25549-cov-10.030426_pt1 | contig 25549 bp, 27 predicted proteins | sample MGYA00242935_ERZ507936 | MGnify/ENA primary metagenome ERZ507936 (study PRJEB26167, sample SAMN06115469) | human gut metagenome | host: Homo sapiens | place: China:Chongqing | collected 2016-06-23... | reverse complement strand
AACGGAGCGTCGGGACGTACTTCTTTCAGTTTGGCAAACTGCTTGTCGATATCAGCTCCCGTACCAAAATTTATAGTGCAAAATATCCAGAGATAAGGAAAAACACATTTACTGAGACAATCACAAAGGCATTCATGACTATCAAGCAAATAGTGGTTGAAGAGAAGTTTTCTCCACCATCGTTCAATGTTTCGTTTAACCCCAATCCGGAAACAATACAGTGGTGGATAACTATGAAAAGCATCACACATACCCTACACAGTTCAATATTATTCTGTCGCTCCCTTTGCATTTTATTTTCCCTCCATCATTATCTGGCAATCTTTTTGTGCAGAGTTTTGCTTATCAAATTAAACGCCATATTTCCAAACTCATTTTTTGATATTTTCCAGTACAGCAATGTCAATACAACATATACCAGCCCGCCGATTGCGATTTCCACAAAGAGTCCAAAAATGCTCATGGCAAAAATCCTCTTTACAATCGTAACCGTTGCATACATAAGCAACCCATTTATCATATACGGGATTATTTCAAAAGCATATTTTTTTAGTGGAAGTTCTTTTCGTGATCCAAAAGCTTGAATAACAAATACGGTTCCCTCCGCACCAATCGTTCCAATCGCAGCACCGATTGCCCCAACAACAGGTATCAGCATTGCATTTAAGCACACATTCACAATAGCGCCCATAATCATCGAAATTATATAAATTCTATCCTGATGATTCGGAATTAAATATTGCATTCTTATAACATCAGCCCATGCAACAAAAATAATTGTCGGTGCCAGAAACTCGATTACATATCCACTCCGTAAAAATTCCTCTCCAAAAAATATGGGCGCAAATACATCACCTATACTCGCAATTCCAAATGCAATCGCTGCGGCTAACAGTGAAACAAACTGTATTGATATATTGATATATTTTTTGCTTTCATTCTTTTTTCCGTTGGCTGCAAGATTTGTCATTCTCGGCAGCATAACAGTACCCAATGCAGTTATAATGCCTGATGTCAAGCTATTGATTTTTTCTGCATTTTCATAGACACCAACTTCCGACATCGTTGTCATTGCACCAAGCATAATTTTATCCATCAATTTATATACGGAAATTGCAATTACGGGAAGAAACAAGACCAACATAGGCTTTATCTGCGCGATAATTCCTTTCAATGTCGGCTTTCTAAAGTCAACATACTTTTTCAGATATATCCAAACAAAGCTCTGACTTATCAATGTTCCAAGTGACATGATTAAGGCATATTTCCATACATCTGTACGTTCATGTACAAAAACGAATATGCTGGTAACGCTTAACACCTTTACAACGATATTTCTCGTTACCGTCAAATCAAATCGTTCTATTCCAAAAAAGAACCAGTTAATGTCAAATATTGCTGAAACGACATATACCATTTCAATCATAGCAATGTCCCGATTGACGTCAACCATCTTCAGCACATAAAACAAATAGATTACTGTAATCGAAACAGATATAATCAGATGCGCCACATAAATATTCCAAAACGTCTGGCTTATCTTTTCCCGATCATCCCGAACCATAGCAACACTACGATTGCCATGCGTCGAAATTCCGAGCATTGCAAAAATCACAAAGTAGTTGGCGATTGAATACCGATAGGAATATACGCCTAGACCATCACTACCTAAAACTCTCGAAATATACGGAGAGGTAACAAGAGGAAACAATACTATCAACACCTGATAAATCAGATTATATATAAAGTTCTTCTTTATTGAGTTCATCTTTTTCGTCTGTCCTCTTCCATCACTTTTAATATTCTTTCTGCCACCGTATCCCACGAATATTCTTTAATATATACTTCCCGATTGTTCTTCACAAACTCTATCATCGTATGATCGCAAATGGTTTCATACATGATCTTTGCCAATTCCTGCGACTCATCACATTCTAAGAGATGACCATTCTTACCCTCTTGCACAAAATAGCTCATTTCAAAAGCATTCCGCGCAATAACAGGAAGCCCATATATCAAAGCCTCCACAAATACAAGCCCGTATGCCTCATAACGGGACGGCATACAAAAGACATCGCAGAGATTAAAATAAGTTGATAATTTTTCGTAAGACAAATCACCAATATAGTGAATATGGTCATTCAAGTCACACTCTGCAGGCTTATCTTTTGGGCCTGCAACATATAACTCAGCTTCCGGAAGATCATTCTTTTGCAGCAGATCAAACGCTTTGCAAACCAAATCACCGCCTTTTCGCTTAAAATCGCGACCCACAAAGAGGAATTTATTCCCTTTCTTTTGCGAATCGTTAACCTTAGATGCATCAATATTCGTGCCGCCACCTACTGCATGAACCTTTTCTCTGGGCAATTTTCCGGTCTGAATCAAATATTCAGCAAGCCATTTGCCCATCGTAAAAACTCCCGATGCACTTTGGTACACTTCCATTTGTTCGTTTGCGCGTCTCTGCAAGTCCTTCAACGCAATATCCTGATATGTACTATACTCCAAAGCCGGATCATTTTTTATTTTCATCTCAACAAGAGCTTCCACAGCCAGATCCTGATATGTATAGTACGGAACATTTGCTTTACCAAAGCATCCGACCTGCAGAATAACTGCATCCTCATCAACATTCTTTTCTTTACGGCTAAAATTCTTTCGCAAAAAAGATGACATAAAAGGATTACAGAATCCAGGCTTATGAAAATCTATTTTTCCATTCCGTATTTCAGCATTGCTTACTTTGATTATCAGCTTTTCCAGATCGCTCAGCGTCATATCCATTTCTTCAACTTTTACAAGTTTTTTCAACGCTGTAAGCAATGAAAGTGATGTTCCCGACCATGAGTTTGCACGGTTCTTTGACCATCTACAAGCGTATACTATCTTATCTACTTTTTCTTCCACTTACCTAACCTCTCAATGATACTCTTACTCATTATTCATCAAAATAATTCTCGTATGAATAGTTTTCCACTTCGCAACCAGATGTTTGCAGCCGCTTTCTCAAAAGATCCCGTGTATCTCCTATCACTTTAGCCGGATTTCCACCGACAATCGCATAAGGTGGAACATCTTTGGTTACAACTGCTCCAGCAGCTACCACCGCATCATGCCCAATCACAAGATCATATAAAATAATGGCATTTGCGCCAATCATCACATTATCCTCTACTGTAATGTAACCGCCATAAGATAAGATCTCCGGGCCTTTATATTTAGGGTTTCCATTCCACATACGGTGGATAATATCGTGTTCAAAAAACTTACATTTGTGGCAACATTCACATTGTTACCAATGGAAATTCTCCATGGACGGTTTGGCATATTCAAAGTATGCCAGTACCCCCCCACCATAATTTTTGAACAACCTAGAATTGCGTAAAACCTGTGCTTTTTTCTCGTGCATCCCCAGTATTCCCAGTACACGAAGCTGAACCATAACGACTTTTCGTTTCAAACCGCGTTTATCCATTGTATTCATTTCCTTTCCCTATTGATCACCGTTTCAGCACTCGCTTGAGCACTCTTTGAATCGTTCCAAGTTTATATCGTATCACACGCGGCGTTCCGTACTTTTTCATTGCAGCCACATAGCCATTACGTTTGTATTCTTCACGAAATCCCCGGCTTGTTTCATTCCACTCAAATGCTTTTTGGAAACTAATGCCCCCTGTAAACGCTTCTTCTGCCAGATGTTTTTCTATCACGATACTGTCATTCAGGAACTGCATCAATTCATTTCCCTTTGTATTATTGGGAATCATCAAAGTACACAAGTTCTTCTTCAGAAGGGATGTTTCGTGCTCAATCCCAAGGAAATCACCCAAGGTCAAATCGCCCACTCGCTCTTTCCGAGGGTAGTTGCAGGTATGGCAGCTTGCTCTTAAAGAGAACCCACTATAAAATCCTGTCAGGTATTCATTTTTTCCGCGTGGAGCGGCATACTCTTTTGTTCCGTTCTTCCACAAACAAAGCCAATAGTCTTCTGTTGAACTCACACCGCGAAATGTTATGTTCGTCAAATTATTTTTGTCTTTATTTTTCCACTTCAGTTCTTCCCACAAATAGGACTGTGGGTTTACACCGTGACAAACAAGATCACAAGTGTAGAGATTTTCGGCATTTTTTCCGCAGAGCGCACGTATTCCTGCGACTTGGCAAGGTGTGCCGATAAACAAGGTTCTTCCTTGTTTAACAGCTTCTTTGATTTTCTTGAAACTGTCCCCAACATTGCTCTGAACATACCGGGAGCCTTGAAACATTTCCATTTCGTCCAGAGACTTCAGTTCCTTCACTTCAATTATCATTTCTTGATCCAGAGCCGTTCCAAAGACCTTCCAGCCCGCCAGAAAAGCTTTCTCCATCAGAAAAGTGGCAATTCCTCCCGATGCAACTCTGGGCTGTTTTTGCAGTTCCTTCCGGGCCGCAGCATAACACACTTCAGCTTTTGGATTTAACAGTGATATATATTTTTCATCTACATTGGGGCATACTCTACGGCAGCTCCCACAATCAATACACTCTTTCTCTGCAATAAAAGGCTGCACTTCACCATACTCATTTTCTTTCATTTGAATACAGTTTTTAGGACATACATTATAGCAAGCCGCACAGCCTGTGCATTTTTCACGGGGACAAATTTCCTGCATTCGTTATCTCCTCTTAACTAAGTCAGGAAATTCCTTTTCTGAGTATTTCCTGACACTCTTTGCGTTTTTTATCAACAACATCATTGACCTTTTCATAGTCAATTGCTGTCGATAATAGTTTCATACCATTATCTTCGTAGTACCTGCTTCCAATACCTGTCCAGTCAAACAGCTCATCCAGACGACTGTTCTGGCTCTTAGCATCGGTGTTCTTAAATCTTCTAAATGCAATAAATTGCTTATTCAAATTGATTGAAAATGCACACGCATGGAACGAGTCTGTGCAAACCAATTCTGCGCCCTCAATCAATGCTACAAATTCATACGTTCCTGCTGTTTCACATCTCAGAAAGTCATCGCCGCAGTCCGTATTTTCCAAAGGAAGGACAACAACAGGCAAGCCTGTTGCCTGTGAAATGATCTTCACTTCCTCCCAATGCGAAATATGGTTTCCAACAAAATATGTCAGAATGTACTTCTGCGGCAAATTCTTTTCCAAGTGAGCTTTTTGAGCAAACAGATGCCATGAAATACCATCCAGTAAAAATGTTGGGTCAAGTACCACATCAACAGGCTTATTTACCAACTTTTCAATAACGTCCGCGGCCTTCGATTCTCTCACGCTTATGGAATCGAACCGTTTTAAGTATTTTTTGTATTTGCCCTTTAGGGTTTCTGGAAGCTGCTCTACACCGATACTGGATGCGTAAGAGATTTTACGAATATTATCGGGAACAAAATCCAGCAGATAAACCTCATCAAAATGATCTGGATTCCAGACCTGATCGCTTCCAACCACAAAGCAATCAATTTTTTCAAAGGTTTTCCTCTGTTCCTCTTTTGTTTTCACGCTAACAAAAGACAGATTTTCGTCGATACATCTTTGAATATTATTTTCTTTTTCACTGTTTGTCTTACCCTTTGCACCTTTTTCTGCTCGGAATTTCTTCTTTAGTTTTCTAAGAATCCGTTCCCAATCCTTTAGTGTATATCTTCTGCCATAAGCCAGCATATAGGCATTATATCCCATTTCTTCAAGAGCCTTGACCAAAGCCACCGCCTGCAGACAGGTTCCGAAATTATTCGACTTATACCATGTTACGACACATACTGTTTTCATTTTGTTTTTCTCGCCTTCTCTCCGCTATGTAAATTCCTTGAAGAATCAAAAAGACAAAATACAATCCAGGTCTGGTAATGTAATAGCAGAGCGTTGAACTTGCTGCAAAGCCAAAAATATTGATTCCCATAGGAACGATAAGTTCATATTCATATCGCTTACAAAGGACAACTTCCTTTATCTGATACAACAGCACAACAATGGATATGATTTCATATATAGCAAGTCCGACAATACCCCAATAATATCGGATTGCAAAGATTCCAAGGTCACTTGTGTAATATCCCGACATATAGAAATTGTCTCGTGCAAATCCAGATTGCTGTTTGCCATTGTATATTGCTGCTTGTCCATAATTTTGGTTCGGTGTTCCTACGCCAAACAATTCATGCCCTTCCAGCAAATTTTCAAAGTAATTTTTTTCATAAGTTCTGTATATGATATTTCCACCCTCTGTCGATTCCGATTCGCTGATTGAATCAATGATGATTCCCTGAACCGTTGACGTTGACAGGGCAAACAGACCCACAACAACAGCGACGAAAATAATCCAAAACTTATTCTTAACACTTGGACTAAACAATATAATAATTCCAGCCGTGAGTGCTGTACACAAAATAACCATTCTGGACTGGTTAATAAAGATAACCTCAAAGATAAAAAGTATGAGCCATCCTATTGTGTTCTTTCTTTCTTCATCCGTATTTGTTTTCATAAGCGTAACAAGGCACCAGAAAACGCCTACCATCTGAGGAACATTGGATGCATAGATTCTGTATCCCCATCGCACTGTATGCGAAAAGCTCGATATATCTACGCCCACATACAACAACAGCAGTTGACACAAATATACGATACTTATTGTCTTTATAAACTTAAAAATTTCTGATAAAATATCTTCTTTTGAGATTCGTCCCATACTATACATCATTATAATCGGATAGTATGCCAAATAAATATACATAGGACGAAGAACCATCAAGCCTGTAATGATTCCCTGATTATATATAGAGTATCCTGTAACCGCACCCACTACTCTTGATACCAGGAAAAGGAAAACCACAAAACCGACCTTATCTTTTTTTATAACTACCTTTCCCATGACGACAAAAAGCCATAGTGCAACAATAATATTCAAATCCGCCCAGGATAAGGTTGAACTTCCCAGTTTTACACTCGGCAATAGTCCCATTGCTTCAAATGAAAAGAAAAGCAGTACCTTCACTGAATATTTCGGAACTTTACAAATTTCCATTAACATCAACCCCACAACAATCGCTGATAATATTGTGGAAAGCGTTGCACTCTTTGTAACATAAAACGTCAGACACGATAGTATAATCAGTACTCTTATACACGCTCGACCATTTAATTTCTTCGTGTTCATCTTCTTATCTCATTTCACTTTTATAATAAAAGACAAAGTTCTCAGTTTAAGTATATAAAATTGAAACATCCATTTTGCCAAAAGAATATCCAATCTGGAACAATTCCTATACTTTTCATAGTAGTACATTTCCGAATCAAAGACTCTCTTCCTTTTTACCAAAAGGTTTTCAATTCCAGTCTTTGTTCTGTCTGTGGTTGAAACACCCTGTTCATGTATGATTTTGACCTCATTGGTATACCAAATCTTATAACCCTTTTCCCGAAATCGTTCCGTTAAAATCGGCTCTTCTGCATACAAGAAAGTATGCTCATCAAAACCGCCCACTTCAAAAAAAGGCTTTTCTCTTGCCAGCATAAACGCGCCAATAATGCGATAAACTTCTCCATCTTGTGCGTTATTTACCACATCATAGTTTATTTGTTTCAGCTTAGGAATTGCTTTATACATCGGCCAAAGAAGATTTGGAACTATATGCCTTTTATATATACTCATGTATTTTCCGGGCGATTGGTCTTTTCCATTCAGCCCAACAACTTTAGGCCCAATCATTGCCACATCTTTTCTATCTTCCAACTCCTTCTTCAAGATAGAAAGTTCAAACTCTTCTGGCAACTGAATATCTGAATTGCTGAAAAGAAGATATTCGGGGGCAAAAATATTTTTAGCTACTTCCGCGCCCAAATTGTTTGCAAATGCAAATCCACGATTTTCTTTATCCGATACATATACAACCGTTATGCCATTTCGATTAAACGTCCGAATATGTTTGAATTTCATGTCATTTAGGTTATAATTTTCAGATCGTGCAAAGCCAGATTCAAGTAAGTTTTCACTTATCACATTCCCATTTTCTTCATTTGGGGTATTATCTACGACTACAAACGACACATCTTTATAGTCAGAAGTCCTGCAAAAATCATTTATATACTTCACACATCGTTCTGCCGTTTTATAATCAACTATTATGACTGAAATCATCTTTTCTCCCTTAGTAGCAATCTTTTACAATCTCATCCACAATCGTATTCCAATCATATCTCTTATTAACATATTGCTGGAATTTCTTGCCCATCTGTGCCAAAGAATCTTTAGTCTCTCCATTGAGGATTTTTTGTAAGTTTTCGCAAATGGCTTTATCATCATTGGGAACGACCCATCCGCAGCCATCATCAATATATTCAGCCAAAGAGCCTACATTCGTACAGAGAATCGGAATTGCTTCCGCAGCTGCTGTAAGCATAACACCACTCATACTTGCATGACGATATGGCAGAACGATCAGATTTGCTTCCTTCAAGAAATAATTAAGCAGGTTATTGCTAATATATTGGTCAAGAAAAATAATATCCTCTTGGCTTTTTACATATTCACCTAATTCGTCAAGTTCAGGATAACTCGGCTGTGTTTTTCCTGCAATCACCATGCAGCAATTCTTGTGATCTGCAATCTCCTTCCACGCCCTTATGATCCGATCCATACCTTTATCATAATAGATCATTCCAAAGCTCAGAATCATTCGGTCATATTTATTGATAAATTGCTCACACTTCTGAATTTCCGCATCGTTATAATCAATTTTTTCTTTCAGCGTGTTCTTTTTTCCATGCCTCGAAATATACACTTTTTCCTTATATTGAGGGTAAAGTTTCGAGAACTCTTCATAGATGCTTTGTCCATGTACGATAATCACATCAGCGCAGTTGTAAATTTTTCCATAGGAATCAATATATTTTTCACTGTTGATATGTGGCAGGACATTATGCGCTGTATATACCAGCTTGCCACAATATTTCTTTATCTTTCTAAAAAAGATTGGATCAACTTTGCTTATAACACTCCAATGGATATGAACAACATCCGGTTTTTCTCTTTTTATGATATTTACAAGTTTTAAGTATTGGCATATATATTCCGTTGCACGCACGGCATTGCGTTTTGCAGATGGCACCATTTTTTCGCTATTCTTGAAAAAATAGCGATGGCACTTATACGGAATTTCTTTATCTGAAATCTCATAATAAAAGTTTGTATATAGTGATACATCTATATCGTCTCTTTTATATAATGCCGAAACCATTCCGTTCAGATATTCTTCATCGCCCTTAATCCCTCTTGGATTGATAACGATAACTTTTTTCATCCCTTGTCATCCTCTATAAATTTTGTAATGTCATCAATTATCACTTGAGTGTTACTTTGGTATTGATTGTAGGTCGTGCTTTTTACTGTTCGTATCGCTTCTTCCAGCTTTGCACAATCTTGACATTCACAAATCAAATTCAATTCCTTGAATTGTCCTACAAGCTGCAGTTGATGATCATCAACGTGTTCCCCGTATCTAGCAAGGCGCGGAACTGCTATCACTTTCTTTCCCTTTTTGACCGCTCCAATAATAGCTCCTGTTCCCCCATGAGTAATAACAATTTCCGCCTTATCCATAATCTGTGAAAATTTTTCCCTATCGAGAAATTGTTCATATTTATAATTCGTTGGCTTATAGTCGCTATATCCTATTTGAGCAAACACTTCATCCTTGATTTTTCCTGCTGCGACCAACTCATCCACAGCTTTTAGAAGTCTATTGAATTGGAACTTCTGAGATCCCAAAGTTATAAAAATCATGCGTTCCTCCACTCTAGTAAATGCCCCCTAAATAAATCGCTTTTGGATAAAACTGAAGCATTGGTTTCCATTGAACATAAAATCTATCCGCAAATTTATATAAAAATCTTCCTGTTTCTGTCGGAGACGATACCTTTGCAAAAGATTCTATGTAAATCAATTTCTTTCCAAACAATTTTGCTATCAAGCATAATGGAATCATCGCCAACACACCAGTTGTGATAACAATATCTGGTTTTTCCTGCAAAAAGATAATTATACTTTTCACCGCATTCACAACCATCCAAAACGGGAAGGACACTTCTTTACGGTTCACTTGATGCACATAGTACATCTTTTCATTTTTTATAGTTGCTCTATACTCAGTGTGTTCCGTCACAACAAAAGATTCATATTTGCTCATCAACGGTCGCAACATTGATATTTGCTCAAAATGTCCGCCCGATGAAGCAGCAAAGCATATTTTAGTATTTTTCATTTCGACTACACTTTCCCTCTGCCATCATTAAACCTCTAGGAAAAATTCATCTTCCAGCATCAAGCACAGACAATGATAGACCGGAAGATGAAGCTCCTGAATCATGTATGTCTCAGTTTGTGGCACTTTAATGCATACATCGCTCATCTGTTCCAATTTGCTACTTTTTGCTCCTGTCAGACCAATTACTTTCATGCCTTTTGCGTGAGCAGTTATTGCCGCATACAAAATATTTTTGCTGTTTCCACTTGTTGAAATGCCCAAGAATACATCTCCTGCCTTGCCATAACCATTCACCTGTTGCGCAAAACAGAGAAGTGGCTCACAATCATTCATGTATGCTGTTGACAAAGCCGGATGTCCATCTAAAGCAATCGCCGGAAGCGCGCCTTGCAAGTTTTCAGCCAAAATCGTTCCTAATTCTGCATTTTCTTGAAGCAGCTTCTCTGTAAAAGCTGCTTTCGGCTTTCTTGGAAGTTTGAACCCCTTCATCAATTCTCCAACGATATGTTCTGCATCCGCAGCAGAACCGCCATTCCCTGCGACCAGCAGCTTTCCGCCATTTTTATAAGAACATTCTAGTACCTGATATGCCATAGCAATATCAGATTCTACGATTTTCAATGCCGGATAACGCTCGCAAAGAAGATCAATATGCTTTTTTATATTCTCTTTTAACTCGTTCATTTTCATTCTCCGTAGCTTTTCTTTATAAGCACTTCTTTGCAAACTCCAAGAGAGAATTCACAGTCATCATCTGATCGAGGTTTTCTTTACAATTTCCAATCAGCGCAGTTTTACAACCTGCATTGATACCAGCTTTAATGTCATTTTCTCCATCACCAACCATCCAAGACTGGGACAGATCAATGTTAAAATCGCTCGCAGCCTTCAGTAACATACCTGGTTTCGGTTTTCGGCAATCACAGTCAATCTTCAGTTCTGGACGTTCGCCATCATACCCTTTATGTGGGTGGTGAGGACAATAATAAATTGCATCCAGATAAGCTCCTTCTTTGCCAAGGAGCGTTTCCATCTTATTGTGAATTTCTTCTAACTCATCAAAAGATACCTCGCCCCGAGCAATTACAGGCTGATTCGTTGCAACAATTGCAAGATACCCTGACTCATTGATTTTACGAATTGCTTCTGCAGCACCGTCTAGCAGTTCAAATTCATCAATGTTCCGAAGGAATCCCACATATTTATTGATGGTTCCATCTCTGTCAAGGAATATCGCTTTCTGTTTATTTTTCAGATTTTTTCCTGTAACGCGACCCTCACGATAATCGGCACACACAGAATAGTATCTATCCGGCGTACCCATATCTTTAACATACTCTGGGCTGTCGTAGCAGAACATCTTTCCTGTTCCGGCCAAAGGCTTCAATAACTGGCGATCCAAATCAACCTTTACAGGCTTTCCATCATTTCCAATCTTCCCAACCGTTTCGGCATCGATCTTACAAATTTCCAATATCTTCAGGTTGATAACATGAAGCCCCGCATTCACACGGTTTCGATAATACTTCGGTCTTTCATCCTCTTTTGCAAGCCATTTTTCAACTGAGCCATTTTTATCTGCAATAATCAGCCCGCTATCATATGGATGGCTATTGGGATGAGTAAAAAGTGTTACAAGACCACAATGCTGCTTGTGATACTCAACAAACCTGTTAAAGTCCACATCAAACATAGCATCAGCATTGAGAAGAAGAAAATCCTCAGTCAATTTATCTTTAATTTTGAACAATGCTCCTGCATTACCCAGCGGTTCATTTTCAAAGTAATATTCAATATGTACACCAAACGGCTGTCCGGTCACTGGCGAATTTCCAGAGCCATCGCCAAAGTAATCCATGATAATATTTCCCAGATGGCTTACTGTAATAATGATGTCATCAAAACCCTGTTCTTTAAGGCATTCAATTTCTCGTTCCAGTACGGGAATGCCCTCAATCTTTATCATCGGCTTTGGAATGTCACTCGCCACTGAAGAGATGCGAGTGCCCTTTCCTCCTGCCATAATCACTACTTTCATATTGTTAATCCTTCGGTGTATAATCTTCGGGTGTATAATGGATTACTCTCGTGCCACCATCCTCAAACTTGAATGGAATATACAGCAAGTCCCTCATCGCCCAGCGCACAGCATCCTGACGTTCCGGCTGCACATAGAACACGAGGAACCCCCCGCCCCCGGCGCCCAGCAATTTTCCGCCTAATGCACCAGAAGCTATGCCTTTCGCATACAGTTCATCAATGCTATTTGTAGAGACTGCGGAACCCGTTTGCCGTTTCAATTTCCAAGTGTGGTCGAGCAATCGCCCAAAATCGTCCAAATCACTTTCTTTATCAGTCAAAACTCGCTCTGCATCGTCTACTAAAGATAACATTTCTTTTAACTGTGCTGTTTTATCCGTTTTGCCAGCTGCATTTGCTTTCTGTACATCAGAAGAAAATCTGGTAAATCCAGTAAAGAACATCATCAGATTCTGATTGAGTTGTTTTTTTCTCTCTGGCGAAATAATTACCGGAAGAACCTCATAACCGTCAGCATTGAAATTGATACGGTTGAAGCCGCCAAAAGATGCAGCAATCTGATCCTGCCAGCCACCAGCTTCCTGGCAGAGATTTCGTTCCAGATAAATCGCATCATCTGCCAGTTTCTTCTTATCAGCATACTTTCCTTTTAGTGCATAAAAGGCATTCAACATTCCTACTGCGAACGAGCTTGATGTACCAAGACCAGAACGTGCAGGAAGATCAGCTTCATAAGTAAGACGGATTTCGTGCATATCCAGCATCTTCATTGCGTTTCGGATTGCTGGATGCTGAATATCGTTAATGTCCGTCACGCGCTCTGTCTTTGAATACGACAGCTCAGTGGAATAGTCAAAGAAACGCGGCAAATGACGCACATTTACATAGCAATATTTGTCAAAAGTGGTAGAGAGAACCGCTCCACCATATTCCTTAAAAAAACTTTCCATATCTGTTCCGCCGCCAAAAAAAGACATACGGAATGGTGTTTGTGTAATAATCATGTTTTCTCCTGCCTTATCAATCTCTCTGGAAAATATCTCTCGTGTAAACTTTCTCTTTTACATCATCCAAGCACTTGTCATAGCGGTTTGCGATGATAGCGTGGCTCATTTCCTTGAACTTCGCCAAATCGTTGACCACGGTGCTGCCGAAGAATGTTTCTCCATCTTTCAGGGTCGGCTCATAGATAATGACAGTTGCACCTTTTGCCTTAACACGCTTCATAACGCCCTGAATAGAACTCTGACGGAAATTGTCGGAGTTTGACTTCATAGTCAGGCGGTAAACGCCTATCGTGACAGATTTCTCCTTATCCTCATCGAACTCATTTTCTGCATCGTAGCCATAGTAGCCAGCCAACTTTAGAACACGATCTGCAATAAAGTCCTTACGAGTGCGGTTGGATTCCACGATTGCTTCAATCAGATTTTCTGGCACATCGGCATAGTTTGCCAGCAGCTGTTTGGTATCTTTCGGCAGGCAGTAACCGCCATAACCGAAACTCGGATTGTTATAATGGCTGCCGATACGAGGATCAAGGCAGACACCGTCAATGATCTGCTGGGTGTTCAGCCCCTTGCTTTCTGCGTAGGTATCCAGCTCATTGAAATAAGCCACGCGCAAAGCCAGATAAGTATTTGCAAAAAGCTTAACTGCCTCAGCCTCAGTAAATCCCATGAACAGAGTGTCAATGTTCTCTTTGATTGCACCTTCCTGGAGCAAACCAGCAAACTCATGTGCCGCCTCCACCAAGCGTTCATCACTCAAGTCTGTACCAACGATAATACGAGAAGGGTACAAGTTATCATAAAGAGCCTTGGATTCACGCAGAAACTCCGGACTGAAAATGATATTCTTGCTATTGAACTTCTTGCGCACAGAAGCAGTATATCCAACAGGAATGGTGGACTTGATAACTATAATGGCATTCGGATTATATTCCATAACCAACTTAATTACTGCTTCAACCGCAGAAGTATCAAAGTGCTGAGTCTTGCTATCATAGTTGGTAGGAGCCGCGATTACAACAAAGTCCGCATCAGAGTATGCAGTCTTTGCATCCAGCGTTGCGGTTAAATTCAAGTCCTTTTCTGCCAAGTATTTTTCAATATAATCATCCTGAATCGGAGATTTCTTGTTGTTAATCATATCGACCTTAGCCTGCACAATATCGACTGCAACCACCTGATGATGCTGGCTCAGAAGCACTCCCAGCGAAAGCCCGACGTATCCCGTGCCGGCCACAGCGATTTTATAGTTTCTCATAGTTCTGTTCTCCCTCACTAATTTTTTATTTGATAAAACAGCAAACAAGCCCACGGCGGGTCGCACAAAAGGCAATCCACCGTAGGCTTGAACTCTCCTTCATTGTTTATTTGTTGCTCCTTTTTGTGGGTCAAAACAGAGCTTTCCAAAAAGCCTCCTACATATAACCCCGGATTTTCCGTATCTTGCAGTCTTTTCAACAAATAAAACTTTTGAAGGACAACTCAAGCCTTGAAAACCCTTTAGTTATCGTAGTTTCTCTTGGTTGACCCTATTATATCTCTAGCCCCGCGCCGTTCAATAGTCGGAACAGACTTCTGACGGATTCCCTCGTACTCCGTTTTACCAGCATCGTCATATTCTGCACCACTCACATGATGGCCTGCTCTGTTGTAACAGGTCACGTCACAGCCATTCTGTGCCATTCGGGTGCAGAGCTCTTTGACAACGATTTCTACTCCGCCTTCTCTCGATAATCGCTTCTGTCCGAACATTGCAATCGCAAGTTTCTTACTCATAAATCTTTCCCACAATCCCACTCAATTCTTCATCAGTATCTCGGCCAACACAAAGAGCGGATAGGCTCGTACACCTGTCCGCTGGCTGTCACCCCGCCCTCATGGTCGAGATTTCTTCCTGCACACCATTTCTGCCATCCAAAAAGATCAGTCGTTCATTCTTCGGGTAAGAAAATATGAACTTCGAGTCGCGGAGCCTTTCATTCTCTGCCGTACCCTTGTCCCTATTATGACAGCCGCGTATTATATCTCTAGCCCCGGTACCGGCGACTGCAACTTTATAGTCTTTTTTCATAATCCCATATCCTCCTGAAACCTTTACATCAACAATGTATGTAAAGCTCATAATAAGCCATACGACAACAAGCCTGTATACAGATTGCAGCCACAATCCATACGCAGGCCTGTCTTTTTATTCTCCATGCCCCAGCAGGCACACCTTGAATGTCTTGAAAATGATTTTCCAATCCACCCAGAAGCTGCGCTCCTTGACATATTTCACATCCAGATCCATCCACTCTTCAAAAGAAAGGTCATTGCGGTGCGGCGCGATCTGCCAATAGCAGCTCAGGCCCGGCGTCACATACAAACGCTGCTTCTCATAATCCCCATACTGCTCCACCTCGCGGGGCAGGGCAGGCCGCGGGCCAACAATGCTCATATCACCCTTCAGGATGTTCCACAGCTGCGGAAGCTCATCCAGACTCGTCTTGCGGATAAACTTGCCCACGCGGGTAATTCGCGGGTCTTCCTTGATTTTGAACACCGGGCCGTCCATTTCATTCTGGCCCAGAAGGTCGTCCAGTTTTGCTTCCGCATTCGGACACATGGAACGAAACTTGTAGAACCTGAACGGTTTGCCATCTCGTCCAATGCGTTCCTGCGAAAAAATAGGCCCGGCAGAAGGGTCATCTACCACGATAGCGATAGCTGTTGCCAGCATCACCGGCGACAACACCACCAGCGCCAGTGCCGATAAGACCACATCCTGCGTCCGGCGTCCGACCCAATATAACCGATGTTCCCGCAGATTCTGCTTTCGGTCGATGACGACCGGCTTCTCAATTCCAACCACACTTGCTGACATTCCGCATACCTCACTTACGATTCGATGTTTTTGCTCTGCCTCACCGCTCATCTCAGCCTGCCAAAATCGCTCGACTACCGCATAAACGGAGCTTTTCGAGCATGACGACCACCAGAGCTTTTATGGACACATCTGAAGTACCTTTTCTCCGGTATTTTGACCAGAGGCATTTCAGATTCAATGTGTCATTCCATCAACACTTTTGAAATCGCGATTTCTTTTTTCATCTTTCAGTTTCGCACAACTTCAATAGACTCCTGCACGCACTCTGCAAAAGTCAAACCCTTTTACTTTGAGATTTTATTCTGTTTTTATCGTTTTTCTGAGCTTTTTTCTTTCAGAGCCACAACCCCTGCCTATTTCCATATTATGATTTATTCCTCGACCAATTTTATCATAATTTTACCATTACTTCAATAGTTTTCCTCTTAAGCATATACCCTTTCTATAGCCGCCGATTTGTCACCCTCTTTGCTTTGTTCTGGAGTATCTTTCTTTTTTATCGCAAGCCGCCATCCAACAACAAAGCCGCTTTCTGTGCCTCGCAGCACAAAAAGCGGCTTTGTTACGTCCTTATTCAGACTTGTAGAGCATTATTCCGGCAGGTCCTCTTCGTTCTCGAGAGAGTGCCAGACATTCTGGACGTCATCGTTATCCTCGAGAGCATCCAGCAGCTTGCCCATCAGCTTGAGCTGATCGGGGTCGGTCAGACGGGTGGTGGTCATGGGGACCATGGCCAGATCGTCGGAGAGGATCTCGTAGCCCTTCTCCTCCATTGCCTTGACGACAGCGGAGTAGTTCTCGGGGTCGGTTGTGATCTCAGCAGCATCTTCGCCTGCATCGAAATCCTCAGCACCGGCATCCAGGGCGTCCATCATAGCCTCGTCGGCATCCTTGTCTTCCAGAGAAATGTCGATGACGCCCTTCTGGCTGAACAGGAAGCCCACGCAGCCCATAGCGCCCAGATTGCCGCCGTTCTTATCGAAGTAGTGGCGCAGGTCAGCAGCGGTACGGTTGCGGTTGTCGGTCAGAGTCTCGACCATGACCGCAACGCCGCCGGGGCCGTAACCCTCGTAGGTGATTGCCTCGTACTCGGTCTTATCGCCGCCCTCGGCCTTCTTGATGATACGCTGGATGTTATCGTTCGGCACGCTCATACGCTTTGCCTTGGCGATCAGGTCAGCCAGCTTGCTGTTGGAAGCGGGATTGGGGCCGCCGGTACGGACCGCAACGCTGATCTCGCGGCCGATCTTGGTAAAGACCTTTGCCTTTGCGCCGTCAGTCTTCTCCTTCTTGCGCTTGATATTGTTCCATTTGCTATGTCCAGACATGGGAAAGAGCCTCCTGTATTTTATCAGTGATCTCCGCCTGCGGGCAGACGGGCTGTGGTCGCCCGCATTGTGGCAGCACACAAAATCTAACTCTATTATTTTATCACAACAGTCACCGGCGTTCAAGCCTTGTACCGATGGTTTTCCGGTTTATTCTGCCAAAAACTACGTTTTACAGCAGACGAAGTGCCTTGGGATAATGGTTTTTAACCCTGCCGCCGGATACCTTGCCGCCTCCCAGCGGCCAGCCGTCCACCGTCACACAGCACCATCCATCGGCAGCGGTATGAGCTTCTATTTCCCGGCCAGAGAGATATTCCACGGTTCGGGAGTCGGCGAGGGTCAGTTCCTCACGGTTCTGGCAGAGCGCGCCGAAAGCCGTGAACAGATGATGTTCCGGCACGAAGCGCCCCTTTTGCACACTGCCCACGAAGACGCCTGCACGCAAAACGTGAAGATTCGTCTGCGGGAAAGCCGCCGGCAGCAGAACGCCGCCGCCATGCACCACGGCAGGGCGCTTTGCCAGCTCCGGGAAATATTCCTCCGCAAATTCCCGCCATGCAGCGAGGCTCTGGGCAGGCGATGCATCCCCTGCCCCAGCGTCCCGGCTGCGGGAACTGCGGCCCTGCACAGCCTCTCGGCAAGCCCGGCTGTTCTCCCGCCGGGCGCTGCGGGCATCCGCAGGCTTTGCAGTCTTCTGTGGTTTGCTGCCCTTGGCCTTTTTGCCTGCCTCGGCGGCAGCGGCCAGCCAGAGCTGCTCTTCGGGGGTGTACTCGCCGGGAGCCGGCAGAGTCCGGGGCGTACCGGCTTTGACGAGCCGGGCCATAAAGTGGCCCTCACCGCCCTGACAGGGCCAGATGCGGCGCACCTTGCTCACATCCAGCGGCAGACCACCGGTGCGGTTGGCCTCACCCTCACTGCCGAAGGGATAATCCACATTGCCCATCACATCGGCCAGCATGAACTCCGGGTGGCGCTGCAGAAATGCGGCCACCTGTCCCTCGTCCTCTTCCGGCGCGAAGGTGCAGGTGGAGTAGACCAGTTCGCCGCCCGGCGCGAGGGCCGCAGCGGCGCTGTCGAGGATGTCCGCGCCCAGCTCTGCGCACTGCTTCACCAGCGCTTCGCAGTGCTGGGCCAGCGCGGCAGGCTCTTTGCGGAACATCCCCTCACCGGAGCAGGGCGCATCCACCAGAACGCGGTCGAAGAACTCCGGCAGTGCCGCCGCGATGCGGGTGGGCGTCTCGTTTAGCACGACGGCGTTGGACACGCCCATCCGCTCGAGGTTGCTCTTCAAAATCTCTGCACGGGCTGCGACATATTCGTTGCTCACCAGCAGGCCCTGCCCCTGCAGAGCGGCGGCGAGCTGGCTGCTCTTACCGCCGGGGGCAGCACATAGATCCATCACCCGCATCCCGGGCTTGACGCCCAGCAGTGGAGCTGCCGACGAGGCCGATGGCTCCTGCGAGTAGAAGACGCCTGCGTGATGGTAGGGATGGCGGCCCGGCTTGAAGTCGGGCTGTTCCACCACGAACGCCGCCTTGCAGAAGGGCGAGGGCCGCAGCGGGAAGTCTGCCCGGGCCGCAAATTCTTCCGGCGTGGTGCGGAGGGCAGAGACGGTCACGCCGCGGGCCGCTGTCTCCTGCGGGGCAGCGTAGAGCGTATCGTATCGCTCCCCCAGAAGGGCGCGTTCCCGGGCTTCAAAATATTCGGCAGACATTTTTATGAGACCTCCTTCGGGCTGCGGTGCATAAAGCCGCCGCAGCCGGTCAAACTATGGGCAGGGAGCGCAGAGCGTCTCCCGAAATCGAAAGGAGCGACGATACGATGGAAAATCGCAGCGAGAACCGCAGCACCAACTGCAAGAACCAGACTCAGAACCGCACCAGCAATCAGAGCACCAACCGCACCACCAATTCCAGCCAGAACTCTGCTGCCAACGATCACAAGCACCCCAACCAGTACACCAAGGGTGCCGACGACGAGGGCGGCAAGAACTCGGCTCACAACTCCGCCCGCAACAGCCGCTAAGCCTCTGCGCTGAGCGCCGCCCCGCCCGAACGGACCATCTGGCGGGACAACAAAAAGCCCACTGCTCTCTTTGCACTGTTTCCCAGTGCGGAAAGCAGTGGGCTTTCGCGTGTTCCGGTTATTTTTCGTTGGGGTCGAACGACTGCCACAGCGTCTCGAACAGCTCATGCACCCGGCTCAGCTGGCCGTTCAGATACAGCCAGCCCAGCAGGCACTCGAAGCCGGTGGACGCGCGGTACTCCTCCGGGGAGGCGTGTTTGGCCACACTGGCCTTGCTGGCGTTGCGGCCCCGCTTGAAGACAGCCAGCTCGTCCTCGGTGAAAAGCGGCTCCAACAGCTGCTCTTCCCGGAACTGCGCCCGGGCCGAGACGTATTTGACCTTTTCGGCGTTGAGCTTTCCCGCCGACAGACGGTGGTGCTCCACCAGCCGCTGCCGCACCAGAAGTTCCAGCACACTGTCGCCCACGAAGGCCAGTGCCAGCGGGCTCAGCTCCCGGGGGTCGATCTTTTCGGGTTCGTTCATAGAACGGTTTTTCCTTTCATCAGCGTCCTTGCCCTCTCCGTCATTGCTGCGCAATGCCACCTCTCCCAAAGGGAGAGGCAGAAGCCTGACCGCTGCGTTCCGGCTCTCCCTTTGGGAGAGCTGCCGAACCGCGTGAGGCTGAGAGGGCAAGCCCGTTGACCTCTTAGAAGATATAATCGAACTGATACTCGCCGATGAGGATGGTATCGTTCTCCTGCACGCCCTTCTGCACCAGAGCGTCCAGAATGCCGCTCTCGCCCAGCTGGCGCTGGAAATACTGCAGGCTCTCGTAGTCGTCCACGTTGCTGCCGGCCAGGATATACTCCAGCCAGGGTGCATCCACGCTCCAGACATGAGCCTCCATCCGCTTGATGGTGAACTCGCGGCCACCGGCCTTTGCCTCGGGCTTCTTGTACTCGGGGGCAAACACGGGGATGGCCGGAATGTCCTTCAGGCGGTTGTAGACCAGACCCGGAAGCTCCCTGACACCCTGCATGGTGGCGGCAGAGATGGGGACGAAAGTCAGGCCCTTCTCTTCCACATACTTGCGGAAGGTGTCGATCTGCTCCTCGGTGGCAAGGTCACACTTGTTGCCCACCACGATCTGGGGACGCTCGGCCAGAGCCGGGCTGAACTTTGCCAGCTCCTCGTTGATCTGCTCGAAGTCCTCGATGGGGTCGCGGCACTCGCTGCCGGAGACGTCCACGACGTGCAGCAGCAGACGGCAGCGCTCCACATGGCGGAGGAAGTCGTGGCCCAGGCCGACGCCCTCGCTGGCGCCCTCGATGAGGCCGGGGATGTCGGCGCAGACGAAGCTTGCGCCCTCACCCACCGACACGACGCCCAGCGTCGGCACCAGCGTGGTAAAGTGGTAGTTTGCAATTTTCGGCTTTGCGGCGCTGATGGTAGAGATGAGGGTGGACTTGCCCACGTTGGGGAAGCCGATGAGGCCCACATCCGCGATGAGCTTCAGCTCGAGGGTCACCTGAATGTCCTCGCCGGGCATACCGGGCTTTGCGAATTTGGGGATCTGGCGGGTGGGGGTGGCAAAGTGTGCATTGCCGTAGCCGCCGCGTCCTCCCTTGGCGATGGTGACGGGGGTGTGGTCGGACAGGTCGGCGATGACAAGGCCGCTCTCGGCGTCCTTGATGACCGTCCCCAGAGGCACCTTGATAACGAGATTCTCGGCATTCTTGCCGTGGCAGAGGCTTGCGCCGCCCTTGCCGCCCTCGTCGGCGGTGTACTTGCGCTTATAACGGAAGTCCATCAGAGTGGTGAGGTGGTCGTCCACGACGAAGATGATGTCGCCGCCCCGGCCGCCGTCGCCGCCGTCTGGGCCGCCAGCGGCCACGAACTTCTCACGATGGAAGCTCACTGCGCCGTCGCCGCCCTTACCGGCATGGAGCCAGATGGTGGCGATGTCGATAAAATTGGTTTGTGCTGCCATACAGGCCCTCCTGTTTTTTCATCAAAAAGAGCCGGGCCACGAGGGTCCGGCTCTCTGTGTTGCAGATTTTAGAAAGAAGTTACTGCTTGACGCTGCACTTCTTGCCGCTCTTGCCCACGCGCTCGAAACGAACGGTGCCATCGACCAGAGCAAACAGGGTATCATCGCTGCCCTTGCCGACATTCTCACCCGGCTGGATGTGAGTGCCGCGCTGACGAACGAGGATGTTGCCGGCCAGAACGAACTGACCATCTGCACGCTTGGTGCCCAGACGCTGAGCCGCAGAATCACGGCCGTTCTTGGTGCTGCCTACGCCCTTTTTATGTGCCATTGTAATATACCTCCTACTTAGCCGTTGATCGCAGTGATCTCAACCTTGGTGAAGGGCTGACGATGGCCCATACGGCGAGCACTGTGCTTCTTTGCGCGATAGGTGATGATGTTCAGCTTCTTGCCCTTGCCATTCTTGATGACCTTGGCAGAAACGGAAGCGCCCTCAACAACAGGAGCGCCAACCTTGACCGAACCCTCCTCGCCAATAGCGAGAACCTGATCAAACTTCACTTCGGAGTCGGCCTCAACGTCCAGCTTTTCGATGTAGACGATGTCGCCCTGCTCCACGCGGTACTGCTTACCGCCGGTAACAATGATTGCGTACATTTTGTTCATTCCTTTTCGTTGTACTCGCTGGTCGTAAAGGCAGGCCCTCACAGGGGCCATTTGAGGCGCCCACACCAAGCGGCTAGAATAGTATAGCAAAAAAATGTGCGGATTTCAAGAGGAAAATCCCGCTTTTGCGGAAATATTTTCAGTTTTTCTCTGCCAGTTTCTCTTTGAGCTGCTGCTTCACCCGCTCGTTATAGGCATTCGTGCGCTCGAGGAAGAGCTTGCGGGGGCTGGAAGCCACCAGCTCTTCCCTCTCCACCGTAAATTCCGGCTCTGCCTTGCGCACCTTCGCCAGCAGACTGCGGTTCTCTGCCGTCAGGGCCAGCGTCACCATGAGAGGCTTGGACTTATATTTCCGGGTCAGGAAAATTTCCAGTGCCACACCGCCCACGACGGCCGCAGCCGCCACCAGCTGGGAAGCGCGCAGGCCGAGCGACGGCACCAGCAGCAGGCTGTCGGTGCGGAGAGATTCGATCCAGAAGCGGCCTGCGCCGTACCAGACAAGGTAGCGCAGGGCAATGTCGCCGTTGAACTTCCGCTTTCTGATGTACGCCGCCAGCAGGGCCAGACCCACGAAGCACCAGATGCTCTCGTAGAGGAAGGTGGGGTGGACGGGCATGGCGGGGTCGATGGTGACGCCCTTCGGCACCGTGACGGTGCTGCCCATCAGGTAATCTTCCGTTGCTTCGCTGAACATGCCCCAGGGCAGGGTGGTGTTACAGCCGAAAGCCTCCTGATTGAAGAAGTTGCCCCAGCGGCCGCAGCCCTGTCCGATGAGGAAGCCCATGCCGGCCAGGTCGAACATGGGCAGCACCGGCACGCCCCGCCATTTGCAGGCCAGGCCGCCGAACACAAAGGCGCCGATGATGCCGCCGTAGATGGCCAGACCGCCGTCGCGGACGGCCAGCACATCCCAGATGGTATCGTAATTATAGGGTGCCATCGCCACATAATACAGGCGGGCGCTGGCGATGCCCAGCACCACGCCGATGAGGATGACATCCACCATCGAATCGGCGTCGATGCCGAACTCCGTGCAGCGGCGGAACGCAAAGACCAATGCGAGGCAGAGGCCAAAGGCGATGCAGACGCCGTACCAATAAATATCCATGTCGCCAATGCTGAAGGCTACCCGGCTCAGCTCAAAGCTGAGGCCGAGGCCCGGGAACTGTACCAGATTCGTCATTCTTCCGTCTCCTCTTCTTCCTCGTCCTCAACGGCAGTGCCGTCCGGCTCAATGTACATCACGGCCATCCGCTCAGGCCGCAGGATGTGCTGCAATGCCGCGTCGGCGTCCTCTGCCGTCAGGCCCGCCAGCATGGTGATCTGCTGGGCCACAGTCTGGCCTGCCAGCGCGAAATCTGCCATCTGGCTGGCCGAATCCTCGACGTTTTCCAGATTTTCGATGAGCTGGCCGTATTTTTCGTTCTTGCAGAGGGTGAAGATCTCCCGGTCCACGCCCTCTTTGCGCACCCGCTCGATCTCGTCCAGCAGAAGCTGCCGGACGGTGTCGGGCTGGTCGCTCTCGCCGGTGAAGAGGATGCAGCAGCATCCGTCCACCCGCAGCACCTCACCGCCGAAGCCCGGGTTGGTCAGGCTCTCGTCGTAGAGGCGGCGGTAGAGCGGCGACATCCCGCCGCAGATACAGCAGAGGATGAGCTCGTACAGCATCTCGCTGCGCAGGTCGCCGAAAGGCAGCGGCTCTTCTTTGAAGCCCAGACCGAAGCAGGGCTTTGCGATGGGCATGGCGATGGTCTTTTCGGCCGCCGCCAGCGTCATCGGCTCCGGGCGGAGCAGGCGCTCGACCTTTTCCGCCGGGCGCTCGTCCATCAGGCCGTGGCGGGCGCAGGCAGCCAGGATCTGCTCCATGCTGGTGTTGCCCGCTGCGGCCAGTACCATATTGCCCGGCGCATAGAACGCCTTGCAGCAGTCGTAGAGCATTTCCGGCGTTATCTCCGCGATGCTCTCCACCGTTCCCGCAATATCGCTGCGGATGGGGTGGCTATGATACAGACACTCGCACAGACCGGTGATGAGCCGCCAGTCGGGGCTGTCGTCGTACATCTTTATCTCCTGCCCGATGATGCCCTGCTCTTTGGCGATGGTCTGCTCGGTAAAGTAGGGGTGTCCCACCATGCCCAGCAGCACGTCAAGGCTCTCATCCAGCTGTTCCGTAGCCGTAAAGAGGTAGCAGGTGCGGTCGAAGGCCGTGAAAGCATTGGCATTCGCGCCGGTCTTGGCGAACTTTGCAAAGGCGTCGCCGTCCTCATCCTCGAACATCTTGTGCTCGAGGAAATGGGCCACACCGGCGGGCAGATGCACTTCCCGCTCCCCCAGCCGGAAATCCCGGTCGATGGAGCCGAAGCGGGTGGCGTAGATGACATGGGTGCCGGAGTAGCCCGGCATGGGGCGGACGAGTACGGTCAGCCCCGAGGGCAGAACTTTCCACTGGTCCGCGGCGGTGCATTCCAGCACGCTCCGGGTGTTCTCAGCCATTCTCGTTTCCCTCCTCCCGCGTCAGCAGACAGCTCACCGACAGGGTGAACTGCTTCAGAACATCCCGCACATCCTCTCTGGTCACAGCCAGCAGGGCGCGGCGGGCGTCGTCCGGCGTCTGCACCGGGCCGCCCCGCAGCACTTCCATATAGTACCATGTCTCGATGCCGCCCAGCGTATCCTCCAGGCCGTTCATCCCGGCCAGCAGGCCCCGGCGGCAGTCTTCCAGCTCTTCGTCGGTGATAGGGCCGTCGCAGAGGTCCGCCAGCTCTTTGAGCACCGCCTGCTCAGCGCGGGCCGCGTCGGCGTGCTCGACGCCGCTGTTGACGGCCATGCTGCCCGTGAAGCTCTGAAAGGACGACGAGCAGTAGTAGCACAGATGGTCGCGCTCCCGGACGTTCAGGAAAAGGCGGCTGGTCACGCTGCCGCCGTAGAGGGCCATCGCCAGCCGGACAGCGGCCAGCTGTTCAGGCTGCATGGGCCGGCCCAGCGTGAACAGCATACAGAGCTTGGCCTGCGTGGTGTCGAAGTGCTCCACCTTCCGCACCGGCTCCCGCCGGGGCATGGCGATATTCTCCGCCCGGGGCAGCGGGGCGCGGTCGATGGCCGAAAGCTCCGCCAGAAGAGCTTCCTTCACGGCAGTGGTGCTGGCCTCGTCGCAGCCCAGTACGATGAGCTCGATGTTCGCCGTCCGCAGCATCTCGTAGTATGCCTCGGTCAGCGCTTCGGGCGTCAGGCCGTCCACTTCTTCTAAGTAGCCCTCCTGCCGGACACCGGCGGGGCTGTCTCCGAAGAACTCGCGGTTGGCCTGCCGCTGGCAGTAAAGGCGCTTGTCGTTCACTTCGTCTTCCAGCGCCTTCTTCAGCATCTGCTTTTC
>ENA-UEPW01000546-UEPW01000546.1-human-gut-metagenome-genome-assembly--contig:-NODE-546-length-25630-cov-7.326028_pt1 | contig 25630 bp, 20 predicted proteins | sample MGYA00242935_ERZ507936 | MGnify/ENA primary metagenome ERZ507936 (study PRJEB26167, sample SAMN06115469) | human gut metagenome | host: Homo sapiens | place: China:Chongqing | collected 2016-06-23... | reverse complement strand
GCACCGCTCCCGACTGGGGGCGGTGCGCTTTTTTAGTGCGCAGCCCCGTTTTCGAGCGATTTGTAGGGAGGGGTCTTGACCCCTCCGCGGGGCGTCGAGGATGCCGCCCCCTACAGTGGCAGCCCATAAAGTTATATAGTACCGCAAACGTCCGCGGCGGCCACCCGGTAATGATTTGCAGGGGAGGGATTCATCCCTCCCGTATGCCTTGCCTTCAACGCCTGTTCAACAAGCGTGGCACTGTAGGGGGCGGGCATGCCCGGCCCTCCACCTGCCCGCTGCCGCCCTTATGCAATTCCACCAAACAACCCTGTCAAACTTTGTCACCCTCGCCTCTTGACACCGCCCTTCTACACTTGTAGAATAAAACTATCTTCTACAACTGTAGAACAAAGGAGGTCGACCCCATGTTCGCCACACTTTTTGCTTCGCTGTTCGTGCAGGGCATTCTGCTGGGCCTGGCCGCGCTGGCATTGCTGGCCGCGGCGCCTCGGCTGCAAAAACGCTACGGCCCGCAGTGGCTCTGCCGCCTGTGGGTCACGCTGGCGGTGCTGCTTCTGGTGCCGCTGCACGCGCTTGTGCCCCAGGCCCCGGCGGCGGTGTCCGTGGATACCACACCGCTGTACAGCCGGACCGCCCTTTCGCAGGAAGTCACCGAGCGCCCCGCCGACGGTGTGCCCTACATGGTCGCCGTGGAGGGCGGTGCGCCCACGGGCTATATCGTGCCCCGCGCCGAGCTGCAGACGGGACACCGCACGGTGCTGGAACGCCTCGCTGTCGGCGCAACGCGGCTGAACCTGCTGGCCCTTGCGTGGAACCTCGGCGTGCTGGCTGTTGCGCTCTATCAATTTGGCGGCTATGCCGTCTGGCGCATCCGCGTCCGCCGCACCGCGCAGCCGGTTGACCCCGGCTGGCGCAGCGCCCTGCCGCAGGGGGCGTGCCCGCGCATGGTCGCCACGCCGCTGGTACGCAGCCCCATGGTGGCGGGCACGCTGCATCCCGTACTTCTGACCCCCACGGGCACGGCTCCCAATGGCGCAGACTACATGCTGGCCCACGAGCTGACCCACATAAAACGGCATGACGTCGCCAAAAAGCTGCTGTTTACGCTGGCGTGTGCCGTGCATTGGTATAACCCTGCTGTCTGGCTGCTGGCCGCCCGCGCGGGCCGCGACATTGAGGAGGCCTGTGACGCCGAGACCCTGTGTGGCCGCGATGCCGACTGCCGCGCGGCCTACGCCGACGCCCTGCTGACCGCCGTGCGCCAGAACCGCGGCCCCGCGCTGACCAGCGGCTTTGCCCTGAACAAGCGCCAGTTCAAGCAGCGTCTGGCCGCCCTGTGGGACACCGCCCCCAAGCACCGCGGACGCGCCCTGCTGGCGGTGCTGGCCCTGACTGCCTGCTGTGCGGGCGGGCTGGTCGCCTGCAAGCCCGCCGACGCGGCCCCACAAGACGAGCAGGAACCCGCCGCAACTGCCGCACCGGCGCCGTCCGGGACCGCCAACCCCATCGTGACCCCGGAGCCGCCGCCTGTCTCAATGGAGGCGGGGGCCGCAGCTGTGCGGCGCGGTGCGGACTTCCTTTGGAGTGAGTATCTGACCGACGGAAACGGCTACTACTTCCACAGCGGCGCGTGCGGCCTTGTGGAGCCCGCGGATTACGACACGGAATATATTTCCGCCCTGCTGGAAACCCGGCGCGGCGACGGCACAACTTGGCGCGACTACCTGAACGACGGCCAGGGCGCGCTGGTCAAAGCAACCTTTGAAGCCGAGCTGACGCCCGAAGCCTGGTATCTGGGCAAACAATACGGCGAGGGACGCTTTCATGTCTATCTGATTGCACCGTTCGACGAGGCGCAGCCCTGTGAGGTCATCAGCGGTTGGCAGTCTGCCGACGACCCGAACCAATCGGCACATTTTGAGATTCTGCCGATGGCGCGGGAGCTGGACCTGACCAACAACCAGTACCGTATGCTGTTGCACCAGTGCGATGCGCTGGCCCGGGCGGGGGCGCAGAACTTTTTTAACCCCGGCGATTGGCCGCAGGACGAGCTGGAAACCTACCTTTATTACCGCAACCAGTATTTTTACGGCGGGGCCGACGCCTTGCTGATGCTGAACGTTGATTTCACTCCTGCAAATGATTGGAACCAACAGCTGCTCTACCTGACCTACGACGAAGTGAACGCGCTGGATTTCTCGGCACCCAAGACCGCTGCACTCCCGGGCTACACTCCGCCGGAAAGTCTCGAAAGCGACGACCCGGGCGTCTGGACCTTCACGCGCGAGGGCTTGTATATTACTGCCGAATGGCCCGGTGTGGAGCGCTACACCTTCTACGTTCATAACGGCAACGCCAGCCTGAAATTTGACGCCCGCACCATCTGTGTACAGGGCCAGAGCCTGTCTTAAAAAGGAAACATCCCATGTCCAAAATCAAACGTCTGCCCGACGCAGAATTAGAGATCATGAACGCCCTGTGGGATGCCGACGCGCCGCTGACCGCCGCCGAGCTGGAAACGGCGCTGCCCGGCCCGCCCCGCGCCCGCACAACGCTGCTGACCCTGCTGGCCCGGCTGGAGGAAAAGGGCTGCGTCACCCGCGAAAAGCAGGGGAGGGGCTACCTCTACACCGTCGCCCTGACCCGGGCCGCGTACCTGCCCGCCGAAAGCCGCAGTGTGTGGGGCCGCCTTTTCGGCGGCAGCCCCCGCAACTTCGTAGCCGCCCTTGCCGAAACCGACACCCTCACCGACGCCGACATAGACGAGCTGGCGGCGTATCTGGAGGAACTGAAAAAAGAAAGAAAATAGCGTAAAATTTGTAGGGGCGGGCATTGCTCGCCCGCAAATGTTCCGGCCTTCGCATGGCTCCCGGGTAGATGACGAGCATCGACCCCTACGCTGTAGGGGCGGATTCTATATCCGCCCGGGAGCCTTGCTGGCTGCGCCAGGTTTGCGGGCGGGCATTGTCCGCCCCTACTTGCAATTCTCCCTCGACTTGTAGTATAATAATATGTCCCATAGCATCCACATTCGCAAGTGAGGTGACGCCCATGCCCGGTGATCTGCATACCCATACGACCTTTTCCGACGGTTCGACCCCGGCGGACAAGCTGCCGTTTCTGGCGGCCTGCGCGGGGATGACCCATCTGGCCATCTCCGACCACGATTCGATCCGGAGCGTGCGCTACGCCTATGCCCATCCCGTGCAGAACGGCGTCCACCTCATCCCGGCCACCGAGCTGACCGCCTACGACTACGAGCGCGCCCACCGCGTGCATCTGCTCTGCTACTGGCCCGACGACTGCGCCGCGCTGGCGGACTTTTCCGCCATGATGGCCGAGCGCCGCCTGACCGCCATGCTGCAGAGCTGCAAGGAGCTGGAAGCCATCTGCCCCCAGTTCCGCACCGAGGAGGCGCTCGAGCTTGCCAAAGACAGCGGCACGCTGTTCAAGGCGCAGGTCATGCGGGTGCTGTGGCAGTACGGTCTGGCCGACGGCATGTATAATACCGTATACAAATCGCTGTTCGGGCTCAAGCCCGTGCGCGGACGCATCCTGCACACGCCGCGGTATGAGCCGGTGGACACCGTGCTGGATGTCATCAAGGCAAGCCGCGCAGTGGTCGTGCTGGCGCACCCCAGCGTTTACCACAGCATGGAGCTGGCGCGCGAGCTGATCGCCGCCGGGCGGCTGGACGGCGTCGAGATCGACCATCCCCGCAACACGCCGGAGGACAGAGCCGAGCTGACCCGCTTAGCCAAGGAAAACGGACTGATCGTCACGGGCGGCACCGATTACCACGGCATCAACACCGTGACGCCGCGCCCGGTGGGAGCATTTGCGACCAGCGACGAGATGATCGCGCGCATCGGCGACATAGCCAAGGCGCGCAAATCGACCTACAAGAGACAAAAATAAGGAGCAAATCAAAATGACATACACCTACAACAATAAAGGCACCTGTTCCGTCCGCACCGTCGTGGAGCTGAACGACGACCATACCATCAAGAGCGTGCAGATCCTGGGCGGCTGCGACGGCAACCTGAAGGGCATCGCCAAGCTGCTGCCCGGCATGAAGGCCGAGGACGCCATCGCCCGCATGGAGGGCACGACCTGTGGCCGCAAGCCCACCAGCTGTCCCGACCAGATCGCCCAGGCGCTCAAGGGCGCACTGGCGGAGATGGGCTGATAAAGGTCAGTAGGGGCGGATTCCATATCCGCCCGGGCCGTCTGCGGCAGCCGCATACCTTGCGGGCGCATATAGAATGCGCCCCTACATTTTGCCCACAAGGCTTATTACTATAAAAGGAGCTTCCCATGGACTGCTTCCATTACCCTCTCGATACCGAAACGCTGCTGCGCAAAAAGCGTAAGCTGCGGCGTGAGCTGCTGGCCCGGAACCCGCACCCGCTGCACAAAAAAATTGCCATCCTCGGCGGGTCCACCACAAACGAAGTGGCCGACCAGTTGGGGCTGTTTCTGCTGCAATACGGCATCGAGGCGGAGTTCTACCAGAGCGAGTACGCCCAGTATTGGCAGGACGCCATGTTCGGCACGCCGGAGCTGGACGACTTCCACCCCGACGTCATCTACATCCACACAAACTGGCGCAACCTGACCGCCCTGCCCACGACAGCCGACAGCGAAGCCGCCATCGACGCGATGCTTGACGAGCAGTACGCCCATTTTGAGACGATGTGGCAGGCGTTGGAGCAAAAATTCGCCTGCCCGGTCATCCAGAACAACTTTGACCGCCCGAACTTCCGCCTCATGGGCAACCGCGACATCTGGGACCCCCATGGCCGCTCCAACTTCATCAGCCGCCTGAACCAGAAATTTTACGCCTACGCCGCGTCCCATGAGCACTTTTACATCAACGACATCGACTACCTGTCGGCGGACTACGGCCTGACGGCGTGGGGCGACGCCTTCTTCTGGCACATGTACAAATATGCCATCTGCCTCGACGCGATCCCGTCGCTGGCCAACAGCGTGGCCAATATCATCAAGTCCCTGTACGGGCGCAACAAAAAGGCGCTTGTGCTCGACCTGGACAATACGCTTTGGGGCGGCATCGTCGGCGACGACGGCGTGGATGGCCTGGCCATCGGCCCCGAGGTGCCCGAGGGTCAGGTCTACGCCGAGTTCCAGAGCTACTGCAAGGCGCTGAAATCCATCGGCGTCATCCTGGCCGTTGACTCCAAAAACGACGAGGCCAACGCGCTGGCGGGCCTGAACCACCCGGACGGCGTGCTGCGCCCCGATGATTTTGTCGCCATCAAGGCCAACTGGGACCCGAAGGACCTGAACCTGAAGGCCATCGCGTCCGAGCTGAATTTGGGCGCGGACAGCTTTGTCTTTGCCGACGACAACCCGGCAGAGCGCGCCATCGTGGCCGCGCAGGTGCCCGGTGTGGCCGTGCCCGCGCTGGACGGGGCCGAAAACTACATCAAGACCCTCGACCACGGCGGCTATTTTGAGGTCACGGCCCTTTCCAAAGAGGACCTGAAAAAGACCGAGCTTTACCACCAGAACGCCGAGCGCGCCAAGGCACAGGCGGCGTTTGCCGACTACGGCCAGTATCTCGACAGCCTTGAAATGACGGCCACGATCAAGGGCTTTGAGCCGCTCTACATCCAGCGCATTGCCCAACTGACGAACAAGTCCAACCAGTTCAACCTGACAACGCTGCGCTGCTCCGAGGATGACATCCGCGCCATGGCCGGGGACAAAAACGACCTCTGCCTTTGCGGCAAGCTCGTGGATAAATTCGGTGATAACGGCATTGTCACCGTTGTGGCGGGCCGGCAGCAGGGCGATGTGCTTGACCTGACGCTCTGGCTCATGAGCTGCCGCGTGCTCAAGCGCGGCATGGAGGACGCCATGATGGACACCGTCGTGGCCGAGGCCGCCGCCCGCGGGGTCAAAACCATCGTAGGCCATTATTATCCGACAGCCAAAAACGCCATGGTGCGCGAATTTTACGCGCAATATGACTTTGCCAAAACGGCGGAGGATGCCGACGGCAATACCGAGTGGACGCTGGACGTCGCCGCCTACACGCCGAAGCACCCCCACATGAAGATCGAACGCTGACAGATAGGAAACCGTATGAAACGAACCATCCTGCAAAAAGCGGCAGCCGCCGCACTGTTTGTGCTGCTCACGGCGGCACTGCTGGCGGCTGCGGATTTTCTGCTGGTGGATGATGTACACTCCTACTCTCGCGTCATGCTGCAGGAGCTGTATGCCGACGCCGGAAACATAGATACGCTGTTTTTGGGCTCGTCCCACTGCTACCGCAGCGTTGACCCCGCGCAGGTGGACGCGGCGCTGGGCACCCACAGCTTCAACGCCGGGTCGTCCCAGCAGCTGCCGGACGGCTCCTATTATATGCTGAAAGAAGCTGCTGCGCAGAACCCGCTGAAAACCGTCTATCTCGAAATGTTCTACACCGGCTACAATGAGAGCGCGTCCGCCAACATCCCGCTGGCCTGCTATCTGCTGGCCGACCACATGGACTGGCGCTCACCCAACCGATACGCCTACCTGTCGGAGATGGGCGGTCTGGCGGCTTATGCAGACCTGCTGCTGCCCGCGCGCCATGGCATTGCGCCGCCGTCCTCAATGCCCGCCCTCTGGAAGGCCAAGCTGACTGACGGCTACACGCCGGACAGCTACGGCTATGTGACCTACCCGGACAGCGGTGAGGCGTACCGGGGCCGCGGCTTTGTCTATACCACCGGCATCCCGCAGGACGGCTTTGCCACGCTGCTGAACGTAGATGCCGACGCGCCATTGTCGGATTTTGGCTGGGAATACCTCAACAAAATCACCGATTTCTGCGCGGAAAACGGCATCCGGCTTGTGCTGTTCACGGCCCCGCTGCCCAGCGGCTACCTGTACAACACCGAAAACTATCAGTCCTACGTCGATGCGCTGCGGAACTTCTGCGCCGCGCATGAAGGGCTGGAATACTGGGATTTCTCGCTGTACAAGCTGCAAAGCGAGATCAATCTGAAGATCGAGGACTTCTCCGACGCGCACCACCTGAACGGCGCGGGGGCGGAAAAGTTCACCGCCATTCTCTGCAAAACGATCCAACGCCGTGCGGCGGGGGAGAGCGTTGACGATCTTTTCTATCAGACGGTGGAGGAAAAGCTGACCCTCACCCCGGACGACTCCGTCCTGATGGCCTATTATGCAAAGCTGCAAGACGAATAAGAAGGAGGCCCTGCCATGATCGCCGTGACATCACCCGGCTTTGTGCTGTTCGCGGCGCTGCTGGCGGGGCTTTGGTATGTCTGCCCGCCGCCGCGCCGCTGGCAGCTGCTGCTGGGGGCAAACTTACTATTTTACGCGGTGCTCTGCCCGGCAGCACTGCCGGTGCTGGCGGGCAGCAGCTTTCTGGTTTGGTGGTGCGGGCGGCGCACCGCGAAAAAGCCCGTGTTCCTTGCGGGGCTTGCGGCGGCACTGCTGCCGCTGGCCTTGCTCAAGTATCTGCCCGCTGCGCTGGGCTGGCAGGGCACGCTGGCGAACGCTTTGGGCATCGGCTATTTTACGCTGCAGCTCGTCAGCTATCTGTGTGACGTGCGCCGGGGCAGGATTTTGCCTGAGGAAAAATACGCCCGCCTTTTGTGCTATGCGTCGTTCTTTCTCTCCATCACGCAGGGCCCCTTCAACCGCTATGACGCCCTGATGCCGCAGCTGGACCGGCCCACTGTCTGGGATACGGACCGGGTCTGGCGCGGCGTACAGCGCAGCGCGTGGGGCTACTTTAAAAAGCTGGCCGTGGCGGACCGCGCCGCCGTCGTTGTGGATGCAGTCTTTGCCAACCCCGCCGCCTTTGACCGCACCCAGCTGCTGCTGGGCGGTGTGCTGTTCACCGTGCAGCTCTACGCCGATTTCTCCGGCTACACCGACATTGTGCTGGGCGTCGGCGAGGTGCTGGGTCTGCACCTGCCGGAAAACTTCCGCCAGCCGTTCTTTGCCGACTCGGTCAAGGACATCTGGGCGCGGTGGCACATCAGCCTGTCGCAATGGCTGCGGGATTACATCTATATTCCGCTGGGCGGCAGCCGGTGCAGCAAGGCGCGCAAGGACGGAAACCTGATTATAACCTTCCTCGTCAGCGGCCTGTGGCACGGCGCGGGGCTGACCTACCTCGTCTGGGGCGGCCTGCACGGCCTGTGCCAGGCGGCGGAAAACCACCTGCCGCCCCGCCGCCCGGGTAAGCTCCGCCATGCGCTGCGCGTGGCGGGCACATTCTGCATTCTGGCGGGTGCGTTCGTGATTTTCCGCGCCAGCAGCCTTGCCAACGCGGCAGAGCTTTTTAAGGGTATTCTCTGCAATGGCGGGCACGCCGTGTTCTCCAACTATTGGGAGCTTGGCCTGACGAGCCTGCAGGAGGAAATTCTGCTCTACGCGGGCATTGCGATTCTGCTGGCCGTGGACGCCGCCCATGAGCGCGGTGTCTCGCTGCGCACCAAAATCGCCGCCCTGCCCACGCCCGCCCGCTGGGCCGTCTATGAGGTCTGCATTTTTGTTTTCCTGTTCATGGGCCGCTTTCTCGGCGGCGGCAACTTTTTGTATGCACGATACTAATAATTTTGCCGCCTGTAGGGGCCGTGCATGCCAGGCCTGCCCGTTACCCATACAGGGCAGCCTGCGGAAGGCCGCGGGCGGCCCCTGCAACATGATACAACAAACCCGGCGTGTGCCCATCGGCAGGCACACGCCGGGTCGTTTTTTATGAAGTTATTTCAACCTCTGGTCCGTTCCAAAAAACTTGAACATCTTGCACCCGCCCAGCATACGGCTGGCGACCTTCTCGGTGTAGCGGGCCACAAAAACGCTCTGGTCGGTGATGTTCGTCGTGTAGATCGTGGGGCGGTGGGTCAGCATCCGGGTGTTGATCAGCTCATACAGCACGCTGATGGTCAGCGGCGTGATGTACTCGGTGCCCAGGTCGTCCAAAATCAGCAGGTCGGCCTCCTGACAGGCGGCCAGCCACTCGTCGTTGGTCGTGTAGTTGAAGTGCTCACGCCCCAGCTGCGCGGCCAGCGCGGCGGCGCTTGTGTACAGTACGTCGTGGCCGCCCTCCAGCACGGCGTCGGCAATCGCCAGCGCCAGATGTGTCTTGCCCAGGCCGGTGTGGCCCATGAACAGCAGGTTCGGGCTGTTCTGGCTGAATTTGGCGGCGTAGCCGCGGCAGTAGTTCAGCAGCTTGCCCATGTACTCCCGCGGGGAGATGCCCAGCTCCGGCTCCACGGCGTCGCTGTAGCGCTCGACCTCAAAGCTGGCAAACTGGCACAGGCCCAGCGGGCTGGCGGCATTGATCTCGTCCCGGCGCAGACGGCGGGCGGCGTCTGCCACGCAGCGGCAGGGGACACCGCCGCGCATACCGGTATCCTCACACAGCGGGCAGCGGTAGGCGGGCTTGAAATCGTCCGCGCTGAACCCGGCCTCCCTGACCGCAGCGGCCAGCGCTTCATCTGCGCGGGCCAGCGCGGCGCGGGCTGTATCCATGTTTCCGCCAAGGGCTGCGGCCTTCGCAAGGCCCAGCCCCGCACGCAGGTGGGCGCTGTCCGCCTCGGCCAGCGCCGGGTGAGCGGCGTAGGCGGCGCGGCGGGCAGTCTCGGCCTGCATTACGGCCTGTTGGCGGTAGGCTGCCACCTCGCGCTGCGCGGCGCGGAACAGTTCGTCTTTTGTGCGCATAGGTTACCCCTCCTCGTCAAACATGGCCGCCCAGTTGCGGTTGAACAGGTCCTTCTGGGCGCTGGCGGCGGGCGGCTGGGCGTTGGGCCGCTCGGTCATCACGATGTTGCTGCCCTCCAGCTGGCCCTGACGGCGCGCGGCGTCGATCGTCGTGATGCCCTGGGCACGCCAGGCCCGCAGAATGCCGTCCACGTACCGCACGGTGTTTTTACCGTTGGCACGCAGCAGTGCCTCGTCGATCATCTCGCGCCCGATGCCCATTTCCTCGTGCCAGCGGGCAATCGTGCGGCGCTCCCAGTTCGTCAGTGCACGCGGCTCAATGCCAAACTGTGCGGCGGCATCCTGGCACCAGGCCTCGCGCTGCTTGGCACGCTGCAGCCAGCGCTCGGCGTCCTCGCCGGTCTCAACGCCGTCCTCCCGCCAGCGGGCCAGCAGGTGGGTCACGGCGGCGATGGTGCGCCGCCCCAGACGGGTGACCTCGGCGCAGCAGAGCAGAATGACATCTGGCTGCCAGCCGTCGTTTAAGTACAGCCCCACAAGCCGCTGCATCTCGCTGCGGCTCAGCGTCTTACCGAAGATGCTTTGCGCCTCCTGGCACAGAACGGCAACATAGGGGTCGTTTGCCACGCTGGCCAGATCGACCCGTGCGGGCTCGGCTGCCGGGGCGGGGGCGGCCCCACGCTCACTGACCAGTAGCCCGGCACCGGCCCAGTATTGCAGGGCGCGCTTGGCAGCCTCGATGCTGGGCAGTGCCAGTGCGCGGGCCATCGTGCGCGGGTCGGTGTCGTGGGTCTGCAAAATGTAGAGTGCGGCCCGGATCGTATCGCCGTCGGTCTGGGTCAGATGGGTCAGGACCAGCTGCGGCACAGCCAGCGTGTCGCCGTTGCTTGCCGCCAATTTGTAGCCCATATCCGCAAACCTCCCCACTATAAATTGTTGGTTTATTATACCACAAAAGTGCCGTTTGGTCAATCTCGAAGAAAAACTGCCCAAAAATCAGCGCCGGATTTTGGGCAATGCGTTCCTTGTATTTTGATACACAAATTTGTACAATAGTACTATAAACAGTTAAAGCATTAAGGGGGAGACTACCATGGCGATGAATCTTGTAAAACTGCCCACCGGCAAATCGAATTTGCAGCTGCGCGTCAGCAAGGGGCACTATGCCACCAGCCACAGCCATATCAACTACTACATTGATGTCACGCTGACAAAGTTCCGCCTGTCGGAGGCACGCGCTGCCGCCGCCGAGCTGGTGCGAGAGTACAAGTCGACGACCATTGTGGACACGATCCTCTGCCTGGACGGTACCGAGGTCATCGGCGCCTGCATGGCCAGTGAGCTGACAAAGGCCGGCTATACGAATATGAATGCCCACCAGACGATCTACGTCGTCACGCCGGAGCACACCACCGGCAGCCAGCTGCTTTTCCGCGAAAACACCGCCCCGATGATCGCCGGTAAGCATGTACTGGTGCTGGCGGCGTCCGTTACCACCGGCTTCACCGTGCAGGGCGCTGTCGAGGCCATCCGCTACTACGGCGGCGATCCCGTCGGCATCGCGTCGATCTTTGCGTCGGTCAAGGAGTGCGCAGGCTACCCCGTGGCCAGCATCTTTGACACCCACGACCTTCCCGACTACGAAACCTACGACTCCCACAGCTGCCCGTGGTGCAGGCAGGGCAAGAAAATTGATGCGCTTGTCAACAGCTTCGGCTACTCGAGCCTGTAAATTTTCTGACGATTTTGCCCCCTCGAAAGAGGGGGCTTTTTGTCGTTTTGCGGTCTTGACGCTCCGCGCAGGGTCTTTTATAATGGGAAGGCTGATTTTTTTAGGAGGAATTGGTTTGAATACTGAGAATTTGAATGGGATCCTTGCACAATACGTTCAGCACTGCAAAGCCCGCGCGGCAGCCGATGAGGGAACGGTCTGGCGCGCGGTAGACTGCTTTGGCGTGAACTGGGACATTGAGGACAGCGACTTTCCGGCCATGTTTGCCGATGCCATGCAGCAGGCCCAGCCGACGCTGGACAACCCGGCCCTGCAGCCCATCGGCGGCCTGCAAAACCTGATGCTGCGCGACAGCGAGGTCGAACTCGTCCGCGAGTGCTTCCGCTGGCTGTACAATGAGGACGGCGGTGATATTTCCAAGCGCCGGGGCCGCGCCGAGCTGTTCGCTGACCAGATCAACGGGCGGTTCCGCCGCGTGTTCCCGCGCATGACCAAGTACACGATGAACACGGCCAACGCGGTGTTCTTCCTGAACCTGTGGGAGCCGCACGCGAACTACTTCTATCAGGCCAACGAGGCGAAAGCGTGGGCGGATTACTTTGGGTATGAGGCAGACTTTGGCGGCGGCACGGCGCTGGACCTGCTGCGCTACTACACGATGTGCAACGACCTGCTGCACGCGCTGGAGAACTACCCGGAGATCATCGCCCTGCACAAGGCCTACGCGGAGCAGGAGCTGGGCGGCATCGACGACGCGCTGCACCTGCTTGTGTACGACATCCTGCATACGGCCTACGCCGAGCAGTTCTACCCGAAGGGCTACACCCGCGGCTCGACGAGCAGGGAGCGCGCAAAGGCTGTGAAGGAGAAGGCGGACCGCGCCGAGCTCTGCATCCGCATCGGCGAGTGTGAGCAGGAGCTGCAGGAGCTGCTGGCGAACCCTGCTGCGCTGCCCGACCTGACCGGCTGTAAAATCAACCATAAAATGTTCGGCGCAGGCACGGTCCGGCCCGCCGAGGGCCAGTTCATGGTCATCGACTTCAACGGCACGCTGAAAAAGTTCAGCTACACAGCCTCGATGAACAGCGGCTATCTCTCCGCCGAGGACCCCAACGTCGAAGCCCGCCTGCAGGCCTACCAGGACTACAACAAGGACAAGGACCGCCTGGAGAAGGAACTGAAGAACCTGAAGGCGGAATTGGTGAAGCTGTAATCGGAAACCGGCCCAGCGGGCGAATGCTGTTCGTCCCGGCTGCGTTCTGCAATAAAAAATCCCTGCGTCTGAATGTGACACAGGGATTTTTTTATTGGAGCGGCTGATGGGAGTCGAACCCACGTCCTCAGCTTGGAAGGCTGATGTACTAGCCGTTGTACGACAGCCGCGTAACAACAGTACCTATTATACCCATCTGCGGGGGTGTTTGTCAAGCCCACCGGGCCGTGTTTTCCTGTCTCTGTTACCCTTTTGCCATTTTATTTTACATTTTGCACCCTTGACAATCCTACCTCAAAGCACCATAATAAATACTGAATCTGTATAAACGAAATTTTGAGAGGAAAGAGGTGCGGCACCATGCGCGTGATTGCCGGAACAGCTCGCGGCAAAAATCTGCAGGCCCTGCCGGGCGAGGACATTACCCGCCCGACTATCAACCGTGTGAAGGAGGCCATGTTCTCCAGCGTGCAGTTCCTGGTGCCGGGGGCACGGGTGCTGGACCTGTTCGCAGGCAGCGGCCAGCTGGGCATCGAGGCTCTGTCCCGCGGTGCCAAAAGCTGCCTCTTTGTGGACCGCTCCGCCGAGGCACTCGCCGTTGTGAAGGCCAACTGCAAAACGGCAGGGGTGGACCGCCAGAGTGATATACGCCAGGGCGAGGCCGAGAGCTTTCTCGCCAACATCCGCGGGCCGTTTGACCTGGCTCTGCTGGATCCGCCGTTCCACCATGATACCGTGGCTGCCGTGCTGCCGCTGCTGGCCGCTAAGATGGTCCCCGGCGGGGTCGTGCTCTGCGAGACCGAGCGCGAGGCCGACCTGCCCGAGCAGGCGGGCGCTCTGACGCTGGTGAAGCAGTACAACTACGGCAAGATCAAGGTCAGCCGCTATGAGAGAGGGGAAGAGGTATGAACGTTGAAGAACTGTTGGAGATGATGGAGGAAACGCTGGAGGCCGGGACGATAGTTCCGTTCTCCGCTTCCAAGCGCATGGTCGATGTGGACCGTATGCGCGATATTATCGATGAGGTGCGCAACAACCTGCCCGACGAGATCCGCGAGAGCAAAAAAATCGTGAATGACCGCGAGCAAATCATGCAGAACGCCCGCATTGAGTCTGAAAGCATCATTCAGCAGGCAGAGGAGCGCGCCCGCGTCCTGACCAGCGAGCAGGAGATTGTCAAGCGCAGTCAGCAGCACGCGGCGGAGATCCTGTCCGCTGCCCAGAAGAGCGCCAAGGAACTGACCCGCAAGGCGACCCTGTACTGCGAGACGATCCTGAAGAACTCCGAGGAGGTGCTGGGCCGAAGCATGGCGGACATCAAGAACACCCGCATGAATCTGCGCAGCGCCGCCCGCCCCAAGAATAATATGCCCAAGTAAAAAAAATGCAGAGGTGTTGTTATTCACGGCACATTTCTGCCCATGACAGCACAATATGTAAAAAACAACGCCGCACCGTGCAATATGGTGCGGCGTTTTTCTTTGCCCGGGGGCAGGAATTTTGCCGCGTGCGCATTTGCTGCAAACTGCTGACCTGCATCCCGATCCCTTTGTATAAACTGTGAAAAATCAATTCATGGCGCAGTTTTTCCCCGCCTGCCCTTGCTTTTTGCTGAATAAAATGGTACTATTATTTTACCACAGGTGGGTAATTGTGGTGTGAATAACAACAAGAGTGGGGAAGAATGGGTAGTTTTCCACGTTCTCCACAGAGTTATTAACAAACTGAACGCAGCGACGTAAAAAATCTTGCCGAAGATTTGTGCAGTATGACGAAGGGAGGGAAAGCCGGATGCTCGTCGGTCAGTATGATTACGCAATCGACGCAAAAGGGCGTCTGAACTTTCCCGCCCGCTTCCGGGACGCGATGGGGTGGCTGGATCACTGCCTGGCCGCCTTCCCGGCGGAGGAGTTCGAAAAGGTCGCCGCCAAAATTGAGGAAAAGGGCCTCGTCAAGGGCCGCAAGGTCAGCCGTATGCTCTACGCCTCCGCTGTCGAGGTCACCCCGGACAAGCAGGGCCGCATTCAGCTGCCCGCCAAGCTGCGGGAGTACGCGGGCCTCGACCACGATGTGACCATCATCGGCAGCCGCAGCTTTGCCGAGATCTGGAACACCGAGGCGTGGAACGCCAACCAGGAAACGAGCGATGAGGATTTCACCGCTGCGATGGAAGACCTTGACTTTTAACAAAACAGGACGATAACACATGGAATTTTCACATATCCCCGTACTGCTGCAGCCTTGTCTGGACGGGCTGAACATCGACCCTGCCGGTATCTATCTGGATGGCACCGCCGGCGGCGCCGGTCACAGCAGAGAAATCGCCAAACGCCTGACCACAGGACGTCTGATCGCGCTCGATCAGGACCCGGATGCGGTGGCAGTCGCCACCGAAAGGCTCAAGGGTCTGCCGGCGCAGGTGGTGCAGGTCAATTTCCGTGAGGCCGCCCGCGTCCTTGCGGAGCTTGGCATCCCGGCGGTCAACGGGGCCCTGCTCGATCTCGGCGTGTCCAGCCACCAGCTGGACGACGCGGCCCGCGGCTTCTCTTACCATGCCGACGCGCCGCTCGATATGCGCATGAGCCAGCAGGGCCCCACCGCCGCGGATCTGGTCAACACGCTGGATCGTGAGGAGCTGACCCGCATCCTGCGTGACTACGGTGAGGAGCCGTATGCCTGGCAGATCGCGGGCAAAATTGTCGCCGCGCGGGCGGAGCAGCCCATCCTGACCACGCTGCAGCTGGCCGAGATCGTCGCCGCCGCTGTGCCCCCGGCAGAGCGCCGCAAGGCGAAGAACCCGGCGCGCCGCACCTTCCAGGCCATCCGCATTGCGGTCAACTCCGAGCTGGACGCCCTGAACGAGGGGCTCGACGCCATCTTTGACTGCCTGGCCCCGGGCGGGCGGCTCTGCGTCATCACCTTCCACAGCCTGGAGGATCGGCTCGTCAAGAACAAGTTCCGCCGCTGGGCACAGCGCTGCACCTGCCCGCCGGAGCAGCCCATCTGCACCTGCGGAGGTGTGGCCAAGGCCAAGCTGATTACCCGCAAGCCCATTGAGGCTGACGCCGCGGAGCTGGAGACCAACCGTCGCAGCCGCAGCGCCAAATTGAGAGTGTTGGAGAAAGCATAAGAGGCATTATTCATGACAACTGTTTTGCTGCACGAGGGCTCGGCAGCACCGAAACTGGAGCCCCCGCCGCGCCCGCAGGTGCGTGCGGTGCGCGGCGGCAACCACGGCCTGAACCGCGTCCGCCATGTGATGCGGACTGCCGTGATCGTGCTGATCCTTGCCGTGTCTGGCGGGCTGGCAATCAGCAGCCTGATGAGCGGTGCAACGCTGATGGAACTGAACGCACAGGTCGATGAGGTCAGCGCCCAGCTGGCCGAGGCCCAGAGCGAATACGACTACCTGAACACCCGGATGAACGACATCACGAGCCGCGCCAGTCTGCAGCAGGTGGCCGAGGGTGAGCTGGGACTGGTCAAGGCCGATCCCAGCCAGATCACCTACGTCCAGCTGGAGGACCAGAGCATCATTGAGCGGAACACCGGTGCCGCGGGCCGCCTGTTGGATGAGGTGCGCACGGCAGCGCTGAGCCTGCTGGACAGCCTGAACCCGTAAAACAACCAAAAATATGCAGCTACGAGCCTTTTTGCTGCACGGCCTTGCTGCCGTCGGCAAAAAGGCTTTTGAAATAACAAGGTGTATCCATGACAGAGCAACGACCCAACCATTCCCCCCGGCATCGTCCCCGGGCAAGCAAGGGCATAAAATACTGGACGCTGTTTTGCATGATAGCATTTATCCTCGCCTGCTACGGCGTGCTGGTCTACCAGCTGTATGTGTGGCAGGTGCGTGATGCCGAGAGCTACCGCGCAGAGGCTGTGACCCAGCAGCTGAAGGACACAACGCTGCCCGCTGTGCGCGGCTCGATCTACAGCGCCAACGGCAAGCTGCTGGCCAAGAGCAGCACGGTATGGAACATCGTGGCCGATCCGTCCTCCGTTTTAAAGAGCGGGGCGACGGAGGAGCAGATCCGCACAGCGGCAGAGCACATTGCCGAGCTGCTGGACGACGGCACAACGGCGGATACTGTGTACAAGGCGCTGACGGCGTCCAACAAGGATACCGGTGAGCCGTACCAGTACCGTGTGGTGAAAAAGGGTGTCGAAAAGCCCGTGGCGGATGCTATCCTGGCCTATGCAGACAGCTACCGCCTCAAGGACGGCGCTGCGGTGGACACGAGCCTGCAGACCGAGGACAAGGAGGACAAGAAGGACGGCGAGGCCAAAACCAGCAAGGCAACCCGTATCCTCTACCTGACCAGCGAACAGGCAGCCTCCCGCACTTACCCCTATGGGGCGTTCCTGGCCTCGGTGCTGGGCTTTTGCAATGAGGACGGCTCGGGTGCCTACGGACTGGAAAAATATTACGACGAGACGCTGGCCGGTACGCCGGGCCGCAGCGTGGCCGAAACGGACGCCTACGGTGAACCGCTGGCCAGCGGTCAGGCCGACGTGCATGAAGCCATCGACGGCAGCAACCTGAACCTGACCATCGACGAGAACGTACAGTCCATCGTCGAGGAGTACCTGACCGAGGCGATGAGCACCTTTACGGTCCATGGCCGTGGAAGCGCTATTGTCATGAACGTCAAGACCGGTGCGATCCTGGCGATGGCGTCCCTTGAGCAATTTGACCCCAACGACCCCAAGACGATCACCGACCCCAAGATGAACGAGATCCTGGCCAAAACAGAGATCGACGCGGAGGACATTGACTGGCTGGAAAGCCGTCTGGGCGAGAAGGCCGTCAAGGACATCATTGCAGACGGAATCATCAGCCATGAAAAGACGACGAACGAGAAGGGCGAGGAAGTCTCCAGCGAGGCTACCCAGCTGCAGGGTATGATGCGCGAGGCCCAGTGGAAGAATAAGAACATTACCGAGCTGTATATGCCCGGCTCGGTGTTCAAGCTCATCACGGCCTCGGCAGGGCTGGACTCCGGTGTTATGAGTGCGGAGCAGACCTTCTACTGCGGCGGCAGCCTGACCGTCAATGAGGGCAGCGAACTGTGGGAGCATACCTACCGCTGCGCCAACGGCGAGGTCCACTATGAACAGGACATGGCGGGCGCGCTGAACCACAGCTGCAACCTCTGGTTCATTCAGGCGGCAGAGACGCTCAAGCCGCAGATCTTCTACGACTATATCCAGGCGTTCGGCTTCACCCAGCCCACCGGCATCGACCTGCCCAACGAGACCCGCTGGACCAGCGTCTACAACGCCGAGCAGATGGCAGAGGTCGATACAAACCTGTACACGGCGGCCTTCGGCCAGAACGAGTCCATCACCCCGATGCAGATGGCCACCGCCGTAGCGGCCATCGCCAACGGCGGCTACCTTGTTACGCCCTATGTCGTGGATTCCATCTCTGACAAGGACGGCAATATTATCTCCCAGACCGAAACGAACATCCGCCGCCAGGTCATTTCCGAAGAAGTCAGTCGGCAGCTGCTGGCCATGATGGAAAACAACGTCCACGGGGCAGGGAACTACCACTCCTGCGCCAACGCCTACGTGGCGGGCTACCGCATCGGCGGAAAGTCCGGTACGGCAGAGCGCACGGACCGCCATCTGCGCGGCGACGGCGACTATTATAAAATGATGAGCTTTGCCGCTGTGCTGCCCATCGATGATCCCGAGATCGAGGTTTTCGTCCTGCTGGACGACCCGCGCTGGGTCAAGGACTATGCCAGCCAGGTCGTGGCTCCCGTTGTCGGCAACATCATCAGCGAGATCGCGCCCTATCTGGGCATCGAGCAGGACGCTGACTACAACCCCACCGGCACTGTGACCGTGCAGACCTGCCTGGACTACACCTGGACGAATGCGCAGGTCACGCTGAACCGCCTTGGCCTCAAGCATAAGCTGATCGGCCCCAGCAGCGGCAATATCGTCTACCAGTACCCCGTCGGCGGCAGCGTGGTGCCCGCGGGCTCCACCATTTACCTGTACACGGCCACCGACCAGAACTCGATGACCACAACGCCCGACGTCGTCGGCAAGACCGGCACCTTTGCCGAGCAGATGCTCAAGGCCGCCAACCTGAACGTGCAGTTCGCCGGCGACAGCAGCGGCAAGGTCGTGGCGCAGGACGTCGAGGCCGGAACCTCCGCTGCCTACGGCACGATCATAACGCTGACGATGGACAGCGGAGAGGATACCACCCATGACGCCCCGACGGTGACCGAGGAGATCGACCCCGCAAACGAGGAGGGGTAAGCATCCCCGCAGGGGCACCCGGGCTTTTGCGAAACGCTGCATTTCTGTATAGGAGGTCTTTTTCATGCAAACCATTCCTGCCAATCAACTGCTGGCCGGACTGACGCTGGCCGAGCCGGTCGCCATCCGCGCCGTTGTGACCGACAGCCGCAAGGTCGAGCCGGGCTGCGTTTTTGTCTGCTTCCCCGGCGAGCGTGTTGACGGCCATGACTACGCCGCCGGTGCCTACCGGAGCGGCGCAGAATATATCGTTGCCAACCATCCCGTCGAGGGCGTGCCTGCGGAGCGCACGGTCATTGTGCCGGACAGCGGCAAGGCCATGATCCGCATGGCGTCCAACTACCGGATGCTGTTCAACCCCAGAATGATCGGCGTCACGGGCAGTGTCGGCAAGACGACGACGAAGGAGTTCTGCTACGCGGTGCTCTCCGCCTTCGGCAAGACCCTCAAGACCGAGGGCAACCAGAACAATGACATCGGCGTGCCCAACACGCTGTTCCGCCTGACCGACGACACCGAGTACGCCGTTGTCGAGATGGGCATGGATCACGCGGGCGAGATCGAGCGTCTGACCCGCTGTGCCCGGCCCAGCGCGGGCATCATCACGATGATCGGTGTTTCGCATCTGGAAAATCTTGGCACGCGCGAGAATATACTGAAGGCAAAGCTGGAGATCTGCACCGGCCTGCCCGACGGCGCACCGCTGGCCCTGAACGCGGACAACGACCTGCTGCCCACGGCGAGCATCCCCAGTCGCCTGCGGCCGGTCTGGTTCGGCATTGACGCCGCGAATGCCGATGTCCGCGCGGTGGATGTCGTCACCGGCGCAAACGGCACGACCTTCAAAATCATCGATACGCAGTACGGTACGTTCGATGCCGCCATCCCGACAGCGGGCATCCACACGGTCTACGACGCGCTGGCCGCCTACGCCGCCGCGACCCGCCTGGGTCTGGACGCTGCCCGCTGCGCTGCCGCGCTGGCGACCTACCAGACGACGGGCATGCGCCAGCATATCGTGGAAAAGGGCGGCATCACCTTCATTGAGGACTGCTACAACGCCAGCCCCGACAGCATGAAGGCCGCGCTCTCTGTCCTCAAGGCACTGCCCAATGCCCGGAAGATCGCGCTGCTCGGCGATATGCTTGAGCTGGGCGGTGCGAGCGAAGAAGGGCACCGCCATACCGGCGAGTGGGCTGCTGACGCGGGCATTGATGCACTCATCGCCTACGGCCCGCGCAGCGCCGCCATGGCCGAGGCCGCAAAAGCGCGCGGGGTTGCAGCAGTGCATTGCCAAACGGTGGAAGAAGTGCTACAATATGTACGGCAATTCGTGCGCCCCGGTGACGCTGTGCTGGTCAAGGCCAGCCACAGCATGGGCCTGGAGCAGCTGCTGCAGGAATACTATAAGGAATTGCCGCAGGGGTAAGCACCCCAACACACGTTTGGAGGAATCAACGGCATGGAGCAAATCTCATCCCTGTTGGCGGCGGCAGCCGTCGGCGGCTTTGCCATCACGGCGGTGGCGGGCAAATTCATGATCCCGGCGCTGCACCGGCTGCACTTTGGCCAGACCATCCGCGAGGAGGGCCCCACATGGCACAGCAAGAAAAACGGCACCCCCACCATGGGCGGCCTCTGCTTTATTCTGGGCATTCTGGCCACACTGGGCATTGTCTGGGTCATGTACAGCCCTAAGCTGCCGGAGGTGCTTGGTATGCCGCAGCTGCAGGCCGGTATGCTGGTGCTGTTTCTCGCGTTCGGCTCGGGCCTCATCGGCTTTCTGGATGACTTCATTAAGGTCGTCAGGCATCGCAACCTCGGCCTGACCGAGGCACAGAAGATGATTTTGCAGATCGCGCTGACCTTCGGGTTCATGTTCGGCCTGCACAGCCTCGGGCTGCTGACCACGCAGGTTCAATTCCCGATTTTTGGGCTGGTGGACATGGGCTTGCTCTACTATCCCATCGCTTTCTTCGGCATCATCTTCCTTGTCAACGCTGTCAACCTGACCGACGGTCTGGACGGCCTGTGCACCGGCGTGACCTTCGTGTCGATGATCGGCTATCTGCTGGCCGGCAGTCTGCTGGGCTTTGTACATGTTTCGCTGATCGCCGCTGCCACGGCGGGTGCCTGCGCGGGCTTTTTGGTCTGGAACTTCTACCCGGCCAAGGTCTTTATGGGCGACACCGGCAGCATGTTCTTCGGCGGCATCGTTACGGCGCTGGCCTTTGTGATGCAGCGCCCCGAGCTGGTGCTCTTTTTCGGCATTGTCTACATCTGGGACGCGATGACCGTCGTCATCCAGCGCACGTATTTTAAGGCGACCCACGGCAAGCGCATCTTCCGCATGACGCCGATCCACCACGCCTTTGAGATGCGCGGCTGGCGCGAGGTCAAGATCGACGGCTTCTTTGCGCTGATCGCTGTCATCGGTGTGGCAATGGGAATTTTTTACATCTGTGTGGCATAAGCAGCGGGGCCGGGCCTACCCGGCCTCTGCCTGTTTCTGCCCCTAAGGGAGGTGACCGCCCATGAGCACTGCCGTGAGCATTGTGCGTACACTGTTGGGCCTTTTGTTTGACCATACCATCGGAAATATTGTGCGCATGATACCCATCATACGCCTGCCCAAGCTGGAGCGGGGGCCGGTCTCCCGGGGCTTTCTCGCCATGCTGCTGGGCATTTTGTTCTTCGGGCTGACGATGCTGTTCTCGGCCAGTTATTCCAGCGCCTACGCCACCAGCGGTAAACTGTACAGTATCATCAAACCGCAGGTCATGATTGCACTTGTGGGGCTGGCCTTTATGTGGATCCTGTCCAACATCAACTACCGCGCACTGCGTCTGATGAGTGAGAGTCTGTACATCATGACCATTGTGCTGCTGATCCTGACGCTGCTCAGCCCGGAGGACACCAACGGTACCTACCGCTGGGTGTATCTGCCGGGCGGTGCCTCCTTCCAGCCGTCGGAGCTGGCAAAATTCTCACTCATGATCTGGACGGCAGATATGCTGGACCGCGACTATGACAAGAAGAACAGGCTGTGGTACGGCGCGATAAAGCCTGCGCTGCCGCTGCTGCCCATCCTGTATCTGTTGCACAAGGAGTCGCACAACTCCGCCATGATCCTGCTCTGCCTGATTTTTGCCACGATGCTCGTCTGCACCCTCTCACCCGGCCGCTGGCTGCTGCCGCTCGTTCCGGCGTGTGTAGTAGCCGCCATCTACTTCCTGAAGGGGTTGGCCGGCGGGGAAGGCTACGCCGCGGGCCGTATGAACGCTACCTGGGGTCTTGCGCCGCTGGATACTGCCGGTATGGGGTGGCAGACCCTTCAGAGCATCTATGCCATCTCCACAGGCGGCATGTTCGGCGTGGGCATCGGCGCGAGCGTGCAGAAGCACCAGTGGCTGCCCTACGCCGAAAACGACTTTATCTTCGGCGTCATCGGTGAGGAGCTGGGCTTCTTCGGCTGTGTTATCCTCATCGGTGCGTTTGCGGTGCTGCTGATCATGGGCGTTATGATCGCCCTGCGCGCGCCCGACCTGTACGGCATGGTGCTGGGCATCGGCATCATCTCGCAGATCGCCTGGCAGGTGTTTCTGCATATCGCCGTCGGCACGGCACTGATCCCCAACACCGGCATCAGCCTGCCGTTCTTCTCCTCCGGCGGCACCAGTCTGCTGCTGCTGCTGAGCGAGATGGGCGTGCTGTTGAGTATCTCGCGCGCCGGAAATGCCCGGGAACAGCGCCTGGCAGAGCAGCACCGCGCCGAGACAGAACGGATGCTGCAGCGCACCCGCTACCGCAGCAGAGCCGCGCGGTAAGGGGGACGCCCGATGTCCGCGGCACGGCGGGCACAGCCTATATTTTATTCTCATGGAGGTCCATCATGCGCGTTTTAATTGCTGCCGGCGGTACAGCCGGTCACATCAACCCGGCGCTGGCGATTGCCGGTGCCCTGAAGGCCGCGGACCCGACGGCGGAGATCCACTTTGCGGGCCGCCGCGAGGGGATGGAGTACGGCCTTGTCACCAAGGCAGGCTACCCCTTCCATCACATTGAGATCAACGGCTTCCAGCGCCATTTGAGCCTGGAAAACATTGGCCGCAACATCGTAGCCATCTGGCATCTGGCGCTGTCCGGCCCGCGCACCCGGAAGATTCTGAACGAGGTCAAGCCCGACCTTGTCATCGGCTGCGGCGGCTACGTCAGCGGGCCTATCGTCCGCGCGGCAGCCCGGCGCGGCATCAAGACAGCCATCCATGAGCAGAACGCCTTCCCGGGCGTGACCAACAAGCTGCTGGCGAAGGAGGTCAACATTGTGCTGGCCGCCAGCGCGGACGCGGTTGAGAAGCTCGGCGCACCGGAAAAAACCACCGTCGTGGGCAACCCTGTCCGCCCCGAGGTGCTGACCGCGGACCGCGCCGCAGCGCGCGCCAAGCTGAACGCAGGAAACCGCACCGTGATTTTGAGCTTCGGCGGCAGTCTCGGTGCGGACCGCATCAATCAGGTCGTGGCCGACCTCTGCGCCTGGGAAAAGCAGACGCACCGGAACGTGCTTCACCTGCACGCCACCGGCAGCCGCGGCGTCAAGCTGTTTGAAGGGCTGGAAAAGGAAAAGAACTTTGCCCCCGGCGAGAACCTCGTCGTGACGGAGTATATCAACAACATGCCCCAGCTGCTGGCCGCGGCAGATCTCGTCATTGCCCGCTCCGGCGCACTGACGCTGGCCGAGCTTGAGGCCGTGGGCCGCGCATCGGTGCTGATCCCCAGCCCGAACGTGGCCGAAAACCACCAGTATTACAATGCCCTTGAGCTGCAAAAGGCCGGTGCGGCAGTCGTCATCGAGGAAAAGAACCTGACCGGTGACGGTCTTGTCAAAACTGTCGAGACCCTGCTGACCTCCCCCGGCAAGCTGGCCGAGATGGGCGCCAATGCCAAGACGCTCGGCAACCCGCACAGCCTTGATTTGATTACCGAAAAGCTGCTGAAGTTGGTCAACGGCTAAGCAAGGCTGCATTACACCCTGTAGGAGCGAACATCGTTCGCCCGCCCGATGCGACGAGCGTCGCCGGGCCACACCCCGTAGGGGCACATTCTATATGCGCCCGCCCAACGTACCATCCACCCACGGGCAGCCGCCCCATAATTCACCGGAAAGGAGCCGCTTATGGACCGCAACCAGCGCAGCCGCAGGCAAAAATCCGCAAACGGCTCCTACGCCCAACAGTCCCGCCGCAGTATGGGCAGCCGCTTGGGCCTTGAAAAAAGGAACGCCCCGCGCCCCAAAGCGCCGCCTGAAAAGGCCGCGCCTACTCCCCATGCACCCCCGCGGCAGCGCCCTGCGCAGGAGATCAATCCCCAGAAGGCAGGCTACCGCCCCGGCACGCCAAGGCGCACGCGCCGCGTCACACAGGCGGAGATCATACGGGCAAAGCGCCGCCGCCGTCTGCTGGGGGCACTCGGCGTGCTGGCCGTGCTGGCCGTGGGTGCGTTTGTGTCGATCAACCTTCTGTTCAAGGTCACGATCTTCCGGGTAGAGAGCTATGACGGCTCCCAGCCCGTCGATACCGGCATCTACACGTCCGACGAGCTGATCGAGGCACTGGGCATCGAGAAAAACTCCAACCTGTTCGCCTTCTCCACCGCGGAAAAGACCCAGCAGCTGGCGCTTCAGTTCCCGTATTTGGAGCGTGTCGCTGTGGAGATTCAGCTGCCCGCCGCGGTCATCATCAAGGTCGAGCCCGCCACGGAGCGGTTCGCCTGTATGTACCCCGGCGGGTGGATGGTCTTGAGCGACTCCCTCAAAATTCTGCGCACCGACGTCAGCCAGCCGGACGGCCTGATTCTGCTGACCATGTCGCTGCCCACAGATTTCTCCCCCGTGGTGGGGCAGAACATCGAGCCCAAGAGCTATAACTCACTCCTGAGCGAGACCCAGCAGGCCACAGCGGAAACAGCGGGTCTGCAGGCCAGCGCACTGCAAACGCTGACCGAAATGCGGGACGGCCTGCAGGGGAACAACCTGTTTGACGGCACGACGGCGCTGAATATCCAGGATCTGAGTGATATTGAGTTCACCTACCAAAACCGCATTCAGGTGCTGCTGGGCAGTGAGACGAACCTCGCCTACAAGCTGCGACTGGCCGCTGCCGCGCTGACCGACCCGGAAAAAGGTCTGGCCGCTGGTGATAAGGGCGTACTCGACATCTCGACCCAGCGCAGCGACGGCGACATCCGCGCCTACTTCGCCCCCGATACCCCCGAACCGACACCTGCCCCGGAGCCGACCCCGTCCCCCGAGGAGCAGACCGACCCCGAAAGCCCCACAGAATAACCCCAACGCCCCGACAAACCGTCGGGGCGTTTTTTGTACAAGCCGACAGAAAAAATCGCATAAAAACACCCCGCAGCGCCTTACACATGAGCTACCTTGGGGATTGTTGTTGTTCACCGATTCAGAAAAATCCGCAACGCACATGTGTCTAACACATCCAAATTCTTTCTCCGTTTGTGATGAATTCAAACAGGCGATATTTCTGCGCATTATCGGTCGGCACCAGCCGAGGCCCTGCCCGTTGCAAAGTTGCCGTCTGTGGTCAAGGTGGCATTGTAGCAGTTGATGGCAGCAGTGTCGTGTTCGTACATCGTGGCGAGAGTAAGCGAAAACCAAAAAG